>JAABUM010002711.1_pt1 | contig 23230 bp, 21 predicted proteins | sample 5559161 | NCBI WGS metagenome assembly JAABUM01 (sample SAMN10711868, study PRJNA513369) | rock metagenome | isolation source: Antarctica rocks | place: Antarctica: Victoria Land, Siegfried Peak nord
TACGAGCTCGTACGCGCGGTCGGGGACCTGGTCGCGTGGACCCCGCAGGACCCGGACTACGACGTCCGACGGATCGTCACCCTCCTCGTCACCGGTCTCCGCCAGGAGCAACCCGCATCGGAGGCAACCCAGACGCCCCGACCGTGCTGACCGGTGCCCCACAATCTTCTCCGCCTGGCGGTCAGACCCGGGAGCCCCGCTTCGGCGATCGCCAGGCCCTCGCCGACGCCCCCGGCGGGAAGTCGGCCTCTCGGGCGTAAGGACCTGCAGAGGCAGGTCTTGCCGCCTGCCGAGCGCGCCCTCGCGGCAACGTCGCTGTCGACACCAAGCACGTGTGCATGAACGATGGCGGTCTCAACCGGTCAACGCACCACCCCGGCCCGAGCAACTGCACGGTAGACGGTGGGCTAACGGTGACGACATCTGACGCGGCATTTGCTGCCCGCTCTGGTTTGGATCACCATGGAACAAGACCGTCGTCGTCATAGAAGCTGCCTCGTGGCCCATCATCGGGCACGGTGGCGAGCTGGATTGCGATGGCGGCACCCTGCTCAGGCGTGCGTGCCCCGTTGAAACCGGTGAAGTCGGTGGCGACGTAACCGGGGCAAGCTGCGTTCACGATGACGTTTGTGTCAGCGAGCTGGCGGGCGTACTGCGTCGTAATGCTGTTCAGCATTGATTTCGACGGTGCGTAGGCGCTCATGATCGGTCCGGTTTGCAGAGTGAGGGAACCCATGTTGCTCGACATGTTGACCACGCGCGGCGAATCCGCCTCGAGAAGCATCGGAAGCATGGCGTTTGTCACGCGGACTGCTCCGAAGACGTTGGTGTCGAGCACGGTGCGTATGACGTCGAGATCGAGGGTGGTCGGATCTTGTGCGCCGCTGTCTGTCCGTCCCGAGATGCCGGCGTTGTTGACGAGCACATCGAGGCGCCCTGTCGTGCGTCGCATCATCATCGCTGCGGCGGTAGCGCTGTCGTTGGACGTGACGTCGAGGGCGACTCCGAACGCGTCGATGCCGCCGGCGCGCAGACGCTCGACAGCGTCCTCGCGCCTGGTGTCGTCACGTGCGCCTACTGCGACGGTGAAGCCGAGAGCGCCAAGACCATGCGCGATGGCGTAGCCGATTCCCTTGTTCGCGCCGGTGACCAGCGCGGTCCTGTTGTTTTTCACGCAGTCCATGGTCAGGGTGGGAGCTGCTCGTTGTCCAAGACCAATACGGTGGGCTGTGATACTCCCCAGGTATCAGGGGGTAGCGTCCGGGGACGTGGCAGTTGATCTGGAAACTCGTGAGCTTCGCTACTTCGTCGCCGTGGCTGAAGAACTCCACTTCGGACGAGCTGCCCTCCGGCTGGGGATGTCTCAGCCGCCACTCTCGCGCGCGATCCGCCAACTCGAGCGGCGCCTGAGCGTCACACTCTTTGACCGCGACCGTCGAGGGGTGGAGCTCACTGAAGCCGGCAGGGTGCTGCTCACCGAAGCCGGCCCAGCCCTGGACGCAGTCACTGCCGCTGCACGGCGGGCGCGGCGAGCCGGTTCGAAGGACCGATCGCTGGTGCTAGCGACGAAAGCCGGCGCATCGCACGAACTCCTACAACGGCTTCTCGACGACGTGGCGGCAGAATCCGACGCAGCGCCGATCGAGATCCTGCTCTGTGAGGTCGGTGAGCAGGCAGGTTTGCTCCGCACCGGGCTGGCCGACATCGCCCTCATGCACCAACCGTTCGACGACCTGGCCGGGTTCGATATCGAAACCCTCTACGTCGAGAGCCAGATCGCTCTGCTTCCCGCAAAACATCCGCTGGCCTCACGCGAGCGTCTCACCCTGGCCGAGGCTAGCGAAGTAGCGGACCTGCCGATCGCCCGATGGCCGCGGCTCGACGGGTCCTACCCCGACGGGTCCGGCCCCGAGGTACACACCCAGTCGCAGCTTGCACAGCTCGTCGCCCTGGGCAAGACGCTGCTAGTCATTCCTGCGTCCAGCCGCGCCTGGCAATGGCCCGAACACGTCGCCATACCCGTCGTCGACGCGCCTCTCGTCACGACCGTGATCGCCTGGCCGCCCGCCCACCACTCGCCGGCCATCGCAGCATTAGTCCGCTCTGCAGCCTCCCTGCCAAACGCAGCACCAGCCGCATAGCCGACGGCGGATTCGAAACCGTCTGCACGAGGATCCCTTGCGGGACGCCGTCAGAACGGCGGCAGTCAGCCAGTGCCTCGGCCGGGGTACGCCAGCCGAGGACCTCGCGGGGCCGGCCGTTGAGTCGAGCGGCGATCGCGTCGAGTGCAGCTTGGTCGAAGGTGGCCAGGTGGCCGGTCTTCGACAGGTACTGGCGCAGGAGTCGGTTGGTGTCAGGCACGATCGTGCCTGACACCATGCGCGGCGCTGCCTAACCATGCAGCGATACGTAGCCACCGAAATGGGTCCGTCAGATCCCACCTCGCCACGGCCGGTTCAAGGCAGCCACGACCAACCCATAACCTTCGACCGTGATGCCGCCGATCCGCGCCGTAATTTTCGACCTCGACGGCACACTCCTGGACCACGTCAGCTCCGTGACCACCGCACTTCGCGATTGGCTGCCCACGCTGAACGCAACACCCACCGACGTTCTTCTCCCAGCCTGGTTCGCCGCTGAGGAACGCCACTTCCCCGCGTGGCGGGCGCGGCAGATCAGCTTCGCCGAACAACGTCGTCGCAGGCTGCGCGACTTTCTCCCGCTCCTGGGCATGACACCCGGCGGTGACGACACGCTCGACGACATTTTCGCCAGCTACCTTGCCTGCTACGAAGCGGCCTGGACCAAGTTCGACGATGTCGACCTTGTGATCACCGAGCTCCGCCGAAGTGGCCTTCAGATCGCTGTGCTCACCAACGGCACCACCGGACAACAGACAGCCAAACTCAGCGCCGTCGGCCTCGATGGACTTCTCGGAGCCGTCTTCACCGCCGAAGAGCTCGGCGCTGCTAAGCCCGACCCGCGCACCTACCTCACGGTCTGCGCAGAACTGGGCGTGACCCCGGCGTCAACGGCCCATGTCGGTGACCTCTACGACCTCGACGTCACGGCACCACGCGCAGCCGGCCTCCACGCGGTTTACCTCGACAGACAGAGTGCCGGTCCCCTGGAGGAACCACACCGAATCACGTCACTGCGACAGCTTCCCCACGAGCTGCATCGCGAACGAAGCTGACTCAGACGAACACGACCCCATCCAGCCAGGCTGGGGCTCGCACACGGCTTCGCGGTGAGGTCGGGACCGGTCGGTCGTGTAATTGCCCTTCCTGACGAAGTCGCGGGCCTGGCATAGTCAGCAGTGTGACGTTCTCGGTGTTGTTCGTGTGCACCGGCAACATCTGCCGTTCACCGATGGCTGAGCGGTTGTTCCGACTGCGGGTCGCCGATTTCGACATCAGCACCGCGAGCGCCGGAGTAGCCGGCCTGGTCGGCCACCCGATGGATGCGACTTCGGCCACCGTGCTACGCGAGCTGGGTGGCGAGCCCATCGGCCACGTGGCGCGCCGGCTGGAACCTGCCCTGATCCAGCACGCCGACCTGCTGCTCACCGCCGACCTAAGTCACCGGTCTGCGATCATGCAGACCGAGCCGCTGTCGTTCATGCGGACGTTCACCCTTCGCGAGTTCGGCCGGTTGGGAGCGGACTTGCCACCGCTGAGGGGGCCGGTGTCTGATGACCTCCTGCGTGACCGGGTGCGTGAGGTCAGCAGTCGAAGGGGTCAGGCCGAGCCGGTAGCAGCCCGGGAGGACGCCATCGCAGACCCGTTCTCGGCTCCGATCTCGCTGGTCAGGACGGTGGGCCAACAGATCTCGGTTGCGGTTGACGGCGTGGTCCGGGCGCTTGGCCTGCCGAGCTGACGCCGGGCACGGTTGGCCGGCTGCCCCGCCACCCAGGACCTGCTGGACCGCTACGTGGCAGGATGGCCGAGGTGAGCAGTCCTCGACGTTCCCGCCTGGGCCGGCCCTATCGCCGGCTGCGCCGATGGAGCCGGGGTACGCCGAACGGCACCATGGCGCTCACCATGATCTCGCTCGGGGCCGCGCTGCTGTGCGTCGCGGCCGTGCTGGCGCTGACGATGCTCTGACCCTCAGCGACGGTGCCCGCGACGACGGCCGCCGAAGAGTGCTGATTCCCTGGCGGGGGCCGGGCGCTGCGGGCCCGGGCCGGACTCGGCGAACGCTTCGGCTGGAGCCGAGAGAAACGCGTCGATGTCCGTCTGCTCGACACTCGCCTGCGCCGCCGAAGCGGACGGCTTGGCCGGCGGCCGTTTGGCTGCACCGGCTTCCTCCCGCGGACGGTAGGAGCTGTAGTAGGAGCCGTACTGGTCGTCATAGCTGCCGCGGCTGCGTGTGATCATGTTCAGCACCACGCCGACCGGCCGTTCACCCACTTTGGCCAACGCCTCTACCGCACGACTGGCCTGTTCCCTGGTCGACTTGCCGGCATGGTGCACGACCAGCGTTGCATCGGCCAGCGCGGCCACCTCGGCTCCGTCGGCGACCGGCAGCAGCGGGGCGGTGTCGATGATGGTGTAGTCAACGCTGTCGGCGATCCGGCCGATGATCGTCCGGGCCTGCTCGGAGATGAGGAGCTCGCTGGGGTTGGGCGGCACCGGACCGGAGGTGAGCACGGCCAGGTTGTTGCCGGCACTCTGCAGCAGCGATTCGATTGGGGCTCGGCCGATCAGGGCGGTGGTGAACCCGACGTCTGCGATGAGCCCCAGCGTCTTGGCGAGGGTGGGTCGGCGCAGATCGGCCTCGATGAGGCATACGCGGAAGCCGCCCTCGGCGAGCGCGGCGGCTAGGTTCAGTGCCGTGGTGCTCTTCCCCTCGCCGGGAACCGCGCTGGTCACCGCGATGATGTGCGGCACGTCATCGACGTTGATGAACTGCAGATTCATCCGCAGCTGGCGATAGGCCTCCGCGCGCGGGCCGTGCGGGTCGGACCGGAACGCGATCGGCGACTTCGCGGTGCGCTTGTCGAACGGCACGTAGCCGAGCACCGGCACCCCGAGTTGCTCGAAGTCCTCCGGGCCCTTGACCGTGTTGTCCAGCACATCGCGCAGGACCACTACGCTCAGTCCCACCACCAGCCCGAGCAGCAGGCCGAGGCCGATGTCGAGGGCACGAGTCGGCTTGATCGGGTTCAGTGGCACGGTCGCGGGATGGATCACGGTGAGCTTTACGACCGGTTTGCCATGGGCGTCGGTCTGCTCGGTGCGCTCGACCGCGGAGATGAACCGGGCGGCGACCGCGTTGGCCAGGGTGGCTGCCTGATTTGCGTTGCCATCCGTGACATGCAGGTTGATCAGTACTTTTGTCTGCGGGGCATCCGCGCTGATCTTGTGCGCGAGCTGCGGCTGGCTGAGACGGAGCCCGAGTGACTTGATGACAGGTTCGGTGACCGACGGGCTGGTGGCGATGCTGGTGTAGGACTGCACCCGGTCCTGGGTGAAGCTGTTTCCCGCTTGCAACTGGTCCGCGCTGGCGCTGGTGGAGGTTGCCACGAACACCTGCACGTCGGCCCGGTAGACCTTCGTGGACAGCACGCTGAGTGCGATGCCCAGGCCGGCGCCGACGACCACGAATGCCAATACCACTGGCCAACCCTTGCGCAACGCACGTACGAATTCACCCAGGTCCAAGGTCTTGCCTCTCGTCCGATCGCTGGTCGAAGGGTAGCTGGTGGACCGGACGAACGCCCTGAGGTCAGCACCTTTTGCCGCTCAGCCCCGCATCGAAGCAGACATCGATGTAGTACACGCTGTGAATAGGTACTTACTGTCAGCTATTGATTCGGTGGGTCAGAATGAGTGGATGACCAGGGTGGTAGCGGCGAGCGTGCATCCGGTGGGTGCGGCGGGCACCCGGTTGCGGCTTGCCCCGGTGATGCGCGCACTCGACGGGCGCAACATCAGCGCCACGCTGGCCACCTTCCTGCAGGACGACGACCTGGCCGACTGGCTGAAGGGCGGCCGCCCTCGGTACGGAGCCGCCCGGCGAGGTGCTGGCCGGGTACCCGGCATGATCGGGAAGTTGACCCACGCGGACCTGCTGCTGCTGCACCGGGAAGCGCTGCCGGTGAACGATCTCGCCCTGGAGCGGCTGGCCCGGCGCCGGGACATCCCGATCGTATGGGACGTCGATGATTCGTTGTGGGCCTCCCCCGGCGGCAGGGCGAGGTCGCTGATCCGGGGCAGCGAAGCCAAGTACCGGTGGCTGGCACGCGAATCCGCCGAGGTGTGGGCCGGCAATCGGCACGTGGCCAGGTGGGCGGCGCAGGCCGGCGCGCGCGAGGTGGTCTTGGTCCCCACCACGGTTGACGTCCCCGAGTCGGTATCCAACCACGACCGGGAGGACGACCTGCTCGCCTGGATCGGGACGCCGTCCACCGGACCGTTCATCGAGGCGCTGCTGCACGAACTAGCGGACTCGCTCGACGGCTGGCGGGTATTGGTGGTCGGCGCGGGCATCCAGGCGCCGGATGGTGTCCAGGTCACCCAGCAGCCGTGGAGCGCGGAGGCCGAAGTCGCGGCCCTGAGACGGGCCAGCGTGGGGTTGTACCCGCTGGACGTCGATCATCCGACCACCTCGGGTAAGTCGGCTTTGAAGTCGATCTTGTTCATGGCCAACGCGATTCCGGTGATCGCCACTCCCACTCAGAGCAATCGCGACGTGATGGCTGACGGCGTGCAGGGCTTGTTCGCCGAGTCGAAGGACCAGTGGTTGGCGGCGCTGAGCGCGCTCCGCGAGCCGGGAACGCGGCGGCGGATGGGGGCGGCGGGTCACACCCAAGCCAGGGAGAAGTTCGACAGCTCGGTCTGGGCACAGCTACTGGCGGACCGGATTTGTCACCTCCTCGCCGGTCACGGGGGCGACCGGCCCGCGACCCTCCCATCGGACAACGGCTGATGGGCCGGCGATATGGCAGCTCCGGCCGGGCTGCGCCAAGCTAGGCTTCGTCAGCATGAACCCCCTGCTCGACCGCCGGCCGCTGCACCTGGAACTCGGCTGCGGCCTGGCCAAGCGCAATCCCACCGCGGTGGGCATCGACCTGCTCGACCTCGCCGGCGTCGACATCGTGGCCGACGTGCTCGACGTGCTGCGCAGCCTGCCGGACGCCTGCGTGACCAGCATCTACAGCGAGCACTTCCTAGAACACCTCGACGATCCGCTGCAGCTCCTGCGCGAAGCAGCCCGGGTACTTCAGCCGGCCGGTGAGTTCCGGGCCGTGATCCCGCACTTCTCCAACCCGGCTTTCTACTCCGACCCGACGCACCGTGCGTTCTTCGGCCTCTACACGTTCGGCTACTGGGTCCGCTCGACACCGTTCCGACGCCAGGTGCCGCATTACATCGAGCCGCTGCCGTTCGCCCTGATCAGGACCCGGTACGTTTTCAAGTCCAGCCGACCGTTCTACGCCAGGCATGCGTTGAAGAAGGTGGCCTCGGCCTGGGTCAACCGGTCTCGGTGGACCCAGGAGTTCTACGAGGAACACCTGTGTTGGTTGATGCCCTGCTACGAGCTCGATTCCACCATCCGCCGCGACTGATCCGATTCGGACCGAGGGCGGGGTGGGGGCGTCGCACCCAGCTCGGCGTCAGCCGCCGGAGCAGGCGACGGGACGCTCGAGGTCAGAGCGACGTTGATGACCGCCAGCGGCAAGTAGAGCGCCCAGTGGTATCCGGGCGCCTGCAGGTAGGGGTTGGACGCGGCGGCGGCCAGCATGGCCAGGCAACCGACGCTCGTCACGGCCAGGCACCCGGCCAGATCGGGACGGCGGCGCATCGCCCGCCGGGCAGCGTAGATCAGCACCCCCACCGCGGCGACGGCGAAGAGGACGCCGATCAGGCCGCTGTCGAACAGCAGCATGTGGTACTGCAGCTCGAAGTTCCACGGTCGCAGGTCATCGCGCCGGTAGTCGGCCAGGGCAGCGCCCAGACCGTGGCCGAAGATCGGGCTGCTGCCGAAGCCGGCCAGCAGCGCACGCGATTCCTCCTGCCGGATGAGGGTGTCCTGATCGGTGGCCGCCCCGGTACCCAGGTACGCCGCGCCCAGCGTCCGGAACGCGGCGGTGACCGTCGAGCCGGAGATCGGCGTGGTCCGGAACGAGAACTTGCCGACGATCAGCACGCCCGCAACCATCGCCACCACCAGCCCGATCCGGCGACGCCGGGCCCGCAGCAGCAGTTCCCGCGACAGTTTCTCGGCATCCGCCCGGGCCCGCCCGATGAGGGTCGAGACCAGCCAGAAAAACACCGGAGCGAGGATGCTGGTCACCACGATCGCTTGCCGGCCGGCCACCAGAGCCGCCACCGCGCAGCTCACTGCCGCCAGCAGCCGCATTCGCAGCGGCGGCAGCAAGCGGTCGTGCGGGACGAGCAGCGAGGCCACCCAGATGGGCGTGCCGGCGGCCAGCGTGGCCAGCCCGTAGAAGCGGACCGCACCACCGGAGCGGCCGGTCCTCGTGGCGGTGAAGAAGGCGTCGGTCTGAGTTTCCAGCAACCGGGCGGGGACCAGTTGCGGCAGCACGCCCTGCCGGTAGCCGACGTAGACGATGAGGGTCAGCCCGACGATGGTGCAGCCGATGGCGACCGCCCAGATCACCCGAGCCAGCATTCGCTCGCTGATGCCGTAGATCATCATCCAGAAGACCACCGGGAACCCCAGGAAGGCGACGAGCTGATCGCCCACTCCGGGGTTGCCAACGCCGACCAGCGCGAACACCGTCGCGAACAGCAGCTGGATCAGCAGGAAGAGCATCAGCGGTCGAGCAAGCCGGTGCTTGCTCAGCACGCCGGTGACCAGCCCGCAGAGGGCAAGCCCGAGCAGGATGGGCAGCAGGATCTTGCCGTTGGAGACAGGGCGGAACAGGATGTAGACGAAGCCCAGCATCGGCAGGGCGGTGACCCGGTTGCGGTTGCCGGACGCGCGAGTCACAGCGCTGAACACTACCCACGGTGAACGCGTTGCGGGCGCAGGCCGCTCGAGCACTCGCTCAGCTGCTGGCGCCCGGACGCGTCGGCGCCGGCTGCTCGCCCGCCAGCTCCCGTCCCAGCCGAACCACTGCCCGCCGGGCAAGCAACGCCATCCATCCGTAGGCGCCGACGCTGGCCCACGCCGCGCCCATGCCCCTGAAGTGCGGCATCAGCGCGAGTGAGAGCACCAGCAGAACCAGCGCACCCCAGGCGGTCACTTTGGCTCCGGCGTCCAGGCGCCCCCCGCCGCTGCAAGCGGCGAGGTCGACCTGCTGGCTGGCGAACAGGACGGACCCACCGCAGAGCACCCACACAATGGCCGTTGCGCCGGCGTAGCGATCACCGAGCAGCAGCTGGATCAGTGCCGAAGCCACCACCCCGAGCACCAGCGCGGCCACCGCGGTGGTGAGCAGGATGATGGGCCGCCAGTGACGCAGCGGCTGCAGCGACCGGCTGGCCGCCACCTGCCGCAGCACGATAACCGACACCGACGTCGGGATGATCCAGGCCGCGTCCGCGATCGTGGCACCGGCACCGTAGATACCGACGTCACTCGGTCGGGTGAAGATGCCCAGGATCAGGCGGTCACCCTTCTGGACGAACAGCTGGCCGGCCGCCAGGAACAGGCCCGGGAGGCTGAATGCGACCACCTTCAGCGTCTGTCGAACAGCGCCGGCTTCGTCGCGGGCAGGGCTGGTGGCGCGAGGCTCGGCGCTGCCGCTGGCTCGGCAGACCAGCAACTGCACCACGAAACCGGCGATACCGCAGACGAGCAGGGCCGGCACGCTGACCCGTCCGGTGGCATTGAGCAGCAGTCCGAGACCTAGCTGGGTCAGCGCCGCCAGCAGGTCACTGATTGAGGCCCGCAGGTGCCGACCGATGCCGTGCACGCCTTCGCGGGCCAGCGACGCTGCCGTCATGGACACGCAGTACCCGGCGAAGCTGGCCAGCAGGGCCAGCTCGCGAGCACCGGTCAGGCCGTGCCAGAGCGGGATGTCTATCACCAGCGCGAGCACCGCCTGGCCACCGCTGAGCACCGCGATCACCCGCCAGTAGCGCTGCCAGGTGAAACCGGACCGCGGATCGGACAGCAGCACCCGGCCACCGGTGAACACCCCGAGCGAACCGAGCAGCAGGGAGAAGCTGGCGATCGAGATCCCGATGGCGAAGATGCCGCGGTCGGCCGGCCCCAACCAGCGCGCGGAGAGCACCGCGAACAGGCTTTGGGCACCGGCCAGGATGCCGGTGAGCGCCACCAAGCGGATTGCTGGAGGACGCAGCGTCGCCGTAATGGGATCAGCCGCTCGATCGGACGCGGCAGCACCGGTCCACGTCGGCCCAACCCCGCCGGCTCGTCGTCATCGATCGAGTGTGTCATGGCTCCGGTCACGGCGGCCGGTCATGACACACTCTCAGAATGTCGCCGACGAGGAAAGTCGTGGTCATCGGACAGGGCTACGTCGGGTTGCCGCTGTCGGTAGCCGCTGTCGGGGCCGGCTACCAGGTCGTGGGCTTGGATCTGGATCACGAGCGGATCCATCGGCTGACCGAAGGCGTGTCCTACGTCGAGGATGTATCCGGCCAGCAGGCCAGCGCGCTGATCGACTCCGGCCGGTTCCTGCCGACGACGAGCTACGCCGACTGCGCGGGCTTCGACCTCGCCGTCATCACCGTGCCGACGCCGCTTGCCGAGGGCGTGCCGGACCTGAGCTTCATCGAGCAGTCCGGCCGGGCGCTGGCCGAACACGTCAGACCCGGTTGCACGGTGGTGCTGGAGTCCACCACCTATCCGGGCACCACCGAGGAGCTGTTGGCGCCGATCCTCGAGGCCGGTTCGAAGCTGCGCGCCGGCAGCGACTTCTACCTCGGCTACTCCCCCGAGCGCATCGATCCCGGCAATCCCCGATTCGGTTTCACCAATACTCCCAAGGTCGTCTCGGGCGTCGACGCCGAGTCATTGCGGGTGATCAAAGCCTTCTACGACACGCTCATCGAACAAACCGTGCCGGTGTCATCGCCCAAGGTCGCCGAACTCACCAAGCTGCTGGAGAACACCTTCCGGCACGTCAACATCGCCCTGGTGAACGAGCTCGCCATGTTCGCCAACGACCTCGGTATCGACGTCTGGGAGGCCATCGATGCCTCGTCCACCAAGCCGTTCGGCTACATGCGTTTCACCCCCGGGCCCGGCGTCGGCGGCCATTGCCTGCCGATCGATCCGTCCTACCTGTCCTGGGACGTCAAGCGTCGGCTGGGGACCGCTTTCCGGTTCGTAGAGCTGGCCAACGACGTCAACGACCACATGCCCGACTACGTGGTGCGCCGGATCACTGCACTACTCAACAACGAGCGCAGAGCGGTGAACGGCAGCCGGCTGCTGCTGCTCGGCCTGGCCTACAAGAAGAACACCTCCGACGCCCGCGAGTCACCGGCGGTGAGGGTCGCCGAGGCCCTGCTGGCGCTGGGCGCCGATGTCCGCGCGGCGGACCCGCACGTACTCACCACTCATAGCCGGATGGAGATTCCCCGCACGGAGTTCACCCCGGACGAGGTGGGTGCTGCCGACCTGGTCGTCGTGCTGACCGACCACGACGCCTTCGACTACCGGCTGCTCGAAGACGCTCGGGCCGTGTTCGACACCCGCCGGGTGGTTCCCGGCAAGCGGGACCTGCTGTAGCGACCGCCGACTGCGGTTCGGTCAGAGGGCTGGTTCCGACACCGCACTGGCGTCGATCGCGAACTGCTGCTCCCACAGTCCCAGCATCGCCAGCCGGAAGAACAAGCTCGGCGAGTGCTCGGCCCGCTCCGCCAGGGCACGGACCGCCGCCACCCCGAAGGCGCGACCGAGCACGCCGGCCGGGCGTTGCACCGCAGCCCGGAACGGCTGGTCGAGGCCGGCGGCGCGCAGCGCCCAGATGTCCACCGACAGCCCCAGCTTTCGCTCGGGCAGCTGGACGCCGGGCAGTAGCTCGTAGAGCAGTTCTCGCAGCGGGAGCTTGAGTGTTCCCTGCGGCCTGGGCAGCGGCGCGGCGGCGGCCACCACTCGATCCAGGTAAGGCAACCTGCCCTCCAGACTGGCCGACATGGTTGCTCGATCGGTTTTCTCCAGGTACACATTGGGCAACCAGCGCTGCAGGTCATAGCGCCGGGCCGCATCCAGATTGGCCGAGGCGCCGGCCAGCCGACGCCAGTCGTCGCCGACATCGGTGGCGAAGCGGCGCGCCAGTTGCGGCGCGACCCGTTCCATCAAGGCCAGCTCGCCGTCCAGCAGCGCGGCATGCGCGCGGAACCCGCCTCCCCACAGCGCCGCCTCCAGGGCGCGCGCCCACGGCTGGCCACCGCGCCGATTTGCCCACCACCGGGCAGCCGGGCCGGCCGGGCCTTCGGTGCGGGCGAGCCGCCGCGCCACCCGATACCGGCTGTAACCCCCGAACAGCTCGTCGGCGCCTTCACCGCAGAGCACCACCTTCAGGCTCTCACCGGCCCGCTCGGACAGCACGGTCAGCGGCAGGCAGGCCGCATCACCGAATGGTTCGCCGTGCTGTCGTAGGAAGGTGGCCGCGGCCGCCACCATCCCCCGGTCGGTGGCCGGTACCTCCTCGTGCCGGCTGCCGAGCAGCCTGGCGTTGCTGGCGGCAAGGGCGCTCTCGTCGGCAGCGGCTTCCGGGAAGCTCACCGTGAACGTTCGCAGCGCGCCGGTCTCCCGGATGGCCAGCGCCGCGAGCAGGGTGCTGTCGACGCCGCCGCTGAGGAAGGCGCCGACCTCGACGTCGGAGACGAGGTGGGCCCGAACACTGTCGGCCAGTGCCTGCCGGACCGGCATCCGAGGCTGCTCGGGAAAGTCGACCGGCTGCACCGAGGCCGTCACCCGACCGTCGTCGCAGCGCTGCCAACAGTAGAGCTCGCCGGGCAACAGCTTGGTCACGTCCTGGTACACCGTGCGCACCGGGCCGGTGTGACCGAAAGCGAGAAATCCTAGCAACCCCAGCGAATCGATCGCAGGAGTGGTACCGGCGAGCAGCGCCGGCAGGCAACTCGCCAGAGTCGGCTGGCCGTCGCGCCCGGTGTGCAGGTACAGGGGCTTGATGCCCATCGGATCGCGGGCCGCGACGAGGCTGGCCCGGTCGGCGTCGAAGTAGGCGAAGGCGTACATGCCCCGCAGTTGAGCCACCACGTCGGCCGGCTCCAGCCTGGTGAGCAGTTCCAACAGCACCTGGGTGTCGGAGGCGATCCGGTCGCCGAGCCGGTGTGCCCGGGCGAGCTCTCGGTAGTTGTAGATCTCACCGTTGAAGACCAGCACCTTGCGGCCGTCCGCGGACCGCGCCGGCTGGTTGCCCTCGCGGCCCAGGCCCAGGATCGAGAGCCGGGTATGCACGAACGTGGCCCCAGCTTCGTGGGCGAGGCCGTGCGCGTCCGGTCCCCGCTCGTGCAGCGCGCCGGCCACCGGGCCGGCGCGGTCCTGCCAGGCAGGGGCGAGGCTTGTCAGGAACCCGCACACAGCTACTCCATTCCATCCGCCGACGGCAAGCTGGCAACGCCAGACCGTACTCGTTCGGCAGACCGATCAGGGCTGGTCATGTCCGCCGACATCGAGAAACTCGAGAAGTTCTTTCCAGACAGTCCGATTGGAATAGAACTTGGTGACGAAGTTCCGGCCGGCTTGCCCCATCGCGAGTCCCAGCGCGGGATCGCCGGCCAGGCGGAACATCGCCGCAGCCAGGCCGGTGGGCGAGCCGACCGGTACCAGCAGACCGGTCTCACCGTCCAGGACCGAGTCCACCGCTCCGGTGGCAGTGGTGGTGATGACCGGCTTGCCGGCGGCTCCCGCTTCCAGGGGCACATTGGGAAACCCCTCGCGGTGGGTGGGCAGGACCAGGCAGTCGATGGCCTGATAGATCGCGGCGGTGTCCTCCCGCCAGCCGGTGAACCGGACGTTGGGCAGCCGATCCAGGGCGTGCCTGGTCGGCTCGGGGAGACCGCGGAGCTCCGGCGCGCCCGCTACCAGCAGCCAGCTGTCCGGCCGCTCGGCCTGAACCTGGCTGAAGGCCTCGATCAGCTCGAGCACACCCTTGTCGATCGTCAGCCGGCCGACGAAGCCGAAGACGTAGGCGCTCGGCGGGATGCCCAGCTCGGCGCGCACCCGGCCCCCGGCCGCGATCAGTTGCGGTGCGGGGGCGAAGGCCTGCAGGTCGACTCCATTGCTGGCTCCGCGACCGGCCACCACGCCGGCCGAGCGGCTGAGCAGGCGGAGCTGCCGGGCGCGCTCGAGCAGGCTGGGACTCACCACGAGCACCTCATGCGCGCAGCGGATCGACACCCATTCGGCCAGCCACAGGATCGCGCGCCGCCAACCCCCCTCGGTCTCCAGGCGGAGCCCGCGAAGCAGGTACACCCGTCGCGGCGTGCGGGCAAACATGGTCGCCAGTCCCACCAACAGCCCCGCTTTCGGAGTGCCCACGTAGCTGACCTGCGGCCGTAGTTGTCGGACCAGGCGGACCAGACGGAGCAGGGCCAGCCAGTCCGATCGGGGCGACAGCTCCCGGTCCATCGCAACCGCGCGGACGGGAACCCCCTCCCGACGGCCGGTGTCGGCCAGCCGCGGTCCCGGCGCGGTCACCAGCGTCACCTCGAACCCGGCCTCGCGCAGGAAGCGCAGCTGGCCGCGCATGATCGTCCAGGCGGTCTCGGGAATCGTCGTCGCGACCAGCAGCCGGGTACCGGGCGTGATCATCGCTGCAGCGCGGCGCCGGTGCGGAACCAGTCGACGGTGCGGGCCAGGCCCACCCGAAGTTCCTGCGGTCGCGCAGCGGGGAACAGGCTGAGCAGCCGGCTGCTGTCGGCCTGCGAGGCTCGCACATCACCGGGGCGCTGGTCGCGGTGCTCGACCCGGGCCGGCGCTCCGACCACCTCCTCCAGCAGTTCGATCAGCTCCAGCAGCGACGTCCGGGTGCCGAAGGCCAGGTTGACGGCGTCCTCGCAGGTGACCCGCCTGCTCACCGCGTCGGCCAGCACTCCGACGACGGTATCCACCGCGGTGTAGTCCCGGCATTGCTCGCCGTCGCCGTACACGGTCAGTGCGGTGCCGGCCAGCAGGGCGTCGACGAAGGCCGGCACGACCGCGGCGTAGGCATGCCCGGCGGCCTGCAGCGGACCGTAGACGTTGAAGAACCGGAACGCGAGCGAGTCGATGCCGTATACATGCTGGAACGCCAGCACGTAGGACTCGGCCGCCAGCTTGCTGACCGCGTAGGGGCTCAGCGGTCGCGGCCGCATGTCCTCGCGCTTGGGCAGTTGCTGGTTGGCGCCGTACACCGAGGAGGACGACGCGAAGATCAGGTGCGCGGCCTGCTCCCGGGCCTGCAGCAGGACGTTCATGGTGGCGTCGACGTTCACCGCATGGGTCAGGCCCGGGTCCTCGATGGAGCGAGGCACCGAGGCCCTCGCGGCCAGGTGCACGATGGTGTCCACGCCCCGCGCAGCCTTGGCCACCGCCGCCGGATCCCTGATGTCGGCCTCATGGAACTCCACCGGCAGGTCCGTCAAGTTGGACCGGTAGCCGGTACTCAGGTTGTCGATCACCACCACGTGCGCGCCGTCGCCAACAAGTCGCCGCGCCAAGTTGGCGCCGATGAATCCGGCTCCGCCGGTTACCAGTACTCGCATCCCGCCGCTCCCTGCCGTCACCGTGCTGCTGCTCTCACCGTGCTGGGATTCCCTTGACGATGACGTCCGGATCGACGTCTCGCACCACGCACGCCGCCGCGCCGACCACCGCCCCCGCCCCTACCGCCAAACCCTGCAGCACCATCGATCCCGCGCCGAGCAGCGCGGCCGCGCCGATCCGGCACTCGCCGGATACCGTCGCGGCCGGGTTCACCGAGACGAAGTCGGCCAGCTGCGCATCGTGCCCGATCGTGGCATGTGGATTGAGGTGCACGTGGGCACCGAGCCGGACGTTGGTGGATACCTGAACGCCCGCACAGACGACCACCCCGGGCCCGAGCGTGCTGGCCGAGCCGAGCACCGCGGCCGGATGCACGGCCACCGCCGGATGGCAGCCGGTGTCGTCGAATCGGCCGGCGAGCTGGCGCCGGGCGGACGGATCACCCACCCCGATCAGGTAGTCCACCGCCCCGTGCCGCCCTGACCGCGCACCGTCCAGCCAGTCGCCGACCGGACCTAGGTAGCTGGCGCCGTGCGCGGCCAGCCGGTCCAGGTTGACCGCGCTGGGCCGGTCGTCGAGGACGCCTACCAACCGGTAACCGGGACCGACGCCTGCGGCCGTCATTGCCGCCAGCACGTCCAGGGTTTCCCGGCCGAAACCGCCCGCTCCCACCACCACCAGCGGGCTGCTCATGCCGGCATCCCGGCCGGTCCGGCTGGATCCGTCTCCGGCGAACCGGTGAACTCGGCCATGGTGGCCTGCCCGGGTGCCGCGATGCCTCGCCGGCCGAGCACCGAGCCGACGGTGCGGGCCAGTATCCTCAGGTCCAGGCCGAGGCTGCGGCGGTCGGCGTACTCGACATCAGCGGCGAGCCTGCTATTCCACTCCAGCGCATTGCGGCCTGACACCTGGGCGAGACCGGTGATACCCGGACGCACCTCGTGCCGGCGGGCCTGCTCCGGGGTGTAGCGGTCCAGGTACTGCATCAGCAGTGGTCGCGGTCCGACCAGGCTCATCTCACCTCGCAGCACGTTCCACAGCGTCGGCAGCTCATCCAGGCTGGTGCTACGCAACCACCGGCCCAGTGGCGTCAGCCGGTCGGCGTCGCTGACCAAACCGGCCGCGGGATCGACCTCGCGCATGGTGCGGAACTTGACCAGCACGAACGGCCTGCCATCCCGGCCTGGGCGTTGTTGCCGGAACAGCACCGGCCGGCCCAGGCCCCGCGCAACCGCCAGCGCGACCACGGCCAGCACCGGAGCACCGGCCAGCAACCCGACGGCCGCGACCAGCAGGTCGATCGCTCGTTTCACCGGGTCGGATGGGATGCGGTAGCGAGCGCGATCATCGAACCGGGACGGCCGGCTCACCGGCCGTCCCGGAAGCAGCGCAGCGTGGCCAGCACGCCCTCGAACTCGGCATCGCTCATCCCGGAACCGCTGGGGAGGGTGAGCCCGTGACCGAACAGCCATTCGGCGTCGCCGCGGACCAGGCGATCGCAGCCAGCGAAGACCGGCTGCAGGTGCATGGGTTTCCATAGCGGACGGCTCTCGATGTCATGCCGGTCCAGCCACCGGCTCAGCTCGGCTGCAGGCCAGCCCGTCACCACGTCGTCTACCAGGATCGAGGTCAGCCAGCAGTTGTCCTGCTCGTCGTCTGACCCGCCGAAGATCGTGACTCCGGCCACCTCCGCGAACAGCTCCCGGTAGGCCTGCCTGATCTGGCGGCGCCGCCGCAGGATGGCCGGCAGGCGCTCCAACTGGGCCCGGCCGAGGGCGGCCAGCACGTTGCTCAGCCGATAGTTGTAACCGATGTCGGTGTGCTCGTAGTGCACCACCGGCTGCCGGGCCTGGGTTGCCAGATAGCGCACCCGGTCGGCCAGGGCCGCAGACCGGGTCAGCAGCATCCCGCCGCCGGAGGTGGTGATGATCTTGTTGCCGTTGAAGGACAGCACCGCGGCGTCACCGTAGGAACCGCTCGGCCGATCGGCGCACCGAGCTCCCATCGATTCCGCGGCATCGACCAGCAGCGGGACCTCCAGGTCGGCTGCCAGTGCGCTCAGCGCGGGCAGATCCGCGCACTTGCCCAGCAGGTCGACCGGGACGATAGCGCCGATACGCCGACCGCTGCCACGCACCCGGTCGGCGGCCTCGATCAGGAGCCCGACATCTACATTGCCGGTGGTCGGCTCGGAGTCGACGAAGAACGGCTGGGCACCGGTGTAGCTGATCGCGTTGGCGGTGGCGGCGAATGTCATGGTGGCGGTGAGCACCACGTCGCCGGCCCCGATGCCGAATCCCAGCAGCCCCAGGTGCAGCGCCGCGGTGCCCGAACTGAGCGCCACCGCGTGCGGCACCCCCACCTGCTCGGCGATCTCGGACTCGAACGCGTCAAGGTCGGGTCCGACCGGAGCGGCCCAGCCCGAGGCGAGCGCAGCAGTCACGTACTTGGTCTCCAGCTCGCCGACATCCGGGGCGGAGAGAAAGGTACGGCCCACCTCAGACCGCGCTCGAGTTCAGGTGGCGCACCGTCGCCAGCCGCGGTTCGCCGGCGGTGGCAACCGCCCACGGCTGGGACGCGACCCGTTCCGGGGGCAGTGGTGGTACCGGGACATGCGAGATGAGGGGGTGCAGCGGGCGCTCCCCGGACTCGCCGTCGCCGAAGAGTTCTTCGTGCAACTTCTCCCCGCGCCGTAGCCCGGTGAACACGATGTCGACCGGCTTGCCCGACATCGACATCATCCGGCGGGCGACATCGGCGATCCTGACCGGTTCGCCCATGTCCAGCACCAGCGCCTCGCCGGGGCGCCCGATCGCACCGGCTTGGATGACGAGCTGGCACGCTTCCGGAATGGTCATGAAGAATCGGGTGACCTCCGGGTCGGTCAGGGTGACCGGGCCGCCCCGCTCGATCTGGGCGGCGAAGGTGTGCAGTACCGAGCCCCGGCTGCCGAGCACATTGCCGAACCGGACCGACAGGTATCGCCCGCCCCGCAGGGCGTACCAGGACGTCAGCCGCTCGGCCAGCCGCTTGGAATGGCCCAGTGCGCTGATCGGGTTGGCTGCCTTGTCCGTGGAGATGTTCACGAAGTGCTGTACCCCCACCGCGGCCGCGGCCTTCAGCACGTTGCCGGTTCCGTACACGTTGATCTTCAACGCCTCGACCGGATGACGCTCCAGCAGCGGTAGGTGTTTGAGCGCGGCGGCATGGAAAACCACCTCCGGGCGGTAGTTCTGGAACAGCTCGAGCAGGATCTGCGGGTCTCGGATGTCGGCAAGCGCGGTGTCAGGCGAGTCGAGCAGCGCCCGGCCGTAAATGGATAGCTCCACGGCGTGCAGCGCCGATTCGTCGCGGTCGAGCATGATCAGCTGAGCCGGCTTGAACTCATGGAGCTGACGGCACAGTTCCGAACCGATCGAGCCGCCGGCGCCGGTCACCAGCACCCGCCGTCCGGAGATGTACTCGGCGATCGAGGCCACATCGGTGTCTACCGGACGGCGGCCGATCACGTCGGCGACGTCGACGTCGCGGAGCGCGGACAGTCGCAACGGCGAGCGGTGCAGCTGCTCGGACAGCGAGGGCAGCACCATGCAGCCGATGCCGGCGGCGTCAGCCGCGTCAAACACCTTGCGGATGAGCGTGGCGTCGGCGCTGTTGACGGCGATCACGACCCGCACCGCACCGAATTCCTCGGCGACGGCAGCCAGCTGCGCGAAGCTGCCGCGGACCCGCACGCCGTAGATCTGCAGGTTGCGCTTGACCGGGTCGTCGTCCAGAAAGCCGACCGGCAGAAACGGTGACTGCGGGTCGCGGACCATGCGCAGTGCCAACGTCGAGCCCACCGACCCGGCCCCGAAGATCAGGATGCGCTCGGCTCCCTGAGCGGGTTGACTGCCGGCCTGGCTGATGATCCGTTTGATGCAACGGGTCGTCGCGATACCGGTGACCGCCAGCGGCCAGATGAGGAACGGCAGACTGCGCGGTATACCCGTCGGCCGCACCAGCAATACCGCCGCCTCAGCCAGGATGGACACCGCGGTGACCGACACGGCGAGCGCGCACATCTCATCGAAGCTGCCGACCTGGTAGCGACCTCGGTACAGCACTACGAGCGCGCCTATGACCAACTGTCCGCCGGCCAGCATGAGGGCCAGCACAGAGGTCGCCGCCCACCGCACGCCGACGGCATCGAAGTCATAACGAGCCAAGGCGGCAAGCTCGGTCGCCAGCACCCAGACCATGATGTCGATGAAGAGAAACGCATAGGCGTACGGAACCTCCAGCGCGCCGCGCCGAGCGGCCCGGCTGGTGGGGTGCATGCGCAGGAGCTCCTCATCGTGGAGGGAAACCGGTGAACGGTTCGGGTAACGGCTTCGGGTACGGCGTAGCGCTTTGGTACCGACCTGGACGCCAATTCCAAGTTCAGCTATCGTAAAGTGACGATCACAGTTAGTGTTCACTATGTTTCATACGGTGACAAGTCGCGAGGCGCGCGAGACGGCAGCGATTCGTGATCGCGCTCCGCACACTCATGCTTCACAGAGCACCCTGATGCTTCACAGAGAGGCTGGTTCCATGTCGACACCGGTTCGCCGCCTGCTGGCGGTAGCCATCGCCCTGCTGGCGATGCTGTCCGGCGGGATAGCGTTCAGTACTGCCGTGAGCGCCGCACCGTACTCGGATCAGCCCACCCTGGCTGCCTCGACGCAGAACCCCACGGTCGGCGGGGCGTTCACCGTCGTCGGGAGTGGCTTCCTGCCGGGTGAGTCGGTCGATCTGGTGCTGCACTCGGACCCGTACTCTCTCGGCACGGTCCGGGCCAATTCCACCGGTCAATTCTCCGACGTAGTGGACCTGCCGGCCAGCTTCAGCGGCGCTCACACGATCACCGCGACGGGTGAGACCTCCGGGCGGGTGGCGAGCATCTCGATCACGATCGGTTCCTCGACCGGCACGGTGGCCGCCGGTGGTAACAGCGGCGGTGGCGGCCTACCGAACACCGGCGCTGCCGTCATCGGCATCAGCTCGCTCGGCGTCATGTTCCTGCTAGTCGGCGCGCTCGCCCTGGTGGTCGGGCGTCGCCGGGCCCGCATCTGACGTACGACCGGACCGAGCACGCTCGGCCCCGCCACGGGGTGTCCCGAGCCGCGAATCGGCGGGTCCAGCCCGCCGGCTCGCGGATTCGCTGGGCAGCCCGCGGAGGCTGGCTCCTGGTCGGACTGGTCGTGCTCGCGCTCGGCTGGGTCGCTGTCACCGGCCTGGTAGCGCGTGGCCAGCTACGGCAGGCGACCACCGAAGCGCGCCAGCTTCGGGCTCAGCTCGCGGCCGGTGATCTCGCCGCCGCCCAGTCGAGCGCAACCGCCCTCGCTACCCATGCCCGCCGGGCTCATCAGCTCACGACCGGCCCGGCGTGGTCGATTGCCGCGGCGGTGCCGGGGGCCGGCGGCCCCCTGAAAGTGGTGCGCGGCCTGACCCTCAGCCTGGACGACCTCGGCCAGCACGTGTTGCCGCAACTGGTCGGTACCAGCCAGCGACTGGACCCAGCATCGCTACGCCGGCCGGACGGCAGCGTCGACCTCGCCCGGATCGCGCAGGCAAGCTCCACACTGGACGCCGCGAACGAGCGGGTGCGCGCCGCGGCCGCCGCCGTCGCCGGGCTGCCGCACAGCTGGCTGGCGCCGGTAGACGCCGCTCGAACGGACGCCCTGGCCCAGCTGAATTCCGTCGCGGCCACGGTCAGCTCCGCCAGCGTGGCTGCGCACGTGCTGCCCGCGATGCTCGGAGCCGATCGTACCCAGCGCTATTTCGTAGCGTTTCAGAACGAGTCCGAAGCGCGTGGCACCGGGGGTCTGCCCGGCGCCTTCGCCATCCTGCAGGCTCAGCGGGGCAAGCTCAGCTTCCTGAGATTCGAAAGTGACCAGGCGATCGGACACCACAGTGCCGATGTCGACTTCGGCCCGGCATACCAGCAGCTTTACGCGGGAGCCGGTACGACCACCATGTACGGCAACAGCAACCTGAGCCCGCATTTCCCGTATGCGGCCCAGATCTGGCTCTCCATGTGGCAGCAGGCGAGCGGGCAGCGGTTGGACGGTGCCATCGCGGTGGATCCGAGCACCCTGGGCTACCTGCTGGCGGTCACCGGCCCCGCGACCCTGCCGGACGGCAGCGAGCTGACCGGCGGAAACATCGTCGAGCTCGCGCAGAGCACGGTGTACGCGAAGTTTCCCGCTGGCGTCGCCGACAACCCGCAGCGGCGCCAGTACCTGCTCCAGGTGGCGAAGGCGGCAAGCGCGAAGATCCTCGACGTGCATGCCGACACCGCCGCCTTGCTCAGGGCACTGGGGAAGGCCGCCGGCCAACGCCGGGTTCTGGTCTGGAGCGCAGATCCAGCGATCCAGGCACGGCTGGCGCCCAGCGCCATCTCGGGGACGATCCCGGTCACCAGCGCCCCCTACGTCGGACTGTCCGTGGTCAACGACGGCGGCAACAAGCTCGATTACTACCTCGACCGGACGCTCGTCTGGACCCGGACCGGGTGCGGGGCCATCCGGACGGTGCAGGTGGCTGTCACCCTCACCAACAACGCGCCGGCCAGTGGCCTGTCCTCCTATGTCACCGGCCGAAGCGACCGGCACGCCTACCCGGTCAAGCCTGGCGACAACAGGCTCGAGGTGAGCTACCTGGCTACCGGCGGGGCCCTGCTGCGCTCGGTCAACGTCGATGGCCGTCCCGGCACCGCAGGCATCGGCACCGAGCATGGACATCCGGTTTACACGGTCGATCTGGAGCTGCCCCGCGGCACGGCACGCACCATCCTGCTGACCCTCACCGAGCCCCCGGGTACCGGCACACCCGTGGTGCTTCGCCAGCCGTTGGTCCGGCCGCTCGACGTCCGCATCGCTGACGCCAGCTGCCACTGAGCTGGATCACGGTCGGCTCGGCGGTGCTGGGCCGCAAGAGCAGTTGGGAGCGCCGGCCGTCATCGCTGGCCGGAGCACGTAAGGATGCTCGCGGAATCGAGACGGTATCCGGTTAGCAGTTCGTAAGCCGCGTCCGCGGCTGGCTGGTCGCCGTGGGTGTTGTTCAGCGCAGTTCCGAGCGCCGCGGAACGGGCGAGCATCCTGTTCGAGGCGATGTCCGCAGCAGGCGCTTCGCTCAGCCGCGGTACGGTGCCGCCCCGATCGGCGTGACGCCGGCCGATCCGAACACCACCGAACCGGGGCGTCCGTACACGTACCAGCTGTGGTTGCTCGGCCGGTAAACGGTGAAGTCAACCTTGCCGTCGCCGGTGTAATCTCCGGTCACCGGCATGTCGCCCTTCAATCCCCATTGCACGCCGTTGTGCCCGCGGACGTACCAGACGCTGGTCGACGGGCGGAACACCGCGAGTTCGGTGGTTCCGTCGCCGTTGTAGTCACCGGGTACGGGGATGTCGCCGGTCAGGCCGTATTGGACCGGTGAGCGGCCTTGCACGTACCAGACGCCGGTCGACGGGCGGAACACCGCGAGTTCGGTGGTTCCGTCGCCGTTGTAGTCACCGGGTACGGGGATGTCGCCGGTCAGG
>JAABUM010002712.1_pt1 | contig 23223 bp, 22 predicted proteins | sample 5559161 | NCBI WGS metagenome assembly JAABUM01 (sample SAMN10711868, study PRJNA513369) | rock metagenome | isolation source: Antarctica rocks | place: Antarctica: Victoria Land, Siegfried Peak nord
GTAAGATTCATGTGTTTTGTGTTATACATTTGAATTTCAGACACTTAAATATATAAAAAATACTGAATCTTGCCTAACTTTTTCCGATAAATTTTTCTTGATTATTAATCGAACTCAGGTTTTTAATAAAGTAATCAGCCGTAAGCGATAGTTTATAATTAAAAAAATCACCATCAATACCAAAATCTGTACTGGATGTGGTTTCCCAACGTATGTTAGGATTGCTTAACTGCGTTGGTACAGCACCTTGTACAATAGCCCCATTAAATACATAGATCATATTATTTTGTACCACACTGGCATATCCATAGTTTGCTGCGCTGTTCTGATTACCCAGCTTTCCATAGCTTGCTCTTAATTTAAGTGAAGAAACAGATTCTATGTTTTTAAGGAACTCTTCCTCTGAAAGTCGCCATGCCAGAGAAAAGGATGGAAATATACCCCACCTTTTATCAGGTAAAAGCCTGGAAGAACCGTCATAACGCAGGGTAGCTGTTGCCAGGTAACGGTTCATGAACGAATAATTTACCCTGCCAAAATAGGACAGCAGGGATTCATCATATTGTGTGCTTCCGATAGTGGGGCTTACACTTCTGGCAGCTGATGCATATTGAAGCGTCGGGTCAGCAGGTAAATCAAAGGTATTAAGCGTTATTGAATTGAACTTATTCTGCTGTGCTTCTTCACCTAAAGTAGCATTAATGGAATGTCTTCCTGCATCAAGCTTATAGTTAAGATAATTAGACCAAACCATATTGACTCCGCTACCCCGGCTTTCTGTTAACGAGCTTGGGTTGCGTTGCTCTGTAATCCCAATATAAAATTGTGGCAGGAAATTTTTGGCATGGGTATTACCATAGTTAATGCCATAATTACTGGTAAAGGTTAACCCTTTAAATAATTTGGCATTTAAAAAAATGTTGGCCAAAAGGTTTTGGTTATACAGTTTATTGCCATTTTGTTCATTATTTAACCTAACAGGATTGGCATTGCCAGAGATATCTGCATAAGCATAATTGCCATTTGCATCATAAGGAACGGCCAGTGGATCTATGGTAATAATTCCCCGAAGCAGGCCCTGGTCATATAATGTTTGCTGAGAGTTGGTATAGGTTGCTGCAATTCCCCCTGTTAACCATTTGGTCATGGTCAAATCATTGTTAAACCGGACAACATATTTTTTCAGACCTGTATTTTTAATAGTACCATCCTGTTGAAAATAAGTCCCGCCAATGAAGTATTTACTTTGCTCGGTCCCACCAGAATAGTTCAGGTTATAATTCTCTATCAAACCATTTTGTATGACCTGACGCTGCCAGTCTGTTCCCTTTGCCCCTGTGTTTATTGCATCCTGCAGCCGCTGACTATAATTGGAAGGGACCGCTTTGCCGCCATTCTGATATGCTTCCGTAACCAATGTAGCATATCCCGCTGCAGTTGTTAACGGAAGCGTCCGCCAGATACGCTGGTATCCGGCGTAAGTACTAAAATTAAATACGGGTTTACCGGGCTTTCCTTTTTTAGTAGTAACCAACACTACGCCATTTGCCCCCCTTGAACCATATATCGCTGCAGCAGAAGCATCTTTCAGCACCTCTATAGATTCGATATCATCCGGTGAAAGAAAGCTAATATCACTGGTCTGATAGCCATCTACTACAAAAAGTGGGTTACTGTTGTTGATCGTACCAATACCTCGGATACGGATACGTGTGCCAGCACCCGGCTGGCCGCTATTGGATGTAATTTCTACTCCGGCTAACCTCCCCTGAAGCGCTTGCACCGGATCAACCGTTGCCGTTTGTGTAAGTTGTGCATTTTTTACCGAAGCTACAGCACCTGTTAAATCACTTTTTTTGGCTGTACCGTAACCAACAACCACAATATCATTAAGCGTAGTAACTCCCTCAAGTAAGGTTACATTAAGAAAAGTTTGATTGCCTGTTGTTATTTCCTGGTCTGTAAACCCAACGTAGGTAAAAACTAAAACAGCGCTATTGTCGAAAACGGTCAGTTGAAATTTGCCCTCGTTATTGGTTACGGTGCCATTGGTGGTGCCTTTTTCTTTTACGCTTACCCCAATAAGCGGCTGGCCTTTGCTATCCTTAACAATCCCGGAAATATTCTTTTTAATATACTGCTGTGTACTTAGGTTAGGATGTTCCTCATTATCGGCTGTTGTTTTAAAAAGAATAATATTGTTTTCAATTTGCGTATAACCGATATCTTTCCCATTCAATATGGCATCAAGCGTTTCTTTTACAGATCTTACTTCCAGTGGCAAGGTAATGCTTTTATTCTTTTCGATATCCTTTTCTTTGTAAGCAAAGCGAAACCTTGTTTTTGACTCAATCTTTTTGAGTGCACCTTTTATATTTTCATTTTTCAACGAAAGATTAATCTCTACCTCCTTTAATGCTTGTCCCCTGCCGGATTTTGCCATCAGTAGCTGCATAGAGGTAAGAATTGTAAGCACTACATAAAAACTTAATTTCATACAGTATCGTAATATAGTAATGCATTTGGATGCACGCTTATAGTATAATTGTGCGCGAAGTATAAACGCGAAGTTTTTTTTCATAACTTGCATTAGTTTAATTGTTTAAAAATGGTTAAAACTCTTTGCCCTCCAGCTGAAGATGTGAGACTCGGTGGCTGGGGGCATTGCTATTACAGCAATGTTAGGACAGATCTGGTTATATCTTTCTCATACTTATTGATTTAAAGGTTAATAAATTGGTTTTATTCACATCCATCGCCGGATAATATGATTGCTCCATCTGGGGTTGCCTTATAATCTAACCCATTCAGGTGTGTTATTATGGTAAGCACCTGATCCAACTTAGTTGTATTTAGAAAACTTGCCGTGAATCTGCAATTCTTTATCTTATCACTTGCAAGGCTTATTGGTATTCCATAACGCTGGCTGATCAGGGCAATGGCATGCTCTATTGTGATATTTTCTAATACCAGATCGTCTTCCTTCCATAAAATAATATTTTTGGAATTTAAATGCTCTTTATGCGAAATACCAGTATTTTCAGTATAAACAATTTGTTGATTAGGTAACAGGACCCCAATCAGCTTTTCATGGTCTGAAACGGCGACCCTGCCACGTGTAACCGTAACTTCCACGGTTTTTTGATCATGATAAGCTTTAATGTTAAAGGCAGTACCTAATACCCGGGTAGTAATTTGTTTAGTGTGCACTAAAAATGGCTTCTTGCTGTCATGCTTTATATCAAAGTACCCTTCTCCGGTAAGATAAACTTCCCGTTGATTGCCGCTAAATTTTTCAGGATAACCTAATTTACTGTTCTTATTTAGTATAACTGTGCTGCCGTCTGGTAATAAAATGGTTTGTCGATTTTTCCTGGTTGGCTGGAAAGCCATAGTTTTGGAATGGGCAGCAGGTTTAAGCAGCCAGTAGAAACCGATACTTATACATAAAAACAAGCATGCGGCAGCTACCCATTTGCTTATCATATAATTTCTTTTTAAAAATCCTAAAGATGTTTGCTTTTCCGGGATGAGTTTTTGAAATCTTTCATACAAATTTGCTGACTCGTTTTTGGTAAAGCCATCTACTTTATCCGCAGGTGTTTTCTCCCAAATTTCTTTCAGGTAATCTTCTAAAATTGACTGATCGTTTTCATCAGCTAATAAATTAAAAAGCTCCTCCAGCTGGTCCTCATTGCAGGTGTTATTAAGGTATTTTGTAAAGAGATATTTTATCCGGAATGCTTTAGACATATGGCCTGGCTTTTATAGCTGATAACCATATGACGAAAAAAACAAATGACAGGACTATCTGACTTAAAAAAATATATTAATATTTTTTACAAATATCCGAAGGTGTTTTAGAGCTATAGAAATGTGATTTTTTACAGTATTTTTAGATATGTGCAATTCATCAGCAATTTGCTGATGGGTTAATCCGCTTTCCCTGCTCATATTTAAAACAATTTGTTGTTGAGAGGGCAATTTCTGTATAAACATTTTTAGCTGCTCTTCATACTCTTGTGCCAGGTATGGGTTGGTTTCGCAGCCCTGCTGTAAAAGTGAGATCTGACCAGCTATAATATTTCTTAACTTCTTTTCCCTGGTCGCTGTCCTTAAAAAATCAAGAGCTTTATTAACTGCCATACGGTAAAGAAAAGCATCAATATTTTGAATTTCAGGCAGTACTTCTTTTACATTCCATACTTTCAAGAAAATATCCAGGACCAGTTCTTCGCTTTCCTGCCTTGATTTAATTATACAAAAAATATATCGAAACGATTTATGCTGGTAGTGCTCAAAAAATTCCTTAAAAGCAAAATTATCGCCTGCTGCTATACGGGCAATAAGTTCAGAATTGCTATTACAATCAGATTGTGAGGTCAAAGAAGAATTTGAGTTTAAGGATTCAACAACTGGATGTACCAAATATATTGAAGAATTTATGTTAATTCAAATTTAGATGTTAAGTTCTTTAGGTTAAACCCATTTGAATCTTAGAACCCAGTACCCATTAAAGATTTCAGGTGTATTTTTAATGAGGCTAAACAAGGAATATTCTTAATAAAATTATTTGATTTAGAGTGTGCTTAAACTTTATTCCATTTATTTTCTATACTTCTTTTACCCTATCAAAAACACTAAAACCACATGCTTCTTTTATCGGTACAAAATATAAACACAGATTTTACAGGCATAAAAGAAGTATTATAAATTTTTTCAAATGAAATTTAAACAGGCTTTTAGTCCAACTGAACAAAAAAGATTAGCGTATGTATCAGTAAACGGATTTTATAAAGAAGCCTGATTAAGAACAGATAAAATATAATAAGTATAACAATTGGCCTTAATTCTAAGATCAATTATTCCAAATAAACGTCCAGCAAGCCTTCCGGTAAATCTACCAACACTACTCCTTTTACCACGTCAATACTTTTGATGATGCTTTCGTTTAGCGGGAAAAGCACTTCCTGGTTTTTGTAAGCAACGGTTGCAATTAATTGCTGCGGGAATTCCTGTATTTCGATGATCTCGCCCAGCTCGCCTTCATCTTCATCTACAGCGATAAAATGCAGCAGGTCTTTCAATCCAAACTCGTTCTTTTTCTTTTTGGGCTTGATTTTATTGGGCAGGAAAACATTCTTTTTAACCAACAGGGAAGCTTTTTCAATGGTGTCCACATCTTCCAGTAACAAATAAGCCACGTTTTTTAGCGGCAGCTTAAAAAACGTTACAAAATAGGGAACCAATTTACCTGCAAGTTCAATGAACAAACTGTTAAACTTCAGTTTTTCTGGTTCATCAAAAGCAATATATACCTGTAGTTCGCCTTTTAATCCGCGTGTTTTGGTTATGGTACCAATCTGGAAATAATCTTCTGTGGTCATCAATAAAAAGGTCTTAAAACAAGTATAGCGAAGATCTTCTGTAGAAAGAAGATGCTTCGCTATACCCCAATTACATTTTTATATTATTCAGTCGGAGTTTCGGCCGCTTCGTCTGCAGCAACAGGTTCTGCGGCAGGCGGTGTATTTTTAGCAATAATTGCAGCCGCGCGGTCAGCATTTTTCTTCGCCTCTGCAGCAAGGGCAACTTTCCGGGTTTCGTCTTTTGAAGAAACCAGAGAAGTGGTTTTACCGCTTATTTTATTTTCTTTTTGCTCGGTCCATTCTGCAAATTTTGCATCTGCTTGTTCTTCGGTCAGTGCACCTTTTGTAACACCGCCTTGCAAGTGTTTTTTGTACATTACGCCTTTGTAAGCCAAAATTGCTCGGCAGGTATCAGTTGGCGTTGCGCCTGTGTTTACCCAGCTTAACGTTTTATCAAAATCAATATTGATCGTTGCAGGATTGGTGTTTGGGTCGTAAGAGCCTAAACGTTCTATAAAGCGGCCATCTCTAGGTGCGCGGGCATCGGCTACCACAATGTGATAAAATGGTTTGCCTTTTTTACCATGTCTTTGTAATCTGATTTTAGTTGCCATTTTTGTTTTTTTTATGTATTCAACATATCCCCCGGAACTTTTTGTTGCGGGGCTGCAAAAATAGAAAAAAATAATTAACCCTGATTATAATCCTTCTTTAATCCATAAAAAACCTTTTTTAAACTGAATTTGAACCTTCTGATTAAAATATTATTTCTATTTGCAGAACAAGAATATATTTAAAAAATGGAAAGACAACGCATTGGTATAGATATGGACGAGGTGCTGGCAGATGTAGTTGCCAAGTTTGAAGTCCTTTACAAGCAGGGCCACCCAAATGAAACTTTACAGGAGCAGGCAGACGGCGTAGAATTTTATGACCTATTGCCCGAACATATTGCAGGTGATTTCAGAAAACATATTTATGAAAAAGGGTTTTTTCGTGACCTGGAAGTGATTAAAGACAGCCAGCGCGTAGTAAAAGAACTGACCAAAAAATATGATGTTTTCATTGTCTCTGCCGCTATGGAATTCCGCAATTCACTTGAAGATAAGGTGGACTGGCTGGCAGACCATTTTCCGTTTATTTCCTGGCAGCGCACTATTTTTTGCGGCTTGAAAATAGTAAATGTAGATGTGTTGATTGATGACCGCAGCCGCAATTTTGTTGGGTTTGACGGCAGGCCGCTGCTGTTTACTTCACCCCACAACAAATTAATCACCGAATTTGAACGGGTAAATACCTGGGAAGAAGTAGCTGCAAAGCTATTGTGATTTTAGGGTGATAAAAGAAGCATGCTTCTTTTATCACCCTAAAATTTATAAAGAAAGGATCTCTACGATTTTTATAAAATTGGGATTAATTACTGTATTATGCTTGACGGCTTGGGCAAAATCGGTATAAGCGATTTCATTGTGTATAATACCCACCATTTCATTCCGGTGCCCATCCAGCAAAGCTTCCACTGCCGCCACACCAACCCGGCTGGCCAAAACACGGTCCATACAAGTTGGGCTTCCGCCACGCTGAATATGGCCTAAAATAGAAATACGGGTATCATAATTCGGATATTTTTCTTGTATTTGCTCACCTATTTTAAAGGCACCGCCTTCTTCTTCCCCTTCGGCAACAATAATAATTTTGGACGATTTATGCCTGCGCCCACGCTCCAACCGTGCAAAAACAGATTCAATACCGGTTGAGGTCCCTGGTATCAAAATAGCTTCTGCACCGGTAGCAATCCCTGTTCGCAAAGCAATAAAACCACAATCCCGGCCCATTACTTCTACAATAAATAAGCGGTCGTGCGACTCGGCCGTATCCCGGATTTTATCAACCGCATTGGTTACGGTATTGATGGCTGTGTCATAGCCAATGGTAAAATCCGTCCCGAACAAGTCATTGTCAATCGTTCCGGGCAAACCAACAATAGGCATGTTAAATTCCTGTCCGAAAATCCGGGCTCCGGCAAAAGTACCTTCGCCACCAATCGCAACCAGCGCATCAACCTTGTTTTTTTGCAACTGCCCGTATGCCAATTTTCTGCCTTCCGGCGTCTTGAACTGCTCGCAGCGGGCAGTTTTTAAAATAGTCCCGCCGCGTTGCACGATGTTGGCTACCGAACGGCGGTCCATTAAAGACATGTCTCCGTTGATCATTCCTTCGTAACCGCGCCGGATACCCGTCACCTGGATGTTATAGTACAAAGCCGTCCGGACAACGGCACGGATGGCAGCATTCATTCCCGGAGCATCGCCGCCTGAAGTCAGCAAGCCAATATTTTCTATAGATGTAGTCATGTATCAATTCTCTGTCTGAATCTCAGCCTGCAATTATTTTACCGGAATACTGAAATCAATATCTTCCGGCGGCAGGCATTTTTTATCATTACAAACCATGTATTCCACTTTGCCTTTAATACTGGTTTGATCTTTTTTTAATTTTATTTTTTGTTGAAAAATGACACTATTTTCAAAGTAACTTACATTCATTTTAAATGCATTTTCAAATTTGGTTACCGGTTTCGGTTCTGCCAATGCTCCGTTTATAGCGTAATCTTTGGAGGGCGTAAAAGCAAAAGCTGTTTTGACTGGGCCGCCATCTTTTTGCCGGGTCGAATAAATATGCCAGCCGTTGTCAATTGTGGCTTTCAGCAGCAAAACAGCTTCTGTCTTGCTGATTTTTTTGGCAGCATATGACCATTTTACCGGTGTCAGTATCTGTGCAAATAAGCCGGTGCTAAATAAAGATACTGCAAATAACAAGGTTAGTTTTTTCATGATTGATTAAAAATAAATTTGATCTGTTTCAAATCAAAAAATACGGTTTCCTTTTCTTTTTTGATGCCCAGTAAACCCATTTGGTTTACAGTAAATATTTTTCCTTTAAAAAATTTTTCGTTTGCTTTAAACGGAAGCTCCTGCCCCAGCCCAAACAAATTCTCCAGGTATTCTTGTTTGATTTCTTCCAACCGCCCGGCTTTTAACTTCAAATAATAAAATTCTATTCCGGCGCAAATTTGTAATAATACTTCTTTTAAACCACTTTTTTTATTCAAAATCTGCTGCAAAGAAATGGGGTTAGGCAAATGAGCGGGGAAAACTGCTTGGTTTACATTGATGCCGATGCCAATGACTGAATGTTTTATCATTTGGCCGGCCAGTATATTTTCAATCAAAATACCGCCAAGCTTTTTTTGCCCGTAATAAATATCATTGGGCCATTTAATACTTACGGAATTGCTAAGAATTTTTTGTAACGGCTTGATCACACCCAAGCTAACTGCCATCAAAAGAGAAAAAGCATTTTCCGGCAGCAAAAAATGAGGAAATAAAAGCAGGCTGAAAGTTAGATTTTTTCCGGCCTCGCTGTGCCAGCCATTTTGCTGCTGCCCTTTACCAGCCGTTTGGTGTTCTGCCATAATGACTGTTCCTTCTCGCAATGGCGTGGAATTTGCCACTAACTGTTTCATCAGGTCGTTGGTGGACGCTATCTCCTTATACGTCAGAATATTTTGTCCAACAAATGCACCCGAAATTATGTTATTTTGCAAAGTAGAATAAATCGTGTGTGATTTCGTTTCCAAAACTAAGTGTTTTTAATGGTAATAAACAAGAAAAAATTAGAATCGGCCTTAACATCAGAAATCATCATCCAGGGTATCCAGGAAAAAAAGGGCAACGATATTGTTAGATTAGACCTCAGAAATATCCGCAGTTCGGTGTCAGATTATTTTGTGATCTGCCATGCGGAATCGACCACTCAGGTAAAGGCAATTGCGGGAAGTATAGAAGAAGAAGTTTATAAAACCTTGAAACAGGACCCATGGAGAAAAGAAGGCTTTGAATACGGAGAGTGGATTTTATTAGATTACGTTGACGTTGTGGTACACATATTTAAAACAGATAAACGCGAGTTTTACGGGATAGAAGAATTGTGGGGCGATGCCGAATTTAAATCTTACAAAAGCGCTTAAGTTATTTTCAGATCCTGTTGTGTAATTGTATAATATGTGTTCATAAAAAATGAAAGAAAAAAACTCTGAAAATCAGAAAACTATCCGCCGGATACCTAATAAAAAAACTACACCAAAGCCACCTAAATTTAATTTTATGTGGATTTATGCAATTGCTGTAATCGGATTGCTGGTTGTACCTTATTTTTTTGGTGGCAGCGGAGGCTCGCTTATTAACTTTCAAACTTTTGAAAGTAGTATGCTTAGAAAAGGCGACGTTGATAAAATTGTTGCCTACAAAAACGGGGATTTGGTAGTGGCCGAAGTTTATATTAAAAAAGACAGTTTGAGCAAACCGCAGTATGCTTCTGTTCGGGACAAACGCTCTTTTAATATGGCTAATGATAATGCCCAGTATTATTTTACCGATGCTTCTTATGAAAGTCTGAAACAATCTGTATTAGCTGCACAAAAAGATGTGCCGGATGCACAAAAAGTACAGCCTACTTATGAGCAGCATGAAAGCATTTTTTCCAGTTGGCTGGTACAAACCATCATTATGGTAGCTTTATTTGCCGGTATGTGGATGCTGATTATGCGCAGAATGGGTGGTGCTTCTGGCGGTGGGCCGGGCGGCCAGATTTTCAATATTGGTAAATCTAAAGCTACACTTTTTGATAAAGAATCTCAGGTAAATGTTACTTTTAATGATGTGGCCGGTTTGGAAGAAGCCAAACAAGAAGTCATGGAAATTGTAGATTTCCTAAAAAACCCCAAGAAATATACGAACCTGGGTGGTAAAATCCCTAAAGGTGCTTTGCTGATTGGTGCTCCGGGAACAGGCAAAACTTTACTGGCAAAAGCAGTAGCAGGCGAAGCGCAAGTTCCTTTTTTCTCTCTTTCAGGCTCTGATTTCGTGGAAATGTTTGTAGGTGTTGGTGCTTCCCGTGTGCGTGATTTGTTTAAACAGGCAAAAGATAAAGCCCCTTGTATCATTTTTATTGATGAGATAGATGCTATCGGCCGTGCCCGCGGTAAAAATAATATCGTTGGCGGTAATGATGAACGTGAAAATACATTGAACCAGTTGCTTGTAGAAATGGATGGTTTCGGTACAGATTCCGGTATCATTATCCTGGCAGCTACCAACCGCCCGGATGTTCTGGATTCTGCTTTGATGCGTCCGGGACGTTTTGACAGGCAGGTTTCTATTGATAAACCGGATTTGAATGGCCGAGAGCAGATTTTCAAAGTACATTTACAACCGGTAAAAACAGCAGCCGATGTAGATGCCAAGAAATTATCAGCACAAACCCCGGGATTTGCAGGTGCAGAAATTGCCAATGTTTGTAACGAAGCAGCTTTAATTGCTGCCCGTAAAAACAAAGAAGCCGTTGATATGCAGGATTTCCAGGATGCTGTTGACCGTGTCATCGGTGGTTTGGAAAAGAAAAACAAGATCATCTCACCGGAGGAAAAAAGAATTGTAGCCTTCCACGAAGCTGGCCATGCCATTGCTGGCTGGTTTTTGGAACATGCCGACCCCTTGGTTAAAGTTTCTATCGTTCCGCGCGGTGTTGCAGCTTTAGGTTATGCCCAATATTTACCTAAAGAGCAGTTTTTATATACTACAGAGCAGTTAATGGACGGTTTATGTATGACGATGGGCGGACGAGTAGCAGAAGATATTGTGTTTAACAAAATATCAACCGGTGCACAAAACGACCTGGAACGTATCACCAAGCTTTCTTATGCCATGGTTAGTATTTATGGCATGAACGATAAAGTTGGCAATGTTTCCTTTAATGACACACAAGGCGAATACCAGTTTAACAAGCCTTATTCTGATAAAACTTCTGAATTAATTGATAATGAGGTTCGTGGTTTAATCAATAATGTATATCAACTTACTAAAAACTTACTGATAGAAAAACGGGAAGGTTTGGATAAATTAGCCAATAAATTACTTGAAAAAGAAATTTTATTTCAGTCTGATTTAGAGGAAATATTAGGTAAACGTCCCTTTGGGACCCGTACTACTTACGATGAATTTGTAAACGGGGAAGAGCCAGCCAATTTAGAGCCTGTAGCTCAAAACCTGGTTCATGAAGGAGTTGGTGATCATTCAGGGACTTTCGAAAGGAACCCGGAAGAAACAGATGCTAATTCCAAAACAAAATAAACTTCTTTAGATAATTTTTAAGCCACTATGTATACATACATAGTGGCTTTTATTTTTGGCGATGAAAGACAATACAACTCCGAAAGAACAGCTGTTGAAAAAAATCCGTAAAGCTTTGCTGGAGAAGCGGGACAATCCTTACCCGCAGTTGGAAGACCTGCCTTTATATCCGAAGCAGGATGATTTGCTGGAATTGATGTTTGCCGAACAGTTTACCGCTGTATCCGGTCAGTTTATTTTTTGTGAAGATGAAATCCAGTTTATCGAAAACCTGCTTACACTTGCCGAACAGCGCAATTGGCACAAAATATATTGCTGGGAAAAGTATCTGCAAAACATCCTTGCAACTTATGAATATCCTTATTTTGAAACCGACAAAGATTTTGAACAGGCAGAAGTAGGCCTTACTTTATGTGATGCTTTGATCGCCAGAAACGGCAGTATTTTAACCACTAACGGCAATGCAGCAGGCAGAAGGCTTAGCATTTATCCGCACCAGCATATTGTGCTGGCTTATACTTCCCAATTGGTTTTAGATTTGAAAGATGGGTTTAAACTCCTCAAAAATAGATATCAAAACAATCTTCCTTCCATGATTTCTACCATCACCGGCCCAAGCAGAACGGCAGATATTGAAAAAACACTGGTGCTTGGCGCACATGGGCCGAAAGAACTTTTTGTTTTTTTGTTAGATGATTTACAGGCATAAAAGAAGCAATGCTTCAAGACATACTGTTTTTATCACCTATTTTTTTGTTTGATCACATTTTGAATTTGCTATTTTTTTTAGCAATTTTGTTTAATGGATCAGCAGGAATATTTTAAAGGCAGGGGCGCACAGTTAAACACGCACAACAAGTTTTTAAAAAGCAAATATGTCTCCGAATTTGAAGAAGGTTTAGATGAACCTTTTCTGGAAAATACCAAAACACAGTTTTTTAACGAAACCCCTAAAAAGATTGTAAGCGAATCCAACAGTCCTGATTTATCTTTCAATTATTCCATCAACCCATACCAAGGCTGCGAGCATGGCTGTATTTATTGCTATGCCCGAAATTCACATGAATATTATGGTTTTAGTGCCGGATTAGATTTTGAACGCAAGATTATCATCAAGCATGATGCTGCATATTTGCTGGAAAATTACTTCAACAAAAAGAATTATCAGCCTGCTGTTATTGCGCTTTCCGGCAATACAGATTGCTATCAGCCCGTTGAAAAAAAGTTAAAGATCACACGTTCTTTGCTGGAAGTTTTTTTGAAATACCGGCATCCGGTCAGTATCATCACTAAAAATAACTTGATCCTTCGGGATATAGATTTAATTACAGCATTAGCCCGATTAGATCTCATTCATGTCAATATTTCTATTACCTCTTTGTCCGAAGCTTTACGCCTTAAATTAGAGCCCCGAACGGTAACTGCTGTCGGCCGTTTGGCTGTTATCCAAAAACTTTCGGAAGCAGGCGTACCGGTAAGAGTGATGGTTGCGCCTATTATTCCGGGGTTGAACAGCCATGAAATCACCGAAATCATCAAAGCTGCAGCCAATTGCGGTGCAAGGGCAGCGGCTTATACAATCGTCAGGCTGAATGGCTCTATTGCCCAAATCTTTACCGACTGGATTTACAAAGCTTTTCCGGGTGAAGCAGAAAAAGTTTTGCACCAGATAGAAAGCTGCCACAGCGGTAAACTAAACGATTCGCGCTGGGGAAAAAGAAAAACCGGAGACGGTAATATTGCTGATTCTATCAAACAGTTATTTACGTTAGCCTGTAAAAAGTATTTTATTGAGAAGGAAATACCGCCTTACAATCTTAATCACTTTGTAAATTTAAATGGCCGACAGACAAAATTATTCTGATTATTTTTTTGAATATAAAAAAATAAAGGTATGTTTATACTATATACCGTTTTGGTATTTAGTATAATTATGTATCCGATCCGTTCAGTCATTGTAGCCACCGGAAGTTATATTCCGGAACAAGTCATTACCAGCAAGCACTTTAGCAATCATCATTTTTTTGAAAAAGATGGAAAACCAATTGCCAAAAGCAATCCGGTCATATTAGAGCAGTTTAAAAACATTACGGAGATAGAAGAACGACGGTATGCAAAAGATGATCAAAACACTTCTGATTTAGGTTTTTTGGCCGCAAAAGATGCGTTAAAAAGTTCGGGTATAGACGGAGAAACGTTGGATTACATTATTGTTGCACACAACTTTGGCGATATTGCTTTTGGTAGCAACCGCGTAGATATGGTGCCTACTTTGGCGGCCAGGATCAAACAGCTTTTACAAATTAAAAATCCGGATTGCGTAGCTTATGATTTGCCTTTCGGTTGTCCGGGTTGGGTAGAAGGGGTTATCCAGGCCAATTATTACCTTAAATCCGGCGATGCAAAAAGATGTATGGTTATTGGTGCCGAAGTTTTGTCCCGGATTACCGATCCGTATGATCGCGATACCATGATTTATGCCGATGGTGCCGGTGCTGTTGTCCTGGAAGCTGTTACGGATACCAAAACAGGGATATTAGCACATAAAACCCAATCACATGCGGTAGATTACGCAGATTTGCTGACGATGGGACGTTCTTATCACCCGGAAAAAGAAACAGAACAGGATTTGTATATCAAAATGAATGGTCGGAAGCTGTATGAATACGCGCTGATCCATGTGCCGCAGGTAATCAAAATGGCCTTGGAAAAAGCCAATGTCCATTTATATGACGTAAAAAAAGTATTGATCCATCAGGCAAACGGAAAAATGGATACCGCTATTATGCAAAGGGTTTTCAAGCTTTACGGCGAACAGGAATTTATGCCCGAAATCATGCCGATGAATATCTCGCATTACGGCAACAGTTCTGTAGCTACGGTTCCCACTTTACTGGATTGTATTTTGAAAGGAAAAATGGAAGGGCAACATATCTATCCCGGAGACAAAATCGTATTTGCTTCCGTTGGTGCCGGTATGAATATCAATGCTATCGTTTATCAGTATTAAGCCGAATACTTCTTTTACCACATAAAAAAAGGTGCCCTTTTGGAGGCACCTTCTCTTTAAATATAAAATTTTTACACAAATGGCACGGATTCTGTATTTTCCAAAACCATTTGTTCATCTACTAATATCCTTCCGCAGTGTTCGCAAACAATGATTTTTTTACGCTGACGGATATCTGCCTGACGTTGCGGCGGGATCTCGTTAAAGCAGCCGGAACAAGCATCACGTTCGATCGTAACCACGGCCAATCCATTTTTAGCATTGCTCCTTAACCGGCCATAAGCAAATAACAAACGTTCTTCAATGTTTTTTTGCGATTGTGTTGCCTGTCCTGAAAGTTCGGTTTCTTCTTTTTCGGTTTCTGAGGTAATCGTGCCTAATTCTGCTTTTTTAAGTTCAAAATCTTTACGGCGTTCTTCCAGGTCAATCAGTGCTTTATCATAAACCTGTGTTTTGGTTGCAATTTCAAAACCAATTTCTTTGATTTTTTTCTCACTTACCTGCACATCCAATCCCTGTATTTCAATTTCTTTGGAAATCGCATCATATTCGCGGTTATTTTTAACATCCGCTAATTGCGTTTCGTATTTCTTGGTATTAGATTGTGCTTCTTTTATCAGGTTTTTTTTGGTAACAACACCGTCTTCCAAGTCGTCCAGATCATTCTTTATCTTTTGAATTCGGGTTTCCAAACCAGCAACTTCATCTTCCAGGTCGCTTACTTCCATCGGAAGCTCGCCCCTTACCTGTCTGATCCTGTCGATTTTTGTGTGGATGGTTTGTAGTTCGTATAAAGCTTTCAGCTTTTGTTCTACTGTTTGTTCCATTAAATAATATATTTGACGGGGTTTGTATTAATTTTTGTTAAACGGATTGCAAAAGTAGGAAATTTTTTATTGATAATCTCAGCTAATAATTCTTGGGTAAACTGCTCTGTTTCAAAATGTCCGATATCTGCAATTACCAGTTTTCCTTCCGCATCAAAAAACTCGTGATATTTAAAATCAGCCGTTACAAAAACATCTGCACCGGCGGCAATCGCCTGCTTCAGCAAAAAACTGCCTGAGCCACCACAAACAGCTACCTTTTTCACTTTTTTACCGGTAAAAACAGTATGCCGGATCACTTCCGCTTTCATTTGTGATTTTACTTGTTGCAAAAAATTTGATTCTTCCTGCGGAAATTTCAGTTCGCCAATCAATCCTGCACCAACCTCTTGATAAGAATTGGTTATCGGATACAAATCATAAGCAACTTCTTCATAAGGATGGGCTAAAAAAAGTGCCGTTAAAATTTTGCTTTCCAAGTTAATTGGAAAAACAGTTTCAATTCTGACTTCCTCTTCATGATGTTGGGCTCCTTGTTCTCCAATAAATGGATCGGTGTTTTCTCCCGCTTTGAACGTTCCGGTTCCGTTTGCGTTAAAACTAGATTCGCTGTAATTACCAATATTTCCGGCACCGGCAGCAAATAGGGCTTCGCGTAATTTTTCTGCCTGCGCAACTGGTACAAACGTAACCAGTTTTTTCAGTAAGTTTTTTTTGGGGGATAAAATCCGGCAATTTTGCAAACCTAATTTATCTGCGATCCGCTTGTTCACCCCAGAAGCAATATGATCCAGGTTAGTATGAATGGCGTAAATAGCAATGCTGTTTTTAATAGCCTTTTCTACCACACGTTCTACATAGGTTTTGCCGTTAAACTTTTTTAAGCCTTTAAATATGATTGGATGATGCGAGATGACCAACTGGCAATTATTTGCAATTGCTTCATTCACAACTGCTTCTGTACAATCCAAGGAAATTAGAGCCTGCTGGATTTCCTGATCGGCATAGCCTACGATCAACCCGGAATTGTCATAGTCTTCCTGGTAAGCAAGCGGTGCGGTGCTTTCGAGATATGACGTTATTTCATTCAATTTCATCAGGTGAAATTAATTAAGGTTTTGACCCGATAAAAGAAGCATGACAATTTATGATTTCGTAGAATCCACCCTTTTAGAATCCGTCATCAACAATAAAGAAACAGAAAGTGCAGCGATAACGCCAACCAATAAAGCAGCAAAAATCTTTCCAGAGAAATCACTGATCGATCCTTTTGCGACATAATTAATATATAATATCGCCAATACAACTGCTACTACGCCCCCGGCAATCAAAATTTTAAAGCTCTCCTGCAAAGCTTCAAAAAAAGTAATGTTTCCCGCATTTTCAACGTTCCGGTACCTTTTTACCCCAAAATACAATCCGATAAAAGGGATCAGAACCGAACTATATTCTATCGGTGAAGTAGCTTGGAAAGCATCGTAATGAAGCATGTACATTAACAAAATCCAGATACCGCTAAGAACTCCGATGACTACTCCAAAAATTACTGCATTTTTCATAAATCGATAAATTATTAAGTTGACAAAACATTGATCTTGCTGCTTGTCAAACTTTTAGGCATTAAAAGAAGCATCAGCAAAATCCGTATGAATGTATGAAAACAATCGGATAAATATTTGTTTGATAGATTTAACTTTTACTAAAACCCTTTTTGCCATATTTTCTATTTGGTATATTTGCAACAATTTGAATATCCGTGATATATTAGAACGTTACAAGGCAGACAGCCGAGTAAAAAATTTAGCTCAAATGCTAAATTCAGGTAAAAACCCGCGTGTGCATTTGCGTGGTTTGGTTGGCTCCAGCGATGCCTTTCTGGCTATTGCATTATACTTTTTACAGCATAAACACACTATTTTTGTTTTGCCGGACCAGGAAGAAGCAGGTTATTTTCAGGCTGACCTGGAAAGCTTGCTCGATAAGGAAATCCTGCATTTCCCGTCTTCTTTCCGCAAAGGCTTTGATTTTACACAGCCCGACAGCAGTCATGTTTTAGCCCGCGCAGAAGTTTTGAACGAATTGAACCATGCTTCAGAATTTGGAAACCTGATTGTTACCTACCCGGAAGCATTAGCTGAAAAGGTAATTAACCGTGCTTCTTTAGAAAAAAACACGCTTGAGATTAGCGTGCAAAACAAGCTTGGCATCGAATTTATAAATGAGTTTTTGATTGAATATGATTTTGAGCGCGTGGATTTTGTTTATAGTCCGGGCCAGTTTTCTATCCGCGGCGGTATTGTTGATATTTTTTCTTTTTCGCACGATTTGCCTTACCGCGTAGAGTTTTTTGGTGATTTTATCGAATCTATCCGAACTTTTGAGATTGACAGTCAGCTTTCGGTGGAACAGGTGAGAAGTATTACTATTGTGCCAAACGTTCAATCTAAATTCTTAACAGAAAATAATATTTCCCTGCTGGAATATGTTGATACGGATACGGCAGTATGGATAAAAGATGTACAATTTACGTTAGACATCATCCAGGAAGGCTACAAAAAAGCAACTCAACTTTGGAAAGCTTTGCCTGCAATAGAAAAAAACGAAAACCAGGATTGGATTGATCCGGTTTACAGTTTTTCTGACGAGAAAATGTTGGCTGACCAGTTGCGCGATTTTAGCATTATAGAGTTTGGCAAACAGTTTTTTTACCAGCCCGATCAAACCATCAGTTTTGATATCCGGCCGCAGCCATCGTTCAATAAAGATTTTAACCTGCTCATCCACAACATCAAAAACAATGATGCGGAAAAGATTGAGAACTTGATTTTAACCGATTCTACCAAACAGATTGAGCGTTTATATGCCATTTTTGATGACTTAGACAAAACCGCAAAGTTCACGCCCATCCCGGTTTCTATCCGCGAAGGTTTTGTTGACCGAGAACAGAAATTGGCCTGCTACACCGATCATCAGATCTTCGACCGTTACTATAAATACAAGCTTAAAAAAGGCTACCAGAAATCGCAGGCTATTACCTTGAAAGAACTACGCGAGCTAAAACCAGGCGATTATGTAACACATATTGACCATGGGATTGGCAAATACGCTGGTCTGGAAAAAGTGGAAGTGAATGGCAAATCGCAGGAAATGATCCGTTTGATTTATGCGGACAATGATTTGCTTTATGTTAATATCAATTCCCTAAACCGCATTTCCAAGTTTAGCGGAAAAGAAGGAACGATGCCCAAAATGAACAAATTGGGCACCGATACCTGGGACCGGCTCAAAAAAACCACAAAAAAAAAAGTTAAAGATATTGCCCGCAATTTGATTAAGCTGTACGCTGTACGCAAAACGCAGCACGGAAACGCTTTTTCGCCGGACAGTTATCTGCAAAACGAGCTGGAAGCTTCTTTTATCTATGAAGATACGCCGGACCAGGAAAAAGCAACGGCTGATTTAAAACGGGATATGGAATCGCCGCACCCGATGGACCGCTTGATTTGCGGCGATGTTGGTTTTGGCAAAACAGAAGTCGCCATTCGTGCCGCTTTTAAAGCTGTTGCAGATAGTAAACAGGTTGCTGTTCTCGTTCCAACCACAATTCTTGCTGCACAGCATTTTAAAACATTCACAGATCGCTTAAAAGACTTTCCCTGTAATATTGATTACGTAAACCGTTTTAAATCATCCAAACAAATCAAAGATACTTTGCAAAATGTGGCCAATGGAAAAGTTGATATTCTGATCGGTACGCATCGTTTGGTAAGTAAAGACGTAAAGTTTAAAGATTTAGGGTTGATGATCATCGATGAAGAACAAAAGTTCGGTGTCTCAACCAAAGAAAAACTGAAAACCATGCGCGTTAACGTAGATACGCTCACATTAACGGCAACGCCCATTCCGCGAACGTTGCATTTCTCGTTAATGGGCGCACGCGATCTATCTATCATTTCCACGCCTCCGCCAAACCGCCAGCCTGTGGTTACCGAACTGCATGTTTTTAACGATAAACTGATCAAAGAAGCTGTTGAGTTTGAAGTGAACCGTGGCGGACAGGTTTTTTTCATTCATAACCGCGTACAAGATTTAGCGCAATTAGGCGGCATGATCCATAAATTAGTGCCTAAAGCAAGCGTTGGTATTGCACACGGACAATTGGAAGGAGATGCACTGGAAGACGTAATGCTGAAATTTGTAAATGGTGAATTTGATGTTTTAGTGGCCACCACAATCATTGAAGCCGGGCTGGATATTCCGAATGCCAATACAATCATTATCAACCATGCGCACATGTTTGGGTTGAGCGATTTGCACCAAATGCGCGGCCGCGTTGGCCGAAGCAATAAAAAAGCGTTTTGTTATTTATTGAGTCCGCCATTATCAACTTTAACTTCCGAAGCAAGAAAACGACTGAGTGCGATTGAAGAATTTTCCGATCTCGGCAGCGGTTTTAATGTTGCGATGCGCGATCTGGATATTCGCGGAAGCGGAAACTTGCTGGGCGCGGAGCAAAGCGGTTTTATTGCCGAGATTGGTTTCGAAATGTATCACAAAATCCTGGACGAAGCCATCCAGGAACTAAAAGACGAAGAGTTTCAAGGTGTTTTCCAGGATGAAAAACCCCGTCCTTTCGTTTCTTTTACGCAGATTGATACAGATCTGGAAATTATGATCCCGGATGAGTATGTAACCAGCATTGCCGAACGCTATAACCTGTACACTGAGCTTTCCAAGTTAGAAAACGAAACGGAATTGCAAGCTTTTGCCAAACAGTTAGAAGACCGTTTCGGGCTGATACCACGACAAGTCCGGGATATGTTGAATACGGTTCGTTTGCAATGGTTAGGCAAAGCAATTGGGTTTGAAAAAGTATCCCTTAAAAAAAGCATTCTACGCGGTTATTTCATCAGCAACCAGCAATCACCTTATTTTGAAAGTGGTTCTTTCCATCGCATTTTGCAGTTCGTGCAGGATAATCCGCGCAGATGTAATTTGAAAGAAGTAAAAAACAGTTTGCGCATCAGTTTTGAAGCCATTAAAACGATTGATGAAGCAGTTGGGATTTTGGAAGAAATGGCCGGGCAACCTGTTGTTGCTTAAAAAGTGGTGGTAAAAGAAGTATTCTTATTAATGCGAATAGATTAGCTTTTGGCGTTTTTTTAATAAAGAATGGTTAGCTTTAAATAATAATTAAGCTTCTAAAATATGGCAACTTTAAAGGAAACTATTTTTCAAGAAATACAAAACATTCAGGATGATGACCTCTTAAACGATATCCATCAATTATTACAGAATGTTTATAGCACTAGGCCTATTTTAATAATCAACGATGAGCAAAAAAAATCTATAGAAGAAGCCCGCCAGGATTACGAGGCAGGCAGATTTTATTCTACGGATACTCTTTTTAAAGATTTGCTTGATGAATAAATCTTTAGTATGGTCCGAAAGGGCTAAAAAGGATTTAAGTATAATCGCATCATTTTACGATAACAGAAATGGTTCTTCAATTTATAGTAAAAAACTCCTTAAAACTTTTAGATCGGCCGCATCAATTATTCAGAAAAATCCATCAATATCTATTGATACTGTTTTTGAAGGTGTTAAAGCCTTTATAATTTTAGATTATATATTGTTCTATGAAGTTTTAGAACAGCACATTTTTATTTTGACGGTTTGGGATTCTCGAAGAAATCCTCAACAATTAGAAAGTATTTTAAGTAAATAATAATAAATCTTGTTATTTAATATCTCTTACAAAACCACCTGATAAATCTCGTTCAAATTTCTGCCTAAACCTTGGTAATCCAAACCATAACCAACAACAAATTTATTTTCAATTTCAAAAGCGATGTAATTAAGTTCATCAATCTGGTGTTCCAATGCTTCCGGTTTGTAAAGCAATGTGGCAATATTGATTGAAGCAGGCTTTCGAGCTTTCAGTTTGTCAACTATAAACCGCATGGTAGTGCCGGTATCTACAATATCTTCCACAATAATTAAATGGCGGTTGCTGATGTTCATTTTCAAATCATAATCTTCCGTAACAACACGCTTGCTTTCCATGCCGCCGTGGTAAGAAGAAACCTTCATAAAAGCAATCTCACAGGGAATATCAATTTGTTTGACCAGATCGGCCATGAACAAAAAACTTCCGTTCAAAATACCAATTAGAATAGGTTTTTTATCTGCAAAATCTAAGTTGATCTGTTTGCCCAGTTCCGCAATCCGTTGTTGGATACTTTCTGCATCGATCATGATTTTGAACGTTTTATCTGCTACTTCAACTGTTTCCGGCTTCATATCTATGTTAAATTTTTATCAAAACTAACCATCTGCACCTGTTTCCTAAAACCCATTCGTGCGGTTAATGCTATCTTTGCCTATAATATTATGATATACCAAACCCACCAGTTGCCAAACGGCATCCGGATTTTATTTTATCCCGCCGATTCTTCTATTGCCCATTGCTGTTTAATGATAAATGCCGGCTCGCGCGATGAAGCCGAAGGAAAAGACGGATTGGCGCATTTTATCGAACATTTACTGTTTAAAGCAACCGAAAGGCGAAACACCAACCAGATTTTAAACAGATTGGAAGTGGTTGGCGCCGATCTGAACGCTTATACAACAAAAGAATACACTTGCATCCACGCTTCTTTTTTGAAGGAATATTTGGAGCGGGCGATGGATTTGATGGAGGATATTTTTTTTCATTCCACTTTCCCGGAAGAAGATCTGGAGAAAGAAAAAGGTGTGGTCCTGGACGAAATTGCTTCTTACCAGGACCAGCCGGAAGAAGCTATCCAGGATGATTTTGAAGATTTACTCTTTAAAAACCATGCTTTGGGCCGGAACATTCTGGGTACTTCGGCTTCGGTTAGCGCTTTAACGCGTGCCGATATTGCTTCTTTTATCGCCCAAAATTATAACACGCATCAAGCTGTTTTTGCGGTAACCGGTAATTATGATTTTAATAAAATTATTAAACTGGCAGAACGTTATTTCGGACAAGTTCCGGAGAATAACCAGCCTAAAAATCGAACTCAACCCAAAAACGCAGCAGGCGAATTCATCCGTTCACCAAAACAAATCACCCAAACCCATTGCGTACTGGGCAGCCATGCTTATGCTTCTTTTAGCACTAAAAAAACAGCGTTGCTTTTACTGAATAATTTGCTTGGCGGAAATGGTATGAGTTCACGCTTAAACCTCGAAATCCGAGAAAAGCACGGTATTGCTTACACTGTAGAATCTAATTATTCGCCTTTAACAGATAGCGGTATTTTTTCTGTTTATTTCGGAACAGATGCCGAAAAAGCACCAAAAGCAATCAAATTAATCCAGAAAGAATTACAAAAACTTCGTGATCAAAAATTGGGGTCGCTGCAATTGCATCAGGCAAAACAAAAATTTATCGGACAGATTGCTTTGGCGGAAGAAAACCGTTTAGGCTTGATTTTATCCATGGCAAAAAGCCTGATGGATTTTGGAAGGGTTGATACTTTGGAAAAGGTTTTTGCTAAAATAAACGCTGTTTCTGCGGATGAGTTATTGGCGATCAGCAACGAAATTTTCGAGCCCAACAGGATGCTTACTTTAATATTTGAGCCGGAAAGTTAATAGCCTGTTTAAATTTCTATCATAAAAATTTATACCGCTTCTTTTATGCCTATAAATTCTGTTTTTAAATGCTGTTTAAATAGGGTCTGCTGAAAAACTCAAGATATAGGGTATAAATAATAGGATTGAAACAATGGTATCAAAAAATGATTGAACCATTGTTTCATTTCAGATAATATTGCTGAAAAACATTTTCCTGTATT
>JAABUM010002713.1_pt1 | contig 23219 bp, 50 predicted proteins | sample 5559161 | NCBI WGS metagenome assembly JAABUM01 (sample SAMN10711868, study PRJNA513369) | rock metagenome | isolation source: Antarctica rocks | place: Antarctica: Victoria Land, Siegfried Peak nord
GAAGCACATGTGCTGTATAGCGATGTATAATGATTCAGAAGAGATGCTCACCTCCGAGCAGCCCCGAGAATATGGCCAGCAGCGCTGCGAAGGGCGACCCGCCGAGGCTATTAAACGTGAAGTGCAAGCCGCCCACCGTCACGCCATACAACACGGGACCGTACGCCAGAACCATCAGCCCCAAGACTACCAGGACGTGGCCCAGCTTCGATTCTGCATCGTTCATGGCGGCGACGAGCGCTCCTGCCAGCATGCGGTCTACTTGACCCTGCACGAAGCAAAACCCCAAGCTGAGTCAGATTCGCTGAAGGCGCAGATAAGGTAGAGTCGGTTATTGCATGAACCCTCACTGGAATCAGGCCGGGGAAGAGGATCAATCGACAGTTTGAACTCTAAAACGCAACAGCTGAGGTACAACAAACATTTGCATCCTCCTGATAACACGCAACAACCTGAAGAAGGATTTACCTTGCGGCCAAAGAAGCTCGCAAAGTTGTAGGCGAACAGTATGTATGTGCCGTTGCTCGAGCCGCTCTGCCACCGGTGCGGCAGCGCAAGCGCGGCGCCGCCCAGCGCGCCTGCGCACAGAGCACCGGAAATACGTCTTCAGATCAGATCCGGTCGTTGAGCGTCAAGCAAAGGCACAGTCAACGCAGCCAGTGTCAATAGGGCCCCCATGCTGACAGAGAACGTATTTCAAGAGCTGCAGCTGTGACTTGTCTGCGGCTGCGTCGACGCCGAGCTTGGCCACGGCGGGCTGTACCGTGGCGTGCAGCACGTACACCATCGCGCCGGCGGCAAAGAAGAACATGTACCGTCGCATGCCACGGTACAGCAATATTGCCTCCTCGGCTTTCATCTGCAGTGTAGCTGAACAACCCGGCTTAAACCATCATCAAAGATGCAAAAGAGCTTTTGCAAGGGGGCAGCAGGACCTAAGTACAAGCGCAAGCTCCGTCAGATCCTGTTTGATTGTTCGGCGAGAGAATCAATGTCGAAGAAGCACACCTTGCGGCTGTAGTTCGTCATGCCGACAGTGCGACCCACCAGCTTGGTGAAATCTGTGGACAGATTGGGCGAACTAATCCCGACGGCTTGCTGGCTGCGCATGCCACTCGCTTCACTGGGCTGCTGCGGCGCCGAGCGGCTCTGCTGCTTCTGCTGCAGCACTGCCAGAATGGCGATCTTCAGCGCATGCATGCCATCATCGACTGACGGCGGATGCCTGCCGTCGGCAGGCTGAAAGCTGTTGGCGCGCTCAAATTTTTTTTGGACCCTAACGTGCACTAAAAACTTTTCGTGAAATTTCTACCTGGATTTGGCCGCGCGAAGGGAAACTCGCTGTTGCTGCGCCCGCGACTGCAGCTCCGGGAGGTCAGGCCTCGGGACCATCCGTGCACCTTGAGCTCCTCTCGTGGAGGGGTGCCCAGCGGACCTGAAGAGAGATGCCGACATCCTGCCGTTCGAACAGGTCGCCTGCTGAGCCGTGGGCCTTGCACCCCGGTGAGCCAGTGCACTGCAGGTGGAGGTGAAAGTCTGACCCGTCCGCATTCGGGTGGAAGAAAGTTGGAAGTTTGACTTCTGGTAGAGGCTGGTCAGCACGTAACGTCCTTACGAGGGCTCACGAGGGAGGTACGTCCCTCCCCTTGCGACACATGAGTGCCTGCCCTCTCCAACAGGTCTGAAAACCCAGACGCGTTTTCTTTGTTTAGTGCCGTAAAGTAAGCCATCTGTCGAAGTTGCTGGTGCCTTGGCACAGGCTTGCTCCTTGCCGAGTGCACATTTTCTCTGAATCTGAGTAGCAGCAGCAGCAGCGCAGCAACAGCAGGTGTGGCACAGTCCGCTGTCCATCCGTTTAACTGAGAATTTCTCCAGGAGCTTCCGCTGGAGTCGAGGGTTATCAGGACATATAGGTCGTGCTTCGCTACGCTCTCATGGTTTCTGCCTGAATTCGATTTGATGTCTCATCGATATGGCCAAGGAAGAGACGAGGGCTGTGAGAGCCAAAGCTCCTACATCTGGTGCATGCAACACTGTAAATCTAGATACAACTCTATACGATGAACCAGAAAGATCAGGCTCCTCCGAATCTGGAAGATCGCACAGTTTGAGCGACCACTCTCACAGCCAGGGCGTCCACCCCTCGTACATGCGCGCCAGGTTGTCACCGGCGGTCGCCGCCCGCAGCAGCGCGCCCACCTGCTGCTCCACCGTCAGGCCCCGCCGCTGCGCTCCTTCCGCCGCTTCCTGCTTCCCTGCCGCTGTGCCGCTGACGCCCGTCCCGCCGCCGCCGACGACCTCGGCTGCGCAGCCGCTGCACGGCGGTGCGGCCGCCCTGAGCTGGTCGTGCGGCGGCGCCTGCGGCGCGGTGGGCCGCCCTCGCCGCGGCAGCAGGTCGGTGTCGAGGCCGGCGAGCTTGTCGGTGAACTGGCACAACGTCCGCGGACGCTGCGGCGCGCCGCGCAAGGCTGAGCCGCGCCGGCTGTTGCTGCTGCGGCAGAGGCAGCGCCGCCGCTGCTGTGGAGGAGCAGGCGTCCGTGGCCTGGCCATCGGCGTCGTCGGCTGGCTGCGTTGGCGTTGAAGCTGCCGCTGGCGCCTCCGCGCTGGATGTCGTAGCGCCCAGTGCCGAAGCGGACGTGCTGCCTGCAGTAGTTCACAGGCAACGCTTTCCCGACTTTCCGGCTGGTATTGTGATCACAGCCACGCATGTAGATTTCGGCAGCCAGTTACCTGCTTCACCTCGTGTGGTGTTGTGCGCCGCTCGCCGCTTTGCCGCTTAGGCGGCATCAGGTGGTGGTGCCTCACCCAGACCAGTGCGGGGGATGTATGAAGCGGTGGCCGTGCAAAATGAAGCACGCTTTCAGCAAAGGCAGTCGGATGGACCTAACGCCCTGATTAAAACCAAGATTAAACATCTGTGCTTCGCCTCATTCACGGTCGCACGAGACGCCCCACACTGCATAACTCTGTGCGAGCAGCGCTGCAGCATGCATGGTTGGCAGCAGAGCTGCTGCCGCGATGCCGATCGGCATGAGCCGCTGCGGCCACCCGTTGATCTGGTGCATTGCCTGCGGCTGCTGGGGCTGCCGTTGGAATCTGCCTTGTCCAGATTGCCCTTGCGCCGCTCTTCAGCCGCTTCTCGCGAGCGTCAGCAGCGGACTCCCGGCTCGCCTGCCGCGCCTGCAGGAAGGCACACGCATTGGTGTCAGCGACGCTGTGACAAATAATCCTCCAGCTTAGCAGGGTTCTCGACCTGCTGCAGAATCGTTCATTTGCAATGGGATACTGCACAAAGTAAAGATGACTGTACCTGATGGGCTAGGCGCTCTGAGGCGCGCCGCCCCTCCGGCGCCGCCATAAACATCCTATTCCGGATTGCCGTTTCCCGCGCTGCGAGACCCGGCAGAAAATCTATCGCTGCAGTGTCAAAGATCATCTCCAATTTCGGGCTGGCGGGCTTGCTGCCATTGTGCACTGCTGTCATTGCAGCTCAGCCAATGCAATGTGCATGGGGGCCGGGTGCTCATTGCGGCACTGCTGGCTTTTAGATGTTTGGAGAAGCTCCTTCCAGACACAGTATGGCATCTTGTGAGTGTAAATCATCAGCAGCCAGACAGCATGATGCGAACCGAGCACCTGACAGCCAGGGCGCGTCTGCATCGTCTCCGGCCGCCTGGTCGCTTCCAGACTCGTCGCTGCTGCCTGCGCTGCGCCATCGTTGCCGCTGCCTTTTCCGCTTGCGGCTGCCTGCGGCTGCTTCGCCGCCGTCGCCGCCAGCTTCGTGGTCGGTGTCCCGGCTCCTGTGGCCCCTTCGGCGGCTTTCCCCAAGTCCGATGCTGTCGCCAAAGATGCGGAGGCGGAATCGCCCTAGGGCCTCCTTCACATGCTCGTGCAGGTCGAAGCGGCAGCGGTGTCGCACCCGTTTTGCCTGCACTCCCGACTGTACCGCCACTGCCTTGTGCGCAACTCCAACTCCGAATCCTCCTGCTGTGGCGGCATGACCAGGTGGCATTCAAATGTCCCCTCCTTTACCAGCTGTGCAGCCACAGAAGGCCCGTTGGTGTGATGACTGCACGAAACGAATTCGAGCGGCTGGGAGGGGTGCCTGCATAAAGCGGTCGCGCACTTACACCGCAAGATTTTAACATGTTGGCATCGCAGCGCACCTCTTCTAATCTCAAATGCGATCAACACACTCTATACTAACTGCGCTGATGCTGCCTGTGTGGAGGTGCGTCTGCGACCGCATTGCGGATTGCACACCAGCGCCGCAATGAACCGGCAACTGAATTTAAAACTCAAAGTGGTCTTCGTTGGCGAAGTCGGCCTGCATGTTTTCTGGCGACACGATCGTCGTCATGAAGTCGCCCAGTGCCGCCTCAGAGCCAGGGCGCCATCGCGCGAAGGTTCGTCCTGGCACCGCACACAGGGCAAACACCCTGCTGTTGATCTTGACGACGCCCTGTGCACGTGCAGGCGTAGGTAAGCTGCTCACTCTAAGGGTCACGCAGACTTCCGATTATGCACAGATAGCAAACACACGAATTGGCCTGGGCAAATGGAGCTCTGGCACCTTCAAACAATCGCAGCAGTTTTGCTGCTCCGGCACCTGGAATCCTGAAGTGCCTGCGATGAGGGGAAGCCACTGGCGCACGACTCCACGGCCTCACCTCGGACTCTGCGTCAGTGTGCGGCGGCATGGCGAAGTACCGCAGCCCAGGCAGTGCCGCTGCGAGGCCCGCCACGTCGGTCGCCGCCAGCAGAACGGGCAGAGCGCTGCCATCCGCGTCGGTGAGCGTCTTGAACATCGCCAGCACGTACAGCCGTTTCAGGGCGCCCAGGTGGCGAAGTCCGATGGGGCTCAGGCCCGTGTAACGCCGAAGATCTAGGGAGGTGAGGCCGCTGCAGCCTGAGATGGCCTGCGGAAGGAGGCGGCGGGATCTGGGATATGCTTGGGGCAGCCGACACAGCAGCCGACGGATGTGCTGGTTGGCCAGTGCACCAGCTGCAGTCTCGGCGCCAGGAGGATTCCTTGCCGCGTGTCTCATGATTCCACAGCGCCGCCAGTAGAGGAAGGCAGGGCTAGGCTCCAGCTTGCTGCTCTGCAGCGCTGTGAAGCATGCTTCCTCAGCCCGCATCATGTTGTCCCAGCGCCCACAAGGTATCACGATAAGCAATAACATGCTCGGCCCGGCTCGCCTGCATTGCAGCGTCGGCGCACAGGAAGCCGCGCCGCGCCATGCCCGGAGCGAAACTCGACGGCAGGTCGTCCCAGATGTCGCGCAGGCCGCCCTCCAGGCGCAGCGCCTCCAGTTTGGGCAGCGACGCTAGCACCTTCGATGGGAAGGCGACACGAGACGTCAACATATAAAGCCGCTGAAAGAGAGTGCTGGCAGTGGACTGTTGGGCTGGATAGGCTGGCTGGCTGGCCGTGCACATTGAACACGCTGTCTAATGTCAGTTTCACAGTAATGACCGAGTCAACTTCATCTTATGGCAACGAAGAATGCCAACAGACTGCCACCAGTGATTGGCGCACCGTCAGTTTTGCAGCGTCGTGGCGGTCCATCACCTCCAGGGCCTGCAGGTCCAGACGGCGCAGTTGCGACAGCCGCGCCAGGCAGTCAATCTGCCATTTGCATAAAGGGAAGGTCGTCAGTTGTCACGTGTGTGGTGCCAACGTAAAATTAGTTGTGCAGGTGTGTGCCATGCGGCGTCACAACAGCTGCGGCCTGAAAGCTATGGCGTGTGATTTGCTTACACATTCAGCAGGCTGCTGCAGTGCTGAACCAGGAGCCTTGTCGCAGGCAAGGCATCTGCAAAGCTGTTGAGCCGTGCACGCCCTGTCATGTGGAGCCCCGATGCGATCGCAAGGGCCGGGCAAGCAGGACATGTGAGGTCGCGAACAGTCGTCTGCAAGTATCTCTGCCGTCCTGCGGGCTGCGTAGTGCCCAGGCGGAGGAGACTGGAGCATTTTCCAGGAAGCTAGGCAAGAGAAGCTGTTTCAGGAAAAGGCACAGGGATTGCTCATCACCGGAACTGCGCGCAGCTGCTCCAGGTGGTGAAGAGCGACGGAAGATGCAGCTTTCAATGTCAGATTCGAAACGGCTATTTGGTTAAGGTAGGGCAAGGAACGCACAGGCTGGCTAAGCACCAGCACCGCGAGGAGCTGCTCCAGGTTGGTGAATGCCGACAGCGGGTGGTGGGGTCCCATGAAGAACACGCCGCCCACGAGGGCGGGGCTCAGCCACAGCGACGTGAGCTGCTGCTGCAGGCGCGTATTGGACAGCAAGAAATCGTGCACCTGCGCATTGAAAAGGCACTTTTGACTACATGAGGACCCCTCATGAGCCCCAGGGCAGACTCGGCTGTGCGCACACGGAGCCCGCACAAAGGGGGTTTGTTTCAGGGTTGCACCCTCCACCTGATTTCAACCTTGGTTTGTGCAAGCTGCACATCCTCTTTCCGCAACCCCCGCCGGCACAGAGCGCGTCGTCTTTCCAAACAATCAGTTTCGAGCACAACAATCAGGGCTCAGCCAATGTACCTCGAGGACAGCGCTGCCGGTGTGTGCCCAGCCATACGTGATGGCTGTGAGTTCATCTCCGTGGAATTCCAGAGTGTCCAGCGAAGTAAAGGTTGCCGGCAGGCCGCAAGGCGCCGGCAGCGCCAGATAAGACCAGATGACGTCACTGCACAGAAAGTCGTCCAAAGTCACAACGTACACGAAGTAGGTTCAGCTTCAGTGCAGTGGCAACAAAAATAGAGGCAGTGAAGAGAGTGCGTGCCATGACGCTGATCCTTCGCACCTACCTCATCACCTGGTAACAGATCAGGCTCAGCTGTTGGAGGTTGGGCAGCTGCGAGATGCTGCGCATGAGCATCTGCAGCAAGGAAAGAAATCGAGTTTTCGGTCGCAGTGCAGTGGTTAGTCGTGAATATCATTCTGCCACCATCACAGGAAGTCAAGCACGTGTGCCGGTGCAATGGGCATGGCGCATGGCAAAGCCACTCACGTCTGTTGCGGACACCGATTCGGTGTCGCGTGACACGAACAGCCCAGGAAAGAGGTCATAGTCTTCCAGCTCTATCTCACACCCGTCACCCCCTTCACACAGAAAGACTTCGCTCTGTTACCCTGAAAGCCATGCCTTGCTGCGGCTGTTTCAGTGACAGGAAAGCAAACGCAAGGCTGGTGGAGGGCACCATGGTCTGCCTGTCGACATGATCCATCAATTGGGGCCGTTCCAGAAGCACAGCAGATATGCCCGCGACACGTTTCACCTGGCAGCTCCAGCTCAATGCCCCACAGCGCCGTCATGCCGCGCAGCGTATGCGCCACGCCGCGCATGTGCGCCCCGTTGGGATCCAGCAGCGACAGGGAGATGTACTGCAGGTTGCGCAGCGCCGTCAGCGCCCCCAAGCCTGCAACTCGACAGACGCCGCTGACACAGTGCGCGCAGTCCTCATGCAGGAGTAAAGACAACAGACTCCAAGAAATCGTGGATGGTGAGGCCCCGCAAGCGTCCAATGATGCGCCTCCATTCCAGCGTAGAGAACCTCAGCTTGGTCACATCAAGCGTCCAATGATGCGCCTCCATTGCAGTGTAGGAACCTGAACACGGCCACAGAAGCTGAAATGTCCATGGGAACTCGAAGGAATTGATGAGAAAGGAAGAAAGTGAGCACCTGACACCGAGGTGGCGCAGCACTGCGAGAATGTCAGCGACTTCAGGTCTGTCAAACCCTCCGCCAGGGCCGTCAGCAGGGCAGCGTCCAGCTCCCAGCCTTCCAGGACCAGCTCAGACAGGGTCCTGCGCGTGGCACATGGTGAAGAGCACTCAGATGGGGCTATTCGGGTCATCTCAGAGCTGAAATTCAGTCGTCAACGGGACCGAGTTCCAACTGACCTGGGCGCCAAGTCGGGTGGGTTCCCTGACTGCAGTCGAAACCGGCACACGACTGGTTGTATCAGGGCAGTTTCCAAACACCGCCCCTGCGGCTGTCGGCAACAACAGGAGGCGGTGCCTCAAACTCACATGAGCTTGGCCAGCGATGTGGCGTCTGCATATGCAGGGGGCGGAGGGGTTGCCGCATATTCCTTGACGCACACGCCCTGGTGCGTCAGCTGCAGACACCGCAGTCTGGTCAGGCGCTGCAGCGCCGGCAGCGAGGCAAAGCGGCCGCCCTCGGCAACCCGGAGGCTCAGCGTTGTGAGGGTGGTGAGGTGGCCAACTACCTGCGCAGGGTGGCGTGTGGGGGTTTTGCAGAGCTGGCGCTTCGCATTGAAGGAAATTGCCTTTCCTTTGAAAGGCAATTTCCCAAGTACATCGGAGGCCGTGCTGTAAGATTTACATGCCTCAGAACGCTCCTGTTTCAACCGCCAGCAATCAGATTCCACTCTCCGAATGGATGCTGGATTTGCGCGGCCAACTGGCTTATTGCCGGAATGCTGGCTGCTGTGAGGTGAGTTCTCGATCATGCACGGGCTCTGTGAGAAACATTACTCCCACCTGGAGGTCGCAGACTGCGGGAGCAGGCGGCGGCCCTTGCTCTCCGGCACTCTCAGGCCGCATCCCCGACTCGCAGCTTGCGACGACCCATGACAGCTTGGGCAGAGCCGCCAGCGGCTGCAGACTGGTCAGGCCCATGGCCTCGACGGCCAGCAGCGAGGTGCGCGACGCCAGTGCTGCCGCAAGGCGCGCCGCCAGAGCCGCGGGCATGCCGGCGGGGCCGATCGCTGGGAGCCAGAAGTCCAGTCGGTGCAGCGGCATCGCTGGAGGTGACTTGGCGGGCTGCAAGATATTGATGAATAATGGAGTTGTAGCATCTAACCATGCCAAGATGCACAAGCCTGAGGTGTCTTGGGGCTGCATTCTCTTTGCGCGCGGCATGCAAGCGGAGATGCAAGACCAACCTGTGCGAGCCAGTCGAGCAGCGGCGCATAGTGCTTCTCGTATGACTCTGTATCCTCGGTCGGATGCTCGATCGCGCCAATGCGCACGCTGCGGAAGAGCGACGCAGTGCGCAGGAATTGCGTGTCTTCGGCAGCCCCCTCAGCAGTGGACAGCCTCCGAGCCGCTGCAGCAAAGCTTCTGCAGACGAGACGAGCAGAGGCGACTTCCCTGCGGCTTTCAAGATTGCAGAAGATCTCGTAAACCAGCTCGGAGGGTAGTTCCGACCAAAGGGCAGGTTGCTGTGACATGCCTGACTCTCACCGGTCAACAGCGTGTGCTCGACTTTTCATATGCGGTCGGTACTCCTATGAAAGATATACAAGCAGAATTCTGATCTGCCCCGTTGCGTTTTCCGACATGTAAAGTCTCGCTAAAACGCTACAGGGCAACAATATTTCACAATGGGGTTTAAGTTTTCATCAGGGTTTCGCAGGGTTTTTTTTGGGGTTTCCAGCATGCAGGACTACTGCCACGGTTGCCAGAATAGGTCACACACCGCCATGCTTCGAACGGCGGGCATTTGCACTGCGACATGTGGAGTGATCTCCCGAGGTGCAGGCGGTCAGAACGCGGTTTGCAGCTTCGATAACACATTCCACGGCTCAACCTGTACCTTGTGCGTCGTTACAGACGTCTGCAAAGCGGTTGCTTCCCCGACACTGGCAGCAGATCGCCTGCCACATCTCGGTCGATGACCGACAAATTGGCGCGTTTCACGCTGCGCTGGGCTGTCGACATCTCCGTTTGGGCTCCTGAAGATCTCGAGTGGCAGTTTCTGCTGTGTCTGCTGCCGCCAGAGGACAGGCAGACCGTGCAACGGTTCAAGTTCAGGGACGACCAAAAGCGGGCCTTGATCAGCAGGTCTGCTTCCATCAGTCATTGAGTGCATTGAGACAGTATGGGTTATGCTGATTCTGACAAACCGACTGCATGTCTTGAGCGGAAGATCTAAGACGCCTCGACATCCACATGCCGCACAGGCTGCTGCAGCGGCAGTGCGTGTCCCAGGCGCTGGGTGTATCTTTCGAGGCAGTGACCATCCAGCGCACGCGGGGGAGGAAGCCCTTCTACGCGGGCGGCGCGCGGCACCCCGGCGCGCCGAACTTCAACTTCAACGTCTCCCATGAGGTGGGCTTGTGGGGTGGGACCACTCAGGCACACCGCCACAACCCTCGACCAACAACACCCAACCAGACAGCAATCCGCTGAGCAGGCAGGTCAGGGGTGGCGACAGGCGTGCCTGAGATAATTTTTGAGCACTGCAGGGCGACTATGTGGTGCTGGCGGCGGAGCCAGTGTGCATCTGCGGGGTGGATGTGGCGGCGCCGCAACAGGTCCGCCGCTCGAAGCAGGAGCCTCTGGAGTCATTCTTCTCGAGCTTTGAGCGGCAATTCACGTCGGACGAGGCAAGTATGATGTACCCCAGAAGCGTTGCTCCGCCCAACAGTGCTGCTCAAGCCGAAAGCCCTGAAGTTCTTGTGGACCGGCAGTCTCAGCGCTGAGCAGTGGCCATTTCTGACAATGCAGTGGCGCGCCATCAGGGGCGCCGGGCCGGATGACGAGAGCAAGGCGGCAGCATTCAGGCAGCGCTGGAGCCTGAAGGAGGTTGGTGTTAGGCGCAGCTGCGGTGCATGCTGCACAATCAGCTTGACCTGCGAGTCCAGTCGGTCTCAGTGCACAGCTACCGGCCGACGATGATGTGATGTGAACCGGCCGACGATGACGTGATGTGAAATGGATGCAGTTGTATGCAGAATCTGAAGAAGCAGCCTGATCACGACCGTCCTATCCATTGCGCAGGCACTGGTGAAAGTACGGGGTGACGGCATCGAGTTCGACATGGGCAGGGCAGCATTCCGTATTGACAGCAGCGGTGCCAGCGCCGCGGCGGGCCTGTGGCTCGACGGCCTCGAACAACCCAGGTGAGAATCGACCCAACATTCTTTCATCTTGTAATCTGCATACGACTTGCAGCACCAGGCATATGAGCCAGGTGAGAAGATAAAACTGTCGCCATTCAGCAGCAGATGTGTGGCGTCTGCCATGTCCCCTTTTGTGTGTTGCGGAACACATCACGCACATCGCATTTGTTGTGCAACAGATGTAGCGACATGCCGCGAGGCGAACTTTCTGCTGCGCTGGCTTGCAGGTGGCGCTTCCACTTGCACGAGCTGCGGAATGGGCACTGGGTGTCAGTCGCGCGGGGGCCACCAGAGGTCATTGTGGACGCTTGGGGGGTGTGCGCTCGCTTCTTCCAGATTGCACACATTGCACACAGCGCTCCACTAGATCACCGTTTATTGATGGCCAGCAGGGGCCGGAACACAGTTTGATGTGCTCAAGCTGTGGAATCGATGTGCTGCAGGTGTTCACGCAGACACTGCAGCGGCGCGACATGCCTGAAGCCGAGTGGCAGGTGAGTCTGCTGTCACGTTTGCTCGATGAACCTTGCAGGCATGTGTGTATTTGTGGGCGAGGTGGTGAAGAACTGACTCTCAAGGGCATCGTGCTGCAGGAGCATCTGGACCGGCCAGCGCCGTCATTCGAGCTGCTCCAGGTGGCAGATCTTCTGCCAGAGGGATTGCGAGAACAGTATGCAGCAGTCGGTGGCGAAGTATAGGTATTGCAAACTCGATTGCATATGAGTGAATCAGTAATACATCAGTGACTGGGCACGCAAATATTGTTCAGATCGAAAATTGCAAGCATGTCACACACTCACGATCGTGAACCCGCAGAATAAGCAGGAGCCCACTAGGTCGAAATGCCGGCTGTATTTCCATGAACAACATGCACATTGAACGTTCTCAATCTGTAGGCAAGGCGATGGTCTTTCAAGTCGTCGAAGTCGAACATCAAACTCCGATGCGCACGGCTGCAATGGCCACACCTGCAGCAACAATGATCGTACAGTGTCGTAAGGAAGATGGTTGCATGCTGCAAATCACGCACATGCAGCCTATACACAACAGCTGACCCACCTGGAACTCGTCTGCGCTGGTGACTGCTGCATCCTCATCGTCGGACGTATCCGCAGCCGGGTCACCTGCGGCAGCACACCTTCACCGTCAGGATTGAGCAACTGTGACAACGCCACCTTGCAGCACTGCTACGAGCGTAGCAACGACACCATGGATCTCATCGTTGATTAAATGAAGACATGGAGGCCACCTATTACATTTGTATAAACCAAGCGTTCATACAATTTGCGGGCTGTGGACTTTGGGCTGTCCTCAGGCGGACTTGGGCCTTTCTCATTCTTCCTACCAACTTTTGGCACACGATGATCCCAGAGTGCGCCGAAGGCCACCGCACCACCTGGTGCATCGATGGGGAAGTAACTCGATTCGACACGCTCTCGAGCTGATGATAGGTCCTAGGCAACTTGGGCTATCACCACTAAAACACGCTGTTTAATCGAACAGCATTCAACGAGCCCCACTTCTCGAGCACTTGTCAAGTGACTATGCACGTCGACCGAGTTGACGTGCATAGCCGAGTTGATGTCGACCGAGTTGTACTGCACGGTGTTCTTAATCGCCTTGACATCCACAGATTTCTGTGAACAAATCGAAAGCAAAATCAAAGCTTGTATCGATCGGTCAGCAACTTGATAATTGGGACAGGACAACAGATGATGCATGGCTAAGGTACGGTGCGCAAATGCTGCTGATGATGCTGATGACGTTGCCCTGATCTTGAGCCGCAGAGTTGGCAGCTCACCGGGTTGGGCGTGGCGATCTTGACCTTTGCCTTCAACCCATCTGCGCCATTTGGCGCAAGATCCAGCGCTGCCGGCAGAGACACCTGCTCCAGCGCCGTCCTCACGGCCTTCACGGCTGCAGCCTGTGTGCGCAGGCATGCAGCTCAGTTTTTTGCAGTGCGTTGTTGAAGGAATCGTCGAGAAACTCTCTGGTAATTACAATCCGCAATGCGTCACAGACTCAACATACGTCCAAAGGAAGATGGCACACCGATGGGTCCTGTCCGTGCTGGTCAATCCCCCACGGCTGTTGTGACGGCGATGATCTTGTTGAAGCCCTTCAGATCATGAAGCCCTTCGGCACCTGTTTCGTGTCCATGGATCTGGCTTCTCGCACTGTGCCATCGGAGTGCTTGCACACCTTCGTGGCCGCAGAGTCGAACACCTTGGCGCTCTGCAGCATTGTAATAATGTTGAACCGATGCCAGTCACAGCAGTCGACGAACAGGTTCGAAACATACTATCAATGCATCCATGCGTGTTGTGATCAGGCAGCATGCTGGTGCACATCATGCAAATGTGCATCACTCATTGTACTGCAGGGCCTGTCGACCAGATGCATCAATGCGACTTCAGTGCTCAATTTAATGCACAATGGATCCCTAAAGTACTGCGTTCGAACTGTGCAATGGACACGACTCTCTGCACCGATGTTGTCGCCATATTTGCGCCGTTTGCAATGAGCAACCGGGAGGCTTTGAATGTTGTAGGCGTGTGGGAGCTTCCGTGAGATTGTTTTGATATTTGTTACAGCAAACGCAGGCGGGAACCAAGCCGCGACAGGCGTGAAGAAGCTGCAGCACATGCAGCACGTTGCTGTTTTGGCGCCCAGCTGGCATGCTAGAGTCCCGGCATGCATGCAGCCAACATTGCGCAGCCGAATTGCCACTTTCAGATCGTCAGAGCTTTGATAGGGGTCAGTGTTGAGCAGTATATAACGCAAACACCGCGGAGACAGGGTGTTGCAATATCGCAAAGCTGCATCCCATCCACAGCAGGCGGTACACACCCCTGACCTCGCGAGGGCATTTTCCAAGCCGACAGACATGTTCAAGAAGAACGCGTCCGTTATCACGTCCCGAGTCCTGTCAGGTCAGTGCTCCCAAGTGTCGATGCCGCCGCTGCCGGCACACATGCATCTTCTTAAGGTTGCGGATGGCTCCATCTGCACAACATGAACGCAAAGTCTGTGTCTGGATCGCCTGCAGGCAAGGATGTCAAGAAGCTGCGTTCCGACGCGGCGGCGGCCTGCCCGGCGTTGTCGGATGCGGCAGTCGATGAACTGGTGCTGCCCAAGGCGTCCGTGACCATGCAGAAGCTGGCGAACCGAGCCACCACATACTCTTTGGCGGAAGGCGGCCCGCCGCTGTTCTTCGAGGTTAATGACGCACATCCAGCATAAATCCTGATCAGTGCCAATTGATCAGCACCGTGGCGTTCGATCCGCACCTGCCAAGCATCACATTTCAGACACGTTGCCACGTCCGGTGCAGGTCCACGACCAGCTGCTGCCGACGGTCTACACGCTGTGGAGGTGCCCGGACGCGCTGCCGTCGCTGCTGACCTACTCCGAAGTCTCCTCCAAGGTGAGCCGCGTCACAGCGGCATGCCTTAGAAACGTATCCGAGTGGATCTCTTGAACTTGGCTGCTTTGATGACCCCAATTGCACACTTGAGCCACCTGCGCACTGTGCTGCTGACCTTCCCTTTCCTCAACGACAACTTCCTCCTCCTCCTCCTGCCAGGTGCTGGGCGGAGCAGACCTGTTCCTGCAGGGCGTCATCGTGCCGGAGCAGGGGCTGCCGCAGTTTGCGGAGGGCATGCCCATGGCCCTGCGGGTGCCAGACCACCCGTACCCCTTTGCGGTCGGCGTCATGGAGTGCAGCGCCGCTGAGGCCCACAAGAACGGCATGAAGGGCCGCGGTGAGAGTCTCCCAGAGTGCCCGCCGAGCTGCCCTCTACAGGGTTGATCGGTTTGTTTGGGTTTCATCTTCCACTCTGCCATGTGATGTCTGCCACAACAGTCATGGCGCATCGGGCTCCGCAGCAGAGGATGCAGAGCATGGGGTCCTCAGGCGCTTGGAGACGGCAGACTCTAGAGCAATAATCACATCCACATGTGTGCGGACGCAGGCCTGAAGCTGCTGCACACGTACACGGATCTGCTGTGGGGCATGGGACCGAAGACGGTTCCGCCCCAGCTTCACGCCAGGGCGCATCCACCCGCACGTGAGCCCCCCTGCGCGCACAGCATGTCTGTGCCACCTTCACTGGTGGCCGATGCGGAAGTGTTTATGATTCCTTTTATGTGTATTGAATAGTTATTGCCTCTCAGCCCCACATCCATATACTAGCTCGTGCCCGCTGCAGGATTCTGCCGAGCACGCGGCACAAGGTGGCGCCAGTGCCGGCGCAGCGGATGCCGCGGCGGACGGCGTGCAGCGGCTCAGCGTGGCAGACGCGCAGCCGGCAGCTGGTGACGACTCAGCGCATGCTGCAGGCGGGCCCAGCACCGCAGTGGCAGCAGAGCCGGCAGCGGGAGCAGGCAGGGACGGTAACGGCAGCAACGCCACTGAAAGTGCTGCCGCCGCGGCGCCGGCGGTGGATGTCAGCTTCCCGGACGCCGTGGCGGTGCACTGCCTGCTGGCGGGGCTGCACAGCGTGCAGGATGGCGAGCTGCCGATCATGACGTCGGACTTTCAGTCCAAGCACATGATCCCCAGCCTGCCCGAAGGCAGGCAACTCATTCAAGTATAGCATCATCGCAAGGGGTCACCCCGCGAGCGCGCACACGTCACTGCTGCGGTGGCAGACACTGCGGAAGGCTCGCTGCAGAGTGGCGATTGCATTTCGGTGGGCAGAAGGACTCTCACAGTTGACGCAATTGCTGATTCGTTGAAACACTACGACTGCTGCGCAGGCGCGACGCTAGATATGAAGAAGACCAGCTTCAAGAAGCTGGCCAAGCTGCTCAGCGTGCACGAAAAGAAAGGCCTGTTGCAGCAGGCAAGCCCCTCGTTCCACTGCGTTGCTGACGTCCTTGTCACACATCACGCTTTGCAAACTCATGTTTTGATGATTGTGCATCAGCGCGTCCTTGCGATGGAGAGCCTTTATACAGGAACGACGTCCGACGGCTGAAATTACATTTTGCTGCAGAAACTTGTGCACAAGCAAGATCACATCGTGGGCGTCAACCGCTCGCATGCGCTCTACGCTGCATCTGCACCCTCTGAGCAGCAGGCGACTCCGGCGGTGAGACACACCGCCTCTGCTGCTCAAATCGCAAAAGTGTCTGGATTGATAGTCACACTTGCCCAGTGACGTTTCAGCATCAGTGCCTGCGCATCCCCAGCTCGCGGGTTCACCTGCCTGACCGACTGCTGTCAAGGCCCATGTCCGGACTTACGGCAACGCACTAGAACAGCTGCATGGCAGATGTTGAAGTCTGTTGTCCTGAGCATCTCTGTGTCGCGCGGTCAGGCGGCGGCGCCCGCCGGCAAGAGCGCGACAGCCGCGCTCGCCACCATCAGCGTGTCCACAGCCTACAGGTGGAATGCCTCTTTGATCCCTGCCCAGTATCAAGACTGAGACTTCCAACACGCCCTGCACTGAGGCATACAGATGGGTGGATCGGTGGAGCGCTCCGCTTCTCTGCCGACATGCTGCAGTTGCTCCATACCGGAAACATGCGGCAGACGCACCCATCAGTCTAGTGCAACTGGTGTGCATGAACAAACAAGATTGCCTGTAAGGAATGCTGCTGGTGTACCTCTTGCAGGGCGCCATCGTCGCTGCAGCCCGTCTTTGGCGTCGGCGCGCTCAAGGACAGGCTGCACAGCGGTGAGGAGGTGGAGGCGGCGCTGCGGCGGTACGCTGCGGCCTGCGGCCTGGCGCCGGCGGCGGACGCCGCGGAGATGAAGCTCGACCGGCTGCTCATCAGCTCGCTGTGGAACAAGTCCGAGCAGCCAGGTCAGGGCAGGATTTCAAACATTACCACCGTCATTGGTCCGAATGCAACTGCAGCCAGGGTGTCGTGGAAACGCATACGCTGCCATGTCAGATCGAGCTTGGGCCAAGTACTGTCCATTCTCGCTCCGTTGCTGTCAGCTTCTGGTTAAAGAAACTCAGAGGCGGCTTCATGTTCCTTTTGTTGCGTTTCAAGGCGATTCAGGCCTTGCTGACGTGGCTGTGTTCCTGTGCACAGAGGAGGGCAGCACGGCAGAGACAGCAGAGGTGATGCGGCGGCTACTGGGCAAGCTGCAGCTGTGGAGCCGCATTCGGCGCACCACGGCACAGGTGCATGCCTGCCTGGCCGGGCGTTCATGCTCGGCATTCGTCGCCTGTTTGCGCAGACGTATTGACGCACAGGCTGAACAGATATGCCTGCAGAGATGGCTGTAGAGGTTTGCACAACTTCAACGTGCAACTAGGCAGGCAGTATGTGGCAGAGTGCGCTGAATCAAGGCTGTGCTCGCGTGCAGGAAGAGAAGGAAGTGCTGCAGAAGGGCGGCCCTAAGAACCTGCTGGTGCAGCTGGAGGACCGTGCCGGAGGCCGCAAGCATATCACCCGGCTTTCAGGCGGGTCCCGCTGTTGGAGACGGTTTTGCTTGCAATGATGTGTTTCAGGCTTCCTCGGTGTGATTAAGACCTCTTCGAGGAGGCACGCTCGAAGTCCGGACTTGCTGGAATGGCGTCTCTTAGCGGACAGACAGCGCACAGATTGGCTGATGTTGCTGACCCTTACTGTCCAGGCATGGAGGCATTTGCAATCGACCCAGATGAGCTGGCGACGGCACTGCAGCGGGGCGCTTCCAGTCATCAGCCTCCGTCACAAAGCTGCCCGGCAAGACTGAGACAGGTGCGCAATGCTCCAATGCTGCATTGCTTTGTACCTGTGGGACATTATCTTGCGGAATATGAGACACGCACGGTAATCTCTGCACCCCATGCTGTGTCGCCACCACTGCTGGGTGATGATGTTGAGAAGACGTGCGGATGATGGAATTGGGCATTTGTGGCTGCAGGGAAGGAGATTGCGCTGCAGGGCGACCAGCTGCAGAACGCAGCGCAGTTCCTGACGGAGGCGTACGGTCTGCCACAGACGTGTATTACGTCCAAGAGCAGGAGCAAGGGCTGAAAGCACCGCCTGCTGGCGACGTGATGATTTGCGGCATGATCCAACGCTGCAGGCGTTGCAGAAGCGTGCAGGAGTGCGACGCGGGCTGCAGCACTGTAAAGCTCGTTGCCTCAACTTTATCCGCTTCGGTCTGATGACAACAGGGGCCTCCCCCTGATGACAACGAGCTGCCAACAAGATTAGCCCCCTAGCATGGCGGCAGTCGGCGGGCCCAAGAAAAGCCCGCCGATGGACCTTTTATCTGCGTGCTGACATACTGCATCCGTGCCGCGAGCACTCAATTGGCTGATAGAGGTATATCTATATCTGTCTTGTCGGGTGCTTCGGTAGGCCAAAGCACAGGAGGCGCTTGGGTTGGTCTGAGAATTGTGCACGATGCAATCGTCAGAAGGCAGCCCAGTCCGCGTCGACGGAAAGAAGCTGCTAGACGAATGTACAGCACGCGCAGGTTGGACAAGCTGACTCAGCTACCTCTTGCACAGTGTATGGAAAGCTCATGCGATTGATTGCACCTTTCGAGACCACGCCTTGCAGCGCGTCTGCTGCGTTTCCTCTCTCGATGCGTGCTGGGATTCCCAACTGAGAGCTGAAACACGTGTTCCAAACACTTTCAGCTGCTGCGGAAGAGGACAAGGCGCAGCTGCTGGAGCGACTGGACAGCAGCTCGCAGGCCAGCGCGGCAATTTTGTCGCTGGAGCGGACAGCTGCCGCGCAGGCCGCAGAGATCCGCGACCTCCAGAGGGTGCGAAACGAGTCATTTTCAGCGAAGGCATCACATGCGTTTCTTGCCACAGTCTTGTCCAAGTTGCTTGAACCCCTCGCGCACTGCACACAGCATTGCACACGATGCAGCACTGCTGCGCAGGCTTCAAATTCAAAGGACAACGCACTGTGTACATGTTCAGGCCCTCGGCAACGCGCATGCGCTGGTCATGGAGGAGCGCGCGTGGCGCCTGCACCATGGGCACGTGCCACTGCACCTGCGCGGCGGTGGCGGCAGCGGCTGCGGCGGCCATGGCGCCGAGGAGCCGGCGCCGGCGCAAAAATCCGAGTCGCCTTGGCAGGGCATGCTGCGGCATCAAGGGAACACCGGCGGCGCGCGGCACACGGCGCATGCGCACTTTGACGCGCAGACGCTGGCGTCGAAGCTCGAGTCGCTGCAGGCCCGATACGAGCTTGAGGTGGCTTGAAGTTGTTGCATCAGGTTCAACCACGCACGCCTAGTCGTACAACGTGCGCATGACTGCGTGTCAACATGGTCTCCTCCATTCTCGGTGGTTTGTACATCATGCATGTGAACGATGCACATGTTGTATGGTTGAGGAGGGAAGTTCAAGTCTTAGTCTCAGTTCGCGCTGAAATGCAGGGGCGGGAGGTGCAGGAGCACATCGCAAAGCTACTCGAGGACCGACGGGTGCGGGAGCAGGAGTGCCGCGCGCAGGCGGAACTGCTGCAGGTGCAGTGCTGGCCGATTCTTAGAAAGCTTGCGTTCAAGAGAATGTTCCTGTAACAGATTGTTCAGCTACTCAGTAAGGCGTTAGAGTCATGTGTCAGCGTTGAGAGCGCGCGCAGGCAGCTGAGCCTTTCAGGTCCGCGATAGCGGTTGTGTGTTGTGTTCTTCCGTCCCTGCTCTTCAGTCACAAGCTCGTGAGCATTTGCTGCCGTCCTGCTGCAGGCACGGCTAGACAAGGCACAACAATGGCTGGGCGCGACGCAGGCCGATGCGCAGAGCTCGATGCGGGACTGCATCATCGGTGAGACCTGTCGGCTTGGCTCCACATCTCAGCGCTGCCACAGCGCTGCTGGCAATGCAGCAGTAGACTGTGTGTCATGCCATGCATTGCCAGATACTCGAGAAGACCAGATACAACCAGATTGTGTCATAGTGACACGACCTTCTCACCGCAGCAACGAATGCTGCGCAGCCCGCCAGGAGCAGGCAGGGGTGGAGGCGTCTGCTGCCGCCTCGATTGCGCGGCTGGAGATTCAGCGCCAGGAGGCCGCTGCAAAGCACGCGCACGTCAAGCGGCAGCTAGCGCAGCAGGCTGAAGAGGCTCAGGCGGCAGCGGCGGAAGCCTTGGCGACCGCGCAACAGTGTGGGGCGGCCCAAAGGAAGCACGCGGCAGCCAGGCGAGTGGTTGTCCTGTTCGCGATCCTTCCATGATGCCAACCGTTTGTGCAAGGGCGATACAACAGCTGTAATGAACGAACGCTGAGGGCTGCGCATCTGCCACCGTCATTATGTCCGGACCATCATGATGCTGGTGACACACTCTTACAATTGCGAACATCACGCATCTGGCATGTGGCAGGGCTCATGTGGCATGCCCGCTGCGCAGGGACCAAGAGGCGGCGCAGCTGCGGGCGGACGCCGCGGCGGCGCAGGCGCGGGCCGAGCAGCGGGTGGCGGCGGCGCAGCGGAAAACGGAAGCGGCGCTGCGCGGGCGGGCGCAGTTGAACCACCGGCGCGCAATGGACGTGCAGGGTTTCGCGAACGACATCTCGCTGCTGCGCAAGGTCGTCGGCGCCGTGGACAGGTGATGTGTGAACTGTGCAGCCTGGCAAACCTCTGACCGCGCGTGTTTTCAAAGGCGCAAAAGCACCTGCCGCATGAATTTAGGGTCTTTACCAGGTTCACATGGGAGAGCCATGGCTTGCCCGACTACCTTAGAGTGAGTATTTTGCAAGCATCAGGCGCCTCCTCGGCATGCGGCTGGCTGACCGTCTAGACCACGACGAGCGGCTGGAGGCGCTGCTGTCGCAGCTACAGGTGCCTACGCCATAATATGCACAAGTGAATGCATGTGCCCCTGAGTCTTTGAAGGCTTGCATGCTGCACTTGACACTGAAACGAGACGGCATGATGGGCTGACGCATGCAATGCCCTGCTCCGCAGGCGCGGCAGCCGGGAGAAGTAGACGCCACGGTGCTGGAAGACGTCACAAACATTGCCGACCGTAGGTGGGGTGTGATCCACATTTCCTCTTTATAGTCCTGCCGTGCGCATGATGGCCCATGCTGGCGGAGTGAAGGGACTCGCCTCGGGCCCAAAGCCGCCGCGCATGACCAGGCGCCTCGCGCTCGTTCAACAACTGCTTCCGTCCCTTTCTGTTTGTTCTCTGTTGCGATTATGGACCCAGCTTGTTCATGCAGCTGGTATGAGACCTGCTCTGACTCTTGAGCGTGCATACAACGGCTATCCTTCCCACCGTGTGTAGGCAAACATTTGACGAAGCAGAGGAGGCGCTCGGCAAAGTGGCCGAGACACTGGACAGCATGCAGCAGCGGGTCGCGCCGCTGGCCACGTCCACTAGGCAGCTCAGCTAGTGCGGCAGCGGCGCCGGGCGCGATGTGGAGGGCTTAAGTTAATACAGCAGCCGACAGTTCAGCAGTTTACTCAACGTTTTCCAGACTGGGTCGTGCACGAAATCTCACAATGCCGTGTGTTTCGACAAAACTTTGCAACCTAGTTCCTTCAGCCAGAAGTCTCAATCAAGTATCTGAGATGAGCTCCTACTTTGCTTTGAGCTTTGCCCTCTGAGCTTTGAAGTCGGGCATGTACTTTGCGATGCCTGCCGTCAGGGTTGCAAGGAAGTTGTAATCCACCAACTTCATCATCTGCGCCAAGGAATGGGAATATCTGATCAACCTTGCTGTTCATCACCTGGCTTGAACCCAACATGAACTCAGATTGCCTCTGGCACACAATGCCAACGTGCGTGCGTAATCAGAGGCGTCATTGCAACGGCTGTCGCGGCAGACAGCGGTTCCAAACAGCCTATGTTTCAACACTGAGAAGCTGTATGAACAGACACTGGAACGCGCATGAAGCAGAACGCACCAGTCGGAAGGACACAGCGGTGGCGCCGATGTCGCGCCACACGGTGCGCCCGATGGCGGCAAACACGATGTCCGGCAGATCGTCCGGGTTGACGGCGAAGGACTTGAAGAAGTCCAGCATGTCAATTTTGTGCGCCTGCGCCCACCAGCATCATTTTGTGCCAGGTTTTGTACTGTTAGGCGGATGAAGGGGTTTGAATAAGTCCAGCATGTAGATTTTGTGCGCCTGCATCGCCATGAGACCGGCATTCGCGCCGCGTCAGCTGGTATGCAATGCTCGGGCAGCGGGCGTCAACGCGGGGACATCCCGCATCTCCTGTGGTGCGGCCGGCATTGCAGGACCGCTGCTTCGAGCACGGATGCGGAGCGTGCAGGTCTGTTGGTTTGGACCCCACCTTGTCGTAGAAGCGGGTGGCGACGGGCGAGGGGTGGAACACCAGCACATCGATGCCCAGCTCCCGGACCTGCTGACAGCGGGGGGGGCTGATCTCACAGAGGCTTTGTACTTGGTTTTCGAACCTCAGCGGCCCAGGGGTAACTACCGACACTCAGGGCTGGGCTGTGCGCACAACGAAGGACGAGGGGAAAGCGAGCTGAGGACCTGGTTATGCTGAGCAAGACACATCACCAGAGCTGCATCGTGAGAAACGGCTCACGCACCTCGGCCGCCAGGCTGGCGCCAAAGGCTGAGATGAAGGACTTAGTCGCTGCGTACAGCACCGTGAAGGGGGACACGATGGACGCCGCCGCCGAGGAGGTGTACACGAAGCAGCCGCGCAGCTTCTTAGCTTTCTGCGCAGCCACGAACATGCACACTTGAGTAAAGTGCTGCTTGCGCAGCGGCTGTTCGTGTCTTGCTGACCGTTTCTTTTGAACACGCCTTCAGCGCCCAACGACCCCGGATGTAGATGTGCAACAATCGCTGCTACCTGTCGAAATCGTGAATCGCACCATCTCGGCCAGGAAGTGGTGCGTAATCTGCACCGCGCTGCCCGCGTTGCACTCCATGTTTGCCAGCTGCGCCTCCAGCGGCCTGCGGCAGAGGCACACAATGCTCACCTCTCTGTGATCCGGCTTGGCGTCAGGCACTGATGCTTTGCTTGCAGCAGCGCTTGCAACTCTGATGAACTCACTGCGAGCGTGCACTGGTCTGCTGACGTGCAGCAACGAAGATGTGCCGATGAGCGCAGAGGCGCACAGTGTGTTTGTAAGGCTTCAGGGATGAAAGAACGCACATGCTGTCGAAGAAGCCGGTGAGCATATAGCCAGCGTTGCAGAAGACGATGGACACGTCAATATCCGCCGTCTGCTTTTTGACCTCCTCCAGGTATCCAGGCTTACCCAGGTTGACCCCCACCTAACATAGAAAAAGTGTCCGTTTGGGTAGAATCCATATGAGTTTCATGTCTGCCGTCTGCTTCTTCACCTCCTCCAGATATCGCGGGTTTTTCCGGGTTGACTCCCACCTGCCGCACCGTGGCCAGGCCATACAGGGTACGTGCGCTATGCCACCTGGATG
>JAABUM010002715.1_pt1 | contig 23202 bp, 16 predicted proteins | sample 5559161 | NCBI WGS metagenome assembly JAABUM01 (sample SAMN10711868, study PRJNA513369) | rock metagenome | isolation source: Antarctica rocks | place: Antarctica: Victoria Land, Siegfried Peak nord
TGTCACCGACTCCGGTGCTCAGCCGTTATACTCCTCGCGATATGTACCGGCATCGCGTGACCGCAGCAGACGAAGGAGCGCCCGATCCGTACTCGACCATCGGCAAGTTCAGGCCCGGCCGATGCGCCACCCGCAGGGCCGCGCCGGGTCGTCGTGCGCCCCTTGCCGAACAACGCGCTGCCGCCCGCGCCCCATTTGCCGCTCTTATGCGACTGGCTCGTCCTCGCGCTCGCGCTGGCCCTCTTCGTGGCGAGCGCATCGTATGGCTGGCGGTTGCCGGGGCTGTACAACGACGAGGCATACGATGTCGTTCCGGCGATGGAGCTCGTCCTCGGGCAGCCGGTCGAGCTGAATCGCGGCGTCGGCCTGCACCTCTTCGGGCGCGACTTCCCCCTGATGATCAGCGACTATCAGGGGGTCAGCAGCATGTACGTCGTGCTGCCCCTCTTCGCGCTCTTCGGCCCCGGTGTCGGCGCGACCCGCGCGATGACGATCGGCTTCGGGGTCATCGCGATCGTTCTCAGCTACTTCCTCGGGCGGAAACTCTTCGGGCGACCCGCCGGGCTCGTCGCGGCGCTCCTGCTCGCCACCGCGCCCTCCTACATCTTCTGGTCGCGCGTCGGCGTCTACGTCGTCTGTCAGATTGTGCCGCTGGCCCTCGGCGCGTGCCTCGCCTACCTCCGCTGGCGGGACGGCAAACGGGTCGGTTGGCTGGCGCTGGCAGGGTTACTGGTGGGGATCGGCCTCAGCACCAAGATTCTCTTCATCTGGTTCCTGCTCGGCGTCTTCGGCGCGGGGGTCGCGGTCTGGCTCCTCGACTGGCTCTGGCCGCTCGACGCGGGGGGCGGCACCGGACGACGCCGCACGCTCGGTGCCAGGCTGGCCGCACGCCCCGCGCTACGACCCGCCGAGGGGGGGGGGGCGCTCGCGGGCTTCCTGATCGGCGCGGCCCCGCTGATCGCCTACAACCTCGCCAGCGGCGGCACGCTGAAGATCCTGCGCGCCAACACGGGCCAGACAGAGAAGGGCGTCGACAACGGCGCTTTTCTGCACAATTTCATCGGGCGCTTCGGCGCGTTCAAGACGGTGCTGGAAGGCTCCTACTTCTGGTTCCTCGGCGAGACGCACGCGAACCGCCTCGTCCTCCCGGCCTTCCTCCTCTGCACGGTCGGGCTGGTCGCGCTCGTCTGTCTCGTCCCGGCCTACCGCCGCTTCCGCAACACGGTCGCGTTCATCCTCGTCTTCATCCTCGCGATCCTCGTGCAAAGCTCCTTTACCCTCTCCGGCCTGGAGGCAACCCATCTCCTCCTCCTGCTGCCTTTCCCGCTGCTCCTCTGCGGCGTGTTCGTCGGACTCGCGGGGCAGGAACTCGTCGCGCGCCTCGGACGCCGCGTGCGCCGCCCGGTGCCGCGCGGCCTGCTCGTCGCATTGCCGAGCCTATTGCTGCTCGTGCCGCTCGTCGCCGGGAATCTGCTGATCGGCGCGCATTATCACGAGGCGCTGGCGCGGAGTGGCGGCAAGAGCAGCTTCTCCGACCGCATCTACGAGTTGGCGACGCTGCTCGACAGCCCCAAAGGGGCGAACGATCCGTTCGACTATCGTCACCCCTACGCGCTCGACTGGGGAATGAAATACAACGTCGAACTGCTGACCGACGGGCGGGTCCAGCCGCAGGAGATCTTCGGCCAGGGGCCGAATCTGCCGCCCGACTATTTGCAGACGCTCGATGCCCTCTTCGCCAACCCCAACGCCATCTACATCACCCACCGCATCGACGGCGACAACCCGCCCGCCGCCTATCCCGACCGCACGCGCGTCTTCCAGCGCTATGTCGAGGAGCGCGGCAAGCGGATCGTGCCGGTGAAGACGATCACCGAGCCGGGCGGCGCACCGCTCTTCTACATCTACACCGTGCGCGATCGCTGAGCGAGCGAGCAATCCGGGTGGGCCGGAAGGAGGATGCGAACGCTATCGACCGCAGATCGCCTCGCGATCCACGAACTGATCGCGTTACACGGCCACCTCATGGATGACGGCGCGTTCGATCGTCTCGACGAGGTCTTCACCAGCGATGTTGCATACGACGTGGCCGCGCTGGGCGGCGGCATTCTCCTCGGCCCCGCCGCGATCCGCGACGCCGGGCTCGCCCTCGGGGACAACAACCCGCTCGGGCACCACACCACGAATGTGATCGTGACCGAGGGATCCGATGAGCACGCTCGTGCCCGCTCCAAGGAGCTCGGCGTCCTCGGCAATGGCGCGGTCTGCACTGTTGTCTATCAGGACGAGATTATCCGCGTACCGGTCGGCTGGCGGATCAGCCGCCGCAACGTTTTGCCGCGCGAGCGCCCACTCACACGCTGAGTTCTCGCACAACGCTATCCCCGTATCGTATAGGCTGAGACACGGGCCGTGCCGAACCGGGCGGCGATCTTGCCACGCGCCCACCGCGCCCCTATACTTTCCGTACGGAGTGGCCGTACAGTATCGCGAGCGAAGGGCGGACCGGTGCGGATCGTGCTCCCCTTGCCACCGGGCGTCAATAACCAGTACGCTACCGTTGGCAACCGGCGCGTCCTGAGCAAAGAGGCGTCGCGCTTCAAGCGCGACGTCAAAAAGCTGTTGCTGGGCGTGGCGGGCGAGGTCGCCCGAGATGAGCTGGAGCAGGCACGCCTGAAAGCAGGCTGGCTTGGCCTCTATCTCGATTTCTACTTCGCCACGCCCCTTAAGCGCGATCTCGATGGTGGGCTGAAGATCACGCAGGACGCGCTCTGCGAGGCGCTCGGACTCGATGACCGGCGGGTCGTGGACATCCATCTCATCAAGCGGATCGACCCGTTGCGGCCCCGCGTCGAGGTCGAACTCGAAGCGATCGCCGAATGGGAGTTCGATCAGCAATATGTCTTCCTCGGCCAGTCGGCACCGGACGCCGAAGAGTGAAGCGGCCGATTGGGGCGAAGAGCAGAGGAGTGAACGCTGTGGCCCTTGAACACGTCGCAATCCCCGCCGAGGCCGTGATCGCCCCCGAACCGGCGGCGGAACTCGACACGGTCGTCATCCTCGATTTCGGCTCGCAGTTCAGCCAGCTGATCACCCGGCGCGTCCGCGAGGCGCAGGTCTACTGCGAGATGCTGCCATGGGACGTATCCGCCGAGAAGGCGCTGGCGTTGAAGCCGCGCGGCATCATCCTCTCCGGCGGCCCCAACTCGGTCTACGACGTCGGCGCGCCGCAGCTCCCCGCCTGGGTGCTGTCGAGCGGTCTGCCGGTCCTCGGGATCTGCTACGGGATGTGCCTCCTCGCGGAAGCGTTCGGCGGGAAGGTCGCCGCTGCCGAGCACCGGGAGTATGGCCCGGCCCACATCACCGTCACCGCACCTGCCGACGATCGCGGCATCTTCACCGGTCTGCCGGATGAACTCGATGTCTGGATGAGCCACGGCGACCGCATCGAGACGCTGCCGGTCGGTTTCAGCCCGGTCGCCTACAGTGCCAACTCGCCCTACGCGGCGATGGCGAACGCGACGGCGCACCACTACGGCGTGCAGTTCCACCCGGAAGTCGCGCACACGCCGCGCGGCAAGGCGCTGCTGCGCGCGTTCGTCTACGAGGTCTGCGGCTGCGCGCCCTCCTGGACCCCACATAACTTCGTCGAAACGGCGATCGACCAGATCCGCGAGCAGGTCGGCGAGACAGGGCGCGTCCTCTGCGGCCTCTCCGGTGGCGTCGATTCGTCGGTGGCCGCCGCCCTGATCTACCGCGCCATCGGCGACCGCCTGACGCCGGTCTTCGTCAATAACGGCCTCTTGCGCGAGGGCGAGGCGGAGACGGTGCAGGAGGTCTTCGGGCGCAACTTCGGGATGCCGCTCGTCTACGCCGATGCCTCGGCGCAGTTCCTCGAAGAGTTGGCCGGGGTGACCGACCCGGAAGAGAAGCGCAAGCGGATCGGGGAGACCTTCGTGCGCGTCTTCGAGGCGCACGCCAACGGCGCGGGGCCGTTCGAGTTCCTGGCGCAGGGCACCCTCTACCCCGACGTGATCGAGAGCGCCACGCCGAAGGACTCCCGCGTGGCGCACAAGATCAAGACGCACCACAACGTCGGCGGGCTGCCGGAGGATATGCAGTTCAAGCTGATCGAGCCGCTACGCTTCCTCTTTAAGGATGAGGTACGCGCGGTCGGGCGCGAACTCGGCCTCCCCGCCGAGATCGTGGAGCGCCAGCCCTTCCCCGGCCCCGGCCTCGCGGTGCGCCTCCTCGGCGCGGTGAACGAGGATGATCTGGCGATGCTACGCCGCGCCGATGCCATCGCCCGCCACGAGATCGAGGCGGCGGGGCTCGGCGTCGAGGTCTGGCAATTCTTCGCGGTGCTGCTGCCGGTCCGCACGGTCGGCGTGATGGGCGACGGGCGGACCTACGGGCGCGTCTGCGCGATCCGCGCCGTGACCAGCGAGGACGCGATGACCGCCGACTGGGCGCGTCTCCCCTACGACGTCCTGGGACGGATGAGCAACCGGATCGTCAACGAGGTCGCTGGAATCAATCGCGTCGTCTACGACATCACCTCGAAGCCGCCCGGCACGATCGAGTGGGAGTAGTGGGCGAGTAGGGCGAGTAGGCGAGTAGAGAAGGGGCGGGGCCGGGTCTTTATGAGACCCGGCCCCGCCTTGCTACTATAAATGAGAATGTGGCGCGCGGTGGTTGAAGTGTACAGCGCCACGCAGAAAGTTTGACCCTGCGACGAAGCCTAGTCCCCGGAGGGGACAGTGTCCCCGGAGGCAGTGCGCCCTGCATGGCTGCAGTGTGCCCTTCATGGGTGGGAGTCACTGCCCTTAATAGATAGTGGCTGCCCTTCATGAGTACTGCAGTCCCGGTCCCGGCAAGCCAAACCTTTATGCGTCCTGCACTAATCCGCCGCGTCGAGGACAACGGTGGCGGTGGTGAGCCAGTGCGGGTTCTTGACGGTGCCGTCGAACGACTCGGTCGTCTTGTAGCCTTCCAACACGCCGCCCTGATTCGCCGAGGCGGTGCGCGCCCGCAGGGCGTCCATCTCCTCGGCGCTCATCGGCGTGAACTCCTTCCAGGCCCGGATCGCCTGCTCGGCGATCGCCAGCGAGTCGCAGCCGGTGATGACCACGGAGGTCGGCAGACTCATGGCGTAGCGCAGGCACTCCTCGGCGGTCGCCACGCCCTGCTTCACAGCCTGCCCAGCCGCCAGCGGCTTCATGCCGAGCACGCCGATGTTGCGCTCCACGAGCACGGGCAGCACCTTTGCCTCGAAGCTGCGGTGATGGGTGTCCACGCAGTTCAGCGGCATCTGCACCGTGTCCCAATCGAAGCCCATACTCAGCATCTTGAGGTGAATGTCGGGGTCTTTGTGCCCGGTGAAACCGATGTACCGGATTTTCCCGGCCTGCTTGGCCGCGAGTAACCCCTCCATCGTGCCGCCCGGCGCGAAGACCTTATCCGGGTCGTCCATGCGGATGATCTCGTGGATCTGGACCAGATCGAGATGACCGGTCTGGAGCCGCTGCAAGCACTGATCGATCTGCTGCCCGGCGACCAACCCGGTGTGGGCGTCGATCTTGGTCATCAGGAAGACCTTCTCGCGGTAGCCGTCGCGCAGCGCCTCGCCCATCAGCACCTCGGCATGGCCGCCCGAGTAATCCCAGCAGTTATCCATGAAGGTGATGCCATTGTCGATCGCGGTGCGAACGATCGCGATCGCCTCCGCGCGCTCCGCCCGCGCAACGTGCGCCCCGCCGATTCCGAGCGCGCTCACCCGCTCGCCAGTCTTCCCCAGCGTCCGGTATTCCATCGGTCGCCTCCCTTTCGCCATAGCCGCGCCCACGTCGGCTTTCGCCCGCGAGTATAACGCAGTTGCGGCGGGCGCACGGCGAGCGCGCTCGACGCATCCACAGGCACGATTCGGGCGTATCACTCGTAGCGGCGGTGCGGTGCAAACTGGCCGCACACCGCGTCCGTTCTCAGGCTATGCTACACTGTCGCTCATGTATACCTATCGTGGTCGGAGTTTGCGTGGGCAAACGCCGCGATGGGATCAAGAGCAGGGAGGCGCGAAAAGACGACGTTGATACGACGACGTTCGCGAGGTCGGCCACCCGAGGCGCAGGCGGCGACGCCGCCTGCCTGGCGACGGATCGACCTCCACCTTCACACCCCCGGTTCCGGCGATTACCAGGAGCCACGCGCCGGGTATCTCGACATCTTGCAGCGCGCAGAAGCGCGCGGCCTCGACATCATCGCTTTCACCGATCACAACAGCGTCGCCGGCTATGCCGCCCTGGAGCGGGAGATGGCGGAACTGACCCTCCTGGAGGAGCGCACGCGCATCCTCCCCGATGAAGCACGCCGGTTGCAGGAATATCGCCGCCTCACGGAGCGGATCCTGGTTCTGCCCGGTTTCGAGTTCACCGCCACCTTTGGTTTCCACATCCTCGGTATTTTCCCCCCCGAGACGACGGTGCGGAAGTTGGAGCACCTCCTCCTTGAACTGAACATCCCTGAGGAGAAGCTCGATCAGGGGGGGAGCGAGGTCGGCGCGACGACCGATGTGCTGCGCGCGTATGAGATGATCGCCGGGGCCGGTGGCCTGGTGATCGGCGCGCACGTCAACTCGACACATGGCGTCGCCATGATCGGCCTCGGGCTCGGCGGGCAGACGAAGATCGCCTACACCCAGGATTCGAATCTGCACGCGCTGGAAGTCACCGATCTGGAGAGCGCCAGTCGGCGTGCCACCTCGCGCTTCTTTAACGGGTCGAAGCCCGAGTATCCGCGCCGGATGCACTGCATCCAGGGCTCCGACGCGCACCGCCTGACGCGCGATCCCCTGCGCCCGGAAAAGAATCTCGGCGTGGGCGACCGCTGCACGGAAGTGCTGCTGCCGGAGGTGGGTTTCGCGGCGCTCAAGGACTTGTTCAACTCGACCGACTTCGGCAGCACTCGCCCGGCCAGCCCTTCCGAGGCGCATCCGTTCGATCCGCTCACCGCCGCGCGCGAGGACGGCGCGACCATCGTGCAGGCGTTCCACGATCTCGCCACCCCTACGCCAGAGGCGATCGAGCGCTTGCTCTGCGACGTGGTCGCCTTCGCCAACACCAACGGCGGCAGCCTCTACATCGGGGCGAGCGCCGACCCGCACGAGCCGATCCGTGGCGTCGAGAGCGCGGCAACCTTCGCCGAGACGCTGCGGGCCTCAGCGGAGCGCCAGATCGTCCCCGCGATCGTCCCCGACTTGGAGACGTTGACCAGCGGCGGGCAGACGGTGCTCGTGGTCACGGTGCCGAAGGGGACCGATACCCCTTACGCCCTCGAACCGGGGTACATCTTCGTGCGGCAAGAGGGGGAGACGGCCCTCGCCCTGCGCGACGAGATCGTGCAACTGGTACGCGGCGCGGCCCCCACCGACGCGTCGTGGAATATCCCCGTTCGCACGCGCTCGACCCAGCAGCCGGTGGCATCGCCCGCGCCCGAGGTGACCGAACAGTCACCACAATCACCGGATGACGCGCAACCGCCGCAGCCCCCGCCACCCGGCGCGCGCGATGCCCAGCAGTTCGCGGTGCAGCAGGCGACCGCCGCCGAGCGGGAGCGCCAGCAGGAGCGGACGCCGGTCCCGCGCACCGGGGTCGAGATCATCGCCTCCGTCGAACGGAACGACCTGATCTACCACACGGTGCGCGATCTGCGGAATCGTCGCGTCGTCCGCAATGTCACCCGCCAGTCGGCCCGCCGACTCTGGCGCTACGCGATCCTCCAGGTCGAGGAGCACGCCCTGACCAGGGAGGAGGTCCGCTGGGATGAGCGCGACGATCGCTTCGGCTTCTGGAAGGGGTATCGCCAGCCGGAAGGGATGCGCCGCTACAACCTCGTCTACCGCGAGCCGGTGGGTAACCAGGGGGATGGCAACGAACGCCTGCGAATATTCTTCGGGGTGACCGAAGATGGCATCGACGAGCGTTGGCGCGCAGTCCTGCCCCCCGACAGCGCCCTCCCCGAGGTCGAATACGACGAGGATCTGCAAACGCCAGCGGCCCCTGAGACGGCCTTTGCGCCGACACCGGAGCAAGAGCCTCTACCGACGATGGCCGTAGAGGCCACAGCGGTGCGATATGACCCGGTGGAATCGCCGGCACCCGTCGCCGAACCGGAGCGCTCGGTCGAAGAGATCGCCTACACGGCGGCGATGCAGGAACCGCTGCCCGGCACCGGGCCGGAGTCGGGCAGCCTGTTTGCCACGAACGCCGACGCCGAGGAAATGGTACCCCCGCCTCAGGACGAGGAGCCCATCGCACACACGCCGCGTCGGCGCAGCCGCAGCCGGGGCGGGCGGCGCAATGCTCGCAGCGCCGAAGGTACGGAGAACGCCACCGAGGGCGCTGAGAACACGATTGCGGGCGAGACGGCAACGACCGTCGAGGCCGACATGGCGGGAATGGCGTCGCCCCCGCCGACGGAGAACGCGGTCCCGTACGCCGAGCCGGAAGTCGGCCAGTTCGCAGACACGCCAGCGCAGAGTGGGGCGAACGAATCGACGTCGCACAACCCGCAACCGACCACAGACGCGGAAACACCGCCGCCCGCGCCGAAGCGTCGCCGCGCGCCGCGCCGCAAGGCCGCCGTGCCGAGCGCAGAGGCGACCGCTGCCGCCGAGACTGCACCAAGCATCGAGGTCGCCCCACCGCTCGCAGCGCCCGGTGCACTGCCGGAAGCGGCCAACGGCACGTCGGCCGAAAGCGGAGAAGCGCCACCGCCCGCCCGCGCGCCACGCCGCCGCCGTGCGCCACGCAAGGCCGCGCCCGCACCCGACGAGCCGGGCACGACCGGAGAGTAGCAGCAGAGCGGGGTCGGCGGCGTGATGCCCCCGGCCCCGCTCTTCGCCCCCCCCACCATGTACTCGCACCTCACCACCGGCACGCAGCCGTCAGACCGCCGGTCTGCTTCTTATTGTCGGACGGGTACCAGGCCCTTGACCCTGCCGGGAGCCGGTACTATACTCGCGGGAGAGACGATTCGGGAGGGGTAGCGTCGCGAGGTGAGCCGATGAATTACTCACTGGTCGCTCCATATTTCGGTCGAGGCACCGCTGCTTGATGCGCGGTGCCTTTCTGTATCTCCCGCAGCGTATCCCGCTGACTCCCTGTTGCCGAACGACGCGCGGCCAGCATGGGGGACGGTATGGCGCAACCCGGTGCTCGGCCGCCCTGACACCGATTCAGCGTACGGGCGCTGGCGACGAACGGCCCAACGACCGACAATGGAGGTGAGCATGTATTCAACGATGATCGGCAAGATCGAGAAGGCGCGGCGCTATACGCAGGAGCCCGAACGGATCGGGATCGACGCGCTCGCCGCGCACTTTCATGGCAGTCACGACGATTACACGCTGACCCTCGATGCGGGCCGCTGGGGCTGTAGCTGCAATTCGTTCGCGCACTTCGGCTGCTGCGCCCACATCATGGCGGTCCAACGCCTCCTCGCGGTGATGTTGCCTCCCGGCGCCCGATACGAGCAGATGGCGTGGACCGCCGATCCCGGTTCGAGCATCATCGGCAAGCTGGAGAAGGCCCGGCGGTACGCCAATGAGCCCCATCGCTTCGCCCTGACCACCCTTGCCGCGACCTTCCACGGCAGCAACGACGAGCACCCGATCACCCTGAGCGACGACCGTTGGGGCTGTGCCTGCCACGCCTTCGAGGAGCGTGAGGGCTGCGCCCATGTGATCGCCGTGCAGCGCCTCCTGGAGACGATGCTGCCGCTACCCGCGCGCTACGAGGAGACGGCACTGGCCGGTGCCCTCGCCTGATTCAGCACAACGCAAAGCAAGGCGGGGCGGACATCGGGTGAGCCGGGTGTCCGCCCCGCCACGTACGCCGCCCGTAAAGAGCGGACAGTGCAACAACCGTGCGCGCAGGGATAGTCGCATACGCGGGCAACGTGCCGACGGACGCCGCCGCACGAAAAGGCGGACCCTTGCGGGTCCGCCAGGAGAGGAGGAGGAGGAGGAATGGGATGCTATCCATTACTACGCACGAAACGTGGGAAAGGATTAACCGGCGCTCGTCGCTATCCCCCGGTGCGCCGCTTGCGGTAGGATACGGACGACGCGAGCGCGACGGGGTGGTCGTGGGATGTGAACGAGCGTGGAGGCAGATGTGAGTCAAACCCCAACGCAGACCACCATCCTCGTCGGTGGCAACATGGGGCGCAACGATGGCGTCGATTACCAACCGAGGTTCGCCGCCGACTTTCCGCAGGCCCGTTTCATCTCCATCGAGGGCAAGCCCGAGGTCTTGGAGCAGTACATCGAGGAGGCGGACGCGGTGATCGGCGACGTGCCGGATCGCCTCCTGCCGCGCGCGGGACGCCTGCGCTGGGTCCAGGTGACCGGCGCGGGTGCCAACGCGCTCGGCGCGCCGGGGATGCTCGCACGCACGGACATCGTCGGCACATCCTGCGTGGGGGTGCATGTCGCCAGTGTGCCGGAGCATACCCTCGCGATGCTCTTCGCCTTCGCGCGGCGGCTCCCGGAGCAGATCATCAATCAGCACATCGATCATCGCTTCTACTGGCCGACCGGGATGTTCGAGATCGAGGGGCAGACGATGGGCATCCTCGGCCTGGGGCATATCGGGCTCGCCCTGGCGCGCAAAGCCAAGGGGCTGGGGATGCGCGTCACCGGCTGGCGGCGCTCCGATACGCAGGTGGAGCCGGGCCTCCTCGATCACCAGTATGGCCCGGACGAGTTGGACAAACTGCTGACCGAATCCGACCACGTCGTGATCTGCCTGCCGCTGACCCCCGACACGCGCGGGCTGATCGGCGCGCGCGAACTCGGCCTGATGAAGCGCAGCGCCTACCTCTTCAACGTGGGACGCGGCGCGGTCACCGATCAGGATGCGGTGATCGCCGCCCTCTACGACGGCACGATCGCCGGCTGCGGCACCGATGTGCCGGAACCTGAACCGCTCCCCGCCGACCACCCCCTCTGGAACGCGCCGAACCTGATCCTGCTGACCCATTACGGCGGGCTGACGCCGAAGTACGGCGACCGTGCATACGCGATCATCAGCGAAAATGTGCGGCGCTTCCTCGCGGGCGAGCCGTTGCAGAACGTGGTCGATAAACAGCGTGGGTACTAACGCGACGAGGGCGGGCGACACTTCTGTCGCCCGCCCTCGTTATGTCACACCGATCGCTCGGCGTCGCGTCCTGCCGCCGCCAGCGATTCGCGGTACATCCCCTGGTATTCGGGGGGCAGCAACGCGGCGATCGAGAGCATGATCTGATCGGTCGCGGCCTGGAGATCGGGGCGGACCCCCTTCTCCTTGGCGGGCAGGTAGAACGGCTCGCCGATCGTCACCGTCACCCGCCGCCGGAACCAGCGCTCGCCGGTCGCCTTGGCGTCGAACGGCAGGTGCTGGACCCCGGTGATTCCCACCGGCAGGATCGGCACGGCGCGCTGATAGGCCAGCAGCGCCACGCCAGGATTCCCGACCGTCAGCGCGCGGGTGAGGCTGCGGGTGCCCTCCGGCATGATCCCGACGACCATCCCCTCATCGAGCAACAGGCCGACCTGCTTCAGGGCGAACCGATCGACGCTATCGCGGTTGATCGGGAACGAGCCGAAGGAGAGGAGCAAGCGCCCGAACAGCGGGTGCCGATACAGCTCGCGCTTCGCCATGTAGAAGATCGGACGGGTCACCGCCGCGCTCAGGATGATCACGTCGAAGTTGTGCAGATGGTTCGCCACGACGATCAGCGGCCCGGTCGATGGGACATGCTCCTCACCTCGCACGCGCATCCTGAAGAGTAGGAAGCAGAGGAAGCGGACGATGCGCCGCAGCAGAAAATAGCCCCGCCACTTCAGCCGCCGCCGCCAGGTGAAATGCGGCGGGCGGACGATCGGGGCCACCGGCAGTCGCGCGCCCATGTTTCAGCGCTCGCCGGCGACGAGTTGCGCGATCCGGGCTAGCACCGCATCGATCCCCAGTGCGTCCGTGTTGATGATGACGGCATCAGCGGCGGGGCGCAACGGCGAGACGGCGCGGTGCGAATCGACGTCGTCGCGCTCCTCGATGTCGGAGAGTACCTCATCGAAGGGCCGCGCCACGCCACGGCCCTGCTCCTCGACCGCACGTCGGCGGGCGCGCTCGCCTGGAGTCGCCTCCAGATAGAGTTTCAGGTCGGCGTCCGGCAGCACGACGGTGCCGATGTCGCGACCGGCCATGATGATCCCGCCGCGCGCCGCGACCTCGCGCTGGCGCTGGAGGAGTGCTTGCCGCACCTCCGGCTGCGCGCTGACGGCGGAGACGTTGCGATCGACCTCCGGCTCGCGGATCGCCCAGGTGACGTCCTCATTGTCGAGAAGAACGGTCAGACTGCGCCCGTCGGCCACGGTCGGCGGGCAGACATCGATGTGCAGCTGCTTCACCAGCATGCCCAGCGCGGCATGATCGGTGACGGGCAGCGAGCGCCGGAGCGCGGCGAGCGTCACCGCACGATACAGAACGCCCGTATCGAAGAAGAGGTAGTTGAGTTGGTGCGCCAGCGCATCGGCGATCGTGCTCTTCCCCGCCCCAGCCGGGCCATCGATCGCGATCGTGCGCGGGATCGCGCTACGGCTTGGCGCGTCCTGGCCGCTTCCCGCCTGTCCCTTGACCACCGCGTCCTCCTGTCCCCTTACCAGCGCCGCTCCGCTCGTCGCGAGGCGCGCCGCTCCGCCCGTCATTCCGGCTCGTTCGCACGCGACCACCCTTCGGCGATCGTGGCTTGTCGCCCGCACCGCGCGGCGACGGCGCACCGCTGCGGCCATCGTTCCGCCCGGTTCGCACCCCGCCAGCCTTTTCGGGGGGCGGCGCGGCGTTGGCATTGCGCGCGGGCCGTGGCCCACCGCGCACGTCGTCCCGCACCGTGCGCGGAGCCGTTCGTTCGGGGCGCGGCGCATCGCCTGACTCACGCGGTGGGCGCGGCGCACCACCGTGACCGTCCTCGCGGATCGCCCGTGGGCCGGTCCGCTCGGGACGGGGCATATCGCCCACATCGCGTGACGCCGTCGGCGCGCCGTTGCGCTCGTCGTTCCGGCCCGCGCGCGGGCCGGAACGTGCGGGTCGCGCGTCTGCGGCGGCGTGCGACGGCGATGCCCCATCGCGATCGTCGGGTCGGCCCCGGCGTGCGCCGCCGCCCTGCTCCGGTCGCCCGGACTCGCCCCCGGCACGCGGCGCGGGCTTCGTGTTCTTCCAGGGGCGCGGCGGTAGTTCGCCACCGCTCGGCTTCCCGAGCACCGAGCGCGCACGGCCCTCGCCGAGGGCGCGCGTGGGCACACGACCGCCCGACTCGCGTCGTGTCGCCGCTTGCTCGGTCGGCTCTTCGACGGACCCGTCGGCGGTCAGCCCGACCATGCGGCGCAGGCGCTGCAACTCTTCCGGCGTAAGCGGGCGATGCGTGGCGGCGGGGAGCCCCGCGAGGGTCAGCGGCCCCAGGCGGACGCGGCGAAGTCGCCGCACCGGGTGGCCGATCTCCTCCAGCATCCGCCGCACCTGGCGCTTGCGGCCCTCGTGGATGATCACCTTCAGCCAGGTGCCCCCGGCCTCGTGCCCCATCGTCGTGACCTGCGCCGGGCTGGTCCGCCCGCCGTTGATCAGGAAGCCGCCGTACGCCAGCCGCGCGAGTGCGCCGGCGCTCGGGTTCCCTTCCACTAGCGCGTTATATTCCTTATCGAGGCGGTAGCGCGGATGGGCGATCCGGTTGGTCAGCTCGCCATCGTTGGTGAGGAGCAACAACCCCTCGCTGTCCATATCGAGTCGCCCGACCGGATAGATCCGCTCCTTGGTCGCCCCCGGTTCGAGGAGATCGTAGACGGTGCGGCGACCTTCGGGATCGCTGACGGTGGTGATGTAGCCGCGCGGCTTGTTGAGGATCAGGTAGGTCAGGCGCGGCTGCTTCAACAGCCTGCCATTCACGCGAATCTCGGCGTTGAGCGGATCGACCTTCGTGCCGAGTTCCATCACCACGCGCCGATCGACCGTGACCCGCCCTTCCAGGATCAGCTCTTCCGCCGCGCGGCGCGAGGCCGCGCCGCGCGCCGCCACGATCTTCTGGAGCCGTTCGGTCTGCGGGGCCTCGGCGTCGTGGTCGTTGTCATGCTGCTGTCGTTCTGGCATCGTCATCTCATCTCTATTCGCTGTGGCGGCGCGCAAACGCGCCCGCGTGATCTGTCATCGAACTCAGGGACGATTCGGGGTCGGCGTGCCGGACGCGGGGCTTCCCGTCGGGGCGAGCGCGTACACCGGCAGGCGCAACACCTCGCGCACCCCGGCGATGAAGACAACCTGGCCGCGGGGCGCGGCCCCCGCGCCGCTGGCCCCGTCTAACAGCAAATAGTACCGCAAGGTCGGCGCTTCCCACGCTTGCAGGACGATCGCCCGCTGATCATGGAAGCCGACCCCCCAGCGAGCCAACGCCGCGTTCAGACCCGCGAGGTCGCTCCCCTGGCCGAGGGTCAGCCAGCGATACGACAGGTTGATCCAGTCGAGCAGGATCGTCGTATCGGCGAAGCGATCGGCCGCGCCGAGGACGACCGTGATGATCCGCCCGCCCGGCCCCCACTGCGCCGTGACGAGGCACTCGCCGCAGTCCGGGGTCGTGCCGGTCTTGACGCCGTGGACACCCGGACGGGTCCGCACCAGATCGTTGGTATTCGGCAGGACGAAGGTGTGGCGACCATCGATCGTCTTGACCGTGATCGTCGGGGTGGCGACCACGCGCGCGAAGTCGGGGCGCTTCAGCGCCTCGTCCGCGATCCGCAGGAGATCGCGCGCGCTGCTGTATTGGCCGGGCGCGTCATCCCCCTGCGGGTTGACGAAGTGCGAGTTCGGCAGACCGAGGAGTGCGGCGCGCGCGTTCATCTCGTCCATGAAGCGACCGATCGGGTCGCCCGGCGCACCGGCCAGCAAGGTCAGCCCCCCGGCCCGCGCCACCACGCGCGCGGCGTCGCTCCCCGAGACGAGCAGCATCCCATACAGCAGATCGCCGAAAGTCAGCGTGTCGCCGCTCGCCAGGTTCATCGAGGACTCGTCGTATTCCGGCAGGGTGATGTCGCGCGGGTCGACGGTGATGCGGGTGTCGAGCTTCAACAGGTCCAGTGCCACCAGCGCCGTCAGCATCTTCGCCGTGCTCGCCGGGGCGATCCGCGCGTCCGGGGCCTTCGAGAAGAGTTCCACGCCCGCCGTCGCGTCCCAGACGATCGCGCCCCGCGCCCCGATCGCGGGCGGCGCTGGCTGCGTACGGAGAAGTTGGAGATCGGCAAGGGTGACGCTCGACTCATCCATCACGCCGCCGGGGACGATCCCCGGCTCACGGACGCCCTGCGCCACGCTCGATCCCGCGCCGCCCGGCGTGGTCAGCAACAGCAGGAGCATGAGTGGGAGCACGACACAGACTCGCGCCCGATGGCCCGCCATTCTTCCTGCCCTTCGCTCCGGGCTCCGCGCACGATCGTCCCTGCGTTCTCTCACGAGAAAGCAGTATACCCTTTCGGCAGGCCCCTTGACAGGTGGGCGCATGGTCCTGGCTCATCGAGAGGGAGCCGTCGTGCTCGCGATCCGCCGCAGCGGGGCGCGTTCGTGCGCCGATCTAGGGGTAGGCCGCATTGACCCAATCGAGCAGGATCGTCGTGTCGGCGACGCGATCCGCCGCGCCGAGGACGACCGCAACGACCCGACCGCTCGCCCGCCACTGCGCCGAGACGAGGCACTCGCCGCACTCCGCGGTCGTGCCGGTCTTGACACCGTGGATGCCGGGACGACTGAAGAGCAGTTCGTTGGTATTGCGGAGCGCGAATGTCCGCTTCCCATCGACCGTCTTGACGGCGATCGTGGGCGTCGCCACGACACGGGCGAAATCGGGGCGCTTCAGCGCCTCGTCCGCGATTCGCAAGAGATCGCGCGCGGTGCTGTATTGGCCGGGCGCGTCGTCGCCGTGCGGGTTGACGAAGTGCGAGTTCGGGGCACCGATCTGGACCGCGCGCGCGTTCATCTCGGCCACGTAACGCGCGATCGGGTCGCCCGGCGCGCCCGCGAGCAGGATCAGCCCCCCGGCCCGCGCCACCACGCGCGCCGCGTCGCTCCCCGAGACGAGCAACATCCCGTAGAGGAGGTCGCCGAAGGTCAATGTATCCCCGGACACCAGATTCATCGTCGATTCGTTGTCCTCGGGGCGACTGACATCGCGCGGGTCGACGGTGATGCGGGTGTCGAGCTTCAGCAGATCGAGCGACACCAGCGCGGTCAGCATCTTCGCCGTGCTCGCCGGGGCGATCGCCTCGTCGGGATTCTTCGAGAAGAGTTCCACGCCCGCCGTCGCGTCCCAGACGATCGCGCTCCGCGCCCCGATCGCGGGCGGAGGTAGGAGCGGGCCGCGTAGCGTCGGGCGCGGCGTGGCCGCAAGGGTCGGCGCGGCACCGGGCGTCGCACCGGGGGTACCGGCTGGTGGCGTGGTGCTCGGCGGCGCGGGCACCGTCGCGGTCGCGGCGAGGGTCGGCAGGGCGCTGGGGGCCGCCGTAGCCTCGGGGGGCGCGGTCGGCGCGGTGCCTGGGGCGGGACTCGGTGCCGGGCCGGGGGTCGGGGTGACGGCGGGCGGTGCCACGGTGGGCGACGGTATGACGGGCGCAACCGCGCTCGGCAGCGGACTCGCGGTCGCCCCGCCCGGACCGCCCGCCGCTATGACGGTGGCGCTCGGCTCGCGCAAGGCCCCGTCGCCGCCCTGGACCGGCGCACTGCCCCCCTTCGGCAGGAGCAGCAGGACGATCAGCGCCCCGGCGAGCACCACGATCGTGGCCGACATGGCGAGCAGGGCGAGCAGCGTGCCCAATCCGCCACGCCAGCCCCGCGCCTCCGCCCATGCTCGCAGCGCCGCGCCCGGTCGCCCCCAGTCCATAAGCCCCCACATCCCTTTCGTTTCGGGAACGGAGTGTAGCACAGCGCCCCGGCGGTGCAGGACTCGGCAGCGCCCGACGCGCGGGCACGTAGCGCCGTGCACACGACGAAAAAGCGTCGTCCCCGCACCGATTGAGTGCGGGGACGACGCGCGAAAATCGAGCGAGAAACGTGCGGATTACTGCGGCGGGCGCGTGACCGCCCCTTCCGACGCCGAGGAGACGAGCGCGACGTATTTGGCGAAGACGCCGCTGGTGTACTTGGGGGCGGGCGGGGTCCAGTCCGCGAGTCGCGCCGCCAATTCGTCGTCCGAGATGCCGAAGTTGAGGCCGCGCCCTTCGATGTCGATCTCGATCATGTCGCCATCGCGGATCGCAGCGATCGGGCCGCGGAGCGCCGCTTCCGGCGCGACGTGGCCGATCATCAGGCCGCGCGTAGCCCCCGAGAAGCGCCCATCGGTGAGGAGCGCGACCGTGTCGCCGAGCCCTGCGCCGACGACGGCGGAGGTGACACCGAGCATCTCGCGCATCCCCGGCCCGCCCCGCGGCCCTTCGTAGCGGATCACCATCGTGTCGCCCGCCTTGATCGCGCCGCTGGTAACCGCCGTCATCGCGTCTTCCTCGCGGTCGAAGCAGCGCGCAGGGCCACGGTGATAGGGGCGCTCGTGCCCGGCCACCTTGACGACGCAGCCCTCGGGGGCGATGTTCCCCTTCAGGATGACCAGTCCGCCGGTCTCCTTGATCGGATCGGAGACGGGGGCGATCACGTCCTGATTGGGGATCGCCAGCGCGCCCGCCGATTCCTCGGCAAGCGTGCGCCCAGTGACGGTGCGCTGCGAACCATCGACCAGCCCCCCCGCGACCAGCCGCTCCGCGACGACCTGGATACCACCGACGCGATCGACATCGGCGGCGGTGTAGCGGCCGCCCGGCTTGAGGTCGGCGATCAAGGGGGTGCGCGTGCTGACGCGGTCGAAGTCGTCGATCGTCAGCGGGATGTTCGCCTCGCGCGCCAGCGCCAGGAGATGCAGCACAACGTTGGTCGAGCCGCCGGTCGCGGCGGCGGCGGCGATGCCGTTCTCGAACGAGGCGCGGGTGAGGATGTCGCTCGGACGGATCCCCTCGCGCAGCATATCCATGATCAGGTGCCCGACCCGCTCGCCGACCTTATCCTTGCGCGGATCGATCGCCGGGACCGAGGCGGTGCCGAGCGGCGAGAGGCCCATCATCTCGAAGACGGTCGCCATCGTGTTGGCGGTGTACTGCCCGCCGCACGCGCCCGCGCCGGGGCTAGCGACGGTCTCCAACTCGTCGAGATCGGCGTCGGTGGCGCGCCCGGCGGCGACCGCCCCGATCATCTCGAAGATGTCGACGATCGTGACGTCCTTGCCCCGGAAGTTGCCGGGCATGATGGTGCCGCCATAGACGACCATGCTCGGCACATCGAGGCGGATGATCCCCATCGCCGCGCCGGGCATCGTCTTGTCGCAGGCCGCCAGGGCGATCACGGCGTCGAACATGTGCCCGCGCCCGACGAGTTCGATCGAGTCGGCGATGATCTCGCGGCTGACCAGCGAAGCCTTCATCCCCTCGGTTCCCATCGTGATCCCGTCGCTGATCGCGATCGTGTTGAACTCCATCGGCGTGCCACCGGCGGCGCGAACCCCCTGCTTGATGAAACCGGCGAGGCGGCGCAGATTGAGGTTACACGGCATAGTCTCGGTCCAGGTGTTGGCGATGCCGATGATCGGCTTGGCGAGATCCTCGTTGGTGTAGCCCATCCCCTTCAGGTAGGCGCGCGCCGCCGCGCGATCGCGCCCCTCGAAAAGTGTCCGGCTCTTGTGCTTCATATCGAACGGTTGATCGGTCATCGCCCCTCCCCGTTTTCCCCATCGCGTTTCCATTCGCATACGGAGAAGGGTACACGCTTTTCGGCGCTGGTCAAGGGCAAATCGTCTTCCCGGCGGGGGTGACGTGACCATTTCTGATCGTGCAGGCAGCGCCAACCCCGATAGCCGTATAACCCGCGCATGCGCCGAACCGGCCCCACCAGTTCGCGCGTAACAGGTGAGGGGCAACCGCCCGGCCGCCGAATCGTTGTATCATCGGATTGATTTATTTGCCGCTAGGACGGGGTAGGGCGACGCGATGCCGCGCTATGGACAGGTGACACGACGACAATTCCTCGGCTGGTCGGCGGCGGCGCTCGCGGCGATGAGCGCGGGGGCCGGGGCGATCGCCTACCGGACCGACGTGGTTGGCGCGGCGGATACGTTGAGCGCGGACATCCTGATCGCCGGGGGCGGCGTCGGCGGGGTGGCGGCGGCGCTCGCCGCGTTGAAGCTCGGGCGCACGGTCATCCTGACCGAGGAGACCGATTGGCTCGGCGGGCAGCTGACGGCGCAAGCGGTCCCGCCCGACGAGAACCCGTGGATCGAGACGACCGGTTGCACGGCGAGCTACCGGCAGTTCCGCAACGATGTTCGCGGCTTCTACCGCCAGAACTACGCCCTGCGGAAGTCGCCGTATGCCAACCCTTACCTCAATCCGGGGATGGGGATCGTTAGCGCCCTCTGCCACGAAGCACCGGTGGCGCTGGCGGTGCTGACCGCGACTCTTAAGCCCTACCAGGCAAGCGGCAAACTGACGGTGCTGCTGCGCCATGTGCCGAAGAATGTGACGGTCGCCAGCGGCATCATCACCGCCGTGACCTTCACCGATCTCAGCGCCGGCAACGTCGACCGCGCGGTGCAGGCCGCGTATGTCCTCGATGCGACCGAACTCGGCGATCTGCTGCCGTTGGCGAATGTCGATTTCGTGACCGGCGCGGAGAGCCAGCAGGATCAGCCCACCGACTCGAAGGAATTGCACGCGCTGACCGGGGTCGCACAACCGCTCGATCAGCAGGCGGTCAGCTGGTGCTTCCCGATGGAGTACATCCCTGGCGAGAACTTTACCATCAATAAACCGAATAATTACGACGTGAAGTGGAAGAACTTCACGCCGAACTTCAAGGTTCCCTGGCCGGGCAAGCTCCTCAGCTGGACCGACACCGCCCCCGATACCCTCCTAGACCGCACGCGCTACCTCTTCGAGGGGCCGACGAGCCAGGATCTGAACGGCGACATGTGGCATTACCGCCGCATCTTCTGGCACGACCAATGTCTGTCCGGCGTCTACCCGAGCGATGTTACCCTCGTTAACTGGCCGCAGACCGACTATTGGCTGACGCCACTCGCCGGTCCGACCGGTAGCGCCTTCAACAAACAACTCGCGCTGACCGAGGCGAAAGAACTCAGCATGTCGCTCCTCTACTGGATGCAGACAGCGGCACCGCATGCCGATGGCAACGGCATCGGCTTCCCCGGCCTCCGCACCCGCCCGGACATCAGCGGCACGACCGACGGTTTCGCCAAGTCGGTCTATATCCGCGAGAGTCGGCGGATCAAGGCGGCGTTCACGATCTATGAGAAGTATGTCGGTGTGGACGAGCGTCGGCAGCGCAATCTCCCCGCGAGCGCACAGGTCTTCCCCGATAGCGTTGGCATCGGCTATTACCGGATCGACCTGCATCCAAGCCACGGCGACGGCAACCCCGCCTATAACGGACGCACCTACGTCGATGTGGCGAGCTACCGTTTCCAGATCCCGCTCGGCGCATTCATCCAGCAGACGGATAAGGTGAAGAACCTGCTCCCCGCCTGCAAGAATATCGGCACGACCCACATCACCAATGGCTGCTACCGGTTGCATCCGGTGGAGTGGAACATCGGCGAGGCGGCGGGGGCACTGGCGGCCTATTGCCTCAACACCAACGCGCGCCCCTCAGCGGTCTATGCGGCGGTGAACCAGCCCGGTAATACCAATTACGGCAGCGATTTCCAGAGTACCCTGCGTCAACTCGGCTTCGTCCTCGTCTGGCCGCAAGTCAACGAGCAGGAAGCGCCGGACGACCATCGCTACGGTGGTGGCGGCTGATCGCGCCTCGGCTCTCGTAGGCTACATAGAGCAAAGCGCAGCATGATCGGCCCCGCCTGTTCACAGCCCGCGCACACGGGCTTCGCCGGTGCCGTCGGGCACTCACAGCCGGGGATTGAAATCTCCGGTCACCAGAAAGGGCCAATCTTTCTGCGTACCGCTCTGTAACGTCGTGACGCAAACGCCGCCGCTCCACGAAGGAGCGGCGGCATTGTCTCTGTACGTTATCAACTTACGCAGCGTGGCTCACGGCTGCGTCCCCTCCAAAGTCGCCGCGCCGCCGGAGCCGAACGGGACGAAGAGGGCGGTGACCACGCCATCGAAGACCCTGACGGTCCCGGTCCCGCTCTTCTGCGTCTCCAGCACGAAGCTATGCGCCCCCACCGCAACCGGGAAGATGTAGGTGGGGCCGAGGGTAGTCGCCTGGGAGCCGATACCAGTGGCGGTGCTCAACAACGGCGACATGACGAGGCCGGTGCCGCCAGGGCTGGTATCGCGCAGGCGCGCGAAGCCGACCGTGTTGCTCGATGTGCCGCCAGTGGCAGACGGCGCGATCGAGAAGCCGACCGTGGCGTTGACGACAACAAACCCGGAACCCGGCGCGGTGATGGCGACAGTGGCAATCGGATCGAGGGTCGGACTATTGCTGAAGATCGAGAGGACGGTGAACTCGTTGGTGTCCCGCGTGTAGGTACTCGTCGCCTGCGCGGCGCGGATCAGCGCGTTCGGGGCATAGCCGCCGACCGTCGTGGCATTCGCCGCAGTGGTGGCGGTCGTGGCATTCGTCGCCGTCTGCGCAGTCTTGGCGTTGACGACGGGGGGGTTGGTGCCGAGGCCAGCGGTGCGCGCGAGGAAGCTTGCCATCTGCTCGCGGGTGACGACATCGGTCGGGCAGTAGCTGACGTTGGGGACGCAGCCGGTGGTGATGCCCGCGTTATAGATGAGGTCGATGTTGGGATCGTGGACGCTCCCCGTCAGGTCATTAAAGGGATTCGCGGCACGGATCGACACCGGTACCAGGGCGAGCAGCACCACCAACGGCAGGAGGAGCAAGAGTCGTCGCCACGACGAGCGCGGGCGCCGATGCGCTCCCAGCATCCCGGTCAGCGCGGCGAGTTTCCGATCGTATTCGGCCTGCATCGCCAGGAATTCCGCGCGGGAAACCGGGTCATTCGTCTCTGTCGTCGGCTGTCGCATGAGGCTCGCACCACCCTCTCATCAAGCACCGATCACCGTATCCCTATAACGCCGCGCCGCTCTGCTGGTTGCCCGCGGTGCAGAAGGCAGCAAACGGGACAGGCACGACCGCCCCGCAGAGCACCGAGCCGCACACAAGGACGTATTCACCACGGCGAGTGCGCTCCGCCAGCCCATCGAGGCGACGCACGCCCCGCCGCTTCAACCGAGCAACTGGTCCAGCACACGCTCCAGACGTGCGAGATACGCCGCCTCGACCGGCGCGGCGACCGCGCGATTGTCCGCATGCCCGAGTTCAGCGAGGAAGCCGACACCGCAGATGGCGGTGTAGAGATCGAGGATCGGGCGCGGGGCGGCACCCGGCCCCAGCGCCGCGCACCACGCCTAGATATAGTCGATCTCCCAGGCGCGGCTCAGCAGGGACATCCGGGTCAAGGCCACGGTCAGCACCGGATCGCCGAAGCAGAGATAGTCCACATCGACGATCCCGCTCAGTCGCCCGGCCGTGATCAAGACATTCTTGGTCGTTGTGTCATCGAGGAACGGTGTGGGCGTGACGGCATCCAGATACGCGCCGTGCCGCTCCAACCGCGCCTCCACCCGATCGGCGTAGCGCGAATCGGCGACGCCCGCCGCCACGATCCGTGCGCGGCCACGGCTCAGGCTGGATCGCAACAGCGCCATCCAACTCCGTTGGAGTTGTGCATCATCGTAGCTGCGGGCATACCCATAGCCCGGTCCCGGCGGCAACCGGCCCACCACTGCGCCGATTCCCAGGATCTCACCGGCGAGCGCGCGCCGTTGAGCGGCGCTCAGGGTCGTGTAGACCGCGCCGAGATCGCGACCGGGCAAACGTTCGAGGAGCATAAACGGGTAATCGCCGCCACTCGGCGCGGCGTCGTGTGCGAGCAGCGCGGGCAACGGCACACCGAGCGGGCGCAACAGCCGGTTCCAGGCGACCGCCCCCGCGAAGATCCCACCCGCTGCGGGGTGGTTGAGCCGGATCACCGCCTCGCGCCCGTCCGCGCCGCGCACGGCGTAGACCCAATGCTGCCGCCCGGTGGTGGAGCGCTCCA
>JAABUM010002716.1_pt1 | contig 23179 bp, 41 predicted proteins | sample 5559161 | NCBI WGS metagenome assembly JAABUM01 (sample SAMN10711868, study PRJNA513369) | rock metagenome | isolation source: Antarctica rocks | place: Antarctica: Victoria Land, Siegfried Peak nord
TGTGTTCCCCCCCCCCCCCCCCCCCCCCTTTTCTTTTCAAAGGGAGAATATCTAGCCAGCTTTACAACTGAGTGGCAGTGTGCATTCTTTCATTTCAATATCTGCAGGGCGTCGGCGCAGACAACAGCACAGCACAGCGCCGGCGGCGGCGATCGCTGCTGCAGGCCAGCGGCAGCGGTGGCGATCAGGTTACTGTCTACTATGATGTCGGCGGCGTGCCGTCGGGGCAGGCGAGCTCCGCCGCTGGCCAGCTGGCGTCTGCGTCAACGCTGCAGGCATTTGCCAACCAGCTGCGGCAAGCCGGTGCGGTGTTTTCCCCCGATTGTGAGCCCGTTTCTGTCCCTGAGGGGCATCTCAAGGCGTACAAGACGACCCAGGAGTCGTGGCTCTGTTCGTGCTCCCTGTATGTCCTGCCCCGGCTGTCTGCTGCCGCGCGATCGTGCATCAACCGTGCTTTGGTTCTGCTGGACGAGAAGTCGCATGTGCTGCAAATCTAGCAGGCCTAAGCGTCAACAGTGTCGCGCTCGCTCGTCGCCACAAAGGGCGGCGGTGTACAGATGCCTACCGCCGTCTTGGACAGAAGCTGTGCCTGTGGTCCTGCTGCTCCTGACGCCTGCCTTCTGTGTGCGAGCAGGGCTGGACGTGGACAACGTCGCGCTGGCCACCATGCAGGACGGCGTCGCACAGCTCCCTGCCATGGGATCTCAGCTGCACTCTTGATTCTGCTGACAGTCCAATCGACTTCGCGTATGCGTCACACGCAGGCCTGAACGTGGACAGCGTCGCGCTGGTAGCCACGCAGGACGGCGGCATACAGATCCCCGCTTCTGATGGGGCGGCGCCTAGCAGCAGCAGCGGTGGCGGCGGCGGCAGTGGCTCAGTGGGCGCCATCGTGGGCGGCATCATCGGCGGGATCGCCGCCGGCCTGCTGCTCATACTCCGTGGGTGCTCTGTCATCATTATTGGGTTGTTATTGGGTTAGTATTGGGTTGCATGTGGCTCTCAGACTAGTGTGTCCAATCACAGCTGTCAGCCCGCTCACATTCTTTGGCGTCACTCTGCCGTGGCCACTTCACATTTGGACTGGAGGACGTGAGAACGGTGACGATGCCCGTGCTTCTTCTGCAACGTGTTTCTGGGAGTGCGAAACCCAACTTGTGCATCTGCAGCCTCTTCTGACACCTGCTGCCTCGCCCCTGCGCCGCAGTCGTGCTGTTCCTGTGCCACCGCGCCAGGCGGCGTCGATCGGAGGCGCCCATCGCTGCTGATCATGGCGGCATCAAGGGCGGCGGCAGCCCGGAGGTGGTGTACGTGCGGCAGGTGGAGTCTGTCGGGGTCCGCGGCGCAGAGGCCTTCAACGGCATGGTGAGGAATCCGTGACCCCTGAATCTACAAACGACGCATCAAAGGGAATAAGCAACGCGTCCTGAGAAAAGGGAAAGGTGGAGGCCGGTGGGTGCGCGCTGCGATCTTCACAAAGCCCGGTGAGGAAGCGCTGCCCAGCTGCCCGATTGGGCCTTGCATCTGTCTATGTCGAATAGAACAGCCATCGTTGCGGCCACCAATGGCTGCATGCTGCGAGAGCTCGCCGCGGCGGTGCCGCAGTCTCGTCAGCGACTCTCCTCTTGACTGCAAATCCAGTCTGATCACAATAGCTCGAGTGCAGAAAGGTTGGTCAAACATCAGGCTGTGCCGTCTGCGAGAGTCCTCCAGGGCGGCGCACCCGACAACAAACCATACATGCTGAAAAACCCTAAAAACCCTAAACCCTAAAAACCCTAAAAACCGTGTGCGCCTCCTGAACGACAGGTGCAGGTGCACCCGCTGCGGGACAGCCACAAGGCGGCGCCGCGGCCGGAGCCGCAGTATGTCACCCTCAGCCCCGACGGCTCCCCCGGCGCACCGGTGTGCACGGTTTCAGAGACTTTGTTGACGAAGTTCGATGCACTTGTGTTCTGTTGTGTGGCTGACTGCGCCCCCCGCACGCTGGTGCGCCCTGTGGCAGAATTCATGAACTGCTCCCTCCCGTTTATGCTCTGTGGCTGCAAGTCGTTGCCGACGTCCTTTCGAGTCGTGCAGCAGTACGTCACCCTCAGCCCCGACCGCTGCCCCAGCACACCGGTGTGCATCGTTCTCGAGCGGTGTTGCATCCGTTAATGCTGTGCTGCATGGCGACCACTGCTACCTCTCCAGCCTGCCGGCGTGCAAAATGTTTATCTCTGCTTTTCCGCCAAGTTGCGGCGCAAACTTGGCATGCAGCGTGCTGAGTTGCTGTAGCAGCTTGCATCCTGAGACTCTCATCACATTTTATATGCAATATCATCTACGGCAGCACTGCTCAAATCCCAACAAATTCCAACAAGTACCAGATGAGTGCGAGGCCTCCTATACAGCGAGTAGCTTGGAAGGGCCTATGTCCACGTTCATTGACTGGGGCTGCGTGTGCACCGCTGTGCATCCTTCAGGGCGCTGTGTCTGATGCGAGCGCCCCAGGCTCATGGGTCAGGCTCTCCGTTTTGTTGTAGGTTCGTGATTGTTGCAGGTTCGTGATTGTTATAGGTTCATATAAACCTAGCTAGAGCAAATGCATTCACACCTGTGGTTCGGAACCTGATGGTTTCCGCCCTGCAGATAGCGGCATAGGCAGCACCGCCGGCGGTGCTGCCTATCCACATGTACGTGCCCCTGATTTCGTTTTCTGTACGTGGTCAAGCCAGTTGCGCAGCCGGCGGTGCCGCCGCCGCCGCGGCACAGCCTGGTGCTGGTAAACGAACATGCGTTCTCAATTGTTGGTCACAAGTGTGCAATCCTGCTGCGCAGGTGGCGGTGCTGCCGCCGCCGAGGGAGCCGGCGGTGCTGCCGCCGCCGCGGCACAGCCTGGTGCAGCGCATCCGCGAGACCTGGGAGGCGCGCCTCGCGCAGCAGGTGCGGAGCGCACTCTGCTAGTTGTCTGTTCTCAATTCAACTTGCCAAGCCACCATATCAGCCAGCTGCAGCGCATCCGCGAGACCTGGGAGGCGCGCCTCGCGCAGCAGGTGTGGAGGACAGTGAAATGTAGGGTTTGGAGGAAAGCTGGATTCTCAGGGACCCAAAGGATCTCACTGCATTTCATACATGCTCGTGTCCGTGCTGCACCGGCATCGGCGCATCCGCAGGATCTGGGACTGCGTGCGTCGGACAGCAGCAGAGCCACATTGCGCTGGATCCGGCACCTCTGTTGGCGTGGATTGAGGGTGCTGTGATGCCACCGGACCCCTTGCCCAGTCATGTCTGCGCTGGAGAATGGCCCAGCGCAGCAGGCACCCCTTCAGCTGCCTTCCGCAAGCACTTCACCATCACCTGCTGCGACCTAAGCCTGGCAACAAGTGACACGAACCAATGCATGCATGATTTTTTGCCTATGCGCAGGCCGCGCCCGCGGTGCGACTGGGCGAGCCGCAGACGGAGCCCTTTGATCCCTATGCGCCCAGCCTGGACGAAGTGCGCCGGCAGCGCATCTGAGGAACTTCGAAGATGTCCCGGCGGCGCATTTGAGGAACTTCGACTCAGACGTGCCAGCAGCGCTTCTGCAGGACTTCAGCACAGATGTATCGGCAGCGCATCTGAGGATCTAAAACATGATTGCGACGCCAGCGGCCTATCTGAAGACCCTCACCAGGAAGGTGCCGGCGGCGCCTCTGGGCATGTGCGTGTGTAGGTTTTGTGTTCGATGGGTGTGTTCGATGGCAGCGCGCCATTGGCGCTTAAACAGGATGGAATAGCATTCGATGGCGCGCTATTGGCGCTCAACAGGATGGAATGACAAACTGGAAGCGGCTGCGGTCTCGTGCCGCCGGTGATGTGTGGCCGACACGGAGCCGACCACCACATGTCAGCAGCATGTTTTGAGAGTCGTAGGGCGCCCGGCGCGACACCAGCTGCGCGCATCTGCCGGGAGACCTGATACTGCTTGAACCCTAGAATCCCCAGTACCGCCTGGGTTGCTGGCGAAGTGTCAGTGCTTAGCCCTGCAACAAAAAAGACGCCAACTGAGAGCGGCGGCGCAAGTGGCGACAAGCGTGTAAGCAGATTCTTTATGCATGTTTGAGCTCCCATGAGTTATGCAGGGTGTCTGCAGAGTTGCAAAATTGAATCGCACTCCAATATCGTGTTTCGCTGGTACCCCGTGGCTTACAAGATTCTTAAGATTGCTGCCTGGGTGCAGTATGTGGGTGTATCTCGCACATCACAACATGGAACTTCTGGGCGGCACGAAATCCACTCACTCAGCAACCTGATGGAAGTCCGCTGCTTTTGTCGTCGCATGGTGCAGGTGACCCGGCAGAGGCGGCTGCAGAGATCGCCGCGAGCGGCGCCGTGTCGGAGCTGACCAGAAAAGCCGCTGCCGGCACTGAGTGCCCCGTCTGCCTGGACACAGAGCACGAAGTGGTGAGATTCTATCGACAATCAAACCTCGAGTCGTTTTATTGTTGCATGCTGTTCGTGTGCGTTGCTGCACGGCGTTCCGGACTTAATACCATCGAGCCGTGCTCTTTCATACAGGGCCTCCACCAGGCAGCTCCCCTAGTTATGCCGCCACAGCTCGCGGTGGCGGCAACCGATCCTGCCTCTCCGGCCTCTGGCCGCGTGAGCCGGCCAGCCCTTCCTGCCATCTCTACATCAGTCATATGGCGTTTCATGTTGGGACATGCGCGCAGGTGCTCCCATGCGGACATGGGTGCTGCCGTTCCCGTCTGGGCAAGCTCATTGCACGTCAGGTGCGCCGCAGCGTCATTTTCAAGATGCCTTCTCCAAACATCCTGAGACAACCCATATAAGATACATCTCAGCTGGCTCCGAAGGCTGCTGCGTTGTTTTTGCTTCGTTTCAAGCTGACGAGGCGGCGCATCGAGCTTCTGCCAGGTCTACTGCGGGCTGGTTGACAACAGCTGCTTGCTGCGGGTCAGAAGTGGCGTTGAGATGGCATCTTGACATCTTCCAGGCGTAGTCCTGGCCATGCTGCACTCAGCCAATCTTATTGTATGCTTTGGAACATGTGTTGAGACTCTCCAGGAAACGCTGAAGCAGGTCTGACGAACGGCACCTTCACTTTCTGCAGGCACGGTTGACGGCATGCCCTCTCTGCCGGGAGCGCATTCTGAGAGGGAAAAGCCAGAGGACAATGGTGATGGTGGCGATGCCAAGTTTGCACAACCCAGCGGCAGCAGCAGCGCTGTCGTTGAGTCGACTGCCCCTCAGTAGAATATGGTGGTGGGTGGGGGGGGCAGAGACGGTGCAGTATACTGCTACGTAGCTGCGGCAGCATCGCAGCCGCAAACGGGAGTAGTTACAGATCTGCTTCCTCTAGAGCATGTAGCCGGCAGCGCGTGTGCACAGAGCTGCAGAGATCCTCTCAGAGTTCTGTGCATTGGGAGGGGCCCCATATATGTCACGTGACAGGCGGCAGGCGTCACCATGAAGGCGGAATTTTCGAAGAATGAAGGCGGAACTTCCGGATCGATCAGTCTGGTGGAGCCTAGCACGTCTTCAGAAAACCTGGCTGAGTAATATGATGCTGCCATGCGCAGATTCAGGGAAGGACCATAGTTAGGAGCGGACACAACGACCAGACGTACCCTGAGGTAACGACCAGCAAGTGTGTTGATGCCTGTATGCGCCGGAGTGCATTATAGATAGCCAGGCGCGGCAGCGATTGGGAGATGGATTACAAAATCCATCCTGCATCCTGCGACCCCGCAGTATCGGCATGATGAGCTGTGGTTGCGCACCGGCGTGCCCATGTATACTAAATTCATGGCCGGAGGTGTGCACACCACCTCTGTTATCATGCATTGAATCCTGCCTGTCAGGAGTTGAGTCCTGGCAGGTGTTGCGTCCTGTCAGGAGCTCTGCAAAGCAGGTCAGCACCGCCTCTTATCACCAATAGATTCACACATCTGCCGTGACATGATGTGCAGGCGGCTACGTTGTGTCCGACGACGTGTTGCGTGCGCTGTTCATCCTGCTGGATATCGCCGGCACGGAGGTCGTGAGCCGTGGGCCCGAGGACGGCGGCTTTGCTTATTACTTGTCTTTCATGAAGCTGCGGCGGATTCATGCCACGGGCTTCTGGTGCGCTGCAACGACAATGCCCTGCCGATCCACTCATTCTTGATGACACAGCAGTTATTTAGCACACGTGCACGGCATCTGAGCGCGGCTTTCAGCGCACAGATACAGTCTGCAGCTGATGCAAGGTGGACGGTGTATGCATCTGACCACTGGCCCGATATGGATTCTGCAGGACAATGGATCCGGTGAAGCACAACGGCATGCCAGCGGATTTCCCCAACAACAAGGAGATGCCGGCGCTGATGTGCGGCGGTGCTCCGCCGCTGGTCATACATCACATTATCGACCCGGACAACATGCGGAAGCTGGGGTCAGTGGTTCAGGACTGCTCTTTCTCGGCAGTGGCGTCGGAATAGATGAAGCGAAGCGGAGTAATGCATGAAGCGCTTGCTCCGTGGTAGTTCAAGACGGCTCGTCAGTGGGTTCAGAGTAAATAAGTGTCGAGCTCAGGTCTTGGAAAATGGCGGCCAAAACACCGTTCTAGAACATTTTTACGCTGCCCGTTGTAAACTGAAGCAGTCTTCAACCACGTGCGCAGTACCACAACACCATTGCCATGAGCTGCCGCCCTTATCATTCAGCAGCCAAGTGGACCAGGCACGGACAGAATTTAACGGCGATGGGGTGCGAAACACTCTACAGCCTGCACGGCCGCAGCAAAAGCACCTGGGCCGTGTATTGCCGACCTGCACCGGTCTGATGCTCCATTGCAGACCTGACGCCGCCGCCATGCATATGCATTGCCGCCGCTGGCCGTCAACAACATACATACCGAGCAGAGAGTGGCGCAAACAGTAAAGAGCACCGCGTCCGCTATTTGCGGTGATATCTGCGATTATCGGGCTGTAATTTTCCACATAGGTTCGCTGCTGCGCATGTATGTCTTCAATTCGTCGGTGGAGGACACCGCGATCGGCTTCTACATGAGCTTCCTGCGGCTGCGGCGCTTCCACTCACCGCGATTCTGGTGAGCAGAGTTTCAGATTGTCTGCTCTGGATGTGTTCTGGTTATGCAGTCTGAACTCGTAAGCGTTGGTGGTGATGATGCACTGGGCATGACGGGAAGCGCTATGCGCGCGTTGCGGCTGTGCTGCCGATCGTGCCCGATCACGCTGCTCATACCTTTTGACGAGCCTTGCATGCCTGCGCCGGATACCTGATGCCATTCTGGAGCTCTGAGGGGACTTCCTCCTGCACACACTTTGGAATGACATGGGACTTGCACGTGCAGTGTGTCCGACCCTGTCAAGTACGACAACATGACGGAAGGTGCGCTGCAGACTCTGCAGGCCCTGCAGTATCTGGCAGATAAACCTGGCCAGGAGACCACGTGCATGTGTCTGCAAGCCAGCGGAGGTGCATGAGCACGCAAGTGCTGATGCAGAACGTCGCATCATTTCCTTCACAGTCGCAACACGACGATCCAACCTGCCTGGCGCAGGCTTCCCGCAGAACGAGCTGGCCAGGAGGTCCATCTGCGGTAAGGAGCCGCCGCTGGTGGTGCACAACATGAAGGACCCGAAGGACATGCACTACATAGGCGACCTGTATCGGAATTGTTCCACCAGTGTCGCCTGACCGCGGGCATCGATATGGTTCGAGGCGTGATTCTGTGCAGCCTTAGGCCGGTGGGGCGCTCGGCGGTTCGGGTGACTTGGGTGCGGCAAGGAGAGCTGGGCGCATGTCTTTTGGTGGTGGAAGGACTTGTCCACTGCGTTCTCGAGTCATAGTGATACGGTCTCGCATCACTGTGGTCATGAAGAGGACATTTATCTGCTAGACTAATGACGAGTCTTTGTTGTGCGTTCTTGAATCACAGTGACGCGGTCTCGCATCGCTGCGGTCAAAGGACATTTGTCTGCCAGACTAACGATGCGCCTTTGGTTGTTTGAGTATTTCTTCTGATGACGAATTGGAGTGACAAGATTCTGCATCGTAGCTTGTGTGCCGCCTCCAGTCAGTAGCAAAGGGTGTGTCGCACACGCCGTGCCGCCGCGAGCAGCGGCTGTGGTAAGGTGGAACGAGGCAAGCCCACTGCTGGCAAAAGTTGCCATGCTTTTTACCGAGCTTACCGCAAAAACCTGAAGCCAATACACACGAAACCACTGCCTGCCTGTACATGATGCCACCCTCTGCACTCTCAACAATGCCGCTCTCCTAATGCAAGATGCATTAACACAAAGGATGGCAAGAGGATTGTCCAGCGAGGAGGCTACCCTGCCTCTCCTACCTGTCTCCATTGCACTGCCCCTAGACACAGTCAGCTACAGGAGTATTTTGTACCCCTGCCGCGCTCTAATGGCGGCAGCAATGCAGCAGTTTCTGAAACATCCAGACACAATTTGGGCTGCACCTGCAACAGCGCAGGAAGCAAGGCAGCAAAAAGCCAATGCCTAGGTTGCAGCGGCAGTTCTGGTCAATACTTAAGGCCGCCGGCGGTCGACTGGCCGGCGCGGCAGCGGTTTGTCGCATTGGTGCTTCAGATGAAGCGAAACACTTGGCCGAGCTTGCTGCTGCCGTCGCTGCTGCCGCTGTTCTGCTGCGGCGGCGGCTGCAGGAGCGGCCATGACGCGCCCACAGCAGCAATGCGCTCCGCTCAATTGGTGCGGAACCACCTGCATGCCAGAAGCGAGCCGTCACGCCGCTGCAGCGACAGTAATTTTGGTTCCATCAGCAGGCAGTGCAAACATCCGCGTCAGCAATCGTTCTTTGCTGCCCGTGCAGTATCTCCTGCTGTCTCACATTGACAGGGCGGCACCGCCGCAACTCAGCGCGGCGTTGCCCTTCTTCCCATGCTGCAAGCGTGTCGCTACAGTTCTGCTAGAGAAAAGCAACGGGCAGGGCAGCCTCGCATCAGCGCACCATTTGATGGAGCCGTTGAGTTCGCCGCCAACATTGTTCGTGTTGTGGCCACCGCTGAACGTCTGCGTTGGTGAACTGATGATGTCAGCGCGAGCATCAAACCTGGCGTCTGGAAGTTACAAGCACGGGACGGCGAGCATGCGGGTCAGCCCCTGAAACCGACCACCAGATGCGGTATTACGGGGCAAAGTCATTATGTCACCAAAACGACGATGAACAGCACCCGCCCCTGGAAGTGGATGCGATTCCTGTAGTAGGGCACGGCCCGCTTGAAGGCAGTGATCGCTGGGCCAACGCGCCTAGGCGGGAACAGTCCGTCGCTTACGCCTGCGCGCGGCAATGGGGGTACGCATCGGATCGAGAACCGTTGCTTAATGCCCTTGACACGCGGAAGCGTCCGTCACTCAGGTTTGCGCGCCGGCGGGTGCGGCCAGTGAAGCAGAGGCGGCGGATGAAGAGACATGCATTCACAGGTGCCTGTGTGGCAGCGTCACAGCAACTTTCGACGGCGCCAATGCAGGGTGCAGGCATGATGCCTGCTGCGGCATGCAGGGTTTTGCGACGGCTGGCGAGACAGGCACCACACCTGTCGACACCCACAGCCCCCGCAGCCCATGGCTCCCAAACTGCACGGCAGCGGCACCAAACCTTTTGGTTCCCATGTGCACTGAGAGGTCGATCACTGCAGGACCCACCAATCTGCCAGTGGGGGGCGCAGAAACAGGCTGCGGTCTTCTGTCAATGCACAGCTCCATCACGAGAAGCTCCGGCAGCGGGATTGAACAGGAAATGTGTCACTCTGCAGGCCAGCAGCCCCTGCGGTGTGTCGACACCTGCAGAAGGCCCCCTCATACGAGCTCTGCAGCAACACTGGATCATATGTGCCACTGGCGTGAAACTGGTTCGGCCGCTGCTGAATGTCTGCCTCTGCGGCAGATGTGGCCGCATCTGAATGTCGACAGGGTATCGAGGGACGCTCTGCTTGCTGATCCGGAGGGCGACGGACCATGGCTTTGGATAGGTAAGCGCACGAAAGTAGGGCTACTGTTGCCACGAGACATTCATCGTCAGGCCTGGGTTGCCCACCTGTTGCTTGAGGACCAAAGAGTGGTAGACCATGGCGTGCGTTGCGCGGCCGACCCGCGACGCTATTGCCGCTGCTGCATAGCCGCCGCGAGAGAACCCAGCGTAGGCGACGCGCCTGCAATAAGGCAGTTCTCGCACTGGACTTCGTGAGTCCACAAGCTGCTGCCGTCATGTGTTAAGAGGGCTCGACGCTGGCAGCTCGAGGTGGGCAGCTGCCACCGCAGCACGAATCGTGGAGGAAGCCGCCGGGGGCGATGCGCGGTGGGAGCAGTCCGGGTGGCTTTCCGCGACTGAGGCTGCTGCCGCCGCTGACAGCGCTGCTGCTGCTGCTGCTGCTGCTGTTGCCGCCTCCGCTGCCGCCGCTACCGCTGCTGTTGGCTGCAGCTGCCAGCGCTGCCGCCAATGCCGCCGCCACCGCCGCCACCACCGCTGTCGCTGCTGCTGCCGCTGCTGTTGCTGCTGCCCGTCAACAGGACAGCACCATGGTGGCGACCATGTGTGAGGCGGGGCGGACAACATCTAGCCACAGATCTGTGTACGCGGTTTGGACGGAAACACTGAGGCCGCAGGCAGAAATATCCACCTGGAATTGATGCGCATGCCGCGCAGGCCCCTAACATGCTGGAAGCACGCCTCGATGTGCTCCCAGTCACTGGTGAAGGGCTGCCCCGCGTTGGGCGTGAACCACTGGTCCTTGTTGTGCGAGTCCGGCGCCACGATGAGGAACCTGACAAGGAACGGCGGCAGGTCATGCGTAGCGGGGATGCTGAGTGGGCACGTCATCCAGTGGGCACGTCATCCAGTGGGCACGTCATCCAAGTGACTCTGTGGTGATGCGCACGCCAGGAACACACTCCATGGCGCGTTCGAAGGCAGACCGTCATTGGAGACACCTGCTGATGCAACGGTGCATGCTGTTTCGCATACCATGAGGCATTCCACGACATGTTGTCCTTGGTGCTCACCCTTGGTGGTCGGCAAGGCTGCTGGAAGGCGGACCGGATGTCACAGCAGTGCTACGCGCTATCGCGCATTACGTGATCGATTTGAGAACGTCGCTGTTTTTGTTGTGAGAACGGCGTTGTTCTCGTTGTGAACTCACCCATGGTAGTCGGCGAGGTGCTTGAAGGCGGACAGGATGTCATAGCCGCGGCCGCCGCTGCCGTGCAGCACCACCAGAATCGGCAGCGGCCGCTTGTACCACCCTGCGCATGCGAGGATGAAGTTGAGGAACGCGCTTCTGGAAGGGACATGCACATAGCTTTGGCTGCCCGGGCATCAGTCATCGTGGCGATGATGCTGCCATGCTATGGATGGCGCCTTCTGGTCGGGGCTGACGGGGAAACTAGGCGAGGTCCAGCTCACAGAATGTGAGCTGGACCTCCTCCTGATTGTTTCAGGAAAGCGGTCCTCACCGACTGGCAGGTAGTAGGAGCCCGTGCGCGAGGGGGCTTCGTAGTAGCCGATGGGAATGGTGCCCAGGATCCCGCCCGACGGCTGCATGGAGACCGGCTGCGCCGCCACAGCCTTGCGGGCATCAATCCGCGGCGCCGGCTTGCCGGCTGCACGCGTGCAGACCCCGTTGTCAGGTGATTGGTACTGAATGATTTAGTAGAGGCATCCAGGCCTCAGATATCGCAGCCAGCCGGGCCACCGGCGCCGCAGCAGTGCGCCGCTCCCGCAGCGGCTGCGAAGCCGGCTCTGGCGACCGCCGCAGGCATCAAATGGGCGTGCTTTGGGTGCACACGGCAGGCAGCTGCGGCACGGCTGGGGCAGCATCAGCGGCTTGACCCAAAGGAGGCTGGGCGGCGTCAGCTGATCTCGACTATACCCCACGCCTTTGGAAACTTACCAGCACGGAGCTGTGCTTCGGCTGGCAGCGGCTGCGACTGCTGTGGCACAGCCGCCGCCCTCGGTATCACTGCAACCGCCACCCTGGCCGCCAGCGCTGCTACCGCCTCCGTCACGCTCTCGGGGGATTGGCCTCCTGAGCAGCCAAAGCAGGTTGTGTGGCTAGCGACGGCGCGGAGCACGGCGAAAAATTGCCGGGTGTGGCTCTGCTGGTGCTGACGCATGCTGCTCTGGCTGGCATGGCGACACACGCATCGTTTGGAATGCTTTCAAATGGCAGCAGTGGCTGGCGACTGGCAGCTGTAGCTGGCATATTGCCTGACCTCTGCTGGTCGAGTGTGGCTGCAGTGCCGCCATTTCATACTACTATGGACTTGCACATCTCTTACAGTTCAGGCCCTAGATCAAGGAGCCCATCCGAAGTGCTGAATGATGTGCATGGTTTGCCAAGCGCGTCTCACCTGCTGCACGCGGGCCGAAGCTGCAGACGGCCAGCAGCAGGACGGCCAGCGTGCAGACCCGCTGCAGCACCATCGCGGCGGCGCGCAGGTGAGGTCGGTGCTTCACCTGCGCTGGAAGGTGGCAACGACGATCAGCTGATTGATGAGCCGATGATGTTCCGGCCCGACTGGGGATTTCCGATTTGTTGTCACGGCCGTTTTTGGCCTCCGGAAGACGCCGCGGCCTGCTGCCTGCGGCGCGCATTGCCCAGGCATCCAACGACACCAGGCATGCTGCTGCATCGCTGCTACCGCCACCGCAAACGCTCTGATCCACACGCAAATCGAACCCCTGCAGCGACTGCCGAGGCATTCTGCCTCCCGGACCGCGCCGAGAGCGTGTTGTCCTGGCCTTGCATGCTGGTGGTGCTTGCAGTACGAGCACATCCATGCATGCCCGAAGTCGTCATGTTAGAGCCTTGTACCCGCACGGCCTGGCGGTGAGGTTATCTTCGACGAATCACAACCTCTGGGCTGCGGCTCGCGGCTTCAGGACGCAGTGCCCGCAAGCGCGATTGTTTGAGTAAGCCCTGATGTTGCACTCGATTGAGTCAGATGGTATTGGTCAGTTGACGGGGCGGTTGGCAGCTGCTGCACCTTCTCTTTGGCAGTTCGGTTCGGTCGGGAGCCAGCCAGCACAGCCCACAGGGCGACGGCGCAGCCCTGACACGTCGCGTGCCCCCACTCCTGATTTGCGTGCCTTCTGGACTTTAATGCAGGCGTAAAAATAAATGCGCCGCGGCCAGCAGCGCAAGCCCAACCCAATAACGAGAAGTCCGTGCCAGGTGTCAATCTGTCATGCATGATGACCCAAAAACGAGGTGCAGGCAGGTGGGCCCCTGCATCCAGGGTATTGGGCAAACCCTATTGTGTCAACGGTTTGCATCGATGAAGCTCGTCATGGCCCAACATGCGTGCCCTTTGTGGGTCGCAGCCGCTGAGACCTGCAGGCACGTTGCCACGATCGATCTCATCTGCCAGCGCGCCGCCGACCGTCGCCCGCAGTCGATGGAACCGCAACAACGACTGGACTGGCTGCGGCCACACGGACAAGCGGCAGACTGCGCCTGCCACCGACGAAGGAAGGCGACTGAGAACAGTTCAAAGACAGAATGCTTGTCAAGGGAAGAGTTACAGCGAGAGGCCTCATCGTGTCGCTGCGTGGCGGCACGGCATCATGCAGCGCCGCGCTTCCTCACTTCGGGTGCTTGATTGCGCCGTGCTGGGGACCTGAATGTTGCCGTGCTTGTGAGATGCTTCCTGAACGTTAACGCACAGGCCAACACCACGAGTCGCCCATGTGATGGACTCATCGAAAGAATGCGAGTCTGAAAGCCTGGCAGTGGCAATCACTCCGCACAGCAGCCTCGTTCCCTAGGCATGATGAAGTCTGCCGACAAAGAATGCAGCACCGATGAAACCAGCTCAAGCACGAGACCATAAAGAATCTTCAACCTGCCGCCATCAAGGAAAACCACTGACAGGAGAGCCGACCCATTACTCCAGCACATTGCGTGCGCCCTGTCTGCACAAAAGCAACTTTCCTGAGTTTGGAACCGCTTCACTGCCCACTGTCCATTGCGGCTGCGCCCTGTGACAACTTCTGCGCACCAGCGCACAGCACAGCCAGGGGTGCGTACCGCCGGCCATGCCGCTGCTCCGCCTTCGGGCTGCAACCCATATCAGCCTTGCCATGGCTTGCGTTCACACCCCGCGCTCCAGCGCGCAGCGTAGCCAGGGGTGCGCCGCCAGCACCGCTGCCTTGTCGTCCTCGAACAGGAAGTGGGCCAGCAGCGACTCTGCGGTGATCAGCTTCGCGTCTGCGCTCGGCGCCGGGTCAAAGCGCTGCAGCGAGGCGTAGTGTCCCAGGGCATCAAGGATGTATTCCCGCACGTCCTGCAGCGAAGTTCCATACATCATACCTGCGAGAGGGTTCGTGAGTGTGAGAGGTCGTGGCGCAAAGCGCTGCAGCACCGCGTCTGCTGAACCCTGCAAGTCTTTGCGCCCAGAGCGTGCGGTGCAATCCTGCACATGGTGCAAACACGCCTGACATTCTTTGGAATGGACTGCCGCCAGCATGATCAAAAGATTGGCCGTCTGCCTGGGTGCCAAGCGGAACGGTGCCCCAGATCAGCAGAAGTAGAAGAAGCAGAAGAAGTAGAAGAAGTGCACCTCCATACGCAGACGGTCCCGCACAAATGCCGCCTGCGCCGCGGCGATGCCGGCGGGATCAGCCTCCAGCGGCGGAGCGGATTCCACCGCAGCGGCAGCAGCGGCGGTGGCAGCGCCGACGGCAGCCAGGTCGGCATCCAGCGGCGGTGCTGCCTCGTCAGCAAAGGAAGCGGCAGCAGTGTCATTGCCGTCGCCGCCGTTGCCGCCGTCGCCTTGTTCGCCGTCGCCACCACCGCCGCCAAAGGCTCGTTCCGACGCTGACAGCACCCCGGGGCAGACCGCATCCAGCGGCTCCGCCGGGACCTCCAGGAAGTGCTCGTTTCGGCGCAGGCCGCGCGAGAACCACTCCACCCAGCGCGGCTTGACTGCCGCGCAAAAGGGCAGCAGAAGTGTGTCATCGGTTGTCGAGCACTTCGAATGCCAGAGGAATCCGCCAGCAGGCTGCTAGCGAGAGTCGAGGCTGGTGGAACTGAAGCGTTGCCCTGTCACGGCCGCTGTGTCGCTCCAGCACAGAGGCGCCGTGTTGCCGTCACAGGCAGGTGTGATGCATGAAACAGGGAAAGCTCGACATGGAAGAAGGCAAGTACCCACCCTGCAGCAGCATGGATGCGCAGGCCAGGCGGTATTTGAGGGAGGCGCTCCAGCCCCACGACTCGATGTAGATTAGGTACCGCCAGCTGCACTGCTTTGCCATGGACACCTGTGGCGAGTGACAAACGACAACGGTGAAGAGGTTGGCGGGCCGATCTGTGTCGGTCTGAACACTGCAAGCCCCGCCACTCGACTGACGCGAGGCATCCCCAGCTTCACTGCTCTGCTATGGACACCCTGCGGGAAGGACATTGTTGCACTTGTGAGGAGTTTTGGTCAAATTGTCAATTGCACTCATCGGGACGTTCCGTCAACTTGAAGGATTGCAAGCCCACGACTCGATGTACACGATTGGCGGCCAGCTGCACTGCTCTGCCATGGACACCTGTCAGAGCAGATGTTGGAAAGGTTCCTACTCCACACATATTTTGCACGTCAAGAGCCTGCAAGCCTCTCCGGGAATGGGACGGAACCAGCTCAGTGCCTCGCCATGATTTCACTGCAGACGAGGTCGAGCAGTTGCATGCCACTGCATGCCGTCCACTCTACGACGTCGGATCAGAAGATTGCGGCAAACCCCGCCGCAGTCACCCGCTCGCCGCCGTGGTATTGGAAGGAAATGCTCATTGCTGGTGGCAGCTTGCGAGAATGCACCTTATCTTTCCTGGACTGCCAGTCGACGCTCCTGGCATCGAACAGGCGCCTGCACGCATGTCACAACCAGTTTTGTTATCGGCAAGAAAGAAGAACACACATGGTGCTACACAGAGTGGAGTACCGATGGCTTGGCGGGGAGGAAGGCAACTGCAGTTTATAAACCCTAAACATCGCAGTCTCGACAAGCGCAGTGCACCGTCAGGCAGGGCAGGCATGCAGCTCCTCGCCTGTGGCGTTGCGGCACGTGCTGCTGGCAGGCGACGACCGCGGCGCGTTTCGCATCGCCACCCATGCGCTTGTACGCCCTGCCCCTGACCCCAAGATGGACAGGAACACGACTTCTCATTCAGAATGAAAAACTGCTGCATGAAGGTCCTGTCGATCCTGATTCCTGCGTCCACATGGCCCTCCATGCCCTGGGACGCCCGGCCCCTGCGCCCGAACACAGACAGGAACATTCGCTTGAACGCGCACTCCGCAGGGGCAGACGGCGCCCCATACGCCAGTCTAGCTGGCGCTTCGATGCCAATTCCTTGCAGGCGGCTGAGCGCAATGTCACGGCATGAATCTCCATCAAAGTGAGTGCCGTATAACCTGTGCGCACGCAGAGGCTGGTCTTCAGCACCTGTACATGAGTGCCGCTGTCCGCTGGTCGAGTGGGACTTTGGCCGCGGCCTCCAGGATCTGCGCCCGCTGCGCCGCCCAGCCATTGCCGCTCCAGTAGCTCCAGTCAGGAAAGGGCACCTGCTTCAAGGAATGCGGGGGATGTCGCAAGGGTGGGGGATGTCGCAAGGAGAGGCAGGGAACGATGAGGAGGGGGAGGCAGACGGAGTTCACGTGTTGTGGCCGACACCAGACGCTCAGGTGCCACGACGAATGGCTGGCATGCAAGTGCTGCCCATTTCCGTGCTGCCGACGCTGTGTCTGTGTCGGTGGTCGAAGTCTGCGATCCTGTGTGAGTGAAGCCTTATCGTCAGAACAAGAGCATACCTCTGCGAATGCGTCGCTGGAGCAGGCAGCGAAGAGCGGCGCCGCCTGCTCGTTGTACTTGAGGTTGACGCGCGGCGTATCGGGAAATGTCAGCAGCGCATCCACGTCCGGCACCTGCAACAGTGCCATCCGACTGACACTGTAAGTGCACCTGCCTGTGAGTGCGCCTGACAGCAGCTGCGAATGCGGGGCTCTGAAATATTCCGCCTCCGGCACCTGCAACAGTGCCATATGACTGATACCTTAAGTGCACGTGCCTGTGAGTGCACCTGACAGCAGCTGCAAATGCGGGGCTCTGAAATATTCCGCCTCCGGCACCTGCCCTGACGATGTTTCGGCCGCGGTTGACGCTGCAGGTTCCAGGACGGCGGGAGGAAGCAGAAGTGGCGCCGGCAGCAGCGGCATGCAAGGGAAATGATGCGCGCCTGTCCGGGGTGCAAGTGCAGCAGCTCGCACAGCGCCAGCAGTTGGGTGATGGGTTTGGGCCCATTTCGCCCAGCCCGCACGGGGGTTGCGTTTCCGCATGTGCGGGGACAGTGGTATGGTGTAGAGCGGCATGATGGCAACATGAAGGAGGGAAATGAGATATATACCTGGCCGGGGCACACCTGCAGCAGCTCTTACAGCGCATGCATGTGATGTATGATGTAGACCGGCATTGACCACAGGAAGGAGGGGAATGAGATATATACCTGGCCGGGGTACAGGTGCAACAGCTCGTAAAGCGCCAGCATGCAGATGGGCGCCCGCCCGCTCTTCGCCATGTTGCCCGGCCCCGCCTGCGGAGGGTTTTTAGTTCATCATCGTCTCTGTTGCTTCGCTACTGGTCATCAGCTTCGAGGGCCATCTCCGTCCATCAGGGCTCAGGGCATGCCGCCGTCTCCCACCGTGGTGCACTGGCTAGCATCCCGCAGAGGTGCACTGGCTAGCATCCCGCTGAGGTGCACTGGCTAGCATCCCGCTGAGGTGCACTGGCTAGCATCCCGCTGAGGTGGCCTGCCACGCCCGCAGCCCAGCGCGGCTCCGTCGTGTGCACCGTACTTCAGGGAAGCCGACGCTGCCGGCGTCCTCAACCCTCCGGAGCGACTGCTGCTTGAAACTTCGTGAATTAAACCTCGTGCGGGAACCGCTGGACCCGGCCGTCGCCGGTGCGCGCGGCGTCTCGAGCGAGAATCTGTGATGTCTGAAACGTGCGGCAACAAGTGCTGCATCTCATTCTGGAGAAGGGGGAGGGGCATGTGCCCAAAACTCACCTTGTGCGGGAACCACTGGACCTGGCCGTCGCCGATTTGCACGATTTCGGAGGTGTCCACATACAGGCGCCCGCGCACGATCTGGAAGCGGAAGGCGTCCACCGCGCTGCCCCACTGCGCAGTACCACAGGAGGAATGTGAGGATAACCTGATGCGATGCCAGAATGTGCCAACGTCCAGACGCCCCCGCACGATCTGGCGGAAGGCGTCCACCGCGCTGCCCCACTGAGAAAGGAGAACGCCTTTCAGAGAACGATTGGGGCTTGGTTCACAGTGTAGCCGGCCGCGCGCGGGCGCACACGATCTGGTAGCGAAGCGGCGTCCACGTCGCTGCCCCACCGCGGCAAGGAAGGATTGATTCGGAAGCGGTGAAGGGTGATATACTTCGCAGTCGCCCGCGCACGATGGGGAAGCAGAAGGCGTCCACCGCGGTCCACACCGCCGTCATGCTCTGTTTCACCGTTCACAGCAGAGGGCCGCTGCGCGGGTCGGATGTATGCGTGCAAGGCTGTGTGCATCACATACGCACGGGAACGCTTCGTCGTTCCTGTTGCTGAGCTTGGCCCATATCTCGCTGGGCTCCTTGGCTGTTCGGACGCACGCACACGGTGCAAGGTCTGGTGCAGCACACCGCCGATGGTGCATACAGACAAATGCAGCCGAGACCCGCGACTCCTGGCATTCTTGCTGAGCGCGCTCGAGGCGTGTAGAAATTGCATGCGCCGCGGCGGTGGCCCCTCACCCTGCATCCCCGTGCGGTCGGATCGAACCGCATTCGCATGTGGTTGCCTCGAAAGCTGCTCAAACACCATTGTTCGTCAATTTGATGGGCGGCCCACCTTGTATCGCCGCCCGACAACGATTTCCTCCACCGCGGACAGCTCGATGCCCCTGTCGCGCCAGTGCCTGAAGTCGTGCCGGATGTGATCGGCCGCCCAGGAGCGGAAGGCCCAGCTGCCGTTGCCGTTGTCGCCGCTGCCCAAGGTGCCGCCGCGGCCATTGCCGATGTTGCCGCTGCCGCTGCCGATGTTGCCGCTGCCGCTGCTGTTGGTCTGCGGGACGTGGCCGGAGCCGTCTGCGTCTGGCCAATCAGCACATGCGTCCTCTCCGCTGCTGCTGCTGGCTGCTGCGCTCTCGGTTGTCGAGGTTGCGGCACCCGCGCCGTGTCTGCTGAGCACCCAATGCAGTGGGTGTCTGTCATGTGCCTGCAGCAGCATCGCCAACCCGGCGAGTGCTGCAAGGAGCAGCAGCACGACCAGACCTGCGATTAAAGCGCAGCATTGCCGTCGAGAAAGAATGTAGGTTTTACACACACTCCGAGGCATCGGTCACACACACTTCCGCTCATGGACTAAGCGTGCTACAGCCAGCAACGCACCTGACCTCCTGTTGTTTGCGACGCATTGATGCGCGCCATGCATTGGCAAAGCCAGAGGGAAGTTTGAAGTCTATTTCTTGGCGATCGGGCACGAAGAAGGCAGGGAGCTGTCTCGATCGCGGCCGTGGCAGGATGACAGGGTATTGTCTTCAAGAGGGATGGTCATGGTTTGCTGTGATCATCGTAATTTGGCACGGAAACTGGAGAGGTGGCTGTTGGAGCTGCGGGAAGCCACGTCGGTTTTGAAGCACACGTACGACAGGTGGCACTGGTCCTTAAAGTGCACGGCAGCGTTGGCATCTGATGCATCACCCCAGGCAGGTCAGCTCCGACGCTCCCTTGCAGACCCTTTCCAGACAGCAAAAACCATCTCGAGCCACTGCAGATGCGAAGAATGCCGCCCGCACACATGGTGATGCAGGCCCCGTGACCATGTCGCAGTGCGTCAGCAAGGCTACTTCTGCAGTGAGCCAGCCCGGCGGCGCCTGTGCCATCGCCTGGTGCAAGGCCTTGCGCTGCTGCCACCATCGCCACTGCCCCCTGCTGATGGCCTTCGGTGCTTCGCCGCGGCCGCCGGTGCAGCCACCCCAAACCGCTGCGGGGCAGCCCAACAGCCGCTCATCCACTGCCTGGCATGGAGCCTTCTGCCGCAGCCGCCTCTGCCGCTGCGGGGCAATCCGACGGCTGCTTGTTCAGTTCCTGGCTTCGGGCCTTCCGCCATAGCGCCACCTCGGCCAGCCGGCCAGCGGCTGCCGGTGGACTCGCGCTCGTGGCGGCTGCTCATTCGCTGCCTGGCACAGAACCTTGCGCCGCCGCAGAGACCGCCGCCGCCGCCGCCGCCTCGGGCGGCCCCCCGGCGAGAGCAGTGCCGGCAAAGCCGCGCTCGCGCTCCCGGCGGCTGCTGCCGCCGCCCCCGCCGAACAGCGAGCCCAGGTCCGCCTCGTCAAACTCGCCGGTGTCCACAATGCGCACCTCCTCCTCCGGGTAGATCTCGCAGTCTGCAATTGAATTTGAGAACAGGCGTGAGGGCTGGCTATCATGGAAGGTGCTTAGTTTCGCCAACCTCCTCCTCCGGGGTAGATCTCGCAGTCTGCGACACGTTCAGGAGCAACATGTGTCAATCATCAGAAGTTTGCCACGGCAGCAGAGGGTCGCTGATGTCCACGACGCACACCTTCTCCTCTCGCAGTCTGCATCGTCCTTGCAGGTTGCCTAAACCCTAAACCCTAAACGTTTGCCATCACCTGCCACCAGGCGCGCGCACATGCGCTTCCGAAATCTGGGCATTGGCGCGCAGCGCCCCCAGAATGAAACCTCAGAAGCAATAGACGAGCAGGAGCCAGACATCACGGGAATCACACAATGCGTACCCGCGAGCGAGGCAGAGTCGTCCATGAGCAGTGTCCCGCGTACGTAGGCCGCCGCGTTCTGGGGGTTGGTGCCCAGCGCCTCCAGCACCCGCAGCTTGAGGTGGCCCAGGCTGTCCGCGGAGGCCACCCGCAGCGGCGCGCGCCCCCGCCGCGCCCGCTTGCTACGCCGCTCGCCTGGTGGAGTGAGGAAGAAGGGTCAGGCTGCACAGGATCAGCGCTGCAGAAGCATGCAGGCTGTCCGTGGACGCCACTTGGAGCGGCGCACGCCCCCGCCACGCGCGCTTGCTGCGCCGCTGGCCTGCGGGGTGCATAGGAGAGCACGGATTCAGGGCTGGGCTGGAAAGGATACACACAGCAGAGGAGGCAGGGCGGAGCGCCCTCGCCGCGCCTGCTTGCTGGGCCGCCCGCAAGTCGCGTACTGACAGGCAAGCACCTTGGTTAAGGGACATGCTGCGTGTGAGTTGAAGGTGCAAGCGATGGCTCGAGGCATGATTGCAACCAGTAACTATATAGTCAGCTCCAAACAGTCAGCTCAAAGCAGCTGGACTGCCTGACAAAGAAAGCGCCTCAGCAAGTAAGGGATGCTTGGTCATCGAAGCCAGCAAGTCGGGGACGCTTGATCACCAAAGCCACCGATCCATATGGACCGTAACCCGTCACACCTGCTGCGCGCGTGGCGGTCGCCTCCGGAGCGGTGGCCTCCTCCTCGGTCACCAGCGCCACCATGATCTCCGCGTCCGAGTACGTCAGCCTACAGAACAAATGGGATTGAATCAAGACGACAGTCTGCCATAGCACGAGTCAAAGCAGAAGAACAGAAACCATTCTCCCTAGGTGACCAATGCCACGATGTCTACATCCGAGCATGTCAACCCACAAAGCAGTTGGCATTACCATTCATTACGTCTCTGTTCCCCTGTGCGTGTCAACTGGCGTCACGCTGCGCATCAGCAGACCTCGAGTGGAGCTGTGGCCAGGCTTCTAGTCTCCGGCTCGCTCACCTGGCGCGCTTTTCCTGTGCCGCCGCGGCCGCCAGATATCCCTCGCACACGGGCGGTTGCGTCGCCAGCGCTGCGCTGCCGCCGGCGTCGCGGCCGCCGGCGCCGGGCCGCCTCATGGGCTTCAGGTCGTGCCCGATGACCACCTGCACGTGGAACGAAACCCCTGAAGCATGGAGCACATGACGCGTCAGAACATGATGCGCGAACCTGCACTCCGACGAACAAGGCCGCGATTGCAGCAGATATTCTAAGTGCTCCGCAGTAGCCTGCAGCCACCCCCAGAAAATGCAACCAGTCTGAGCCAGATTCGAAGGGACTCGCAATTCTTGCAGCGCATCATTGGAATGAACCGCAAGCCGTAATGAACAACATATGTTCGCAACCACGACGCTCGCTCACATGCAATGCGAGCCAGAGCCCACCTCGTCAGGCCGCGCGCCCGCCAGCGACGCCGGCGACGCCTCTCGAGAGCTGCCGCCGGAGAAGCCATTGGCGGTGGCGCCGGGTGAGCCGTCGCGCGCGGGGCAGGGGCCCTGCTCCACGGCCAGCTGTGCTGTGATCGGCCTTGGGTGAACAAGCATCAGCTTGTCAGCATCGGCTGTCACAGGGTTTGAGAACTCCGGTTTTGAGCCGACGCGCGCGGGGAGGGGCCCTTCTCCACGACCAGCTGCCCCGCAGCTGGCCCGAGATGAACAAGCGTCACGCGTCAGCGTTGGCTGTCACAGGGTTTGCACAGCCTACTCCCGAGCCATCGCGCGCCGGGGACGAGCCCTTCTCCACCAAGCTGCGCCATGATCGGCCTGAGACAGACACGCTCACGTCTCGGCGCCTGCTGTCTCAGCATCTGGGAATCCTGCTGTCTCAGCATCTGGGAATCCTGCTTTCTGCGCCGCCGCACACGAGGGACAGGCCCTCCTCCACGACCAGCTGCGCCGTGATTGGCCTGGGGAACGGAAAGAGGGGTGGTGCCGGCAGGCACGACTCCCAAAGGGTTCCACTCCCATGAACCCGCGCATCCGATGCTGCATGCCTGTGAGAGACTGGCGCTGAACAGCGCCGGCATGTGCACGAGCATCGCCTGGCAGCGGAGCCAGGCGCGTGGGTGTACTCCTGCAACACCCTGAAATGCAAAACATCGTTCGCTGATTTGAAGGCGCACCGCAGCGGCTGCCCGGCGGAGGAGTGGAAGCCCTGCAGCGCGTCCCAGTCCGCCGCGGTCGCCGGCTCGAAGAACTCGCCCTCCCCCAACATCGCCTGCCACTTGCCGCGCCTGCGCATGTGCACACGCAGGATGATAGTGTGTGCTGTTGCCGTTCTTCGACGGGGGCGCATATGCGCAGTAAGCAATCAGGATGAT
>JAABUM010002721.1_pt1 | contig 23141 bp, 41 predicted proteins | sample 5559161 | NCBI WGS metagenome assembly JAABUM01 (sample SAMN10711868, study PRJNA513369) | rock metagenome | isolation source: Antarctica rocks | place: Antarctica: Victoria Land, Siegfried Peak nord
GCCGCCCCCCCCCCCCCCCCCCAGCACGGCCCCATGAGAGCTGCGCAAGTTTGTTTCTTGGACACAACGCTGGTGCACACAGCTTTGACCGCAGTACAAGAGAGAGGATGAGGGGGGCTGTACCTCTTTAAGCAGCTCCGCCATCACGGCGGCGCCGACTTGGACCTTCTCGGCCGTGGCCAGCGCATGCAAAATCGCCTCGGCCGCGGCCTGCTGCGCTGTCTGCTGCCGTGTTGCCGGCTCCGCCGCCAGGCTGCAGAGAATGCTGGCACCTGCAGCAGTTCAGCGGCTGCGTTTCACCTGCCTGTCTAAGTTCTCAAACCCTGTGAGACAAGTGTTGCACAGGCTGCCAGCGGCGCCTACGCGTCAGCCTCATGATGTTTGACTGCGCAGCGGCTGACTTTTAGACTTTGAAACCCTGGCGACAGCATGCAAAGCTGGCCGGATATCTGGCGACCGACAATGCACTCAATACCGCATGCCTTTCGGTTCGGTTCGTGGCGTACTTTCGGTAGTCGTCCTGTGAAGACTCACCGGTCAACGCGATGCGCAGCTCCCTGCTGCCCGCCAGCTGCCGGCGCGCCGCCCTGCTCAGCTGCTGCGTTGCCGCCTCGAGGGCATCGCAGCCCGCGGCGACCATGGCCACTGCGGCCCGAGCGAGGGCGTCTGTGAGCTGTGCCGGCAGGGCTTCCAGGCCGGCCGCGTCGCAGGACCCCGCCACCGCCGCCAGAGCGTTGTATGCGGCCGCGGCGCTCTTTGTCATCTGCACCGGGCTGCTGCCGGCGGCCGACATGTCAAAGCGGAGCGCCTCGATGAGGGCGTCGAGGGCGCCGCTGCGTGCCATCGCCGCAGCTGCAAGCTCGCTGCTGCCGCCGCCGCCGCCGCCGCCGCTGCCATCTCTGCTGGCTGCTTCGGTCGGCACCTTGCTGGCGCCGCCGCAGCCGCCGCCAAAGGTGCCGCTGAGCAGCTGCAGGACCGTGGCTGACAGGCTGACGATCGCATGGTGCGCCAGCAGGCACGCCTGCTCCTGCAGCGACTGCTGTGGCGCGTCGTTGCTCAACGCGCGGCCGGGCTGCACGGCCGCCAGCTGGCGTTGCTGTCCCAGACTCCGCTGCGCGCTGCCCGCCGCCTTGAGGAGGTCCACTGCCAGCTGTAGCCGCATCTGGGGGGCACGCCAGCGTTCGCTCTCTGTGCATGCCGCCGCCGCCGCTGCTGCAGGCGACGCTGCTTCTTGCGGCCATGTGCGGCTGCACGCCGCAAACGCCGCGGCCGCCGCGAGTCGCATGCCCAGCGTGTGCCCTTCGCTGCCGCTGTGGCTGTTGCTGCGGAGCAGACGCTCGGCCATGTGGGCGGCGCTGGCTGCAAAGCTCGCCGCCACCATGGGTTCTGCCCCCTCCATGGCGGCTCCGATAAGCCATTCTGCGGCGGCCACCAATAGAGCCGCGAATGTTTGCCGCGAACGCTCCTCGTACGCTGCGACATAACCATGGGCAGCGACGCGCCGCGGGCGGCCGCCAGGGCACAACGACACGCCTCCCGGCTCAGCCGCGGCTGCAGCTTCCCCAGCCGGCAGGCCGCCGCCGTGGCAGCCTTGACAACGTTTGTCGCCAGCATGGCCGCGGGCGGCGGCGCTCTGGCCGGACTGTCCGCGTAGCGATATATCTCCCTGCGCAGCACGCCCGCTGACGCGGCCGCCAGGCGCAGCGCTGCGAGCAGCAGCGGCGTCGCCGGCGTCGCGAGGCTCCGCACGCTCGCCTGCAGCCTGCAGATCAGTGAAGGCAGGTCTCGAAACGACCGCTTCGTGCAGCTTCAAGACGCCGCTTGTTCGGACGCGTTTGCCAACAGGCCGAATAACTTGCGACGTTGCCACGGTTGACAGCCGGGGCTGGAGGGGAGGGCTGCCTCCGAGCCGCTGAACGCCAAGCTGTACTGTAGTCGCAAATAGAGGCACTCGCAGGTGTGCCATTCGAAGGTGGGACGGGTCCCACCTGACGCCAGAGCTGATGGCCGTGGCGACGCCGGCGGCTTCATCCAGCAGCCGCAGCGCGCCCATCACGAGCGCCTTGTGGTCGCTGGCGGCCGCCATGCCGGCGGCCAGCTGCAGGGCCGCCAGAACGTGCGGCAGGGCCGCTGCCAGCGCCGGCTTCTTCACCGCATCGGGCTGGTTGTTCACGGCGGCTGTGAGGCCCATCGAGACGACGCCGCAGGCCAGCGGGCGCATTGCCTCCGCCGCTGCGGCGACTCTGGGGCTCGCCAGTGCCGCGGCGACTTGCGGCGCCACGTCGGACAGCACCTCCATGGCTTTCAGGCTGGGGCGCTGCCGCAAGACGTCCGACAGCGCGGCGAGGGCCGCCGCCTGCAGCCGCGGCGGTGCATCCTCCTCTAGAAGCATCAGCACCGATCCCATGCGCAATACGCTCATTTCCTCCGTTACCTCCCCGCATCATTCCTCCTGAAGATGCACGGCATGCAATGGTGATGAGAAGCAGCCTTTAGGTACGTGTTTTATTGGATTGCGGTGCGGCATGCAATGCATGCGCCAGCCTGCTGGCTGCTGCTGCAGCGCCTCACCTGGTGTTAAACGCCTCCTCTAGGTGCTCAAGCAGCACGTCCGGTTTGCTGCTGTTGACGGTGTGCGCATCCACCAGCTGCGTCAGTGCGTCGAACAAAAACGCATCTGCGTGCGGTCCGTCGCCCGGGGAAGAGTGCCTGCACCAGAGAGGTTCAGCAATGTGCGCCGGATAGGGATACACCTGCGGCATTGACTTTGAAAGCAGTGTCCAGCTGCAAATGACGACAAGAAGGCTGATACCTGGAGGATGCCATGCTGGCCCACTTGAATAGCCCTGTTCAGAAGCAGATGGGTGCTGATTGAATGCAGACACCGATTGGGATCAAAATTGCCACCAACACCCAACGGGGTGCAGCGGCCGCGAAACATGCCATCCGATCGCCTACAAACGACGACAAGACATGCAAGGTAGCATCAGTAAGCGAGTTTTGTGCATATGTGCTGGAAAATGGTGCATGCATCTGAAGTGATCGCGTTCCCTCTTTCGTGCGTCTCAGCTCGTTTGCACCAGCCCTTCATAGATTCAAGATTGTGTTGCATCCACCAGGTCGGCTTTCATGAAAGCAAGCGCTTGCGGGTGACCTGCCGGCTCCTCAGCGATGGTGCAAGCTGTCTGGTGAGTGCTGCACTCCAACAACATAGCACCCCAACAAATAAGCAGCGCAGCACGATGTTTCAACAGGTGATGCGTGATTGGAGTTACTGCGTGTGGTGCAGGAAAATGCTGCAAGGCACAGGAGCCCTGAGTTGGCTGCAGGAAGGTGAGCGGCCGCTCGACGCTGCGGATTTAAGCACCTTGACGAAGCGAAGTGCAGAGAGCGGCGAACCCGCTTACGAGGTTCTGCTGGCCTGCTGAAGGAGCGGATCATGAGGTAAGCATGCTGACACCGTGGCGTCTGGCGTTCCATGTGTCAGTGCCTGTGGGCGGGCGGCTGCCGTCATCTGGCATCTGCTGGCATCTGCCGGCATGCATATGTGTGGCATCAGCTCTCACTGTGGCGCTGCCGCAGGGTGAAGCCAGAGCTGCGCAGCGACCCTGGCCGCGTGGGGATGCTGCAGATGTCTTTCTGCGTCAGGCATCTGAGCGGCGACTCACTGGAGATGGCCGCCACTGCAATGGCGGCCCTGGCGTCCTGACTGTCGCGCCAAGAGGTGCCACATCTGATTCATGCAGCACTCATGACAGCCTTGCAGATGTCCTTCCACGCCAGCGACCTCTGGCGTCGCAGCAAGGTTGGGCAGTTGCGCACAGCAGTGCTTCCAGTCTGGCCCTGCATGTCCGAGCGAGATGCGGCTCTCCAGTAGCATTCAACGCGGCACATGTGTTGCTGTCTGCAGTTTCCCTGGTCTGCACGCACATGCACGCTGGCATTGTATCAGTCGGCGTGGTCCTTGCCAGCAGATCGCAGCTCCTGTCATGAAAACTTGGTTCGGACTGCTGCGCCCCGGCTCACCATCTCCTGCAGTGTGACCGACACCAACCTGCTGCTGCACTGGCATGCTCCACCCCATTCACCTCACTGCTCCGAATGCCTCTGCTGCTGTCTGACGCCTGTCCCCTAATGCAGGCGCAGGATGACGCAGGAACGGTTCTCAGCCTGCGGATGCAGATGGGGCAGCTGGAGCGGGCGGTGCGGCGTCCCGGGCTGATGGCGCGGGCCGAGGATGTGCTTCCGGACGCCATCGGCCGCGTGTGCATGGCCCTGGCCTCCGACAATGAAATCCAAGGCACCGACTACAGGTGCCATGTGACGCACACTGTGTGCGCTTCTGCGAATGCGGCCATGCCATATGTGGACATTCAGAGACCGTGCTGTTGGGCGGCGCCCTGTGGAGGAACGGCACGAATTCCACTTGGCTGTGACAGTGGAAACTGGTTCGGCACACGCATGCAGAGGCACAGCAGGTGCCACCGTGGCGAGGTAGCGCCGATCAAAGGAGGGCTGCAGCCGTTGTGAGCTACACTGCTGGTCACCAGTGGCAGACCAAAGGGCAGGTGCTGATGCACATGTCATTCACCTTGCAGGCTGCTGACGCTGGCGTTTTTGCCGGCCGCTCGACACATCGCCCGCGCGGCAGCAAAGATCCAGCCGAACCCCAATGCCAAGTACACCTCCACAAGGCTGGCCAGCGCTACGGCGCTGGTGTCGGTACATGCGCAGCTGCTGGTCGAACAGCCATGCGATCTGGGGAGCGCCCTGCATGCAGGCTGTGCCTGTTTGCGGAGTGGTGGTGCCATGGACTCTACGGGTAGTGCAACAAGCTGTTGCAAAGCTGCAAGGTCACATGCACCTCACGATTGCCAATGAAGTGCAGCAGTAATTGTCGTGGGTGCCTCCTATGGAGGTGAAAGTGACGCATTGCTGGAAAAGAAAATGGGGTTGGATAAGGAGGCTAGGGAAGGTGTGTGGTGTCCAGGACTGCCTTGGTGCGCGTCATCAAGTGCACTCATGCCTGTTCAGGCTCAGATCTGAGCCTGAGGCCTTGAAGCCTAACCCCTACCGTGCGCGGCGCAGGAGGAGACCGAGGTGGCCCTGATAGCCAGCGATGCACATCTCATATCGGTGGTCAACCTGAGCACAAGTCTGGAGCGGCGCACGCTGACCCAGATACGCGCAGCGGCTGATGGGCCAGATGTCAGCACAGGCGCGCCTTCTGCAAGCACCTAATTCCCTTGAAGAGGTCGCAGCAGCGAATACTGTTCTGATGGCCTCGGGCGTCTTGCCGGTACCTCTGGTCCCTGCTTGAGGCTGCAGAGCCTGCAGGACTGTGAGTGCAACAAAAGAACGTGAGGTGAAGGCAGGCAACTGCTATATGCAGTTCAATGTCAGGCTTGATGTCAGGCTTTTGCCAACGTGACCGCTGAGCAACAGAACAGCCTTGCTGCTCAGCGGTCATGCTGCTCTTCTGTAGTGAGGCTTGTCCGAGGTCCGCATGGGCGTTTACCTGCACCAAGTCTCATTATCACTGCTTATTGAACACAGATACGCCAGGAAATGGTTTGGCAATCTGTGTGCAGGCCCTGCTGCTGCCGACGCTGTGCCTGTGCCAGATCCGGGTGCTGGACGCAATCACGTCGCTGGTGGCCTGGCGAAAGGGCACGGGTGTGACACCGGTCGTGCCTGGCGCCTGCGCTGACGCCATCGTGAGGGTGTTTGGGACGGTGGGCTCCAGGCAGCTCCCACAGCCGCTGGATCGCACCACCGTTGTGAGACTCACCACGAAGCAGTGTTTATTATGGGCATTTGATTCCATGTGGTCAAGTTTTTCATGGGAGTGCCAGCGCTGCATCATTTGTCACGACGCCCTGGCAGCGGCCAGACCAGCTGCCTGACATTGTGTGCACCAATGTGCTGTGCGCGGAATCTGCGCGCGAATGTGCTGGCCACCGTGCAGCACCAACGCTCAGCAGCTCATGTAAGCAATGGCCCGGCATTTCCTTCCAGACTGCGCTGTCGGAGGGGCGGCCGATGCTACTGGCGGTAGCGCCGCTGGCGTGGCCAGACGCCCTTCACGGCTGGCGGCAGGGGCCACCGAGGTGGCGTCAACAGAGCTGCCCGACCGAGGCAGCCCGGAGGTGCTGCACAAGGCGCAGGCGGAGCAAGCTGATCAGCTCATGGCGTACATGGTGAGAGTCTTCGGTTCCCTTGGAAAGGTTTGCAGAGCAGCAAGAGTGGCGGCCAACTGCTGCCGCTGCTGCCTTTGTTACAGAGCCAGTTTCAGACCTGCTGCTCGTGGAGCTTCATGCACGCTGTGGAATGGTGCCCCGGAATATCACCATTCCAGATCAGCCGCTATAACGTCAGTGTGCACAATGGCCCGCGTGGGCACGACGGTTCCAACAGTAAGCGCCTTTGTTTTGAGCAGGCGGCGCTGGAGGCGGTGTGCGGAGCGCAGACGGCGCAGCAGCTACACGTGCGCAAGCAGCTGCTGCCGGCATGGCAGGCGGCATCGCTGGCACTCCTGCGTTGTCATGCGGTGCGGCCCTGGGTTCAAGCAGTGCTTCTTGAACTTTAACCTTGCAACCTCACTTGACCAACCATTGTGTGATTCGCCATCGTGCAGTCTTCTCAGGGACGACAAAGCTGCTGTGCAAGCGCAAGAGCACCGCACTTGATTGCAGCCATGTGGACGGCGTATGCTGTTTTCCCACTAGGATAACCCAGAAATGGATGTTGTCAGGGATCGAGTGTCACAGCAGCCCACCACAGCCTGCAAGGTTCTGTCAGCTGCCTCAGTGAACACCTGTCATGATGTGCCCCACACAGAACAGACATACATGGTCTTCTTGGTGCGCCGCGCAGTGGCTCTCGGACCGCGTGACGGCACGGCTGCTGTGGGAGGCGCCGGTGCCAATGGCCGCGGGGTCCACCAAGCCACCGCGCTTTCCGCGCCCAGACGTCTGGGACGATGTCACCGAGGCCATCGCCAAGGTGCGCGTCGCCGCCTGCAGCTGCTGCTGCTGACTGGGGTGGGCAGCGCTGGTGCTGCTGCTGGTGCTGCCGCTGCCGCTTCCGCTGCTGCTGCCGCCGCTGCTGCTGCTGCCGCTGTCCGCTGCTGCCGCTGTCTGCTGCTGCCGCCTGACCTTGAAGGGCGTCAGTATGAAATGTGCAGCCTGACGCGTGAACAATTGGTGGCCGCAGGCGGTGCAGCTCCTGTCACGCAGCCTGCGGCAGTTGCTGGACGACCCAGACAGAACCGCGGCGGCCCGCGTAGCGGTGATGGTGCACGGGAGTGGCGTCATCAAGACCCTGTGCCGTGCCACTGCTTTTCCGCCCTCCGCCTTTGCGACCCCCAAGAGTTGAGACGGTGAGTTTGCAGTGGTCAATTGACACAAATAAACCAAAATTGCTATGTCTGGATGTCTGCTCATAGACGGCAGGCTCAGTACAATCCTGCTGCTTGCGTGTTTGCTGCTGTCTGAACTGCATACGAGCTGCACTTTCGGAGCAAGCGCCATCCACTTTGCTGCACATGTGACACGGGCACGCGACAAGCAGGGTGCATCTGCCGCAGCCAGCTTGGTGCACAATCTCAGCTGGTCCCTGTTTATAGCTCTGGTTTCCGAGCGCGACGAGCTTGTCGGTTTGACAGTGGGAGGTGCCTGTGCCCTGCCGCGCAGGGCCGGGGTCCCAGATGTTGCTCATGCGCGGCTTCTGATTGCGCAGATGCCCCTCTACTTGTCGCGCGCCCGCCTGCCGCTGTCAGGCGATTTCATGGAGGCCTGCCTCGCCGCCAATGCGAGATTGTTCGACATGGCCCAGACGTCGGGGAACGTCAAGCGAGTGTCGGTGCCACCTGACGCCATGGTCCTCTTCATGTCGCACGCGGGGTTCTCGGTCCTGGCGGAGCCTGCAGCAGCATTTGCGGCAGGTGACAGCAGCAGTTGCCTTCTGTGCAGCCTTCTGTGCAGCCTTCTGTGCTCTGACTGTCCTCGCTGTGTGTCCTCTGCGAGAGCATGTTCCCTATGTTCCACTGCATTGGTGCAAGTCTAGCAGATCTGCAGCTTGTTATCAGCAGGCTTGTCCTTTTCCAGGTGGCCGCAGCTGTTTGCCGGCATCGACGCGGCCATGTGGCTGAAGGGAGGCCTGAACTCCATGGCGGCGGCAAAGAACGCCCACTTGCTGGCACACCAGCCTGAGCGGGTGTGCCCTTCATCCTACCTGTTTGCCTCCTAAGGGTGCGTTGTGCCAGCATTGTGCGGCAGCTCACAAGGGCACCGTGAAGGTGCTGGTGCCAGCGCCCCTTCGGCCACGCGCCGCTCTGCCTTTCGCCAGCCGTGGGGTTGGGACCGACACAGGGGAAGTACCTCCGAGACTGAGGTTCAAACCGCAACTGTGTACAGCGCGACGAACGCTCTTGGTGTCCTCTGCAACGGCATGTACCAGCTGACGAAGACCCCCGAGGGGCGGCGGGCTGTCGCGGAGGGGGACGACAAAGCGCTGCAGATGGCGTGGACCACTGTCCGCCGCCAGGTGGAGGACAGGTGCGCTGCACATTGGGTCTGCCGCTGCTGCCCATTCTGAAAACTCGCCGTTCTTGTTTTTGATGCCTGCCGCCTGAAGGGCCTGTGCGGCGCACGCTTCCAGCCATCGGCCCTACATTTTGCGATGATAGACGTCTTCTTTGTGCCTGATTTCTGCTTCCGAGAGCAGCGGTGCGGCTGATGTTCCGCCGCTGTTGCCCTGTATGTGACAGTCCCTGTGCCTGCTTCCCATCCCCAACCTCACATTTGATAGTAAATGAGCCGCCTGCGCACACGAAGCCAAGGGGCAGGCAGGGGTGTCCCAGTCACAGCAACCGATGCTTGCTGACACGTCCAAAGCCTCTCTGAGGCGTGACTCCGCTGGGGCTCCAGCACATGACGACTGTGTCGCTGCACCTCGTCTCTGGGATGCGTCATCCCCAAAGCTGCTCACATCCTTGCAAGTGCTTCTCGCCTGACGGCAGGCTGCCGGCTGCGCTGCTGCGGGCCATTCTGCCGGCACTGGACGCCATATCAGCGAAGGTTGACGCCAGGCCTGCAGCAAGCGGGGCCTCGCGGAAAGCGCAGGAGCAAGCTTTTCCCAGCCAAGGACAGCGCGCCAGCGGTGCCGCCAGCGGCAGCAGCAGCTGCGGAAGCACAAACTGCAACCGAGCGCGATGCAGCTGAGGCGGCAAATCGTGTCGCCAACGTGCTGCTGGTGGGCGGCTCTGGCCCTGCTTTCTTGCTGTTTAATTACGCCTCCAGCGTCTCGACCTGCCAACCCAAGGCGACCAGCCTTGGCACCCTTTACGCCGTGGTGACAGGAGGAGGAAGCAAAGGAGGCGAAAAAGGCTGCGGCAAAGGCCTAAACAGCTCGGAAGCGTGCCAAGAGGAAGGCAGCAAAGCCTCCAGTGGTGCAGCCGAGCAGCAGATGAGCAGCCTACATCTGGCAGCGGTGGCCAGGACAGGAGCCAGCCAATGGCGCAGCTGCAGAGCAGCAGGCAGAGCAGCCATCAGGCGCCGCCGCCGCTGCGGCGCGGCAGCAGCAGCAGCCGGTAGCGGAGCATCCATCCATCGAACACCGCCAGCGCAGCCACGGCGGAGCAGTCGACGTCAGAACAGCAGCCAGCAAGCGCCATCGCTACGCCAGCAGCACAGCACCCGCCGGCGGCAGAGCGCCCATCAGACGCCGCTGCAATTGCGGCGGGGCAGCAGGCGTCGGCAGAGCAGCAGGCGGAAGGGCCGCCCGCGGATCAGCAACAGGCGCCGGTAACCGACGACGAGCAGGACTGGATGCTGTGTCCCATCACCCAGGTATCTGCCACTGACACATCCCTGCTGCCTCCAGTGAATCGTAAAGGCTATGCATGCCTTTCACCAATTTTACCCTCAATGCCAGCAGGATATGATGCGCGACCCGGTGCTGTGCGCTGATGGGCACACCTACGAGTGGTCGCCGATCATGGCATGGATGGCAGACAACAGCACCTCGCCACCGAGCGGAGGACCAGAGACCTGACGCCGAACTTTGCGCAGCGTAGCCTGCTGGAGGCGCTGAGGCGTCAGGCGTGAAATGTGTGAACTGAATGCATATATTCCAGCCCTTACGGTGGTTTCAGTTACTCGTATGGCGGGGTACCGAGAGAAACGTGTGGTGTGCTGCGCAGCGGCAATGCATCTCAGCGATGGGGAGGAGCAGGTCAGGCATCAGGGTTTTCTTGCTAAAGAGCAACTCAGCGCGATCGTGAAAAAGTGGCCAGTCTTACGTTGGCACGTTGCAGAGCTTTGTTCACTGCTGGTCGAGGGACTGCTCTTTGGAGGCAAAGCTTGATGGTAATCTGGACGTGAAGCCACTCAGAATAGGTGTCCAGCGTCGCTCACAAACAGCGTCAAAGCCTCACGATCGCTCATTGCAATCAACCAAGTATATGGCGCATTGTCCACAACACGCTACTGACCACTTACGAACAGCACATCACCCGTCGATGCTCCTGGCGCTCCTTGCGACCGCGAGCAAATCGCAGTGCGGTCTGCCAGGCGTCGGGTTCTTTGAGAGCGCCCGCCAGTACTTCGCTGACCTGTTTACCTGGGCGCACTGGTGGGCAACATTTCTTGCTTTCGGCGAGCGCATGAAATCGCTGTCGGCGGTGCTGCGGTCTATTGCGCTGCACATGCATCTGCTGGACTGAAGCAGCAACTCGCCCGGGGCGACACTTTCCACGCCTGCAGCAGTGGCAGCGGCAGCAGCAGCAGCTACAGGTGACCTCGGCCGCTGACGCCGCCCTTGGTCACCGCAGCGGCAGCTGGCAGCGGCAACGCGATCAGCCAGGCGCAGCTGAGGTGCAGCGCCGCAGCACCGGGTTGATCAGCTGAACGCAGCTGGACACATGGCAGGGGGCCGCTGCGGCCAGTGAATCCGCGGGTACAGCATGGCAGAAGACGATGACGGCGCCGCGGCGGCAGAGGCGCATTTTGAGGCGCTGCGCCGCTTTGTCGACGAGCGAAACCTGGCCAGCCGGCAGCAAAACACTGCGCAGGCGGCAGGTGGCGGCCATGTCCCGCCGCTGCAGGTAAGCGCACAAGATGCGATACTCATGGGAGGGGCGCCTGAGGGGTCATGTGCGTTACATGTTGAAGATCCCTGCACTGCCCGGTCGGAACTTCAGCAGACGGATGTGGAAATCGTGAGGAGTTGATGGAAATTGTCTGCTGTGCAGCTGGCCTTCGACACGGGCGCCGCAGAGCCGGCAAGCGATGGCACGGGCCTGCAGCAGCCGGACACGGCAAACAGCGCCTTCAACAAGCTGGCGGGCGTGCTGGCGTACCTGTGCGCCGAGGTCGCCCGCCTGCGGGAGCACGTAAGTCTGCGCCCGCACTTTCGCCTTTGCCAAGCACCTGTGTCGTCCTTCCCTCGTGCATGTGTTCAACGTTGCAACTGATTGCGGGCAGCATTCTACCCTATCGCTGCACCCAGGATATCTGCAGCATTCCTTGCCCGAATGTCTGTGCACATGTGCTGCGCTGGGTGTTTGACAGCCGTGAATCCACAACAGAACACTTGATTCTTGACGCTTTGGCAGGCGGAGGCGCACGCCTACCCGCTGCTGCTGATGTTTGGCGAGGGCCTTCCCGCGGCGCCGGAGCCGGGGGCGGCGCTGGCTGCGGCGCTGCCGGGGCTGCGGGACGCCGCGGGCCTGGCGGCAGCAGTGGAAGGCGTGACGCTCAACCTGCTGTGCCAGCTGGGCGGCCTGTGCGCGGCGCACACCCGCAAGGCCACCATCCTGCAGGGTCAGTCTGCCAGGGCCTGGCACTATCAGGCACATACAACTGCATAAGACCCGCGAAACAGAAGACCCTGGGGGCCAACAGGCTTGCTTAGCAAACCGCCTGCACCAAGATGAGTGCCCTCCTGGAAACGTCAAGGCATGAACGCATGGTGAACCCTGGTTGCTGACGTCGTTCCTGACCTATACATCTGCAGGCGAGGCGGCGCACGCCGTGTTTGCGGCGGCTGCGGAGGGCGTCGGCATCCTGCTGCGGCTGGAGGTGCTGGCGCAGCGCGCCGCCGGCCTTGCCCCCGCCTTTGCCGCCATGCGCAGGTGGGCACGGCAATGTGCGCACTTGTGACGAATGATCGCACCGACGATGTTCTGACAGTCAAGTGGCTGACGATCAGGTCGAACAGGCTTTCCACAATACAGTAATAACTTATGAATGTGCGAACAAGACACGGATGACGACATGACGCTGTACGCGCAAGCATTATCAAGCAAAGACACTTGCGCTGGCGCCGGCTGTAGCAACGCAATATGCGCAGGCTGCTGGCGGCGGCAGCGGAGGACCCGTCGCTGTGGGGCGGCGCCCCGGACGAGCAGGCCGACGCGCTGGCGGACGAGGTGGAGGCGATGGAGGCGGCGTTTGTGGCCGGCCCGGGGATCTTTAGGACGTTCCTGGAAGGCCAGCTGGCGCGGCCGGCGGTGGTCGAGCTGTTTGCCGGCGGCACTGCGACGGGCATCCTGCCCACGGCGCTGCGGTGAGTCTTGAGTCTTTCCACACCTCGCTCATTCCACAGAAAGTGAGATCATATCAGAAAAAGTGAGATCTTATTAGAATAGATTCACTGTTCTGCCTGTGCATCCCTTCTGGTGAGCATCTTTCCAGCACCGCCAGCAAGGGAGCGCATCGGCCTGTGGCCAATCGACGATGCCCTCACTGGAAAACGGGTGGCACCATTGGCCAACGAAGAACTTCCACTTGGCGACTGGCTGAAACATCAACATCCTTTGCGCCAAGTCATGTTGGCCTGAAGATGTGATGAATGTCGGTGGTGTATTTACTGCTGTCGGCGGCTGCACAACATATTCTGAGTCCTCGTACATACAGGCGCTTTGTGTGCTCACGCCATATCTGCCAAGCAAGGAGACGCTGGCTGCAGTGCTGACGACACCTGCGAGACCTGCGGCACTTAGGAACAACTGAAACTTTGCGAGCCAAGCGAACAACCTGGACCTCATAGCGTGTCGTCATGCAGGGGAATGCCGGCTGAGGTGCCGGTGGGGCGGCGAGACCGCCGGCGAGGGAAAACCCTGATATCTGCGGGTCAACCACCTCGAAGTTCCAATAACACATGTCTCGTGAACGCTTTATTAATGCAGGGAGATGCTGGCGGCGGTGCTGGGGCGGTGGGGCGGGCCCGGCGAGACAGCTGGCGACTGGCGCCGAGTCACCGACCTGGTCGCGCTGTTCATCGCCGCCGCCTGGCTGGCAGGCGGACCAGTGGACAAGCGCCTCGTACGCAGCCTGCAAGAGCTGCACCTCCAGGTTGATCGTCGTGGCAATGCCCTTGACTGTATTTTTTTGGGTACAATTGTGTGTATTGATGCCTCAAATACCTGCATCGCTTTGTATGCATACCTAGCAATGTCGGTCAGGTGGCGTGCATGCAACAAGGGTTCGGTGCATCGTGGATGTGAGCTCCCATCTAGGTGGAGCAGCCCGACTGAGGCTGTTAACTCTGGTGCATCACAGGTGCCGCTGCTGCACATCCACGGCGCGGCCACTGCGCCGCCCGCCGGCCTGCTGTCGCGGCTACTGCCGGCAGGGGCAGCCGCTTTGCTACCGTCCGACTTCCTGCAGGTGTCCGTTTCCCAATCAAGTCATATTCCCAATAAATCTTTTCCTGACAGTCTGCAGTCCGCTTGCTGGTTCCTGCTTGCATCCCCCCAAGCAGGAATCGCACATGAGCTCACTGCGAACGGCAGCTACAAGGTCGTGAAGCAACTCACTGAACCTGCTGCAGTCTGCGCACGCGGGGCGACTGGCGGCGCTGGACGGACTGGCAGCCAATGCCGCCGTCGACATGCGGCGCTTCTCGCTGGCGGCCATGGCGTGGGGCTGCGACCTGGACGCTGCCTTTGCGCCGCAGCGGTGAGTTTCCAGGGCGCTCGCACATGACTTGGCTTGGAAATTCGGCTGCGGTCGGCGCTGCTCACCGCATGCTCACAGCGGCGTGGCAGGCGGCCCAGCACACGATGCAGAGTCAGTGAAGAGTCACACTTCGGTAGAAAAACGACCCGTTGCTGCTAGATATGGGATCAGCCATGTAGGGAAGGTTGCAGACGAGCAGGCGGCAGCACATCAGCTGTTCAGCCGAGCTGCTGATGTCATAGCCGATGCTCGTCTGCAATATCAGCACTGATACACTGTCCTCATGGCGACTTGTCGGGATGTGACCCGCTTGCGAGGTTTGAATCCCAGACACACTCGCCATCAAGGCGGCGCTGTCTTGAGCCACCGCTGCTGGTAGCAAATGTCCATTGCCATTGGACCGCAGCATGTATCAATGACAGCCACAGCACTGGTTGAGATAACAACATCTATCTGCGTCTCCCAGGTCGGACGCCTCGACACTGCGAGCGGCTGCGGCAGTGCTGCAGCGGGGACCGCGGCTGGCGGCCGCAGTGCGTCGGTGGGCGCAGGCGCCTGCGGCGCTGGCTGGGCAGCTGCAGCTGCCGCTGGCTCCGGGACAGCTGGCGCACGTTGCCCGCGCCGTGTCCCTGCTCAAGGTCAGCTTCTGTGTGATGCGCATCTGTCTTCTGCATCCCTGACTGCAGACGAGCACACTGCTGGAAGCAGGGGCTAGGCATGGTCTGGTGTGTCCCGCTGACGTCACATTGCTCACGTTTTGCTGTGGCACCCAGATGTGTCAGCCTGACATTCCCGTGCTCGGGGCCATGAAACCTGACTGCTGACTCTTGTATTCTCATATATCGTCAGGGCATGGAGGCGACCCTGGAGCGACACTCGCCAGTTGTCGCCGCAGCGTTGCCGCATGCGCTGTCCACGGCGCGGGCAGACCTGGCGGCGGCGGCGGCGGCGCTGCGACAGAATGCAATGCCCGGCAGCGGCGGCGACGCGCGCGGGCCGCTGCTGGCGATGCCGGGCGCCCGGCGGCGGCGGGCTGCGGCGCTGGACGACGTGGTCACCATCACGGGATTCGTCGCCCATATTGCCGCGGGTGACTTGGCCTTTGTGTTCGCAAGCAGCTTGGGGGTCTCATTGTTACGGCCCTCGGCTAGTCACGTTGCTGTCCTTGTGTCGCCTTGTCTGCTGGCCTTGCTTGTTGCAGACAGCAATGCGTTGCAGCACAGTGATGCCAGCGCATTTCCATACCAAGTGCCCGAATTCCGTGCTGTGCAGGGCCGGCAGGCCAGGTCCCGCTGCTGCTGCTGCGGCTGTGCGTGGACGCGCTGAACGCAACGGCACTGCTGACGCCGGCCGAGACGGCGCGCATCACCGCCGCCGTCGATGCAGTGGCGGAGCTGGCAGCCGTTCAGCTTGCCATGCGCCAGGTGCTGTACCCAGCCTCCGATGCAACGGCAGTCTTTGAAATGTCACAGTGGCTGCCTAGAATCGATGCAAAGGCCCAGATCAGGAATGGTGCAGCGAGCCGCCTGATGCAGCGAGCCGCCTGTGACATCACCAGAGAAACCTTCTGAGTCCCGTCTCGCGGTTGGCCCTGCAGGCGTGCGACTGCGGGTGGCTGTTCGGCCTGCGCGGGCAGCTGCGGCCGTTGCTGGGCGCGGCGGCGCGCGAATCCGGCGGCGCGCATCGCCTGCAACGCCTGCTGGCCGCGTTCACAGACGCCGCGCAGCTGCTGCCGCACTGCAGCCCGTCACTACAGCCGCAGGTGCGGCCTTTTCACTGGCTCTTGCAATCATGTGGGCTGTGCTCTGGCCGCACCTGCCGGGCACATTGTCACCACAATCAACTCGGCTGGTCTGCCTGCCATGCTCTCCCTCATGACTGCCGGCAGTGTTTCTGTTATCTTCAAGACGGGGTGATGTCTCACAGGAGACCCATAGGCACAACGACACACTAGCACAGCGAGTAGTACTCGCCTCAGGACACGAAATGCTGCAGTCTTTCCAGGCGTGAGGATGCTCTGACATGTCTGTGCAACCTGGTGGTTTCTTGCAACATCTGAATGTGTACCCTTGGTATCGGGCGGCGCATGGAGGGCCGCCGTGCTAATACCAGTTCTTTAGAAATGGCGCTTTGATGGTTTGCAGCGTTCCCTCTGCAACAGGCATTCGAAGTGCTGCTGTTTACCGCGCTGGAGGGCGCCGTTCTGGCGCCGGCTGCAGCTGTCATCGAGACGGACCTCCGGCTGCAGCTGTTTGCGGTGGACGATGCAAAGGCTGGCGGCGACGCGGCGGCCGCCGAGCAGGTGGCGCGCGCCGCGGCAGACGCCGCCGCCGCCGCCCGGTGGGCGGCGCCGCTGGCAACCCTGCCGCCGCTGCGCCTTGTGAACAGCACAGTCCATATAAGGTGAAAGGCAGTGCCAGCTTGCTCGTGTGCAATGGCTCGCCTTCTTGTCAAGATGCACAAGATTCCTGTTGTGATGCCTGCAAGTCATGGCTGCACCATGTGGAGCATCTCGACGCACGGACCTCATGCAGTGCAAACGTGCGCAGGCAGTGGCTGGGCGACCGGTTCAGCAGGGTGCTGCACGAGAACGCGGCAGTCGCGCCACAGGACGGGCGCCGGCTGCGGGAGGTCGCGGCGCTGGCGGCTGATAAGTACGGCCTGCCGGTGGCGCCGCCGCGGCTGCCCGCATCCGGCCCCAACGGCGGTGCGCCTCCGATGCTTAAACACGATCTGCAAGCTTCGCTGGCATTGCCGGCCTCTCTTTGCCCTGAAGCATGTGACGCTTACTCATGAGCCGCCGCGGCTGCCCGCGACTGGCGCCAACGGCGGTGCGCCCTCTCTGCTGCGCTGTGGCCTCAACGCAATTGCACGACATCAGCATGTCGTCGCTTGACCGCTGTGGCATAAATACCCTTGAATTTGACAAGAACGCGAGAGGCAGCGGGACAATCAAATCACCATAGCAACATCACCTTAGCAACATCAGAAATAAACGGTGTACTGTAGGGCTGGACGTGCTGGAGGTGGTCAACGGGCTGGACGTCTTTGCGGCGTGCTTTGCATACTCCGCAGCGACCAGCGCCTTCGTGCAGCGCCCCGCCGCCGCGCCCATCGGGGCGTCCTACCTGTCGGTATGAGCACTGTGAAAACTTTGCTCCTCTCTATTTCCACCTCCGCTCTACTCTTCTCTCTATCTTTTCTCTGTTCTATTCCCACGACTGAGTGTCATTTGTTTGTGCAGTTGCACTGCGACTCGTTTCAATACCTGCAAACTCGCGATCAAAATTGAATCGAAGACGGATCCAATCGTCGATTCTCAAGAAGCTGATTGCGACACGTGAAATCTGAACAGGTGCTGACGCTGGATGCCGTCGCCGCGGCGGTGCGGGCTCAGGGGCTGGGCCTGCTGCAGGCAGCAGTAAATGCGGCGTTCCAGTTCCTGGGCCGCAAGATCACAGCGCTGTCGCAGGTAGGTTTAGATTTTAGACACCATTGAACAGACGTAGACGCTGGTATATCCTAGCTTAATGGCGCGAGAACAGGCAGGCGGCAAGGGCTCCTGCAACCTTGGAGTTGTCCCACATGTGGGCAGCAGTGAGCGTGCCCACTGCGGCTGTTTGAGATTTCAGCGCCGCTGAGGCGGCTGCGCCACCTGCAGACGATGATACTCATTCAACTCAGATGGTGGTCACCATCTTGGCTGGGAATCCTGATTCGCAGGTGCTATTCCGGGAGGCGGTGCGGGGGCGGCTGCTGACGGAGGCCCGCTGGTGGGCCGCCGCGCGCGAGTCGCTGGGCTCCAAGTACCCGCCGCCGCGCGCTGCCCGCCTGGCTGCGGAGCTGGCGGCGCCGCCCGACACCGGCGGCGAGGCGTCGCTGGAGGGCGGCAGCAGCGACGGCGGCGGCGGCGGCGGCGCGACGCCGCGCGGGGATGCGGCGCCACAGCCGCTGCAGCAGCTGCGCCTGCTCGTCACAGGTGCACCGAGCTCTGCTCTTTGTCTCGTGCCGCTTTCATGTCGAGGTTGACGGCTTGCTTTCGTGTGCCAAGATGCCTTGCCCTTGGGTTTGCTTCCACGAGAGGCTGCAGGAGAGGCTGCAGGAATGACTGCCGGCTGCAGGAATGATTGACGGCAATTTCTGACTTTCTGCTTTGTCAACTGCTGTGTTGCAAGCGTTCACCCTGCTTCGCCTGCAGAGATAGGCAACGGCCTGGCCTTCGTGCGGCTGGCGCGGCAGGCGGGGCTTTGCGTTGCCGCCGCCGGGGCGCAGGCCGCTCCCGCGCCGCTGAGCGACGGCACCGGCGGCGGCGGCGGCGGCACCGACCGATCTTCCGCCGCCGGCAGCCGCGCGCCGTCGTCGGGACTGCAGGCGCGCAATCAAACATGCTGACAAGCTTGCTCCGAGTTTGCTCGAGCTGTCAAGGGGGTTTCGACTGGAAGCGTAACAGACAGAGACTCGACCTGCGATTTTCAAGATGCAGGCGCCCGGCGGCGCAGAGGCGGAGCGGCGCGCTGAGGAACGAAACGCGCCGCCGCCGCGGCTGGCGGAGGCTGCCGAGGCGGACGGCGTCACCGGCCCCTGCGGCGCTGTGGCCGAGGCGCTGGACGATCTAATTGCAGAGCTGCATGTGCAGTCCGCCGAAGGTGCCAATCTTGGTTTTCACATGTCGGCAGTCCATCCTGTTCACAAGTCGACAGTCCATTCTTCCCAGGCACCAGGCATTAGCAGACAGCATGCTGCATGACGCGCCGTCGGTCAGATGTGCCAACATATGCAAACGTGTTGAATTCCGTGACTTACTGTGTGGTTGTGCCTGCTAGCTGCACAGGAACAGAGCGCCATTGCTGAGGGGACTCTGCTGACCACTGTGTCGTGGTCGGACGACTGTGCTTGTCGATGATGGCATAGTCGAAGCTGCGTTCCTGTTCGTTGGGTGCAGGCCTGGACTTCTTCCCGCCGCTGGTTACTGTCTTCTCCAAGGAGCTCTGCACCCCCGCCAACAGGTGAAATACAACGTATAACAACTCTCACTTCCGTCTGCCCTTGCAATCGAGCAGCTAAAAACCTGACTAGGGTCTGCCCGACCCTAAAGCCAGCACCAGCCATGCCACTCGGCACCTGCGGCTGCGCCACACAGCAGAGCCGGCCCTGGGGTGCCGTGCAGCCTGGTGCGTATTGATGTGTGAAACCTCAAAAGCCCTGAAGTCTGTCATGTGCGTAGGCACCTGCGGCTGTTCCACATGACAGTGCCGGCGCTGGTGGCGGGCGCCGTGGAGGCGGGCCTGGTGGCCAAGGAGGCGCTGGCGCGGCGGCGGCGCGGCGCCGCGCCCGCCGGCTTCACCGACGACGGCTTCCCGCTGGGCCTCGCCTTCCTGCTCAAGGTCAGCAGGTTGCATCCAATATATCTTTCGTACGGAAAGCACTGCCACAATAGCGACTGCATCCCACTGCGCCTGCCGTTTCATAATAGCTCTCCCCTGCGGTTGGCCTTCCAGCCTATTTTTGCAGGGTTCCATGATAGCTCTTTCCGTTTGCTTCCCCCACTGCTCAAGGCGGGAGCGTCGCAACTGGCACAGGTGCTGGAGCAGGAGACAGCATTCGACAGCCTGCAGTGGTTCGAGGCGGTGGGCGGGCACTACGCGGCAGAGGCGGCGGCGGTGGCGGAGCGCCCAGGCTCCGGCGGCCCGCCGTCGCCCGCCGGCCTGGCGGCGCGTCTCCTGGATGGCCTCGGCTCCACGCTGCGAGGTGTGTTGTGCTGTTTTTCTGTACTAAAACGACACCGAGAAACACTGTTTGAATGAGTAGTTTCTCACCGAACGGCTTGCCAATGCCGGCCGGGCGGCGCGCCTCCTAGACGGCCTCGGCTCCACGCTGCGAGGTGCCGATTCGCCATAATGATACGATTCCTGTGCTCCTGGACTTGAAGCTGCATACGAGAGCAAGGCCCTGGCGGGCCCTTGTTTCGTATGCCTGGCGGGCCGAGCCCGCAGCGGGCGCCGGCGAGCATCGTCAGGGAAGGCGCAGCTGCTGGCTGGCCGGTTGGTGAACCTGCAACATGGCTCATGTTCAACGGTATAAATTCATTGTGTTGCCATGTTCTGCAGGCTCCCCCGGCGGCGGCAGCCCGGACAAGGGCCACCAGGGCGACGAGGAGAACCGGCAGCTGCTGCTGTCGCGCATCCGCGCCTACGCGGCGGAATACGAGCTGCTGGCCAACACGCTCGCGGGCGTGCGCATGTTCTTCGCCTACGCGGACGAGTGACGAGCCGGGGAGGAACAAGGCTGGAGAGTTGAGCGCATATGCCGCCGCGCGCACGTCTTGTTCGCCACTTCGGGCGTGTGATTCGGCGTTCAGGGTTTAGGGGGCTTCTTTGCAAAGTCGGCAGTCAGGCACAAGTGGGTGGTGGTCCCGGCAGGTGATGACGATGCGGCGGCGGGAAAGGCATTTGTCGGAAGGGTTCGCAAGGCGGGAAAGGCCTGTGTGACAGCTGTGATGCGCAGTCTGCGGCAAAGGCGGCCATGGTGACAGCGGCATTGGCGGCAGAGAAGAGTGGCGAATCTTCATTTCAGCGCGGCCAGGTTGCGCATGTGTGGATGTTGTCTGCTTGGACAGTGACGAAGGTGACTGTGCGAACGTTGATATGATATATGAGGTAAAATGATATGATATATGAGGTAAACGTCTGTTCTGCGAGTTTCCCAGAATGCTCTGAAATTACAACGATGCCTTGCCACATGGACGGACTCGTTACACCACACAGAGCAGCAGCAGAAAAAACCTAGACACTGGCAAAGGTACATGCACTATCACTTCTCGGATACCTACCCTGAAGCACATTCACGGCCTCGCAACGTCAGTCCAGTCCTTTTGCCAATTGCACAGCACAATCTGCACCTCGAAGCATGCAGTGCATCTGAAACCCAGCATTGCAGCAAATCAGCAGTTGCCTGACGTGCGATCGCAGATCGTCACGGATTGCAGTTCGTCTGCCTCCCTCAAAACACAGTGCACGATCCACCAGTCATGGCCGACCTCATGACGTCATCTGCGGCGGTGCCGGCGACGCCAGCGGGTGTTCCTCCGCCTGCTGCTGCTGCTGTTGCTGCTGCTGCTGCTGCGGGTGCACGTCCCCGGGGTCGGGCATCATCTCGTAGCTGCCGTTGCGCGCCGCCGGCGACTGCCTGGGCGGCGCGGGCGTCGCCGCCGAGCCGCAGGGCCCCCAAACAAGGCTCGACAGCGCGCCCATTGTCCGCACGATCCAAGGCGTCTCCAGCTGCGCCAGCCGCAGCCGCAGTGCCGCCAGCTCCTGGGCCTGCAGCGACAGATACCCGCTCTGTTGGTCGGCATGCCCCAAGAGCAGGTGGTTGAGTGAGAATTTCCGAGCTTCGAGGGCGTGGGCAAACATAACCCAATCCCCACCCCCTAAGCGCTCGCGAATGCGTCTTCTGTTGGGCTGCACAGATTCCCTTTTCCTACAACATTCATTTCAAAAAGCACTGTTGATTCCAAGATAATACCTGCGCCTCCAGCCTGTGGGAGACCTCATCCTTGGAGTCGCGGATGGCGGACTGCACGAAGGAGCGCTGCGTGCGCTCCTGGTCCAGCCGCCCCTGCAGCGACGCTATCTCCCGCAACAGCGTCTGCCCCTGTGCAGCAGGGTGCAACGGACGAGATTGGCCAAGCGCTGCAAGCGTTATGAATCATACGCCAACCCACACACTGAACAGACCGGCCAGTCAAACTGGCATGCTACGATGCACACCGCTTCAAACGGTCCACAAGGGCGCCAGCGCTCGTGCGTGTGACACACAGCAGATAGGAAGGACAGCCATAGCGAGACTCACTCCCTCTCTGGCATGAACCCTAAGCGTGTACCAAATGCATATTGCGAGGTCCACCCACCTGCTTGTCGACCTGGCTCTGCATGAGCACCAGGTGCTGCTGCTCGCGGCTGACCTCCGCTGCCAGGTCGTCCGCCACCCCCTCCAGCACGCCCTCCAGCTTGGCTTCCAGCTCCGCAACCGACTGCCGCACGCACCGCTCCACCTCTGGGCTGTAGCCCGGCTGCTGCTGCTGCGGCGCAGCCGGCTGGCCGTGCGGCGTCTCTGCGCCCTGCCCCGCCGCCGCGCGCGCCGCGTCGTACCGCCGGTACGCCTGCTGCTGCTCATAGGCTTCGTGAGCGTCGTCCTCTGCGTACGAATCGTACCCATTGTACCCGGCGCCGGCAGCAGCGCCGTCGCCGCCATCGCCGTCTAGCTGCGCATTCAGCTCCTTCACCTGCACATGAGAGAATGGCTAGTATCTCGTGAATTGGTGCGTCGAACGTTTTCAAAGTGCAAAGGCTGCTCATTCAGTTGCATCCATGCGGTCAGCTGGCAGTACCAGGTGCAGCGGCTACCTTTTGCTGCAGCGCCTCAAAGACTTCGCCAGTGTGCTCCAACACTGCCTCCCGAGACAGGTCAGCGCTCTCTGCTTGCTCATACGACCCGGATCGCTGTGCCTCGATTTCCGGTGCAAGGGTCCTGACAAGGGGCTGCTCGTCCATGGCAGGCGCCGAGGTAGCTTGTGCGAGTGTCCAGGAGGCTTGGGATTAACGCAAGCAGTCGAGTGCTGGTGCTACTTGCTAGTCTCGGTCGAAGAGCGACTTCAAAGTGCATGACCAGATGTGACCATCTTTCGGAGGAAACCGACCCGCACAAGACCGCGAAAGCCTGCAAGCCGCCTCAGCAAGCAGAAGCACAGTGCCTCTCAGATGCTCAAGCCAAGATGCAGGCCTGGCTCGCGCGGCGAGGTGAGAAGGTCATCAGCTCCAAAACCCTTCCGATCATCGATTCCAGCTCATCATGCATCAGCAATTTCAAACTGCAATGCCTTTTTGGCGCACCACACGCCCGCCCGATCCAGCAGCCATGAACACCATGGAGGATGACAGGCAGCAGCCGCAGGGCTCGCAGCAGCCGCCGCTCGAGAGCACGGAGGAGCTGGGCGCGGTGCTGCGGGAGAAGTTCCTCGAATTCCTGGAGGCCTTCACAGAGGCGGACGCCGCCAAGGCGGCCAATGCGCCGGTGCCAGATGACGGCGAGGCGCAGCTGTACTACGTGAACCAGGTGCACGCGATGAAGACGGCGGAGAAGACGACGCTGTTCGTGGACTTCTGTCACGTCGACCTGCAC
>JAABUM010002724.1_pt1 | contig 23120 bp, 22 predicted proteins | sample 5559161 | NCBI WGS metagenome assembly JAABUM01 (sample SAMN10711868, study PRJNA513369) | rock metagenome | isolation source: Antarctica rocks | place: Antarctica: Victoria Land, Siegfried Peak nord
GTAGATGAGCACCCGGTCGCAGGTCGCAGCGAGGTCCTCCGGCTCGCTGCTGACCAGGATCACCGCCATGCCGCCCGTAGCGGCGCGGCGCAGTGCATGCAGGATGTCCGCCCGGGCTCCGACGTCGACGGCCTGCGTTGGTTCATGCAGGACCAGCAGTGTGGGGCCGGTGGTCAGCCACTTGGCCAGCAGCACCTTCTGCTGGTTCCCGCCGCTGAGCTGCTTGACCAGCATCGAGGGAGTGGGCGGCTTGATGTCGAGCTCATCAACCGCCGACTCCGCACCCTCGCGTTGCCAGCCCGGGCGACGAACCACGGGCGGCCGCGTCGGCGCAGCTGCGGCAGGCTGATGTTGTCGCGGACGTTGATCTCGAAGGCGAGGCCGTCGCGGTCCCTGCGCTCGGGGACCAGCACGATGCCGGCCCGAAGGCAACCGCGGACACCGGCTCGGGTGAGGTCGACTGCCGTGCTGGCGGTGCTGCCCGTGCTGGCGGTGCGGACCTGTCCGCCAGTCGCCGGCTCGGCGCCGGTGAGCAGGTACGGGATGTGCTCGTAGCCGTTGCCCGGCAGGCCGGTGATGCCCAGGACCTCCCCTGCTGCCAGCGAGAAGTTCACGTCAGCAATCTGCTTGCCGGCGAGCCCGGTGACGGTCACGGTCGGCTCGGGGGTGGCCCGGTGGGCGGACCGGGCGTTGGTCGCCTCCAGCGTGCCGCCGAGCATCCGGCGTGCGATCTCCTCCTCGCTCAGCTCGCTGGTCGGCAGGCCGGCTCCGGCGAGCCGGCCGTCGCGCAAGATCGTCATCCGGTCGGTGACGCCCATCAGCTCGATGAGGTTGTGGCTGACCATGATGGCTGCGCTGCCGTCGGCCGTCACCCGGCGGAGCAGGTCATGGATGCGCTGAAGGTCTGCGCCGGCCAGCGCCCTGGTGGACTCGTCCAAGATGATCAGGCCGGACCCGGCGGCGTGGTCCCGCAGGGCTCGCGCGATCGCAACCTCCGCACGCTCGGCCGCGGTCAAGGTCCCCACCAGCGCGGAGGGCTCCAGGTCGACGCCGAGGCGCGCCAGGGTTCGCTCGGTGAGCCGGTCGCGCTGGGCCCGGTCGATGCGCCCCAGCAGGCGTGCGGTGGGGAAGCCGCCGACGCAGACGTTCTCGGCCACCGTCAGCTGGTCGAGCAGCCCGAGATCCTGGTGCACCACGGAGACCCCGGCGGCGTGCACCTCTGGCCACCGCACGGGCAGGTGCATCGCACGCCCGTCGACGTGGTAGCGCGCTCCGGGGTCCGGCGTGTAGATGCCGGTGAGGATCTTGATCAGGGTGGATTTGCCCGACCCGTTCTGGCCGGCGAGGCCATGGACCTCGCCGGCCAGAACGGTCAGCTCGACATCGGTGAGCACCTGCACGGGCCCGAAGGTCTTGTTGAGTGCGTGCACCTCGAGACGAGCCGGGGCAGACGACATCGAACTAGATCCCCCAGGCGGTCGTGAACGTCTTCTTGAAGTCGTCCGAGCCGTACCAGGCGTTCGTGGTGTATGCCTCCGGGGTCAGGGTCAACCCACCCACGTTGTCCTTGGTGAAGATCCGAGCCAGGCCGAGACCGTTGACCGGCAGCTGACCGACCAGCATGCGCGCGATCCCGTCCGCGAACTGCCAGCCGAGGTAGATCGGGCTGGTGCCGGCATCGGCGAACTGCACCTGACCCGCCTTGATGCGCTGCAGCGAGTCCAAGCCACCATTGGTCCCTGACAGCTTGACCTTGTTGGTGAATCCAGCACTCTGGATTCCGGCCAGGGCATTCGCCGCTGACGCGTCCAGCTCGGAGATCACGTAGGTCGTGTCGGGGTGCGAGATCAGTGCGGAGCTGACCTGGGACGGAACCCTGTTGAGACTGGCGGTGTTGTAGTCGATCTCGGTGAACGTGCAGCCGGGGCAGTTGTCCTTGAAGAACTGCTTGGAGTAGGCGGCGGCACCGAGGGTCTGCGGCGAGTCCGTGACGCCGATGAACAGAATCTTGGCCTTGCCGCCGCTGTCAACGATCACAGCCTCGTCGTTCAGCTTCTGCAGCAGGTTGATCGACAAGCTGGTGTCGTAGAAGGCGAGCTGCGGAGAGTCGGTCTTGCCGCCGCTCGGTGCCTCGCCGGCAATGAGTACCGGGATGTGCTTCGAGACGAGGTTGTCGAACGCGGTGGGCACCAGGGCGTAGTCGATGTAGCCGGTGACCACGCCGTCCGCGCCTTGCGAGGCGGCCTGGTTGATGCACGCGGCGATCGTGGTCGGCAGGAACTTGCCGTCGCACGTGTGGAACTGGGCGCCCAGCTGGCTGACCGCCCCCTGGATACCGACGCCGAACCCGTTGAGGATGGGGACCGCGGACCCGATCGGGATGTACCAGATGTTCTTGCCCTTGAGCTTGCTGACACCTCCGGAGATCGGCTTGATCGCCGGATAGCTGGTCACCGGCCCGGTGTACTTGGCGAGGTCGGCCTTGGCCGCGCTGTTGGCGTCGCTCCCGCCGCTACCGGCGGAGGACCCGGCGCTCGCCGAGCTGCTGCTCCCGCTTGAGGGGCTCGAGGAGGAGCTGGAACTGCCGCCGCACGCCGCCGCGACGAGCGTGAGTGACGCGATACAGGCGGCGAGGAGCGGCCTGACGGCGCGTCTCCGCTGCTGGGACTGGTACGGCATGGTCATGTCCTCCGGATCAGATGGGTGTTCAGCGCGGTGCCGGGGCGGCGAAGTATGGGTTCGCGTGGCCGGCTCCTTGCGCTCCGGGGGCAGGCAGTGTCGGAGCCCGGGTTCGGCTGAGTGTCTTGAGTCACGCCGCCGATGTCAAGGTTTCTCATGTAGCGGATCGATTCTGAATCGTCGAGTCGTCCCCAGGCTGTGTGGTCGTTTCTGCCGTGCTACGGTCAGCGCGCCCCCCAGGTTCTCCATCCAAGGCGATGCGAGGCCCAAGCCGAGGAGGAGCGTTGCGTCAAAGCCCGGCTCCCCGAAGCCTGTCCCAGGCGGTGTTCGCCGAGCTGCGCGCACAGATACTCGCTGGCAGCCATGCTCCCGGTGCCAAGCTCAGCCCGCGTGCCCTCGCCAGCGCGTCGAACGTGAGCCTGTCGGTTGTGCGAGAGGCGCTGGCGCGACTCGCCGAGCAGGGCCTCGTCGTCGCGGAACCGCAGTTCGGCTTCACCGTCGTCTCGCTCGACATGCACGATGTCCGTGACATCGCCAGGCTTCGCGTCCTCATCGAGTGCGCGACGCTGCGGGATGCGCTCGAGAATGCCGACATCGAGTACGAAGCACGGGTCCTGGCGAGCCATCACCGGCTCGCGCGCACGCCGCTGTACGAGGACGAGTGCACCAACGTCCTGACGGAGGAGTGGGCGTGGGCGCACGCGCAGTTCCACTCCGCGCTGCTAAGCGGTTCACCCAGCCCCCGGCTGCGCGAGCTCGCCGACAGTCTCCGGGAGACCGCTGAGCTCTACCGGCGGTGGTCCGGCTGCCTTTCTGGTCAGCAGGGCCGGCGCGACGTGCCGGCCGAGCACCGCGCTCTGATGCAGGCGGCACTCGACCGCGACGCCGACCGCGCGGTCGCACTGCTGACCGACCACATCAACCTGACCGCGTCGATGCTGGAGCGCTACGTCCAGGAGCACCCACTGGCTCGCAGTGCCGTCGAGCCGGTCGGCGCCGGTGACGCAAAACCCTGACTGCCTCTCGAAGGTCAGCCCGCCCTGCTCCGGAGTTCTGTTCGGCGCCCGGTGCTCGACTCGAGCTGGAGCAGTATCTCTGCCGTGCGGTCGACGTGCGCCTCGAACAGGGCAACGGCACGCTCCGCCTCGTGAGCGAGGGCTGCATCGAGCAGCGACTTGTGCTCGGCCGCGACATCCCGACAGCTGTCGCCACCGCTGCCCGACCAAGCTCGGTACAGCTCGGCCGCGTCCGACAGACGCGCGCAGATGTCAAGCAGCACCTGGTTGCCGCACGCCTCGATCAGCTTGTAATGGAAGGCGATGTGGGCGACGGCCCAGTCGTTGTTGCGCGTTGTCGGGTCATTGGGCAGGTACATCGGCTGGCTCGCCATTCGGTGGTGCGCGGCGAGGACCTCCGACTCCCAGGACACCCCGCCCCGTTCGACCGCGAGGCGCAGCGCTGCGCCTTCGTTGATCTTGCGGGCGACAGTCAGGTCGTTGAGCACCTGTTCCGACAGCGTCGTGACGTGGAAACCGCGGTTGCGTTCGATGCGGACGAGGTTCTGCGCGGCGAGCAGGCCGAGCGCTTCGCGCATGACGCTGATACTGACGCCGAAACGCCTGCCGAGTTCAATGGGCTTCAGTCGTTCGCCCGGCGCAAAGCGGCGATCGAAGATATCTACACGCAGCTGGCCATACACATCGACGGCGAGGCTCTCACCTCCGGCTCGCTTCACCACCGACGAAGAATAACACCGGGCTGAGAATCGATTGTGTGTTGACAGTCGAGTCTGCTACTCGGAAGATGAGCCGCGGGCACGGTGTAGACGCGCCTGTCCCGCATCTCCTACATGCTGATAAGTCCGCGCGACCCCCGGACCACTCACCCTTCGGAGTTACACCATGCGAATCGCCAACGTTGCCGGACGGAGCACCCTCCTCGACCCCTCCGGAGCCGGACTGGACGTCGGGAAGGCCAGCGATGGCAGGTTCGCTTCCGAACCGCAGGCACTGTTCGAGCAGTGGGACGAATTCCGGGACTGGGCCGCGACGCAGGAGGGCCGGGCCGACGTCGCCGTCGACCCCGGCGACCTGAATGCCCCCACCCCCCGGCCTCGACAGGTCTTCGCCATCGGCCTCAACTACGCCGAACACATCAACGAGTCAGGCATGGGACGGCCACCGGCGCCGGCGGTGTTCACCAAGTTCCCGACGTGCATCGCCGGACCCAACGACACGGTCTCGCTGCCCAGCGGCAACGTCGACTGGGAGGTCGAGCTGGTGGTGGCCATTGGCCGGCTCGCTCGCGGTGTCGGGGAGTCCGAGGGCTGGGGCCACGTGGCGGGGCTCATGGTCGGCCAGGACCTGTCCGAGCGCGTGGTGCAGCTGGTCGGCCCGGTCCCGCAATTCTCCCTCGGCAAGTCCTACCCCGGCTTCGGCCCGGTAGGTCCCGCGCTCGTCACCGTCGACGAGATCCCGAACCCCGACGACCTGGAGCTGGGCTGCCGGCTCGGCGACGAGGTGCTTCAACTGGGTCGCACCCGCGACCTGATCTTCAGTGTCCCCGAGCTCGTCGCCAGACTGTCGGCCGTCTGCCCGTTGTTGCCGGGCGACATCATCTTCACGGGAACCCCCTCCGGCGTCGGAAACGCCCGCGACCCCAAGCGGTTCCTCCCCCCGGGCGGCGTGCTCACCAGCCACATCGAAGGCATCGGCGAGCTGCGCAACGAGCTGGCCGCGGGTCCGAGCTACGACAGCACCGGCTGAGGGACGGCGCCGACCCCGACGTTCGCGGTCGGCCTGCTCGCCACGCTCAGGCTGGTGGATCAGAGCCCGAGCAACCGGGCGGCGTTGCCGCCCACCACGGCGTCACGGTCCGGCTCCGACAGTCCGATCGCATCGATGCGCTGAACCGGGTCGCTCACCCCCATGTCGAACGGGTAGTCGGTCCCGAGCAGCACGTGGTCTGCTCCCACAACCCCGACGAGCCGGGACAGGTCGCCAGGGGTGTAGACCAGCGAGTCGAAGTGCAGTCTGTCCAGGTAGTCAATGGGCCGGCGCTGCATGGTCCGGCTCTCGGGCCGCACGGCATACGCGTGGTCGGCGCGGCCCAGGTAGTGAGGGAAGTACCCGCCGCCGTGCGCCGCACAGATCCGTAGCCGCGGGAAGCGGTCGAGCACGCCGCCGAAGACCAGATGGTGCAGGGCCAGCGTTGTCTCGGTCGGGTTGCCGACCACGTTGCCCAGGTAAGCGAGGGCCAGCCGCGACCCCAGGCTGCAGCCCCACGGGTGGATGAAGACGAACGAGCCCAGCTCCTCGGCGGCGGCCCAGAACGGATCGAGCGAGCGGTCCGAGAGGTCGCGCCCGGCGACGCTTGTGGAAATTTCGACGCCGCGCATCCCCGGTTCCCTGCTTGCCGTGCGTAGCTGCTCCGCAGCGGCCCTCGGATGCTGCAGCGCGACGGCGGCGAGCCCTACGAACCGGTCGGGGCGCTGCGCGATGAATCGCGCGATGTGGGCGTTGGCAGCCGCGACGATGTCGGCGGCCAGGGCCGGTTCAGCCCAGTAGTGGTAGAGCGTCGGAACCGTGCTGAGGGCCTGGACGTCGACGCCACTCTCGTCCATCTGATCCAGCCGGGTTGCTAGGTCGTCCAGCAAGGGGCGGTAGGTGGTGGAGGCGAGGGTGATGTTCAACCGGGTCGACTCGACGCCGAAGGTCGCGAGCTGGTCGGCCTGCTCGGCGGCAAGGCCGGGCTGCCCCTGCACGAGCGACCCGATGGCGGGGACGTCGACATGCGCGTGGACATCAACTGATCGCACGCTCATCGCACGACGCACGTGTTGGTCTGCGTCCCGAGCCCGGTAATGGTCGAGGTCATGACGTCGCCCTCGCGCAGGTACCGGCCGTAGTGCGCGCCGTTGCCCGCGGGGGATCCGGTGAGCAGCAGGTCGCCCGGCCCCATCGGCGTGATGGAAGAGACGTGGGCGATCAGCTCCGGGATCCCGAAGATCATGTCTGCGGTGGTCTCGTCCTGCATCACCTTGCCGTTCAAGGCGAGGGTGATCCGCAGGTCCATCGGGTCGGGGACGAACTGCGCCGGCACGAAGTGCGGACCAAGTGGCAGGAAGGTGGGGGAGTTCTTGCCCGCCAGCCAGTCAGTCCCGATAGCTGGGATGTCCGGGCGGAACACCCGGTCGCGGGTGGTGAGGTCGTTGGTCATCACGTAGCCGGCGACGTGGTCCATCGCGTGGGCGCGATCAACCTGGTAGGCCTCGACGCCGATGACGACGCCGAGCTCGAGCTCCCAGTCGTGCTGGGTACCGACGTCGGGTAGCACCACGTCGTCCTGCGGCCCACAGATTGCCGATGGCAGGCCCAGGAAGACGTACGGCGTCCCGTGGTCGGCCCGCTCCTGCATCAGCGCGGTGGCGCGCTGCAGGGTCGCGTCCGGGTCGGGGTCGCCGGCCTGGGCGGCGGCGGCCACCATCAGCTGGACGACGTGCGTCTTGTAGTTCGCGCCGCTCTGGAAGATCTGATGCGGGGCGATCGGTGCCAGCGGGACCAGCTCCTCGAGCGGGGTCGAGAGCGCTGCCCACGTACCCCCGTCGGTCGCGCCGTCGACAGCGTCGCCGAGCACTCGCTGGTTCGACGGCCAGTCGGCGAGCAGGGCCGGAAGGTCCGGCGCGTCCGGATGCAGCCGGGCGAGTGCGACGACCTCGGACCCCACGACCACGCCGCAAAACCATGCGTTCGGCTTGTCGCCGCCGGGCGGATGAAAGCGCCCGAGGGCGTAGGGCGTGCGCACAGCCATCGTCTGATCCCGTCGTGTGCTCGCTGAATGCCGCTTGCTCGGTGTCTGCAGTGCGGCTCTCCCGCACCCTAGGGGGAGCCCCGTTCCTGCGGGACCACTCGATAGCTCTGAGCATCGACGCTGTCGATGAGTGCCGTCAGAGATTGGCCGCCAGGGTGGCGACGCACTCGCGCAGCCAGTGATGGGCCGGGTCGTTGTGGAACACCGGATGCCAGAACATCGTCTCGACGATCGGCCGCAACGGCACCGGTGGGGCGAGGATCTTGAGCTCGCGGCGGATTGGCGTGCTGCGCACCAGCCGTTCGTGCACGAAGGCGAACAGCGACGTGCCGGGCAGCAGCCAGGGAACCAGCGTGAAACTGAGGGTCGACAGCGCCACGTCGGTCTCGATGCCCAGCTCTGCCAGCTGGATGTCGACGTAGGCCGCCCCACCGCCGACGTTGTTGTACCGGACATATCGAAGCCGGCTCAGCTGCTCGCGGTAGAGCGTGTCGCCGACGTCGCGGTGCTGGTTCCACACGGCGCCTACGTACCGGTCGGTGAACAGGGCCCGGTGTGGGAAGCGCCGCATCGTCGGAGTGGTCAGCTCCCGTGGCATGACGACGAGGTCCACCTGGGCGCGCTCGAGCTCGACCTCGGTCGCGCCACTGACCGGGATGACGTTGACGGCGACGCGCGGCGCCTCGCTGTACAGCCGAGCCAGCAGCGGACGCAGCAGGATGAGCGTCACGTAATCGCTCGCAACGACGGTGAAGGTGCGCTCATCCGCCCCGGGGTCAAAATGCGGCTTGGTCACCAGCATCTGGTCAATCCCGACCAGCACAGCACGCACCGGCTCGACCAACGACTGCCCCACCGGCGACAGCTCGTGCACCCGGCCGTTGCGGATCAGGAGGGGGTCGTCGAACAACCGGCGCAGCCGGGCCAGTGCTGCACTCATGGCCGACTGTCCGATACCGACCGCATCTGCGGCCCTGCTGACGTGTCGATGCTCGAGCAGCGCGTTCAGCGGGATCAGCAGGTTGAGGTCCACCCGCCGCACGGCCGCCGGCACATCCACAGCCGCAGTGTGCCAGCGCTGGTATCGATGGCGTCGCTGAGCGCCATCACGGATCGGGCCTGTCCCGTTCACAGGCACGGCGTTAGCGTCGCCTGTAGGTAGTCGTGCGGCTGGGCAGCGGAGGCGGGCTATGAAGGTTCTGGTGGTCGGCGCCGGCATCGGGGGACTCGGGGCGGCCATCGCGCTGCGGCAGCGCGGGCACGACGTCGACCTCGTCGAGGTCAAGCCGGAGTTCTCGGTGTACGGCGTCGGGATCAACCAGCCGGCCAACAGCTTGCGGGCGCTGCAGGCGCTGGGTGTGCTGGACAAGGTCCTGGCCGTCGGCTACCAGTTCGACGACCTCGACTTCTACGACGGCATGGGCGAGCACATCGTCCACATCACGTACGCGCTCGGCGGCGACGACGTTCCCGCCAACAACGCCCTGTCCCGTCTGGACCTGGCGCACATCCTCATCGACGCCACCGAGCGGCACGACGTCAAGATCAACTATGGCACGACCGTCGAGCGGTTAACCGACACCGGTGGCGCCGTCGACGTGCTGCTCACCAACGGCCGGCGCGAGTCCTACGACCTCGTCGTCGCCTTCGATGGCATCAAGTCCCCCACGCGCCGGAGCCTGTTCGGGGCCGAGCACGACGCCGTCTACTCCGGTTTCGGCGTCTTTCGGATCACCTTGCCCCGGCCGAGCGACGTCACCGGCACGCGCGTCTATCAGGCCCTTGGTGTCAAGGCCGGGTTCATCCCGCTCAGCGAGGCATCGATGTACATGTTCGTCGTGACGCCGAACCCCCAGGGCGTCACCCACCAGGCGAAGGACTTCGCCGACATCCTGCGGGCTCGCATGGCCCCGTTCGGGGCCCTGCCCGGCGAGGTGCGCGACACCATCACCTCACCGCAGGGGATCGTGTACAGCCCGATCTCCGACGTGATGCTGCCCCTGCCGTGGTTCAGGGGGCGGGTCGGCATCCTCGGCGACGCGGCACACGCCTGCGCACCACACCTGACCCAAGGCGCGGGGATGGCCCTCGAGGATGCCGTCGTCCTCGCCGAGTGCCTCGATGCACCGGGCTCGCTCGACGAGCGGCTACGAGCCTTCGAGCAGCGTCGCTACCCGCGTGCCCGCCTGGTCCAGGATGTCTCCCACGCCATCCTCGACAGCGAGATGGGGATCACCCCCGACACCTGGGACGCCGCCGTCGCCGGGATGCGCGCGCACCTGCCCGAGCAGATGGAGGGTGTCGACCGCCTGCTGGACGCTCCGGCATGACGGCGCATGCACCACTCGTCCCCAACGCTCAGCTCGCACCACCAGAGGAACGGATTCACTCATGACCACGACCTACTCCGGCAGCGTCGGCCTCGACCATGCCATCCCCCCGCCGCCGCGCGTGGGGCCGCCGCTGCCGCCGCCGGCCCCCCGTGGTCGGGTCGCTGCGTCCGACCTCGCGCGCCGGTCCCCGATCACGCACCTGCGCTACGTCGCGCTCGCCACCGAGGACTTCGCCGCGACCGTCGCCTTCTACGAAGGCATCTGGGGGCTGTACCGCGTCGGTGGCGATGACGACGTGGCCTTCCTCGGTGCGGTCGGCAGCCCGGAGCCCTTCGTCATCCGAGTCCGGGCCGCGCAGGCGCGCCGCACCGACCTCATCGCGTTCGCCGCGGTCGACAGCGCCGCCGTCGACGCGCTCGCCGGCGAACTGGCTTCGGGCGGGCTTCATCTCGCCACCGAGCCGGGGATGCTGGCCAGCCCCGGCGGGGGCTACGGCTTCCGTTTCTTCGACCCCGACGGACGCCTCGTCGAGGTCTCGAGCGACGTCGCCGCCAAGCCCTATCGCGAGCTGGAGATCGGGGAGGCGGTCCCCCGCAAGCTGAGCCACGTCGTCATCGACACCCCAGACGTAGGCGTGCTCAAGAGCTTCTACGAGAAGTACTTCCGGCTGCGGCTGTCGGACTGGCTCGAGGACCGGATGTGCTTCCTGCGCTGCTCGGACGACCACCACAGTCTGGCGATCGCGCACAGCTCCAGTGCCGGCCTCAACCACGTCTCGTTCGAGATGCGCGACATCGACGAGTACATGCGGGGCACCGGGCGGATGACCCGGCAGGGGCACGGTCCGCTGTGGGGCCCCGGACGGCACAGCTCCGGCGACAACGTCTACTCCTACTTCGCCGGACCGGACGACTTCGTCGTGGAGTACACCACCGCGCTCGAGAAGATCCCCGACGAGAACGCCTGGGTGCCGCGGGTGTGGCCGGCCTCGGGGGAGTACGCCGACCGATGGGGCACCGCAGGCCCCGGTGAGGACCTGTTCGCACTGTGGCACCGGACCCCACCAGACCCGGGCCTGTGGGTTCCCCCGCCGGTCTGAGCGCGACAGACTGCACCTGTGAGTTCATCAACGCATGACCAGCCTGACCTCGGGCCCCCGGAGCTGGTCGAGGTCGCGGAGCACGTGTTCGCCTACATCCAGCCCGACGGATCCTGGTGGATCAACAACACCGGCTTCATCGTCGGCAGCTCGTCGATCATCAGCGTCGACGCCTGCTCGACCGAGCGGCGTACCCGGGCTTACCGCGAACGGATCGCGTCGGTCAGTCCGGCGCCGGTAGCGACGCTGGTCAACACACACCACCATGGTGACCACACGTACGGCAACGCCTTCATGGGAGCCGCCACAATCGTCGGGCATGAGCGGTGCCGCACCGAACTGATCAGGGCCGGCCTGCCGGCTGACACCGGCATCTGGGACCCCGTGGAGTGGGGGCACGTCACTCTGGCACCACCGACCATCACCTTCATCGACGGGCTGAAGCTGTGGTCGGACGACACTCTCGTCGAGGTCAGTTACGTCGGCCAGCCCGCCCACACAACCAACGACAGTCTGGTGTGGCTCCCGGAGCAGGAGGTGCTGTTCTGCGGTGACCTCTTGTTCAACGGCGGCACCCCGTTCCTGCTGATGGGGTCGGTGCTCGGTGCGATCGAGGTGCTCACGAAGATTGTGGCCCCCATCCCCGCCCGGGTCATCGTGCCGGGCCACGGACCGCCGTGTGACCACGAGCTGATCGGGACCATCGTCGGGTACCTGGAGTTCGTGCTCGAGACGGCGCAAGAGGGTAGGGCCGCCGGCCTGACCCCCCTGCAGGCGGCACGAGAGGCTGACCTCGGTCCGTACGCCGAGTGGTTGGACAACGAACGCATCGTCGGCAACCTGCACCGCGCCTACGTCGACCTCGATCCGACCGGTCCGGAATTCGACATCCTCGCGGCGCTGACCGACATGGTCGAGTACAACGGCGGCCAGCCGCTGTCCTGCTACGCGTGAGCTGTCCCCCGGCGCTCCACTATCGCCGGGCCTCGCCCCCGCCCAGCTTTCCGCATAACCTTCATGCGGAATGCCGAACGAGGGGGTGGGCGTGATCGCCACTCACGAGCCGGCTGGCGGAACGAGCAGGCCGCCGTCCGAAGGACGGGCTGCCACCGCGTCGCGGCCGCACACGTGGCGGCAGCCGGCGCCCGCAGGCGCGATCCGCCCGGCTGCTCGAACGTCACGAGCCGAAAGCACAGCAGACCAGCTCATGACGATCGCCCGAGCCGCCGCGGCTGGCGACCGGCTCGGTTCCAAGGAAGAGCTTCGGACGCGGTGCGGGGTCGCGGTCGGAACGTTCAACGAGGCGGTGCGGATCGCGCAGTCCAGGGGGATCGTGTCGGTTCGTCCCGGCCCCGGCGGAGGCGTGTTCGCTGCCGCCCAGTCAGCGATGGTACGCCTGGGGAACTCCGTGCTCGCGTTGGACGCCGGCGACACGTCGGTCGCCGAGGCCATCCGCATCCGTGACGCGCTCGACCCGCTGCTCATCGAGGACGCCTTGTGGCACGCGTCGCCGGCGGACGTCTCGGGGATGCGGGAGGTCGTCGCCGACATGGCTGCGGCGGTCGAGCGGTACGACCCGGCCGGCTTCGTGCACGCCAACTGGCAGCTGCACGCCCGCATCGCTGCGGTCAGCCCGCATCCCGTGCTCCGCTCGCTCTACCTGACCCTGCTCGACCAGATCGAGTCGCACACGCTCGACGTCCTGCCGGTCAGCGAGCAGCCCCTGCGCGCATACATCGCCGAGCGCCATACCCTGCACGCGCAGCTCGTCGATGCTGTGGACAGCCGCAACCGCGACCTTGCGCTGCACCTGATCGCGAGGCATTCCACCGCTCGTGCCCGGTCCGATTCACCGACCGCGGGCGCGGATCGTGCGGTGGCGGGGCTGTGACGCGCCCGTTGCCGCTGCAATAGAGACGAGCGTCTTCGCGGCGATCGACAGTTCGGAGGGCACGGTGCACACCACGGAGTGGGGGCGCCCGCCAGCAGTGCTGGTGCACGGCGGTACACCCGGCGGCGGGGGGGATGCGTTCGCGGCCCAACGCCCGCTCGCTGAGCGGTGGCGGCTGCTGCTCCCGGACCGGCCGGGCCACGGCAAGACACCCGCCGACGGCCGGGAGGACTTCGAACGCGATGCCGAGCTGGTGGCACCACTGCTCGGGACGGCCTGGGCTCACCTGGTGGGTCACTCCTACGGCGGTGTGGTGGCGATCTACGTCGCGGCCCGGCACCCGGCGCTGGTGCGCTCCCTGACGCTGATCGAGCCCCCGACGTTCTGGCTGGCGCCTGGCGACCCGGACGTCGGGGCGATGTCGCAGGCCAACCGGGCTCTCCTGAGCCGACCGCCGGCCACCCTGTGGGAGGTGCTCGACCGGTTCTTCGCGCTGGTCGGGATGACCCCCTTACCGTCGGTGCTCGACCGCTCCGGGCCTGTCCCGCCGCCGCTGGTGCAGGTCGCTCAGACCGTGCTCGAGCTCCGCGGACCGTGGGAGGGCGAGGTGACGATGGCGGAGCTGTCAGCCGGCGGGTACCCGGTCCAGGTCCTGACCTCGGGTCGGACAGCCGGGTTCGAGGGCATCGCCCGAGCCCTGGTCGCGGGGCTGGGCGCGACCCATCACGTGGTCCCCGGCACCGACCACACGGTGCAGCTGGCCGGCGAGGCGGTGAACCCGCTGCTGGAGCAGTTCTGGACGGCGGCTGAGGCTACCGTCTAGACGGTGGCGTCCGAGGGCTCGAGCGGTATCGCCGAGCCGCTGAGCTGAGCGTCCAGCTGGACCAGCAACCCAGCGACTGCCGCGGCGGTGGTCGCGGCGTACACGTAGAAGTCCGGGCGGACGATGACCGTGTCGGCGCCGAGCTCGGCGAGCCAGGCGAGGTAGCGGCCGTCGACGTCGCCCAGGTCGACCCCCGCAGACGCCGGCCGTCCGACGCGCAGCATCCTGGCGCCGATCCGCTGCAGGGTGTCCTGTGCTGCAGCCGGGAGCGGCACGTCCGGCGCGGACGTGAGGACGAACCAGCCGCGGCCCACCACGTCGTCGAACAGGCCCTCGATGTCGCCGTAGGTGACCCGGGACTGGATCGAGAGCAGTCCCGCGTGTTGGTCGCCGGCGGCGAGCAGTCCCGCGCCCAGGCGCGGCGGCGGGGGCGGGGGCGGGGCGAGCCGTGGGTCCTCCAGCTGGGCCATCATCTGCTTGTCGCGCTCGGCTGCCTCCGCCTGCCCCGGGACGCAGATGACGCGACCCAGACCGATCGACACATCGATGAAGTACCGGACGTGCGGGGCACGTTCAGGGCCGTAGGTGTCGAGCAGCCGGTCGTCAGCGGCGCCGCGCAGCACCAGGTCGAGCTTCCAGGCCAGGTTGAACACGTCGCGCAGCCCCGCGCACATGCCCTGCCCGGCGAATGGCGGCATCAGATGGGCAGCATCACCAGCGATCATCACCCGGCGGCTTCGCCACTGGTCGGCCCAGTGCGCCTGGAAGCGGTAGACCGTGTGCCGCTCCAGCACCGCGTTGTCGGGGGTCAGGCCCCAGGGCTGCAGGAACTCCCATGCCGTCTCGGTCTTGTTCAGGTCGTTGATGTTCTCGCCTGGCAGTGCCATGAACTCCCAGCGACGCCTGCCCGGACCGCCCGGGACGATGGTGGTGGGCCGTGCGGGGTCGCACAGCTGCCACGCCGGCGGGTCGAACGTCATCGGCTCATTCGGAATCATGTCCAGGATCAGCCAGTCGAAGAAGAACCCGAGGTCGGCGAGGGCGAACCCCATCAGCCTGCGCACCGTGCTGTTGGCGCCGTCACAGCCGACCAGATAGCGGGCCCGTACCGTCTCGGGCTCCTGCGCCCCGCCGGACTCAGCTGTCGGCTGCACCGTCAGGGTGACGCCGTCGTCGTCCTGGTCAATGCCCACAGCAGTGAGCCCACGGCGCAGGGTGACCGTGGTCTGCGCCCCAGCCCGCGCGCACAGCTCGCGCTCGAGGTCGGGCTGGGCGAAGAAGTTGGCGGTGTGCCACCACGACGGCCCCACGCCGCGCCAGTCGACCTTCAACAAGGTCTGCCGGGCTGCGTTGCGCCACTCGTACCAGTTGTCGTAGGGCTCGATGATCGGGTTGGTGTCCGAGCGGATGTCGACGGACTGCAGGATCCGGGCGACCTCGTCGTCGAAGTGGACCGCGCGGGGCATCGGGTAGATGTCGGCGTACCGCTCGATGACGACCACCCGGTAGCCGCGTTGCCCGAGCAGGGTTGCCAGCAGTTGCCCGACGGGCCCGTAGCCCACGATGGCAACGTCGTAGGCGGTGCTCACGGCCATCCTCAAGCCTCCTTGGACGCGATGAAACGATGGCGCAGCTCGCCGATGCCCTCGATATGGGTGACGAGCTCCTCGCCGTCTGCCAGCCAGCGCTGTGGGGTGCGGCCCAGCCCTACACCCGACGGGGTGCCGGTGAAGATGACGTCCCCGGGCAGCAACGGCATGGTGGCCGACAGCTTGGCCACCAGGGCCGGCACGGAAAAGATCAAGTCGCTGGTGCGGCCGAGCTGCATCTGCTCGCCGTCGATCGCGCAGCCGAGCTCGAGGTCGTTGGGGTCGTCGAACTCGTCCAGTGTGACCAGCCATGGGCCGATCGGCCCGAAGCCCGGCAGCGACTTGCCCAGGCTGAACTGCGGCGGGACCGCTGCCGTCTGCAGGATGCGCTCCGAGACGTCCTGGCCGACCGCGTAGCCGGCGACGTAGGACATCGCGTCCTCCTCCGGAACCCGGAAGGCGAGGCGGCCGATGACCGCGACGAGCTCGACCTCCCAGTCGGTGTGACCTCCGGCAGGCAGCGTGATCTCGCCGCGCGGGCCGATGATGCACGAGGGGAACTTGGTGAACACCGGCGGCTCGGTACTCGGGGCGGCGAAGCCGGACTCAGCGGCGTGCGCCCGGTAGTTCAAGCCGATGGCCAGCACCTGCCGCGGGGCAGGGGCGGGGGAGCCCAGGTCGTGCGGGTCGAACGGGTCGCCAGCCGGCAGCGTGGCCTGGGCAGCCCAGGCCGTGAACGCCTCCCACCGCTCGTAGACGTCCTGCGGCGACGAGCCGAACTCGCCCTTGCTGGCCTTCTCAACGTCCACGGCCGTGTCGTCAACAATCGCGACCAGCCGTCCGGCGAGGTTGGCAATACGCACGATCGGTGTCCTTCTGGTCGAGCCTGCAGCAGGCCGAACGGGTGCACCAGCGGGCACTGCGCGAGTGTGTCCGAATCAAGCATGATCAATAGGTAGATAATGTGGCTGGCTGTGACCCGTGTCAAGACTGGTGTCGGCCCCGCCCGAGGGCCGTGCCCGCAGCTGACCTGGTGAGGCTCCCCTGATCGACGTCCGAGAGCGTCGCCTGGCCCTGCTGGTGGCCGGATGCCTGTTCATGGAGATCCTCGACGGGACGATCGTGACCGCCTCCGCGCCGCAGATCGCGGCGAGTCTTAGGGTCTCCATCCCGGCGATCGGGCTCGTCGTCACCGCATACCTGGTAACCCTTGCCGTGTTCATCCCCCTCAGCGGATGGCTCGTGACCCGCTTCGGGACTCGCAGAATCTTCCTGTCGGCCATCGCCGTCTTCACGCTTGCATCCCTGCTCTGCGCGACGAGTGCCGGTCTGGGTGAGCTGGTGGCGCTGCGGGTCCTGCAGGGCATCGGCGGAGCGATGATGGTTCCCGTCGGTCGGCTCGCCGTCCTCGGTAGCGCGGCGAAGGCAGACATCATGCGACTGGTCTCCTATATCGTGTGGCCCGCGCTGGTCGCTCCGGTCATAGCTCCACTGGCGGGCGGGATCATCACCACCTACGCCGGGTGGCGCTGGCTGTTCGTCATCAACATCCCGCTGGGAGCGGCCGCCTATCTGGCAGCACTGCGCCTCGTGCCGGACACTCCGCCCGGCGATGCGCCACGACTCGACTGGGTCGGCGTGCTGCTGACGTCCACGGGCCTCGGCGGCCTGACCTACGCCGCGAGCATGGCTGCCTCGCGAGCTCCGGCGTGGCGGCTCGTCGTCCTGCTGGCCGCGGCCTCCCTGGCAGCCCTGGTGACGACGGTGTGGCACCTGCGGCGCGCCCCTCACCCGCTGATCGACCTGAGCACGCTGCGCATCCCCACCTTCCGCACCGCTGTCGGCACGGGCGCGCTGTTCTACCTCGCAATCGCCTCGGTGCCGTTCCTGCTGCCGCTGCAGTTCGAGACGGCCTTCGGCTGGAGCCCCATCAAGGCCGGCGCCGTGGTCCTGTGCCTGTTCGCCGGCAACATCGGCATCAAGCCGGTGGTCGGCGCTCTGGTGAACCGCTTCGGGTTCCGCACGCTGCTGGCGGCCACGGACTCTGCGCTCGCCGTCTCGATGGCCTGCCTGGGTGCGTTCACCCGATCGACGCCGCTGCTGCTCATCGTCGCCGTCGCCGTTCTCAGCGGGGTGTTCCGCTCAATCGGCGGAACCTCGTACAACACCCTGATCTTCAGCGACGTCCCGGCGGGCCAGATGGCGCACGCCAACGGCCTGGCCGCGACCGTGCAGCAGCTCTCGCTGGGACTGGGCGTTGCCCTGGCGTCTGTCGCGCTGCGCATCGGCGCCTCCACCCGCTCGGTACTGCCCGGCCCGCCCCGAGGGTCCGACCAGTACACGATCGCGTTCCTGGTCATGACCGTGCTGCCGCTGCTTGCGGCGGCGGGGGCGCTGCGGCTGCGCGCCGACGCCGGCAACGCGGTGCGCAAAGGCTGACCGCGTCACCAGGCGCTGAGCGCTACTCTCCGGCGCCCGCCAGGCGAGGAATCAGGCGCTCCGCGTTCCCACTGAACACGGACCGTATGAGTGCCCCGTCGAGGGCGGGGCTCTCGACAAGCCCTTGGGCCAGCCGTCGCACGATCGCCGCATTTGTGAAGGGGTAGTCGCTGCCGTACACCAGCCGTTCGCTGTCGACGAGGGTGAGCAGCGCCGGCAGCGCGCGCGGCAGCGGGACCCCGGCTACGTCGTAGTGCAAGCGGCGGAGGGCGGTGATCACGTCGACCCGCGGCGAGCCCGGTGGGCTGAGGGCGGAAAAGAGCAGGTCGACGCGGTCGGCCAGCACCGGCAGCGCGGCACCAGCATGCGGCACCACCCAGCGGATGCGCTGATACCGGTCGAGGACTCCGGTCAGCGCCAGGTTCACCACCGCGCGGGTGGTGTCGAACAGGAACTCGACGATGGGCCGCGGGCGGCCGAACGCGACGCTCTCCCAACCACACGGCGACACCGGATGGATCGTCACCAGCGCGCCGCGCGCATCCAGGGCAGCCATCGCCGGCTCGAGTCGGTCGTCGCCGAGGTAGACGCCGTCGTAGTGGGTGTGCAGCCCGACGCCGTCGGCGTGCAGCGTGCCGAACGCGTACTCGATCTCGCGCAGCGCCAGGTCGATGTCGGGCAGCGGAAGCGAGGCCAGCAGCCCGAAGCGGTCGGGATACTCGGCGACTGACGCGGCGCCGTCCTCGTTGACACCTCTGGCTAGCTGAGCCCTCTCCTGGGCCGAGTCGAGGAACCCGACTCCTGGCGAGGAGATCGACAGCGCCGCGGCGCGGATGCCGACGTCGTCCATCATCGCGATCGCGTCGGGGACGTTCCACTCCGGCAGGGCCGGCATCCCGTCGGGATGCGCCTGCCCGTGGGCGAGCGCGCTCTCCCGGTACCGCGGCGGCAGGAAGTGCGCGTGCAGGTCGATGGCGAGCGGGTCGAGCGGGGCGGGCTGTTCGGGCACGTGGCTCGGCTCCTTCGTGTAGATCAGCCGGCAATAGTCGGCGACCCCTTCACGAGGCCGACGGCTGCGCGGCCTGCTCGGCGATGTAGACCGCTGCGACCGGCACGATGGCTCCGTCGACAGCAGGTTTGATGGCCGGTCAGATCTGGCGGGCGGTCGCCTCAGCAGTGGCGAAGCCCTCAGCGGCGGCGCCGGTCATCAGCGGGCCTCGTGCGCGCCGACCATGAGCGCACCGAGGTCCTCCGGTGCCAGGAAGGAGGCCGGCGGCGGAGGGCCCCAGTTGTACAGACCCCGAGCGCCCTCCCAGACTTGCGGCTTCCACAGCGCGTCGTCGACGATGCAATCCAGGTCTGAGTAGTACTCCGAGAAATTGCCGGCCGGGTCCTTGAGATACCAGAAGAAGTTCGAGCCGATGTGGTGGCGGCCCAGGCCCCAGACGTGCCGGTCGGGGTCCTTTTCCAGCATCGCGGTGGCGCCGCGGCCGACCTCGTCGACGTCGTCGACCTGCCACGAGCTGTGATGCAAGAATGCCACGGGTGCCTGCTGCACCAAAACGTTGTGGTGATCGGTGGAGCAGCGCATAAACGCGGCGAGCCCCGGCACGGTGTCGCTCACCTTGAACCCGATGCCCTGCTGGAAGAACTTCTGAGAAAACGCCTGGTCGGTGGAGCCGAGCACGACGTGCCCCAGCTTGCGCGGTCGCACCGCGTTCTCGCGCAGTACCCCCGGCGCCCGCTGCTCGGTGCGGGCGTTGACCCCTGGGGCGTTGTAATTCGGCGCGGGGGTGGGCTCAGGGGCGTACCGGTCAGCGATCTCCACGCTGACGACCACCTCCGTACCGGGATCGACCGCAGACACGCTGGTGCTGGTGCGTTCGACGGCGACGCCGAGCTCGGCCAGCGAGGCCGCTACCTTGTCGAGGTCGTCCGGGTCGTCGGCACCGACGCCCAGCTGCACCAACCTGCGCCTGTCCGAGTGCATGACGCGCAGCTGCTCGCCACCGTCGACAGTGGCAAAGCGGTGTTCAGCGGCTGGACCGGGCGCGGGGGCCTCGGCGCCGTAGATAGAGGTGATGTTGGTAGGTGCCGGCGTTAGACCGAATTCGGCGTAGTAGCTGGCGGTCTGTTCGACGCTCGGAACGCCCATGACGATCTGGGTGAGGCGGTGCAGGGGCACGACGTTGTCCTCTCTGACAGCGTGTTCAGCGTGTTGCGTACACAACTACCGACTCGGTTGATGGTTCACCGGCGACGCGACTATTGGTTTCCGCATACTGCTTCGGGTGTGGCACCGGAGAGGCGCCCAGCACGGTGTCGTCGCGTCGGCCGTTGCTGTTCGCCCCAACTATGTACCAGTCGGCAGCGCTGCCGTCGCGCCACCTCGGCGTTCCGACGCCCCTCCGTCCAACCGACGACGAACTGGGTCACGTCGCCGCGTACGGTCCGGCCCGCCGGTCCGACAAGTCTACCGCTCCCACGGCGGGAAGTGTTTGATCCGTGAACGCTGTGACACATCTGAACCCTCCTCCGCTCCGCGACCGCTAGGCCCGTACTCCCAGCTCGCCATCGCACAAAGCTCATCGCGGATCGCCGCCTTCTCCGGGCAGGTAGGAGTCTCGGGCGAGGAGGCGCCGATGACTGTGGAGGACCAGGCCAGGCTCGTCTTCGCAGCCGTCGAGGCGCTGCTCGCCTCACAGGGCGCATCGCCGGGCGATCTTCTGCGACTGGTGACCTACGTCGTCCGTCGCGAGTCCCTCGCAGGCTTCAATCGGATACGCGACGAGGTGTACGCGTGCTGGTTCCCGGACGGGACGTACCCGCCCAACACCCTGGTCCTAGTGGCCGGACTCGCCATCGAGAGCCTGCTGGTCGAGGTCGAAGGGAGCTTCGCGCTTCCCGCGTGAGCGTCCGGCGGCTGGTCGACCGGAGCCATGGTCACCCCGATGCGGGAAGACGGAACGGTGAACCTGTCGGCTGCGGCGCTGGCCTCCCAGTTGGTCGACCACGGACACGACGGCGATGTCCTCAACGCCGATGACAGGTGATGAGCGACAACCCAAGCACCGGAAAAGGCCGACCTCATCGGTGCCGTCGTCGAAGCGCTCTGAGACCGGGCGCTGGTCCTGGGCGGAGCCGGCTCCAACGACACTCGGCGTGCGGTCCGAATGGCCGAGCAGGCCGCGGATCACCATGGCGGGCGCGGCTACATCGGCAAGCCGTGCTTCGACCGGGCATGAGTCAGCTTCGCCGTCAGGGAAAGGCCTTGGCGTGGCCAGGCCGTCGGAGGCTGGCGACCACTGCCCGGCGGTACTCGTCGAAGTTGACCAGCTTCTGCCCGGCGTAGAGCTTGGGCCTACAGGACTTCCAGGACGTGGCTACCCAAGGACGGGCCATGGCCACGCGGAACAGAAACCGCAGCACGGCACTGATCTTGGCGTCGCGGACGAACGGGCCCACCAGCACCAGGCCGGTCACCTGGGCGGGGTGGTCGGCGGCGACGAGGGCTCCCGCGCCTGCCGACATCGAGTTGCCGATGATCACCGCTGGCCCACCGAGATGCTCGATCACAGCGCGGACATCTTCCGCTGTCTCGGCGTCGCCGTACGAGGAGAACTGGTGCCGCTGTCGCCGTGCCCGCGGAGATCGGGGCAGGCGACCCGGTAGTCGGCCTCCCGAAAGTAGCGGCACTGCCAGATCGCTCGGTGAGCCGCGGCGGGGCGCTCACAGCGGCCGGACCGGGTCGGGTCGGTCGGCGAGGGGCCGCGGGGGGGCCACGGTGGCTCGACCGGGGTGGATCGGGTAGCAGCGGGGGAGCTGTGGCTCTGTCAAGATCTACTGGCTCCGCCGTGTCATAGGTACTCGGCTGACCGTGAGCGGTAGCCATCGAGTGCTCTCGGCACGACAACAGGTATAAACCCGTGTCGTTCGCTATCCGGGCGCAGCCTTTAAGGCGCTGGCTGTACCGCCGACGTTGTGTCGCGCTTCAGGCGGCGCGGCCTGAGAATGCGACGAGACGGTCCAGCGCCGGTGAATCTTCACTGATCGGGATCGCGGAGTCGAAGCCTGCGCGCTCGCGCAGCTCGGGCGTGACGATCTGCTCGGCGAGGCTGAGGACGTAGGTGGCGACCTCGTCGGACACGGTGACCTTCTGCCCCGTGGCGGAGGCGAAGTCCCAGGCGTGCACGAGGAACTCCACGGACAGGATGCTCGCCGCAAGGGTCGCCGGCAGCTTCTCCGGCCCGGCCTGCACCGTGCCCTCGAGCCCCCGCTCCATCCAGGTCTCGACCGCCCGCTGCGCCGCGTCGGCGATCCGCGACTCGAGGTCGGCGGCGGTCGCCGGCACGAGCGTCCCGCCGGCAAGGCCGGTCAGTGAGCTCAACGAACCCAGCAGGTGCGCCTCGAGCTGACCCACGGTGAACTCGGTGCACGGCGTCGACGTGCTGAGCTCGTCCTCGCTGATGCCGCGCAGCACGTGCTGCAGCACTGCCAGCGTCGCGTTGGCAGACGTGAGCGGGTCGAGGTCGGCTGGGGCGGGCGCCCACTCGTCGGGGCCCGCGTCGCCGGTGACGGCGGCGCGCTCGAGCCGCTCCAAGAAGTGGGTCCAGCCCTCGAGCACCCCCCCGGCGTGGTCCTCGGGCAGGCCCTTGTGGACCAGCCGTACGAGGGTGCCGCCTTCGGCGGGCTCGATCGTGATGGTCAGGGTGTCCGTGCGGGACTCGCTCGGCCCTTGGAAGGCGAAGCCGAGCACGATCCGACGGCCGGGATCGACCTCGAGGACGGTGCCCGCCGCGACGGCCACGGGCGTCAAGGTCCACCGGAACTCTCCGCCGGCGCGGAGGTCGACTCGGGCAGAGACAGCCAGCCAACGTCGCAGGCGGTCAGGCTGCGTGATCAGCGCGAAGGCCTCGGCGGCGGATACGGGCAGGAGTGCGGACTTCTCGATGTCCATCAGCGGAGCTCCTCGGGAGGGGTGGTGGCCCTCCTGGTGGCGTCGTCCACCAGGAGGTCGAGCTCGGTGCTCCAGAAGCGGTCGATCTCGCCCCTCAACTGGGTAATGCCGGCGGGCACGACGCTGTAGAAGCGCTGCCGACCGTCTTTGCGGGCGGTTACCAGACCGGCATCAGCCAGGACCGCGAGGTGCTGGGAGATCGCCGGCCGGGTGACCGTGAAGTGCTCAGAGAGCTCACTGACCGTCCGCGGGCCGGCCGCCAGCAGCTGCAGCAGACGTCTTCGCGTCGGCTCGGCTGCTGCAGAAAGCGCGTCGGCCACCCCACATACGTTAGCCTAGCCTTACGCGTTGCGTACGTCGAGCCAGCCCGGCTGCCAGTGAGAGGCAGCTAGGAGCCCGCTGAACAAAGCAGGTGTTGGTCCGCTGTCCGGCGAGCAGTTGGCGCGACGATCGTTGGGTGCAGGGTCGGTCGCAGGATCAGCGTCAGCTCGGTGATGTTGA
>JAABUM010002725.1_pt1 | contig 23117 bp, 14 predicted proteins | sample 5559161 | NCBI WGS metagenome assembly JAABUM01 (sample SAMN10711868, study PRJNA513369) | rock metagenome | isolation source: Antarctica rocks | place: Antarctica: Victoria Land, Siegfried Peak nord
GCCGTCGCGAGCTGTGGTACCGTGGTCATCAGGAGGCTCCTTTCGCACCCTCAGGTCATCTGTGTCCTCAGTGTGCCAAAGGTGCCCTCCTTCGTGTTTCTTAGGTTGATGCCTATGGGACGCCCCTCTGGGTGGTCCGCCCTCGGCGCGCCAGCGGCGCAGCGGGGGCACGGCGGGATAACCCCCTGGCGGGGCCGGTTGACATACTGGTCGCGCCCCCACGAGGGCAGGTGCAGGTAGGCGCGGCCCTCCACGGTATACAAGCAAGCCATACCCAGGGCCACGATGGCGTCGCGCCAGCCGCGCACCTGCTCCAGGATCACCGCGTGGCCGCGCAGGACCTGGCCGCGCAGCGCCGCTGGGCTGGCCTCCAGCCGCCCCGCGTCGTCGGCGTGGCTGATCAGCCCGATCCACAGCAGCTGCGCCGGCAGCTCCAGGGTCAGGAAGTTCGCGTCCTCCCACATATGCGGGCTGATCGTGCGGTTGCGCGCCATGCCGCATCCCCCTCTTCCGGCTCTTATCTTTGCCCAGTTGTGGTGTCATATCTTGTCCATGGTGAGTCGCGCCACTCCGTTGCCTCCCATGTCATAGAACATATGTACTACAAAAAGGGTAGGAAAAGCAATACCTCACTCCACACCCGGCGGTTCGGGCCGCCGTTCGGGTGGAGCTACACACACACAGCCATCGCGAGATCGCACGGCGGGCGCCTGGGTCACCACGGCGGGCGCGGGGCCACCTGGTTCAGCTAGGCCAAAGGATCAGGGGGCAGGCCCAGCAGGGCCTGCATCGCGGCCAGGTCGCCCGCCGCCGCCAACGCGCGCAGGCGTTGCAGGGTGGCCTCCTGTTCGCGTAGGGCGGCCTCCTGTTCACGCAGGGTGGCTGCCTGCTCCAGCAGCAGGGCGTGGGCCTGCTGCGGCAGCGGCGTCAGCCGACCCGCCGCGTCGTGTACGCGCAGGTACAGCCCATCAAAGCTGAAGGACACCCCCAGCTCGGGGCTCTCCCACCGCCCCCCTGGCGTGGCCGCCCACCGTGTCCACCGCCCCCCCACCAGCCGCAGCGCCCGCACATGCTCCTCCATGTAGCGCCCCGTGATGTCCACCAGCAGGTACGCCCCCACCCCCGCCGCCGCGTAGCTCCACCCCTTGCCCCCCTCCAGGTCCAGGTCCTGCCGGTACGTCGTCTCGCTGAGCACCTCAATGGTCAGCAGCGGCACGCCCACCTCGGCCAGGGTCAGTGGCGTCCCGCTCTCGGGCCGGGGGTTGGGCCGCGGATGCACGAACACGTCGGGCAGCATCGTGTACGCTGATCCATCGGGCCGCTGGAACCCCGCCAGCGCCACCTGCGACAGCGTGGACCACTCCGCGCCCCCCGCCTGCCCGGCCATGCGCAGGCCGTCGCGGGCGGCGTCAATCACGTGCTGGTGAAACTCCGAGCCCACAACGCTCTCTTCGGTGTCATCTGGCGGCCACGGGGCCATCGCCACCCCCGCCGCCTCGCTCCAGACCTGTCGCATCGTCTCTCCCTCCGCCTGCTCGCCTGGCCCCAGCATACCACGCCCGCGTCAGCCATCCTATAGAGGAACGGGCATGGGCGCGGAGACCCCGCCAGGGGCCTCCACGCATCGTTGGGTTATGTCAGGTAGCCCACGCTAGGGCTGGCCACTCAGGGTAGCCATCTCCCGGTCGGACAGCGTGATCGCGGCGGCGGCGACGTTCTCCTCCAGGTGGGCCACCTGGGAGGTGCCGGGGATGGGCAGCATCACCGGCGAACGGCGCAGTAGCCAGGCCAGGGCGATCTGACCCTGGGTGGCCCCATGGGCGGCGGCGATGCTGTCCAGCGCGCCGCCGGGCTGGGTCAGTGGGCCGGCGGCCAGGGGGAAGTAGGGCATAAAGGCCAGGCCATCGCGCTCGCAGGTGGCCAGCACATCCTCGTTCTGGCGGCTGGACAGGTTAAAGGGGTTCTGCACCGAGACCACCGTGGCCAGGGCGCGGGCGCGGGCCAGCAGGGCGGCATCCACGTTAGAGACGCCGATGTGGCGGATCTTGCCCTCCCGTTGCAGCTCCACCAGGGCGCCCACCGACTCCTCATAGGGCACCCTGGGGTCTGGCCAGTGCAGCTGATAGAGGTCAATACGCTCAAGCCGGAGGCGGCGCAGGCTGGCCTCGCAGGCGGCCTTGAGCCGGGCGGGGCGGGCGTTGCGCGGCCACTGGCCGGGCCCGGTGCGCTCCAGGCCGCCCTTTGTGGCGATGACCAGGCCGCTGGGATAGGGGTACAGCGCCTCGGCGATCAGGTTCTCCGAGACCTCCGGCCCATACGAATCGGCCGTATCAATAAAGGTCACACCCAGCTCCACGGCGCGGCGCAGCACGCTCAGCGCGGCCTGGCGGTCGGGCGGGTCACCCCAGATGCCCTCGCCGGTGATGCGCATGGCCCCAAAGCCCAACCGGTTGACTACCAGATCGCCGCCGATAGTCAGCGTGCCGCCTGGCGTCGCGCTGCCCTGCCCCGTTGCCGTCGTCGCCATATCGCTGCCCCTCTCCTCATCTCGAGCGCCCGGAGCCTACCGGCCCCGCCCTCCGCCACCCTGGTGCGCCGCGTGCGCCGCGACCAGGACCCTGCCCCTTCCAGTATACGGCGTCCCTGTCGGCAGCTCATCGGGTCAGGCGGCTGCCGCTGTCGGGGCGTCCCCCCGCGCCCAGGCGAACCGCCGGCTTGCCCACCGTCGACCATGCGCGGATACATGTCCGCCGCTGTAAGGGCGTCCCCTATCACAGCGCACCCTCCATGAGATGAGCGCTTAACGTCCAGGGCGGTCGGCCACTGTACCGCTGCCGTGTGCCATAGGCTTTACTTTCCCTCCGGGGCGTGGTATGGTGCGCTGACAGTGGAGAGCTGAAGCCGATCATGTCTGCTCCAAGGCGGGGGGACGGGGCTAACTAAGAGGAGGCGTGAGGAACACCAGGACACTGGTGGTGCTAGCACGGTGGAGGAGCCTGTCTCGCGCACCGGGCCGTTTCGGCGCGGTGGCGCTCGGCATCGTGGCGCTGGAACTGCGACCGGCCGCGGCCGCCCACGCCATCAGCAGTAGGAGAAATGCCAATGTCGCGCACCGTACGCCTGTGCCTTGCTGGGCTCTTGGTTGCCATGACCATGATCCCTCTGGTGGGACAACCGAGGCCTAGCATGTCCGCGTCTGCTCAAGGCAGCCCGCCCCCGGCGCCATTCAGCGGTGATGCGGCCACTCGTGCCGCCGCGTCCATCTCGCCGACGCCAGGAACAAACCGCGAGCGCGCCAATGGCATCGTGGTGGGGCACTCCTACAAGAATGATGTCTCCCGTCCGCTGCGTGACATCAAGCCGGTTCATCTAGCGGTGGCTGGACCACCGACCGCACCAAACAACCCGGGCATCCCCGTGACGGGCCATAAAGACCAACCTGACCCCGTCATCCAGCGCTCGTTTGGCGCGGGTGCGGCGGCCATGCCCACCCCCCTAGCCAGTTGGGCTGGCATTAGCTCGCAGGGCGCGGGCGGCGGCGGCTGCAACTGTGCCCCGCCGGATACCAACGGCGACGTTGGGCCCAACAACTATATCCAGATCGTCAACAAGGCGTTTCAGATCTGGAGCAAAGCCGGCGTCTCGCTCTATGGGCCGGCAAACATCAATACGGTGTGGACCGGCTTCGGTGGCGCCTGCGAACTCAGAAATGACGGCGACCCCGTTGTGCTCTATGACCCCCTGGCTAATCGTTGGCTGCTGAGCCAGTTCACCTCCAGCGCTCCCTATGACGAGTGCATTGCCATCTCCCAGACGGCGGATCCCACGGGCGCATGGTATCGCTATGCCTTCGCGCTCAGTCCGACCACCCTTGTGGACTACCCCCATCTGGGGGTCTGGCCCGATGGCTACTACATGAGCGCCAACCTGTTCGCCAACGCCGCCACGTACGTCGGCCCCGCGCCCTACGTCTTTGATCGCGCGCAGATGCTCGTCGGCCAGCCGGCCAGCGTGCAGATGTTTCCCGCGCTGGGCAGCGCGGCCAACCCGATGCTCCCCTCCGACCTTGATGGAGCCTTGCCCCCGCCCCCGGGCGCGCCCAAATACTTTCTGGGCTTTGGTGATACGCTCACGGTCTATAAGTTGCACGTAGACTGGAACACGCCAGCGAACTCAACGTTCACCCCGACGTCCAGCGTGCCCGTGGCCGGCTTCACCCAGCTCTGCCCGATCACCCGGGATTGCCTGGCTCAGCCTGGCACGACGCAGCGGCTCGACGGCCTCGGCGACCGGCTGATGGCCCGGTTGGCGTACCGTAACTTTGGCGATCACGAGGCGTTGGTGGCCAACCACACCGTCGATGTCGGCGGTGGCCAGGCTGGCGTGCGCTGGTATGAAATCCGCGATCCTGGCGGCAGCCCCACGATCTACCAGCAAGGAAGCTATGCGCCGAATGCGGATAACCGGTGGATGGGCAGTGCGGCCATGGATCACAACGGCGACCTCGCCGTGGGCTACAGCGTGTCCAGCGCCAGCACCTTTCCCTCGATCCGCTATGCGGGCCGTCTGGCAGGCGATCCGCTCGGCTCCTTACCACAGGGGGAAGCGACCCTGTTCGCTGGTAGCGGCGTCCAGTCGGGCGTCAATCGCTGGGGCGACTATAGCAATCTGGCGGTTGACCCAACGGACGACTGCACGTTCTGGTACACCAACGAGTACAACAACAGCTCTAATTGGTTCTGGCAGACGCGGATCGGATCCTTCCGGTTTCCGTCCTGTGCTGCTCCAACGGCGACCGCGACGCCAACGGGTACCCCACCGACTGCCACACCCACGGTCACGCCGCGCGTGGTCCCAACCGACACCCCTGTACCCTCGGTGATCCCCACGCCCATCGGAGTGGGCGTGCAGTACAACATCGCCCGCGCTGTGAACGCTACGATTGTGCCGGGGACCACCGATACGGGCAGCCATTGTGATGACTGTATAGTGACCATCACCTTGCCCTTCGCGTACCAGCTCTATACAAACACCTTCACCACCGCCTCGGTCAGCTCCAATGGTCAGCTCGACTTCTTCAGTCCTGCTGATAGCAGCTACGCCAACGTCTGTCTGCCGGACGCGAACGCCCATGACGCTATCTTCGGCTACTGGGATGATCTACTCACTAATGGGGCTGGAGCGGGGATCTTCACCTCAATCAGTGGGGTGGCCCCCACCCGTATCTTCAACATCGAATGGCGTGCCGCCACCTTCTCGACCAGTGCGCCAACCAACTTCGAGATCCGCCTGTATGAAGGGACTCCTCGCTTCGACCTGATCTATGGTCCCGTGGGCGAGGGAGGCAGCAGCAGTACCGTCGGTGTGCAGCAGGATACAGGCAGCGCCTTCACGCAGTACCAATGTGCTATCGCCAATAGCGTCACCGCCGGCCTCCAACTCAGCGCCACGCTCAACGGCGGCTCCCCCACCAACACCCCGACGGTAACGCCCACGCCCACCAACACGGCCACAAATACGCCCACGAGCACCTCTAGCAGCACGGCGACGCCGCTGACGCCAGCCCAGTTGGTGGTTAATCCCACAAGCGGTGGGGTGGGTCAAACGGTCACCCTTACAGGGTCCAACTTCGGCGCAACCGAGCTGGTCAACATCTACGGGGATACCCTGGCCTCGGCCCCCATCTACTCGACCACCACGGATGCGCTGGGCAGCTTTGCCATTGTGCGGCCCGTGCTGGGCGCGCCCTACGGGCCGCACCCGCTGATCGCGGTGGGCCAGAGCAGTGGGCGGCTGGCCACGGCGGCCTTCCAGGAGGTGCCCCGCATCAGCCTGAGCCCCGCCGCGGGCACGGGCGGCGCCCAGGTCACCGCCAGCGGCGTGGGCTTTGCGGCGGGCGAGCGGGTGACCGTGTTGTGGGATCAGCCAGCGACCACCCTGGTCACGGGGACCACCACGGCCAGGGGCGGCTTCACCGGCGGCGCCGCCCTGCCCTTCATTGTGCCCACCGGGGCCGCGCCCGGGACGCATGTGGTGCGCGCCGTGGGCCAGAGTAGCCACGCGGTGGCCTACGCCCTGTTCACCGTGCTCGCCCCCACGCCCACCCCCACGACTACGCCGACGGGCACCAACACCCCCACCGAGACGCCGAGCACCACGCCCACCAATACCCCGACCCAGACGCCGACGACGACACCCACGACCACACCGCCGCCGACGTTAACCAGCACGGCCACGCCGCCCCCGGCTTCGCTGGTGGTCAGCCCTTCCTATGGGACGGTAGGCCAGACCCTGGCCCTCACGGGCACCGGCTTTGGCCCCAGCGAGCTGGTGGTCATCCGGGGCGATAACAGCGCGGCCACGGTGCTCTACGGGGCCACCACCACCGCCAGCGGCGTCTTCACCCTGCGCGGCCCGGTCTACCCTTCCCCCTTTGGCCGGCACATCCTGACCGCTTCGGGCCAGACTAGCGGCCTGACCGCGCGGACCACGTTCTTCGAGCTGCCGGTGCTCGCGCTGCGGCCGGCCACGGCCAGTGTGGGGGCCACCATCGGCGTGGGCGGCTATGGCTTCGCCGCCGGGGAGTCCGTGACGCTCCACTGGGGCTCCGTCACCGGCCCCGCGCTAGCCACCACGGTGAGCAACAGCGGCGGCAGCTCAAGCACGTTCTTCACCGTGCCCACCGGGGCAACAGCCGGGAAGCATCCCATCTATGGGGTCGGCCAGACCAGCCATGCCGTCGGTCAGGCGGCGCTCACGGTTCAGTAGCGCGCCTGGTGGGGCTGTGTTAGAGATCCTTGTAGTAGCGCACCAGGGGCAGAGCGGTATAGCCAGCCTTCTCATAGGAACGGCGGGCGGCGGCGTGGCCGGGGTCGCCGCCCGTGCCCACCACGGCCAGCGTCATCCCGCTGGCCGCCATCCGCTCCAGGGCCAGGTTGTTCAGCGCCGCGCCGACGCCGCGGTTCTGGTAGGCCGGGTGTACGGCCAGCAGCTCGACCTCGCCGGTGCGGTCGCGCATGTTCAGCGTATAGGCGATAAAGCCGGCCACCGTGGCGTCTACCTCGGCCACCCAGACGGTAAAGGTGGCGCTATCGGTGCAGATGCGCTCGACCACCTCGCGTTGCTGCCGTGGCCACTCCGGGTAAAGCAGCCGGAAGATCGCCGGTCCCAGCGCCGCCTCGAAGGAGCGGAACACCGGCGCCCAGGCCAGCAACGAGAGCTCAACGATGCCCTCCAGATCCTCAGGCGTGGCCAGTCGAAGACGTAGATCCATCACCCCTCCTCACCTCACCCTCAGTAGCCTGACCACACGGCACACCGGCGCCGCCGATGGCCCGGGCTCTACAACCCACGGCGGTCTACCCCACCGCTCCTGCCTGGGCGCCGGCGGCTGCCCGGGTATGCGTGAAGATACGGTGGAGGCCTGGCGGCCACACCGCCACCAACCCGACGCTCTATGGCTTCCTGGGCAGTGGCCGCGAAAACCACCCACCCCGCGCGAAGCAGGATGGTACGGCCTGGTTGGCTGATCGTAGTATATGCTGATCGTCGTATGTTATGAGGAGCAGGTTGGACAAGACGCATCGGCGTCTGATGAAAGCTCACGGCTGACCAGGGGACACGCGCGGAGTTGATCGCTCACCTGACCGAGACAGCCGCGCTGTCGCGGGGTGAGCCGGGCGCCGAGCTATGGCTGGTCAACACGTCGGTCACGGAGCCGGACATTGTGTGGCTCTCCAGGGTGCGGGGACCACGCGCCCCTGCCTGCGTGGTGTGCTATACTCGGCCAAGGAGAGAGCAATGCGCACGATCACCCTTGACCTGCCTGACGATCTGGCGGACAGGCTCACGGCCGACCGCGACCGTCTACCCGAAGTCCTGGCGCTCAGCCTGGGGCAGCCAGCGGCGCCGGCCCGACTCTATCGGACCATCCTCACCTTCCTGGCCAACGGTCCGACTGCTGAGCAGGTGGTGGCCTTTGCACCACCACCCGAAGTTGCCGAGCGCCTGCACACGCTGCTGGAGCGTGAGCAGGCTGGTACGCTCAGCGCCGCTGAGGTCGCCGAACTGGACGAGCTGGAGCAGATTGAGCACCTGGTGGTCATGCTCAAGGCGGGCGCGCCGACGGTGGTTGCCGCCGCCTCGTGAGTGGCCCCCATGTGCCAGCGGCCCTCCGACGTTTGGTGGAGCAGCGGGCTCAGCAACCATGAATGGCTAGCTGGCCAGCCGATAGGGGAGCAAGATATACCCTATAATTTCCAGCCATTAGAGGCGCCGCATGTGTCAGCAGGACACATGCCATTCTTGCAACTCCAGATCGGTCCCTTGGTACAGCCAAGGACAGCCGTGTCAGATGAAGAAGCAGCTGATACACGACGCCGGCTCAGCTCTTTCGAGGAAGATTGGAATGCACCGGGCATGAACCTCTACGATACCCTATAAGCGGGGGGATGGTATCCTCGTCCGCTACCCTAACTCAGACCTACGCACCTTCAAGCAGCGGCCCGCGCTCGTCGTCCAGGCCGACAACATTGGCACTAGCTTATGCCAGAGTGTTGTAGCTATGATGACCTCCAATCAGACACGCACTGGTCTGACGCGGGTGTGGGTTCTTTAAAGCAGGCCGGCTGGCCAGGTAATGGGCCTGAAGACAGACTCCGTGATCGTCACCGACAACCTTGCAACAGTTCTTGACACGGAGGTGATGCGCGTACTTGGCACGTGCTCAATGATGAAGACTGTTGACGCGGCACTGCGTGTGACGTTGAACCTGTAGACACCTCTTGTTGTATACTGTGTCCACCGGACAACCGCCCCGGCTGGGCCGCGCACAGCACGAAGAGGCCGCGTAGCAATGACCATAGCTCCGGACGACATCCAGCGGGAAGGCGACTTCTATCGGCTGTTCCTGCGTGCCCCCCAGCCCATGTGGGTGTGCGACCGGGCTACCCTGGCTATCCTGGAGGTCAATCACGCGGCCGTGGCCACCTACGGCTATAGCCGCGATGGGTTTCTGGCCCTGCGGCTGACCGACCTCTACCCGGCCGAGGATGTGGCCGCCCTGCTGATGAGCCCGCGGCAGCCTGGAGGGCTACCAGCGGAGCAGCGCCACCGCCACCAGGATGGCGCCGCGCTGGCCGTTGAGGCGACCATCTCCGCGCTCGAGTTCGGCGGTCGGCCAGCCCTGCTGTGCATCAACCGCGCCATCACGGAGACCTCACCGGCCATGCAGGCGCAGCAGCGCCTGAGCCGCCAGAACGCGCTGATCCTGAACTCGGCGGGCAACGGCATCTTTGGCCTGGATGGCGAGGGCCGCACCACCTTTGCCAACCCGGCGGTCGAAGCGATGACCGGCTATACCGCCCAGGAGATGATCGGCCAGGTACAGCACGCCCTGGTGCATCACTCCTACCCTGATGGTCGGCCCTACCCCCGCGAGGATTGCCCCATCTACGCCGCGCTGCGCGATGGAGCGGTCCACCGCGTGGCCGATGAGGTGTTCTGGCGCAAGGATGGCAGCCCCCTGCCCGTGGAGTACGTCAGCACGCCGATCGTGGAGAACGGCGAGGTGATCGGGGCCGTGGTGGCGATCACGGACATCACCGAGCGCAAGCGGACCGAGCAGGCCCTGGGGACCAGCGAGGCCCTCTTTCGCGTGCTGACCGAACACGGCAGCGATCTGGTGACCATCGTGAACGCTGACGGCACGATCCGCTACGCCAGCCCATCTTTCCAGCGCATCCTGGGCTATGCGCCGGAGCAGATGGTGGGCCACGGCATGCTGGAGCTGGTCCACCCCGACGACGTGGCCGACCAGGTGGGGCCGCGCCTGGCCGCCCGCCTGCGCACGCCTGGGCTGGGCACGCCGGTGGAGTTTCGGGCGCGCCACGCCGACGGTAGCTGGCGCACCATTGAGGCGGTGGGCAACAATATGCTGGACGACCCGGTGGCCCAGGGCATCATCATCAACGCGCGAGATGTGACCGAGCGCGCCCGTATGGAGGAGGACCTGCGCCACCAGACCCTCCACGACACCCTGACCGGCCTGCCCAACCGCACCCTGCTCGACGACCGCCTGAGCCAGGCCCTGCTTAGCGCTACCCGAGCGGGGAGCACGCTGGCCCTGCTGTTGCTGGATCTGGACCGCTTCAAGGAGATCAACGACACGTTTGGTCACCACCGCGGCGATCAGGTGCTGCGGTTGGTGGCCGCGCGGCTGCGGGCCACCCTGCGGGCCAGCGACACCCTGGCCCGCCTGGGTGGCGACGAGTTCGCCATTGTGCTGCCCGCACAGGACGAGCGGGGGGCCGAGCACAGCGCCCGGCGCGTCGTGACCGCCCTGGAGGAGCCCATCGAGGCGGAGGGCTCCTTCTTTCAGCTGGAGGTCAGTATCGGCATCGCCGTGGGCCCCCAGCACGGCGGGGAGCCCGACACGCTGCTGCGGCGCGCCGACGTGGCCATGTATGTGGCCAAGAAAGCTGGCGGAGGCTGGGCCTTCTACGCGGCGGAGCACGACGCCTACAGCCCCCAGCGGCTGGCCCTGATCGCTGATCTGCGCCAGGCCATCGCCCACGATGCGCTGCGCCTGCACTACCAGCCCAAGATTGACCTGGCCAGCGGCCACGTGATCGCCGCTGAGGCGCTGGCCCGCTGGGACCACCCCCAGCAGGGCGTCATCTCGCCGGACTCCTTCATCACCCTGGCCGAGAACGTGAGCCTGATGGGTCCGCTGACCATGTGCGTGCTGCGCCTGGCCCTGCGCCAGTGCGCCCAGTGGCACGCCGAGGGCCTGCCACTGGGCGTGGCGGTCAACCTCTCCATGGCCAACCTGCGCGACCCCCGCTTCGTGCCCCAGTTCCTGGACCTGCTGGTCGAGAGCGGCGTGCCGCCCGCCGCGCTGACCCTGGAGATCACCGAGAGCACCGTGATGGACGACGTCACGCGGCTGCTCGGCGTGTTGCAGGCGCTCAGCGCCTCGGGGGCCCGCCTCTCCATTGACGACTTCGGCACTGGCTATTCCAGCCTGTCCCGCCTCCAGCGGCTGCCGGTCCAGGAACTCAAGATTGACCAATCGTTCGTGCTGCACATGGCCGAGGACGAGACCGACCGCACCATCGTGGCGGCTATCATCACCCTGGGCCACACCCTGGGGCTGCGCGTGGTGGCCGAAGGCGTGGAGGACCAGCAATCGTGCGACCAGCTCACGGCGCTGGGCTGCGACGAAATCCAGGGCTACCTGGTCAGCCGCCCCCTGCCCCCCGAAGGTCTGGCCGCCTGGCTGACCACCTCACCCTGGGCCGCGCCCGGCCAGCCCACCTAAGCGGTCAACATACGTGTCCGCCATCGGACCCCCTCCTCATCCTGGGGTGCGGGCGACCCGGGCCAGATCGGCGGCGATGCGCTCCAGCCCACGGCTGACCGCCGCCTGAAAAACGATGTCGTTGCTCATCTGTAGCCGTGCCTTTCACTCTCCGCGGCGGTACGGGCCTACCCAGGCTCCCCCGAGCCGCTGGCGCTCCGTGCGCGGGGCTTCTCCAACTCGGCTCCCGTGCAGGGTCACGCCCAGCGTCCGTGCGCCTCCACGTAGTCCCGCAACACGCGGTTGATCGCTGTCTGATACTTTTCGCCGTCCGCCGCGCGCGTCTTGAACCAGGCGATCACCTCGGCATCGAGCCGCAGAGTCAGTTGCTGCTTGATCGGCCGCCCCGACGCAACCGTGCTACACTGAGCCCAACGAGCAAGGAGACAAGCAAGGAGGCACGAGGCATGGTAGCGCAACGACGGGGGCCAGTGGCGGGGCGGACGCCCCTGCGTGATGACACCGAGGAGAGCGTGGTGGGTACACCCCTACACCAGATCGCCATCAGCGCCCTGGCCGACGCGCTCACTGAGCTGCGCCGCGCCAGAGGGTACACCTGGGATGTGGGGCGCAACCTGGGCTTCCGGGGCTTCCCTCAGCCCAACGGCCTGCCGTACGCGCCCAAGCCTGATGTGGTGGTCCACCCCCGCGCGCTGCCCACGGGCCTCACCGAGGTGACGCTGGCCGCCTATGGCCCGCCGCACCTGGTGGTGGAGATCGCCAGCCGCACGACGGTGGAGAACGACATGGGGACCAAGGCGACCTCCTACGCCCTGGGCGGGGTGGCCGAGTACCTGGTGGCGGACGTCAGCGGAGAGGGCCTGCTGGGCGGCGAACTGGTGGTGGCCTGGCGGCTGAGTCCTGAGGGGGGAGGCACGCTGACGCCGTGGCTGCCCGAGACGGATGGGCGGTGGCACAGCGTGTGGGGCTTCGCCCTGGACGTGCGGGAGCAGCTGGTGCGGGTGTACACGCCCGAGGGCGCGGCGGTCTCCACCGGCTACGAGCACCAGCTACTGCAGGAGGAGGCCGAGGCCGCGCTGCTGGAGGCCGAGGCCGCGCTCCTGGAGGAAGCCCGCCAGCGCCTCCAGGCCGAGGCCGCCCAAGCTCAGGCGGAGGCGGCGCGCCAGGACGCCGAGCGCCGGGAGCGCGAAGAAGCGCTGCGGCGTCAGCAGGCTGAGCAGCGCGCCGCCGCCCTGGAGGCCGAACTGCGCCAGCTGCGCGGCGAGACGCCCTAGTGGTTCGTCAAGCCCTTTTTGACACGTTGCCCGAAGACTCTGCCTGAGGCCATCAACGTATCACATGACAATTGACAGACCACTAGCACGCCCTGCCCGCTGCTCTCCCGGCCCACTCTACCACCGGTCAATGCGCGGCTACGGAGACCCTGTGTATGCTCTCCTCGGCGGGCGCGGCGTTCCGCGCCCCACGCATAGGGACCGGCGCCTCCCCGGGGCGCTGAGGTGGAGAGCGATGAGTGACACAATCACATTGGACCTGCCCGATCCGCTGGCGCTCCGTGCGCGGGGCTTCTCCAACTCGGCTCCCGTGCAGGGTCACGCCCAGCGTCCGTGCGCCTCCACGTAGTCCCGCAACACGCGGTTGATCGCTGTCTGATACTTTTCGCCGTCCGCCGCGCGCGTCTTGAACCAGGCGATCACCTCGGCATCGAGCCGCAGAGTCAGTTGCTGCTTGATCGGCCGGTAGAAGAGCCCGCGGCGCGCATCGCTCCAGTCGCGTACCTCGGGCATCTCGCCCAGGTCAATCTGCTCATCCGGCAGCGCGGCCAGCGCCTCGATATCCGCCCCCGGCCTGATCGGCGCGTCGTTAGAAGCCCCCGCTTTCATAGGCTCTTCTTTCATGTGCTGTTGCCTTTCGCGCGCTGATAATACGCCCCGGCTGCTCCTCGTTGTCAGGCCACGTGTGGACCACGAAGACAACGACGTGCCCAATCATACCTATGGTTTGCCAGCGCGTTTCGAGAGGAGAGGGATCGCGTCGGGATAATGACAACGGATCGTTAAAGACTAACTGGGCGCTCTCGAACCCTAGCCGATGCGTCTGCTGGTTCGCCTGGTTTTTGTCCTCGTCCTATGTCCAGATCATCCAACCTTCTCTCTTACCCTAATGGTCCCCATTGTAACTACGTGATCGTAGTGTGTCAAGAGCGAGGTGGCCCAGGTGAGTGGCCCGGATGCGTGTGCGGCCTGTATCGGAGGCTATGATCCTGCGCCGGGCTCCTCAGGCGAATACCAGCACATCGGCTCCACGCTGGTGGAGTAGCGCTATCGCCCTGGCGCGTAGCACCATCACGCGGTCGTGCCGTTCACCGAGTTCGGCCAGCCAGTGCTCCTCGCCGGGTGTCAGCCCACCCCGCCGCCGTTTCTCGATCAGGGCCTGCAGCACGACGCCATCCTCCACGGGAGGCTGACTGTGGCTGACCCGCCAGAGGGTCTCGTCGTCCAGAATGACGAGCGAGTCGAGGACCATCTCCAGGTCGTCGGGCAACGCGGGAGGAGTGCCCATGGCAGCAGCCAGGGCAAGGCTGGCCTCCTCCTCCAGCGGGCGGCGGTGCTGCTGGGCACGCTGGCGCAACTGACGATAGACCTCCGGGGAGAGGTCAAGGGTGACGGTTGATCGGGGCATGCGGCGCTCCTCCTCAGGTGTTTCTCCTGTTCTATCACCCGGGCGTCAGGGCTAACTTGGCCCTCTGGCCCCTACCCACAGGCGCCCTCCAGCCCCCACACGTGACAGCCAGATGGGCAGGACCTGACCGATGGTCCTGGGCCGCCCTATCTGAACTCTGGCGGGGCGTCTCCCCGCGCCCATGGCCGCCGCTTGTCTCCCTGTCGCACTTCGCGCTACAGTTGGGGAAGACAGAGGTGACCGCTGGCCTGCCCCGCGCCCCCACGCGCGGCGGGCCGGCGTGTCGCCCTCACAGGAAATCAGGCTTGGTGGGGCCGGGCAGAACGGATGCGGGCGCGGGGGACGCCCCGACAACGGCGGCAGGGTGTGGAACAGCCGGGAGCGGGGCGGGACGCATGGGTGGGGCTAACGAGGGGGACGCGCATACTGATGGTGACGCAAGGGCTGGGCTGGATCACGGATTTTATCTGGGTCATCGCCGACGATGTGCTGCGCGATGTCTATGTGCGGGGCAAGTATCGCGATGTGATCTTACCCATGGTGGTGATCCGCCGCCTGGACGCCGTGCTGGAGCCGACCAAGCCGGCTGTGCTGGCCATGAAGCAGCGCCTCGACGCCGTGGGTGTGGTCAACCAGGGGGCCGCGCTGCGCCAGGCCGCTGGCCAGGCCTTCTACAACGCCTCGCCCTATACACTGCGTGACCTGCAATCCCGGGCCAAGGCGCAGCAGCTCAGGGCCGACTTCGAGGCCTACCTGGATGGCTACTCGCCCAATGTGCAGGAGATCCTGGCCAAGTTTAAGTGGCTCTCCGGCAGTCCCGATGATCGCCGGCCGGTGGTAGGCTGAGGAGACCAGGGAGGCGTGAGCACTGAGGGGTGCAGGGACCTCCCTGTCACGGGAGGGAGGTCTCATGCTCACGACGCTCTTGTTTCCTCTGATGTCTGGCATTCGGGTGCGGGGGGTCACCGTCGAGCAAGACGTGGTGCGGGTCGAGGTGGCGACAACCCGCCGCAGAGCACGCTGTCCTCTATGCCGGCGGCGCTCACGACGTGTGCATAGTCGCTACACCCGTGTGCTGCGTGATGTGCCCTGCGCCGGGCGCGCGGTCGTGGTCGCGTTGCACGTGCGGCGCTTTGTGTGTGGCACGGCGCACTGCATCCGGCGCATCTTTGCTGAGCAGACGCCCGACCTTGTCGCGCCACGTGCGCGCAGTTCTCGGCGGCTACGGGGTGTCTGGCAGCGCCACGGCTTTGACCTGGGCGGCGAAGCAGGGGCGCGGCACCTGCGAGCGGAGGCCATGCCGGTCAGTCCGCGCACGCTTCTGCGGCGGGTGCGCGCGGCCCCTCTGCCCGAGGTGGGCGCGGTGCGTGTGGTGGGCATTGATGACTTCAGCCGCCGCCGTGGACGCACGTACGGGACGGTCATCGTGGACCTCGAAGCGCACCGGCCGGTTGATCTGTTGCCCGAGCGGACCACCGCTGTCGTGCGCCCCTGGCTGGAAGAGCATCCCGAGATCGCCGTGATCAGCCGTGACCGCGCCTCGGAGTATGCTGATGCCAGGCGGCAAGGCGCGCCTCAGGCCGTCCAGGTCGCGGACAGGTGGCATCTTCTCGCCAATCTGAGCGCTGCCGCCGAGGAGGCCTTGCTGCCCCAGCACGCGGTCCTCCGCGCCGCAGCGCAGGCTGTCGCCCAGGAGGCCCAGGGCACACCACCAGCCGACAGCCCCACGCCTCCAGCCAAGGAGCCGCTCGCCTCGGGGACAGAGGCGCGCCGGGAGCGACGCACAACGCGCTATACGGAGGTGCGTGCCCTACACGAGCACGGGGCAACCGTCACGGAGATCAGCCGCCGTGTCGGCCTCTGTCCCAAAACGGTGCGCAAGTACCTGCGCCTGGAGGTCTTACCCGATCGTCCCGCGCGGGCACGCCCGTCTCCGCTGGTGCTGCCCCATGTGCCCTATCTCCAGCAGCGCTGGGCAGCGGGCTGTCAGCGGGCTGATCGGCTCTACACGGAACTCTGTGACCGTGGTTATCGTGGCTCGGCCCGCACCCTGCGCCGCTTCCTGCGGACATGGCGTCCCCGGCGTGGACCACGAGGCCGCACGGCTGATGGGAGCAATGCTGGCCTGCGCCGGCCGCCGGCTCCGCCCCATTTGTTCTCCGTTCGGCAGACCGTGGCGCTGTTCTTCCGGCCAGAGGCCGGCCTGGATCCTGCCGAGCGCGCCTATCTGGCACACCTGATCGCCCACTGCCCGCCGGTGGCCACCGTCCACCGTCTGGTCCAGCAGTTCCACACGCTGGTGCGCGAGCGAGGCAAGGACAATCTGGCGCTCTGGTTAGCGGCAGTCGACGAGAGCGGGGTGCAGGCGTTGCGCCGCTTTGGGCAGGGTCTCCGCCGGGACACTGCAGCGGTGGAGGCGGCCCTGAGCCTGGAGTGGAGTCAAGGGCAAGTGGAGGGGACCGTGACCAAGATCAAGCTGATCAAGAGGAGCATGTATGGCAGGTGCAACTTTGATCTTCTCCGGCGGCGGGTGCTCTATGCAAGTTGACGGGGGAGGCCGGCGATCATCGGGACTGCCGGAGAACCGTTTAAGTTCCGCAACCAGACCCAGACCCTGGTGGATGCGGATATCCTGGGCAGCCTGATCGGTAAGTTTCTGGACTACCGGATCAACCTGTCGCCCCAGCCCCTGCTGGATAGCGCGGGGGCAGTACGCCTGGCCGGGCTGGATAACCACGCCATGGGCACTATCTTCGAGGAGCTGATCCGCCGGTTCAACGAGGAGAACAACGAGGAGGCCGGTGAGCACTTCACCCCCCGCGATGTGGTCACCCTGATGGCCGAGCTGATCTTCCAGCCCATCGCCCACGCGATCAAGGACGGCACCTACACCGTCTACGATGGGGCATGCGGCACCGGCGGTATGCTCACCGTGGCCGAGGACCGCCTCAAGAGTCTGGCCGCCGAGGGAGGCAAGCGCGTTTCCGTCCACCTGTTCGGCCAGGAGGTGCAGCCGGAGACCTACGCTATCACAAAGGCCGACCTGCTGCTCAAGGGTGAGGGCGAGGAGGCCGAGAACTTTGTCTACGGCTCCACCCTCTCCGCCGACGGCTTTACAGGCCACGAGTTCGACTTCATGCTGTCCAACCCGCCCTACGGCAAGAGCTGGAAGACCGACCTGGAAAAGATGGGCGGCAAGGCCGCCCTGCTGGACCCCCGCTTTGTGGTGGCCCACGCGGGCGTGCCCGACCTCAGCCTGATCACCCGCAGCAGCGACGGCCAGCTGATGTTCCTGGTTAGCAAGCTGGCCAAGATGAAGCGGGCCACCGAGCTGGGCAGCCGCATCGCCGAGGTGCATAACGGCAGTTCGCTGTTCACCGGCGACGCCGGGCAGGGCGAGAGCAATATCCGCCGCTGGATCCTGGAGAGCGATTGGCTGGAGGCGATCATCGCCCTGCCCCTGAATATGTTCTACAACACGGGTATCGCTACCTATATATGGGTGCTGACCAACCGCAAGCCGGTCCACCGCCGGGGCATGACGCAGCTGATTGACGCCACCACCTGGTTCAAGCCGCTACGCAAGAACCTGGGCAAGAAGAACTGCGAACTGAGCCCCCAGGACATGGCGCGGGTGATCGCCTGTTTTATGGCCTTCGAGGAGACCGCCTACTCCCGCGTGTTGCCCAACGCGGCCTTCGGCTACTGGAAAGTCACCGTGGAGCGGCCGCTGCGCCTGCCCGGCATCGAGCCGCACCGCGCCTACTCGCCCCGCGAGATCAAGGAGTTGCGGGCGGCCCGCCAGGGTAACGCCACCGCCCAAACCGACGCAGACGCCCCGGCGGTGATCCGCAAGATCCACCGGGCCAACACGGTGCAGGCCGACTCGCTGCACGGCCTATTCGCGGCGACCATCGGGGGCAAGCCCTGTGTGGTGGAGTATGAGCCTGACCCCGACCTGCGCGACACCGAGAACGTGCCGCTGCTCCAGGAGGGCGGCGTGGCCGCGTTCATCGCCCGCGAGGTGTGGCCGCACGTCCCCGACGCCTGGGTGCAAGAAGACAAGACGCAGGTGGGCTACGAGATCAGCTTCACCCGCTACTTCTACAAACCAAAGGCGATGAGGACCCTTGATGAGATCCGCCGCGACATTGAGGCGCTGGAGAAGGAGACTGAAGGATTATTGGGTGAGGTTCTTGTGGATGCGGTGGGTGTGCCGTGAGCCTCAAGGTACAGCCATATCCAAAGAGTTGCCAAGCATGCCTTCCATGGCTCGATACCGTTCCAGCCACGTGGCAAGTCCGACGAGCCAAGTTTTTGTTTGAGAGCGTTGATGTGCGTTCCGAGACTGGCTCACAAGAACTGTTGACCGTTTCTTCCGCTGATGGTGTTCGGAAGAGAAGTGAGAGAGCGGTTACGATGTTCATGGCGGAGAGCTACGTGGGACATAAACTCTGTTGGCCGGGAGACTTGGTCATCAATAGCCTCTGGGCGTGGGCCACCGGTTTCGGCTTCGCCAGACATCACGGCATTGTCAGTAGCGCCTATGGGGTCTACCGGCTTGTTCCAAACCTGGCCCAGGATTTTGAGTTTTTCCATCATCTGCTCCGATCACGTGTGTATGACTGGGAGTTCACAGTCCGATCAAAGGGAATATGGACCTCGCGTCTGCAACTCACGGATGAATCGTTTTTTGACATGCCGATCTTGCTCCCCCCGAGTGAAGATCGAAAGGCCATCGTTCGATCCATCCGCCACCTCGACCACCGGGTGAACCGGCTGATCAAGGCCAAGCGGAAGCTGATCGAGGCGCTGAACGAGCAGAAGCAGGCCATCATCCACCGCGCCGTCACGCGAGGGCTCGATCCCACGGTTCCGCTCAAGCCGTCGGGCATCCCGTGGCTCGGCGACCTTCCGCAGCACTGGGAGGGGCTACAGGTTCGGCGCCTGGTCTCATTCGTCACCTCCGGTTCGCGCGGTTGGGCGAACTACTACAGCGACGACGGTTTGATCTTTCTTCAGAGCGGCAACCTCGGACGCTCAATGTCGCTGAACCTATCTTATATTCAACACGTCCATCCACCTGACGGTGCCGAAGGCGAGCGCACTCTTGTCAAAAAGAACGATGTCTTGGTTTGCGTTACCGGTGCTTTGACTGGCAATGTGGCGATTGTTGATCTAGAGCTGCCTGCTGCCGCCTTTGTGAATCAGCATGTTGCCTTGGTCCGTCCGAAGCCGGAAATGATCGAGCCCCGCTTTCTGGCCTATGTGCTGCATTCAGAAATTGGGCGTTCTCAGTTCAAAACAAATGAATACGGCGGAACGAAGCAGGGCTTGGGGCTCGACGACGTAAAATCCGTGTTCATTCCTGTGCCTTCGCTGCCACAGCAAAGAGCGATTTGCGCGTATCTCGACACCAAGGTTGCTGGCTTCAAAGAGGCCGTCTCCCGTCTAGAACGCGAGATTGACCTGATCCGTGAATATCGCACCCGCCTGGTCTCCGACGTGGTGACTGGCCAACTCGACGTGCGCCACCTCGATCTGCCTGAGGCCGGGGCGGGAGAGGAGCCTGTGGTCGGGCTGGCCGATGAGGACACGGGTGACGGCGAGGGCGGTGACGAGGGCGAGATGGGTGAGGGTGAGGTGGGTGAGGGCGGCGAGGTGGGCGACGACGAGGGTGAGGGGGAGGCGCGATGAGCACCGACACCAGCGAGAAGGGCCTGGAACTGCTGATCGCGAGGGCGCTGACCGGCCTGACCGACGCTCAGATCGTGTCCGCGCCGGGGGGCGGGCTGGCCGAGGCCCCCGTGGGCTACGGCGGCGCGGGCTATGTGCTGGGCCGCTCGGAGGACTACGACCGCGACTACGCGGTTGACCAGCCAAAGCTGCTCTCGTTTATCCAGTCCACCCAACCCGCCGCCTTCGCCAGCCTGGGCCTGGCCACCGAGGGGCCACAGCGCCTCAAGTTTCTGAGCCGGGTGCGGGACGAGGTGACCAAACGGGGCATCGTGGACGTGCTGCGTAAGGGGGTGGCCCACGGCCCGGCCAGGGTGGAGCTGTTCTACGGCGCGCCCTCGCCCGGCAACGCTCGGGCCAGGGAGCTGTGGGAGGCCAACATCTTCAGCGTGACCCGGCAGCTACGCTACAGCAAGTCCCAGCCGGGGCTGGCCCTCGATCTGGCCCTGTTGATCAACGGGTTGCCCGTGGCCACCTTCGAGCTGAAGAACCGGCTGACCAGGCAGACGGTTGACGACGCCGTGCAGCAGTACAAACGCGACCGCGACCCTCATGAGCCGCTGTTCGGGTTCGCCCGCTGCCTGGTCCATTTCGCCGTGGACGATCAGCAGGTCATGTTCTGCACTCGGCTGGCCGGTCAGGACTCCTGGTTCCTGCCCTTCAACAAAGGGTGGAACGGCGGCGCGGGCAACCCACCCAACCCCGATGGCCTCAAGACGGCCTACCTGTGGGACGAGGCGCTCAGCCGCCAGAGCCTGACCGATATCCTGGAGAACTACGCCCAGCGCGTGGAGACCAAAGACGCCAGGACCGGCCACAAGCGGGCCGCACTGATCTTCCCCCGCTACCACCAACTGGATGTGGTGCGCCGGCTGATTGACCACGCCCACGCCCAGGGGGCCGGCCAGCGCTACCTGATCCAGCACTCCGCCGGCAGCGGCAAATCAAACTCGATCGCCTGGCTGGCCCACCAGCTGGTCGGGTTGCAGAGGGCGGCGACGCCGGTGTTCGACTCGGTGATCGTGGTGACCGACCGCGTGCTGCTGGACAAGCAGATCCGCGACACGATCAGGCAGTTTGCCCAGGTGGGCAGCATCATCGGGCACGCCGAGGGGTCCGGGCAGCTGCGCGAGTTCCTCAAGGGCGGCAAGAAGATCGTGATCACCACGGTGCAGAAGTTCCCCTTTGTGCTCGACGATATCGGCGACCAGCACCGCGACCGCCGCTTCGCCATCCTGATTGACGAGGCGCACTCCGGCCAGGGCGGGCGCACGGCGGCCACGATGAACATCGCCCTGGCCCAGGCGGGCGGCGACGCCGACACCGACGGCGAGGACACCGAGGACCGGATCAACCGGATCATGGAGGCGCGCAAGATGCTGAGCAACGCCAGCTACTTCGCCTTCACGGCCACGCCCAAGAACAAGACCCTGGAGACCTTTGGCCAGCCAGTCCCCGCCGGCGACGCGGTGGGGCGGCGGCCCTTCCACAGCTACACGATGCGCCAGGCTATTGAGGAGCGCTTCATCCTGGACGTGCTGGCCGCCTACACCACCTATCAGGGCTACTACAACCTGATCAAGACGGCCGAGGACGACCCGGAGTTTGATGTGGCGCGGGCGCAGCGTAAGCTCAAGGGGTACGTGGAGGGGCACGATCAGGCCATCGCCCAGAAAGCGCGCATCATGGCCGACCACTTCCACAGCCAGGTGCTAGACAAGCGTAAGATCGGCGGCCAGGCGCGGGCCATGGTGGTCACCGGGGGCATCGAACAGGCCATCGCCTACTACCACGCTTTTCAGGCCTACCTGGTGCAGCGCAACAGGCCCTACAGGGCCATCGTGGCCTTCTCCGGCGAGAAAGACGTGGGCGGGGTTACGGTGACCGAGGCCTCGCTGAACGGCTTCCCCAGCGGCCAGATCGCCGAGCGCATCCAGCACGACCCCTACCGCTTCCTGATCTGCGCGGACAAGTTTCAGACCGGCTACGACGAGCCGCTGCTGCACACCATGTATGTGGACAAACCGCTGGCCGGCATCAAGGCCGTGCAGACGCTCTCCCGGCTCAACCGGGCCTACCCCGGCAAGCACGACACCTTCGTGCTGGACTTCTACAACGACGCGGAGACGATCCGGGAGGCCTTCGCGCCGTACTACCAGACCACCACCCTCAGCGGAGAGACCGACCCCAACCGGCTGCACGACCTCAAGGCCGATCTGGACGCCCAGCAGGTTTACGACGACGCGGCGGTGCATCGGCTGGTGGCGCTGTACCTGGGCGGGGCCGCCCGCGACGCGCTGGAGCCGATTCTGGAGGGCTGCGTGGAGGCCTACACCACGGCGCTGGACGCCGAGGGTCAGATCATATTCAAGGGCAACGCCAAAGCCTTCACCCGCGCTTATAGTTTTCTGGCGGCGGTGCTGCCCTACAGCAACGCCGCGTGGGAACGGCTGAGCATCTTTCTGAACTTCCTCGTGCCCAAGCTGCCCGCGCCGGAGGAGACCGACTTCTCGCGGGGCGTGCTGGAGGCCGTGGACATGGATAGCTACCGCGTGGAGGCCCGCGCCACCATGAACATTGCCCTGGCCGAGCAGGACGGCGAGATCAGCCCCATCTCCACCACGGCGGGCACGGAGGGGCCAGAGGCGCAGCTTGACCACCTCAGCGCCATCCTGCGCGCGTTCAACGACCGGTTTGGGGCGGTGGAGTGGAAGGACGGCGACAAGATCCGCCAGGTGATCGCCCAGGAGCTACCGGCCAAAGTAGCGGCGGACACGGCGTACCAGAACGCCATGAAGAACTCGGACGAGCAGAACGCGCGCATCGAGCACGACAGCGCGCTGCAGCGGGCCATCCTGGATGGGCTGTCCGACCACACCGAGCTGTTCAAGCAGTTCTCCGACAACCCCCAGTTCAAGCGCTGGCTGGGCGACGCCATCTTCAAGGCCACCTACCACGCCACAACCCCCTGAGCCACACATCCTCTGTGTACACCCCCTACAGCAACGAAGCGGCTGCCCAGTCGCTGCTCGATGCGCTGGCCAGGGCCGAGGCCCCGGAGGGCAGGCCGCCGCGGGAGACATAGTGGCCCCGCCCATCCGGTTCCCCTACACCGTGCATGCGTCGCTGAACGGTCTATCCACGAGCCAGGGTAGGAGGACTAGCGGCGCGGCAGGCGCCCATGGCATACTGGGGATGGAGTGAGCAGGCGGGTGAGCAGGGAGGCAGGCAGAGACGATGGTGCAGATCGCCACGGGCTATCGGGCGCCGGACACGCTGCTCAGCGACACCGAGGAGAGCGTGGTGGGCACACAGTGGCACCAGGAGGCCATCGGCGGCCTGGCCGACCTGCTGCGCGCCGTGGCCGATCAGCGCTCCG
>JAABUM010002726.1_pt1 | contig 23111 bp, 20 predicted proteins | sample 5559161 | NCBI WGS metagenome assembly JAABUM01 (sample SAMN10711868, study PRJNA513369) | rock metagenome | isolation source: Antarctica rocks | place: Antarctica: Victoria Land, Siegfried Peak nord
GAAAACTTGCCAGAAGCAAGCTTTCCTGGTTTACCCGAGGCCTCCGCACAGCTGTCAGACTTATGCTCCGAGCCCTGCCGCTGCCAAAGCTCTGGGAGTGCCTGCTAAACTGATGGATGGTGAGGGCGATCGGCTATCTCTGGCACCACTGAGAAGGCACCGAGTTCCGCAAGGCTTCCTTCGCTTTCGCAGAAAAGTAGGATGAGTTCCGTAAGCTGAGCTAGATGAGTTTCGAACTCGAGTAGATCCCCATAAAACTCATCGAAGATATACTCCGTCCACGTGAGAACCCGAAAACTTCGCATCCCCGGAACGCCGCTCATATAAGGATCGACTCGCCAGCCGATTTTCGGGTTCTCACGTGGACAGAGTATAGATGCGATATTCCAATCTTCAGGCTTTATGAGTTGGCTTGTCTGAATCGCCGGATTCACAAGAATCTTTAAAAAAGCATCTCGCAACGACCGAGGCTCAGAACTATTGATATTTGAACAGACACCACCGCACAGCATCACAATCTGAGTTGGAGCCTGAACGTGGATTTTAGCCGCGTTCAGGTCCTCCGCGTAGGGCAACAAGCAGCTTACCTCAAGCCCCGAGAGATAGCAATTGACTATCGAGCGGAGCGTCCGAAGGCGATAGTCAATTGCTATCTCTCGGGGCAACAAAACTCGACAATAAGATGAGGTCCAGACGAAACGCCAGACCAGTGTCATTGGTGGCTACATCCAACGGCACCTAACGCGTAAGCCCCATGATTCTACGTCGCAAAGATGGACTGTCAAGGCCCACGCTCGACAGATCAGGCAGCCAAAACTTGGATGCGTGACCAGATCGTGCATCGGTTAAAAACCGAGCTAAGCCATGCGGTAACGTAGCAGCGTCACAGGTTGCGGACGGAAGTTGTTCAATCACTCCGCCAGTGCCCGCAACGCAGCATCGGGCTCTCGCTCTACGACCCGCAGCAAGGACCGAACAGCCGGATCCATGTTGGTTCGGGACTGCTCCCAATTGCGCACTGTCGCCACGGGGACGCCGATCGCCTTGGCAAAAGCCTCTTGCGTCATCTGAAGCTGCGTCCGGATCGCCCGTACGTTCGGTGTCGGACGGAACGGCGGGAGCGGTGCGTCGGGGTTCTCGCCATCCTCGATCTGATGCCGGCGGATATCCGCTTCTGTCGTGGCCGCAATTTTGGCAGGGTCCGCCGTCGGGCGTGCGGCCCTGATCTCCTCCAGCGTCATCGGCTCGCGTGCCATCGGTTCCGCTCCTTCCTGTCTGCTATCCGGGCCGAGATGATCCGGCGCACGTCGCCGCGGTCGGTGAAGACGACATGGAGCACAAGGCCGTCCGCCTCGCCGATTGCCCGTACGCGCGCTTCGCCGTAGTCCGTTCGATCGTCCGGCCACTCGATCGTGTCGCCCTCGAAAATCAGGGTGGCAAAATCGAAGCCGAACCCGCGCTCTCTCTGGTTCCGTTCGCCCTTCGCCAAGTCCCAATCGAAGCGCATCCACGTATACTACGCTGCTAGCGTAGCGCCTGGCAATGGAATAGGCGCTTCCTGCCAGGGTAATCGCATTTGAGAGAGCGGGTCTTGCTGAAGCCCTCTCCCTCGGGGAAAGGGAGCAGCCAGCGTCATGCGATTGCCCTGCGCTTTCTGGATACTATCCAGACCCCAGCGTTCTTAACCCCGCCCCCCGATCAAACATCCGCAGCAGCCGGACCACCGCCAACCCCCGCGCACTCTCCAACCGCGGATCGCGATCCAGCAGCACAGCCGCATCCCGGTTCGCCATCTGCAGCAGCCCCTCATGCTGCGCCGGGTCGGCCAAGCGGAACCCCGGCAGCCCGGACTGCCGCTTGCCCAGCAGATCCCCCCCGCCGCGTATCCGGAAATCCTCGTCCGCGATCAGGAACCCGTCTTCAGTGTCCTTCAGCAAAACGAGCCGCTGCCGCATGGTGTCCGTCAGGCCATCGTCATGCAGCAGCAGGCAAAAACTCTGCGCCTCCCCACGCCCGACCCGGCCGCGCAGCTGGTGCAGCTGCGCCAGGCCGAACCGCTCGGCGTGCTCGATCACCATGATGCTGGCCTCCGGCACGTCCACGCCCACCTCGATCACCGTGGTCGCCACCAGCAGCTGGATGCGCCCGCTGGCAAAATCTGCCAGCGAGGCGTCCCGCACAGCCGCTTCCATCTGCCCGTGCGCCATGCCGACGCGGCCGACGAACCGGGCATACAGCGTCGCGAACCGTGCCTCTGCCGCGGCCAGGTCGATCAGCTCGCTTTCCGACACCATCGGGCACACCCAATACACCCGCTCGCCGCGGTCGAGCGCGCGGCCGATGCCGTCCACCACGTCCGCCAGCGTCGCCAGCGAGTGCACCGTCGTGCGGATCGGCTTGCGCCCGGCGGGCTTCTCCAACAGGCGGCTCACCTCCATCTCGCCCCATTGCGTCAGCAGCAGGGTGCGCGGGATCGGGGTCGCAGTCATCACCAGCACGTCGGTCCGCAGGCCCTTGCTTCCCAACAATAGTCGCTGGTCCACGCCGAACCGGTGCTGCTCGTCAATCACCGCGAGCGCCAGGTCGTGGTAGGCGACAGCGTCCTGGAACAGCGCATGGGTGCCGACCACCAGCTTGACCCGGCCGTTGGCGATGCCGATCAGCGCGTTGCGCCGCGCGACTCCCTTGACCGACCCGGTCAGCAGCTCGACCGGCACCGGCGACAGGCGGGACAGCGTGCGAAAATGCTGCTTCGCCAGCACCTCCGTCGGCGCCATCAGCGCGGCCTGCGCCCCGGCCTCGGCGGTGCGCAGCATGGCCAGCAGCGCCACCAATGTTTTCCCCGAGCCGACGTCGCCCTGCAGCAGCCGCAGCATGCGATGCGGCGCGGCCAAATCGGCGTCGATCTCGGCCAGCGCTTGCCGCTGCGACGGAGTCGGAGTGAAGCCGAACCGGTCCAAGGTCTGTGTCCGCAGCCGGCCGTCGCCGGTCAATGAGCGGCCGGGCCGGTGCCGTTCGCGCTGACGCATCCAGGCCATCGCAACCTGGTGCGCCAGCAGCTCGTCATAGGCCAGGCGCTGCCGCGGCAGGTCGCCCGGCGGCGCGTCGGGCTGCTGCACCGCCCGCAGTGCATTTCGAAAACTCGGCCAGCCCTCGCGCCGCATCAGCGCCGGGTCGTGCCATTCGTCGAGGTCCGGCACCCGGTCCAGCGCGTGCCGCATGGCGCTGCGGAGCTGGCCCGGGAACAGCCCGGCGGTCAGCGGCCACACCGGCTCGATCCCCGGCAGCAGGCTGGCGTGCTGGGCCGGAACGACGTGGTCCGGCTTCGGCATCGTCAGGCGGTCGGCAAAACCCTCCAGCTTGCCGGAGACGACGAGCTTGGCGCCGGGCAGCAGCGGCCGGGGCGGGGGGCGGCCGAAATAGACCAGCTCCATGAACCCGGTGCCGTCGGTGCAGACCACGCGCCACGGCTGCCGCGGCGTTTCCGGCGCGTCCTGCCGCACTACCTCGACGGCGAGGGTCGCGACCTGGCCGGGCTGCGCCGTCCGGATCGTCGGGCGGCTGCGGCGGTCCATGTAGGAGTCGGGCATATGGAATAGCAGGTCCAGCACGCGCGGGCCGCCCGCGACGCGCTCGATCAGCTTTGCCAAGGCCGGGCCGACGCCGCGCAGCTCGCTCACCGGGGCGAAGAGTGTGGCAAGCGGGTCGTTTGTCGCGGGTGCTGACGTGCGTGATGACACTGGCGGGCTGACTTTGCTGGGGGTCGCCGCTATATGACAGCCCATTGCCAGGGACCCAAGTGTGCAGAATACCGAGACCGACCAGCCACTCGACGCTGACATGGATAGCCGGCGTCGCCGCCGCATCCTGTTCCGTGCCACCCACCGCGGCACCTATGAGAACGACATCCTGATCGGCAACTACGTGCGCGCCCGGCTCGCAGGGTTCACCGAAGCCGACCTGGACGCGCTGGAGGAAGTGATGGAATTGCCGGACGCCATGCTGGCCGACTGGCTCACTGGGCGGCAGCCGATTCCGGCCGACTGCGACACGCCGATGCTGCGCGCCATCCGCCAGGCGGCCGAGGACGGGGAGGGCCAGCCAAAGTGACCGCGACGATCCACGGCGCGCCCGAGGGCTTCGACGCGCTGCTGCTCGCCCAGCGCCGGGCCGAGCATAAGGGCGCCGTGCTGCATGTGGCCCGCGATGACAGCCGCATGGCCCGGCTGTCCGAGGCGCTGGCGTTCTTCGCCCGCGACATCGAGGTCCTGCGTTTCCCGGCCTGGGACTGCCTGCCGTATGACCGCGTCTCGCCCAATCCCGAGATCGTGTCCGAGCGCATTGCCACCCTGGCGCGCCTGCTGGAGCCCGCGACCCGCCCGCGCCTGGTTTTGACCACTGTCAACGCGCTGGTGCAGCGCGTGCCGCCGCGCCCGGTGTTTGAGGGCGTGAGCATGGTGCTCCGCGCCGGCGGAACCGCCGACTCCGAGGCGATCACCAAGTTCCTGGAGGCCAACGGCTATGGCCGTGCTGGGACGGTCATGGAGCCCGGCGAATACGCCACCCGCGGCGGCATCATCGACATCTACCCGGCCGGCGAGCCCGACCCGGTGCGCCTCGACCTGTTCGGGGACACGATCGAGAGCCTGCGCCGTTTCGATCCCTCCACCCAGCGCAGCACGACCAAGCTGCAGACACTCATTCTCCGCCCGGTGTCGGAGGTGCCGCTCGATACCGCGAGCGTCACGCGTTTCCGCGAGGGCTGGCGCGAGTTGTTTGGCCCCAAGGCGGCGGAGGACCCGCTGTATCAAGCGATCTCCGACGGACGGCGCTACCCCGGCATGGAGCACTGGCTGCCGCTGTTCCACGACGGCATGGACACGCTGCTGGACTATCTCCCCGACGCTTCCGTGAGCCTCGACAACCAGTCGGAAGAGGTGCTGGAATCGCGGCTGGAGATGATCGCCGACCACGCGCAGGCGCGCCAGGCCGTGCCGCGGGACAACGAAATTCCATATCGCCCGCTGCCGCCGGGCCGGCTGTATCTGGACCGCGCCGGCTGGGACGCGATGCTGTCCGCCGGGCCAGTGATGGTTTTCAGCCCGTATGGCCGTGCGGACGGCGCCGCCGGGGTCGATGCCGGGGGCCGGCCGGGCTACGTGTTCACCAAGGCCGGCGCTGCCACCGGCGAGAACGTGTTTCACCAGTTGCGCGAGCAGGCCGCGGCCTGGGCCGGGCAGGGGCGCCGCACCGTGGTCGCCGCGTGGACGCGCGGCTCGCGTGAGCGCTTGGCGCATCTGCTGCGGGAGAATGGGTTTAAGGTCGAGCAGGCGGACAACTGGCGCGAGGCGCAGGTACTGCCCACCAGCGTCACCGCGATTGTCACCCTGAGGCTGGAGTGCGGCTTCGTCGCCGGCAAGGTCAGTGTCGTCAGCGAGCAGGACCTGCTGGGCGAGCGCATCAGCCGCCCGCCGCGCCGCCGCAAGCGGGCGGACCAATTCATCGCCGAAGCCACCGAGATCGCCGAGGGCGATTTGGTCGTGCACCAGGAATACGGCATCGGCCGCTACGACGGCCTCGAAACCCTGCGCGTCGGCCCGGCGCCGCACGACTGCCTCCGCCTAATTTATGACGGCAGCGAGAAGCTCTATCTGCCGGTCGAAAACATCGAGCTGCTGAGCCGGTTCGGCAGCGAGACCGGCGGGGTGGCGCTCGACAAGCTCGGCGGCAGCAGCTGGCAGGGCCGCAAAGCGCGCATGAAGCAGCGCATCCGCGACATGGCGGGGGAGCTGATCCGCACCGCCGCCGCCCGGCGCGTGCGGGAGGCCACGAGCCTCGCGCCGGCCGAAGGAAGCTGGGACGAGTTCTGCGCCCGCTTTCCGTTCGCCGAAACCGACGACCAGGCCCGCGCGATCAGCGACGTGCTGGAGGACATGGCCGCTGGCCGTCCGATGGACCGGCTGATCTGCGGCGACGTCGGCTTCGGCAAGACCGAGGTCGCGTTGCGTGCCGCGTTCGTCGCCGCGATGTCGGGCGCGCAGGTCGCCGTCGTGGTGCCGACCACGCTGCTCGCCCGGCAGCATTACCGCACCTTCAGCGCGCGTTTCGCCGGGTTGCCGGTGAAGATCGGCCAGCTTTCCCGCATGGTGACGGCCAAGGAGGCGGCGGAGACCAAGCGCGGCCTCGCGGACGGCAGCGTCAACATCGTTGTCGGCACCCACGCGCTGCTGGCCAAGGGGATCGAGTTCGCCGACCTCGAGCTGCTGATCGTCGACGAGGAGCAGCACTTCGGCGTGTCGCACAAGGAGAAGCTGAAGCAGCTCAAGGCCGACGTCCACGTCTTGACCCTGACCGCGACCCCCATCCCGCGCACCCTGCAGCTGGCGCTGACGGGGGTGCGGGAGATGAGTCTGATCGCGACCCCGCCGGTCGACCGGCTCGCGGTGCGCACCTTCATCTCGCCGTTCGACAGCGTGGTGGTGCGTGAGGCGGTGCAGCGCGAGCGGTTCCGCGGCGGCCAAATTTTCTGCGTCGTGCCGCGGATCGAGGACATGGCCCGCATGGCCGAACGCCTGCGCGACATCGTGCCCGAGGCCCGCACCATCGAGGCGCATGGCCGCCTGGCGCCGACCGAGCTTGAGCGCGTCATGACCGAGTTCGGCGATGGCAAGTATGACATCCTGCTGTCGACCAACATCGTCGAGAGCGGCCTGGACATGCCGGCGGTGAACACACTCATCATTCACCGCGCCGACATGTTCGGACTGGGCCAGCTTTATCAGCTCCGGGGCCGGGTGGGGCGCGGTAAGCAGCGGGGCTATGCCTATTTGACCTGGCCGCAGAACCACCGGCTGTCGGCGGCGGCGGAGAAGCGGCTGGATGTCATGCAGACGCTGGACAACCTGGGCGCTGGGTTCACCCTGGCCTCGCACGACCTGGATATTCGCGGCGCGGGGAACCTGCTGGGCGACGAGCAGTCGGGCCATATCCGCGAGGTCGGCATCGAGCTGTATCAGCAGATGCTGGAGGACGCGGTGGCCGAGATGCGGGCCGAGCGCGGGCGCAAGCGCACCGAGGACCGTGACTGGACCCCGAACATCCAGGTCGGGTTGCCCGTTTTGATCCCCGAGGACTACGTGCGCGACCTGCCGGTGCGGCTTGGGCTGTATCGCCGGGTCGGTGCGCTGGCGTCGGACGCCGAGACGGAGGCGATGGCGGCCGAGCTCGTGGACCGCTTCGGCCCGTTGCCGCCCGAGGTCGACAACCTGCTGCAGGTCGTGACCTTGAAGCGGATGTGCCGGGAGGCCGGGGTGGAGAAGGTCGAGGCGGGTCCGAAGGGCATGGTGATCGGCTTCCGCGGCAACCAATTCCGCAACCCGGCCGGATTGATTGCCTGGCTAAACACCCGCAAAGGCACGATCCGCCTGCGTCCGGACCATAAGCTGTCGGTGGTGAGGGAGATGGGCGTGGCGGAGCGCATGAGCCTGGGCCGCGACGTGCTGTTGAACCTCAACCGGATCGCGGCGCAGGTGGCGAAGGCGGCGTAAGCTGCGCGGGCTATCGGCTCCGGGCGCCGGCCATCGCCGACAGGTCGGTGCCGTTCACCAGCAGGTTGCCGTCGCGATAGGTGATGTCCCACACCAGGCGGTTCTCGACGGTGCGGCCGATGCCCTTGGCGAACACGAACGCCGGCAGCACGCCGGCCAGTTCGGGGATGCTGTTGGCCCGCTGCATCAGCTCGTCGAAGTTGGTCGCGGTCAATTGTGCCTGGCCGATCATACGTTGCGGCGAGTCGATCGTCACCGCGCCCATGCCGGCGAAGTTCGCGCCGCCGACGTCGAGCGTCAGGCTCTCGAGGCCGGCGCTCACTCCGCCCCGGCTGAACAAGGCGGCGTAGTCGGGCGGTGGACCCGCTTCCTTCGCGTTGACGGCCGTGAGCAACTGCAGAAGCTGTTCGGTCGGAACCCCCGACAGCACCGGACGCAGTGCGATCCTTCGCGGCAGCAGGTCGGCCATTCCGCCCGGCGGCATGTTGGGCAGAGCCAGGCCGTCGACGCCAAGATCCATATGCGCCTGCAGCAAGCCGCCGTCCGACTTGGCGCCCAGGCCGATGCGCAGCTGGCTCGCGATGCCGGCCGACTGTCCATAGCGCACGGCGATGCCGTCGATGGTTTCGTCCATCGTGAGCTCGGACGCGAAGTCCTGCAGCGATTGAACGAGGGTTTGCAGCAGCTGCGGGTCGACCGATGGCGTGCCGGCCGGCGCCTTGCTGCCGGGCTTTGGCAAGCCGGGAGCGACGCCCCTGGTGATCCGCACCAACACCGGGATCATCTTCGCAATACGGTCCCGGGACACCGCCGTAGCCTCCCCGTTCACACGCACCTTGGCCGCCGCGAAGTCGATGACCTGGCTGTCGCCAACCTTGGAATTGACGGCGTAGCCTTCGGCCGTGCTGTCGATGATGAGGTCCATGCGATCCGTGCCCGACGGGCGCAGGGTGTAAATGCCGGCCAGGCGCTTCACGGTCGTGAGCTGCTCGGTCAACGCGCTGGTCGCGGTGACCTTGAGGTCCCGGACGCTGGTCGTCAGCGTCGACGGGGTCGTAAAACTCGGATCATAGACGCCCTGGTTTTCCTGGCTGCCGGCCGTCACCGTGTAGTCCAGGGGGATCGGCGGCTCCGGCGTTGCTTGGCCCGCCTTCGGTGGCGTCGGCATCTGGACCGTGAAGCTCGACGGAGAGGGGAATTGCATCTCCTCGATCGTCCAGCGGCCACCGCTCGACGGCCTGGCCGAACCCGTCAGCAGGATCGTCTCCGGCGTGAAGCCGCGGGTCACCTTGATCGGGATCGCCAGGTGATAGTGATCGCCTTCCGGCGTCACCTGCACCGGCCGTTCGGCGACGCGAGCATCTGGCCCAAGCAGGTTCTGGGCCCAGCTACGCACCTGGCCCTCCAGCGCCTGCGCCTGCTCCGGAGTGATGTCGGCCGCTTGGGCACGCGGAACTGCGGCCAGCAGCGTGGCCATGAGTGCGGCGCGGACGGAGCGATGCATCGGGAACCTCAATGGAGGAATGGAGGCGATCAGAACTCGGCGGCGTCGACGGCGGCCACGTCCAGCAGCCGTTCGATCACCTCGGGCTCCTGCGCGCCGGCGATGGCATGGCGCCCGGCCACGACGAAGCATGGCACCCCGTTGATCCCCAGCCGATGCGCCCGCAGGTTGTCCGCATGGACGGCGTCCACGTCGTTGTCGCTGTGCAGGAAGCTGAGCACCTCGACGGGATCGAGCCCGCAGGACAAGCCTACGGCGCGCAGCACGCCGAAGTCGCCGATATCGTGGCCGTCGGAGAAGTGGGCGGCGAACAGCGCCTCGACCACCTCACGGCCACGGCCGTATCGGGCGGCGAAGCGGACGAGGCGATGCGCGTCCACGCTGCTCGGCGTGCGGCGGATGCGGTCGAAGCGGAAGGCGACTCCCTCCGCACCGCCGATCTCGGTGATCGATCCATAAAGCCGCTTGGCCCGGTCCTCGCCGCCGAACTTGCGGATGACGTAGTCGGCCCGGGACATTCCCGACCTCGGCATATCGGGATTGAGCAGGAATGGCCGCCAGGTGAGCTCATAAACCATGTCGGGCCGCCGCCGCATCGTCCGGAACAGCCGCCGGATGCCGAGGTAGCACCAGGGGCAGACGAGGTCATGGACGACCTCGATCTGCAGGCGTGCCTTGGCGGGGGCGAGTATGTTCACGGGTCCAGCGTATGACGGCGGGCGGCGGTCGTCATCCTCTTTCCGCTGCACCCGGATAAAGTTTGGCTTGGCCGGGCGCTGGCGCGGGTGGCGTTATACGGATTGCGATTTCGTTAACCAATTCGTTCCATAAAAGCGATGTTTGTCATCCATTCATGAAGAGAAGACACGTTTTTGATAACCTTTCAACACGGTGACGGCGACATCCGGACAGCGGGACCGCCATGACCGGCGCTGGACATCCGCCGCCGTTGCACGTGGTCATGGAGACCGCGCGGATTGCGGCGCTGCAGACCTACGCGACGCCGCGGGCGCCAGCGACCGAGCCGTTCCTGACCCTGGTTCGCATCACGGCGCACCTGCTGCAGGCACCGGTCGCCATGATCTCGTTCATCGATCGCGACCATCAATGGATCAAGGCGGCATTCGGCACCGACCTGCAGCAACTGCCGCGCTCGGTTTCCATCTGCAGTCACGTCATCGCCGAGCCGTCCGGCGCCATGATGGTTCGGGATACGCTGGCGGATTTGCGTTTTCAGCGCCATCCGCTCGTCCTCGCGCCGCCGCATATCCGTTTTTACGCCGGCATCTGCCTGGTCGACAGCGATGGCTATGTGCTCGGCACACTGTGTGTGATGGACGACAAGCCGTCCTTGGGCGGAGGCGACGAGCTGGCGATCCTGCACAAGATGGGGGCCGAGACGATGGACGCGCTGGCGCGGCAGCGGGCCGAGCAGGCGGCGTGGCAGGGCGACGCGGGCTCGATCGGCCGCACGTTCAACGAGCGTCGGCTGAACGAGAGCTGGCCTTACGCGTCCGCCTCGCCTGCGGTCCTTGAGCCATCGATGCTGCGGCTCCCCGGTCCCAGCTGGATTGGCGTGAAGACCGAGCAAACATCCGTGCCCGGCAGCAGCCAAGGGGGCCGCCTGCTGATCAGCGTCGCAGCCGACAGCCCGGCCGAACGCGCTGGCTTGCGCATCGGCGACGTCATCCTGGCCATCGATGGCCATGAGGCCCGAAGGCGCGATGACCTTACGACGGCGATGGCCTCGTGCGGGCTGGGCGCCGTCATGCGCCTGCATATGCTGCGGGACGACAGGGTTTTCGACCGGGACATCCGGCCGGAGCTGATGCCCAAGCAACGGCTCCTGCAGCGTCGCGTGGCGTAGTTGGACCGCTCAGCCTTCCAGGAAGGCTTGCGTCCAGCCGTCATAGTCCTCCCGGCGCGTCACCCGCTGCATCAATGCTGCCGGTGGCAATCCCGGCAGCGACGCCGGAGCCATGCCGTCGCGGAGCGCCTTCAAGGTCGCATAGGCCGCCTGGACCGCCGCCATAATGGGCTGGTGTCCTTGCAGGCTGATCCGCACGCGCTGGGCGGCATAGGCGGCCGGGTCGGTCATGCCGGAGACGATCAGCGGCAGGTCGATCGCTGCGGCGACGGCGTCCAGTTGCGCGCCGTCCTGCACGCCCGCCAAAAAGATCGCGTCGGCCCCCAATGCGGCATAGGCGCGGACGCGGGCGATTGCGTCCTCCACCCCAGTTAGTTCGAGGGCGCTGGTCCGCGCGACCACGACCAGCGCTGGGTCGGCGCGGGCGGCGAGGGCGGCCTTTATCTTACCGACCCCGGCGTCCAAAGGCAGCAGTCTCGCGCCGTCCGAACCGAAAGGACGCGGCAGGTCCGTGTCCTCGATCGTCAATGCCGCGACCCCTGACGCCTCGAGTTCCTGCACCGTCCGCATGACGTTTAGCGCGTTGCCATAGCCGTGGTCCGCGTCGACCAGCAGCGGCAGGCGGGCGGCCCGGCCGATGCGGCGCGCCTGTTCCGCGAACTCGGTCAGGGTCAGCAGGATCAGGTCGGGCGCCCCCAGCACCGCGAGCGACGCCGTCGATCCTGCCAAGATGCCGGTCTCGAACCCTAGGTCCTCGGCGATCCGCGCCGACATGGCGTCCCAGACCGAGGCGGGATGCACGCAGCCCGGCCCGGCCAGCACCGCACGGAACCGCTCCCGCCGGGCTGTCGGGGTCATCGGGCTGTCGCTTCAGAGCTTGCAGCCTTGTTGAAGATCATGGTCCAGCGCTCCCGCAACGCTGGCAGGCTGCTATGGAATTCAACTTGCGGCAAGGCTGCGCCGGCCTGCGGGGTTGACCCTGAACGCCGCATCTGGTTTTGCCGTGGCACGGTGTGGCTCCTGGAGGATTATGAAACGATTTCAACGACAGCCTAGGTGTGCCGCCGTCCTTGCGGCGAGCTTGCTGGCGCTGTCCGGCTGCGGCTCGGTGTTGACCGAGGGGACCGCTGACCTTGCAGGCATTGCCGGCGCCGGCGCTGCGTCCGCGGTCACCAAATCCGCTGCCGGGGCCGCTGCGATCGGCCTTGGGGTGCGGTCGGTCGCCAACGAGGCGCTGAAATACACCGAGCGGCGCGTGCATCGCAACGAGCAGGACGCCATCGCCCAGGCTGCCGGGCCGCTTGAACCCGGCGCGCTGCAAACCTGGTCCATCCGCCATGTCGTGCCGATCGAGGTCGATGAGGGGGGCCAGGTGGTTGTCAGCCGTGCCTTCGGCGCCGGGTCGTTCCGCTGCAAGGAGATCGTGTTTAGCGTCGACAGCACGACCCGCAAGGGGCTGCAGCGCGCGTTCTACACCGCGACGATCTGTCGGGATGGCGACACATGGCGCTGGGCCTCGGCCGAACCGGCCACGGAGCGGTGGAGCGGACTGCAGTGACTCGCGTGCTGCTGGCGGCATTGACGCTGCCGTTGCTGGGCGGCTGCGCTGCAGTGTCGGACGTGGCCGGGCTCGCCGCGGGCGGCACGGCGGGTGCGGCGACCGGGAACCCGGCCGTCGGTTTCGCGGTCGGCATCGGCGTCCGGGCCGGCGTGGACGAGCTGCGCCAATATGTCGTCCGCCGCCGGCAGCAGGGCGAGCAGGACGCGATCGCCGAGGCAGCCGGGGACGCGCCGGTCGGCGAGCCGCGCGCCTGGCAGATCCGCCATACCGTTCCGATCGGCAACGCACGGGGCGAGCTCGCCGTCGTGCGGGAGTATGCGACGCCGCTCGCGACCTGCCGTGAGGTTGTGTTCAGCGTCGAGGATAGCGGCCACCCGAGCCTGTTCACCACCTCGCTTTGCCGGCAGGCCACTCGGTGGAAGTGGGCTACAGCCGAACCAGCGGTGGGCCGTTGGGGATTCTTGCAATAGGCTGGTACCCGCCGATCCGCGGCGGCTGAGTATAGGTTTACGCGGAATGATACGAGCCTCTGGGTCTATGCGGGTGGCATGGCGAGAGGTGGTCCGGCCATCGAAATATGATACAGGAGCTGCGGAGGTTTAGTTTGATGGCGTTCAAGGCCAAGACGATTGACGCAGCACGAGGTGCGGCAGGCGCCAAAGGTAGCAGCTATGATCAGGACGTTGTGGCCTGGTCGGTGGAGCAGGCACGGCTGCTGCGAGCCGGGCGTTATGACCTGCTGGACATTGAACATATCGCGGACGAGATTGATGATGTGGGCAAAAGCGAGGCACGCGATCTATCCAGCCGTATGGCCATGTTGCTGGCCCACTGGTTGAAATGGGAATATCAGCCGACGCATCGAAGCCGTAGCTGGGAAAACACGATCCGTGAGCAGCGCAAGCAGGTTCTGCGGCGTTTGGCGCGAACCCCAAGTCTGCGTTCCGAGTTGGAAAAAGCCGATTTTGTCGAGGATGCTTGGAGCGACGCGCTGACGATCGCGGCCCGTGAAACGGGGATAGACATAGTGAATTTCCCGCCTGCCAATGCATGGCCGTTCGCCAACGTGCTTCGCGAAGATTGGACGCCCGATAGCGAGGCGACTGGAGAGATAAAGGATCGCGGCTATCCCGGCGTATAACGAAGGCTTCGTCACGTGCGGGAGTGTCGTGAGGTAAAAGGTAGTTTTAGTGCTCGTGATGAGCTTACTCGATACCGGCCTCGTTCGCAGCATGCATCTTTCTTAGTGACGCTACCGCCTCTAAACCGCCGCTTCGAACCCCAGTGACTGCCGCGTCCAGGCGCGGGCATACGTACCGTCCTTCGCCAGCAGCTCCGCATGCGTGCCCTGTTCCAAAATCCTGCCCTGGTCCAGCAACAGCAGCCGGTCCATGCGGGCGATCGTCGACAGCCGGTGCGCGATGGCGATTACCGTCCGCCCCTGCATCAGTGTGTCGAGCTGTTCCTGGATCGCCGCCTCCACCTCGCTGTCGAGTGCCGAGGTTGCCTCGTCGAGGACCAGGATCGGCGCGTCCTTCAGCACCACCCGGGCGATGGCGACGCGCTGCCGCTGGCCGCCGGACAGCTTCACGCCGCGCTCGCCCACATGCGCGTCGTAGCCGCGCCGGCCCTGCCAGTCCTCCAGCGTCAGGATGAACTCGTGTGCCTGCGCCCGCCGCGCCGCAGCCTCGACGTCGGCATGGGTCGCGTCGGGCCGGCCATAGCGGATGTTGTCGCGAATCGACCGGTGCAGCAGCGAGGTGTCCTGCGTCACCATTGCGATCTGCGCGCGCAGGCTCTCCTGCGTCAGCTCCGCGATGTCCTGCCCGTCGATCAGGATGCGCCCAGCCTCGGGTGTGTAGAAGCCCAGCAGCAGGTTCACCAGGGTGGATTTCCCCGCGCCCGACGCGCCAACCAAGCCGATCCGTTCGCCCGGCGCGACAACCAAGTCGATGCCGTGCAGCACGCCGCGGCTCGCGCCATAGCCGAACTGGATTGCGTCGAACCGGATCTCGCCGCGTGAGAGCCAAAGGTCGCCGGCGCCGGGCCGATCCGGCATCTGCCGCGGCACCGCGATCGAGCGCATGCCGTCCTGCACGATGCCGATGTTCTCAAAGATCGCGGTGATGCTGCGGGCCACCCATCCGGCGGTGTTGGTGATCTGCCACGCCAGCGCGATCGACGTCGCCACCAGGCCGACCGCGATACGTCCCTCGGACCACAACGTTATCGCCAGCGCCGCCATGCCGGTCAGCAGGGCCGCGTTCATCGCCGTCAGCGACAGGACCAGCGTCGAGATCAGCCGCGTCTGCGCCCGGAACGCAGCAGTGTGCTCGTCGACGGACTCGCGCACGAAGGCGTCCTCGTCCCGCGCCCGAGCAAACAGCTTCACGGTCAGGATGTTGGTGTAGCCGTCCACGATCCGGCCGGTCAGCCCCGACCGTACCTCGGCCACATGGCGCGACCGATCCCGCAGCCGGGGCACGAAGGCTCGCAGCAGCACCGCGTAGGTCGCGAACCAAGCGAGAATGGGCAGTGCCAGCCGCCAGTCGGTCGACGCGAGCACGGTGACGGCGCTGCCGCCCACGATGACGATATACCAGACGCTGTCGATCGCGCTGACGATGACCTCGCGCAGCGCCGGGCCGGTCTGCAGCACGCGGTTGGCGATGCGCCCGGCGAAGTCGTTCTGGAAAAACGTCCAGGACTGCCGAATGACCTGCCAGTGGCTCTGCCAGCGGATGAGGTTGCTGAGGCCGGGGTTGATGGCCTGGTTCACCAGCATGACCTGCAGCATGACGGCGAATGGGCGCAGAATGAGCAGGATCGCCGCCATGACCGCCAGTTGCGGCCACTCGTTCCGCAGCAGGTTGCCGGGCTGCCGGGTTGCGACCAAGCCGGCGACTCGGCCGATGCAGATCGGGACCGAGGCGTCGAGCAGCGCCACAAACAGCCCGCCTATGAACAGTCCGGCAATAGGCCCGAGCGCCTGGCGCATGAAATGCCAGAAGAACGCCAGCAGCCGCTGCGGCGGAGGCGCGTCGCCCGGCGTGCGGGTCGGGTCGATCAGGCTTTCGAAGCGGCGGAACACGGGTTGCGGATGGACCGTTGGCGCGGTTGGGTCAACCGTGCTTCGGTCAAATCCGCGAACGATGCCGTCCGGCGTCGCTGCGGGCAGCTCAGGAACATCCATTGCGGTTCTCGATCGTGGCGTCCGCCCTGGTGGCGGTGTTGGTGGGGTTCGGCGGCACCTTGGCCGTCATCGTGCAGGCGGCGGCGCATCTCGGCGCCACGCCGGGGCAGACCTCGTCCTGGGTCGCCGCGCTGTGCCTGGCGATCGGCGCAACGAGCATTTTTCTGAGCGTGCGCTATCGCATGCCGATCGTGACTGCCTGGTCCCTGGCTGGCGCCGTGCTGATCGCGTCCGTGCCGCCCGGGATCACTATGAACGAGGCCATCGGTGCGTTCGTCGCCTCCGCCCTGCTGACCCTGCTCGCAGGCGCAGTGCCGGCCCTGGGCGGGGCCATCGCACGGCTGCCGGCGCCGGTCGCGGGCGCGATGCTGGCCGGGCTGGTGCTGCGCTTCGTGCTGCTGATGTTCCGGGCGGCGGAGGCCTCGCCGGCGCTGGTCGTGCCCTTGATCGCCGTGTTCCTGGTCACGCGCATGCTGCACGCCGCCTCGGCGCCGCTCGTGGTCATCGCGGCCGGGGTGCCGTTGGCGGCGGCGCTCGGCCTCCCCATGCCGCTGCCAGAGCGGCTTGAACTATCGTCGCTCGTGCTGATGCCGCCGGCGTTCAGCGTGCCGGCGCTTGTCGGCCTCGGCTTGCCGCTGTTCCTAGTCACGATGGCGACGCAGCAGATCTCCGGCGCGGCCGTGCTGCGCGTTTCCGGCTACGTGCCGCCGATGCAGGGCGCGCTGCTGTCAACCGGGCTGGCGTCCCTGCTCACCGCGCCATTCGGCGGCTATTCGAACAACCTATCCTCGATCACCGCCGCGATCTGCACGGGTCCGGATACCCATCCCGACCCGGCCAAACGCTGGATGGCCGGGCCGATCTACGGCCTGCTGTATTTTATCCTCGCGGCATTCGGCGCCTCGCTGGTCCAGTTGTTCGGCAATCTACCGCCGGCGCTTATCGCCACGGTCGCTGGGACGGCGCTGCTCGGGCCGCTGATGGGGTCGCTCGCCACGGCGATGTCCCGGGAGCATGAACGGTTTGCGGCTGTCCTGGCCTTTGCGGTCACCGCGTCGGGCATCACGCTTGCGGGGGTGGGGTCGGCGTTCTGGGGCCTCGCCGCCGGGCTGTTGGCGCTGGGGCTGGACCGGATTTGGCGGGTTCGGACATGATAGGCGCGGGGGTCACGGCGGCGGCGCGGTTGCGTTGCGCGCGAACGACCAATAAAGCGGCTTTCGCCCGGCACGCAGCGCCTTCGCCTCATAGCGCGTAGGCGGCCAGCCTTCCGGGCGCACCGTCGCGGGGGGCAGCGCATCGAACAAATCCTGCGCCGCCATGACGTCTGCGACCCAGGCCTGGTAGGTCGGATCGTCGGACGCGACGCGCCAAATGCCGCCTGGCCTCATGACCCGGGCCAGCAAGGAGGTCTGCGCCGGGTGGACGAAGCGGCGTTTAGTGTGCCGGGCCTTGGGCCAGGGATCGGGAAACATCAGGAATACCTGGTCGAGGCAGGCGTCCGGCAGCATCCGCAGCAGCAGGCGCGCGTCTTGGTCCCAAATACGAAGGTTGGCGGGCAGTGGCGCCGTCGCCTCCGCCCCTTCGGGAACCAGGCGGGACAGCAGCGAGCATAACCCGTTCTCGAACACCTCACTGGCGATCAGGCCAATCTCCGGGTGTGCTGCGGCCAGGGCCTGCGCGTGCTCGCCACCGCCGAAACCGATCTCGAGCCATAGCGCCCGGGACCGCGGCACGAAGGCGTCAAGCGGGTCCAACGCCTGCGCTTCTGGGAAGCGCAGGCGGGGCAGGGTGGCGTCGAGCAGCAGGCGCTGGCGTGGCCGCAGCGGATGGCTGCGCGTGCGGCCATACAGCCGGTCGGCGGGGTTTTTCAGCGCCCCATCTTCTAGCGCCCAATCTTCTAGCGATTAAAGGCGCTGCGCAGGGCGGGCACCAGGTCGGTTTTTTCCCAGGTGAAGGTGCCCAGGTCCTCGTCCGGCGTACGGCCGAAATGGCCATAGGCGGAGGTCACGGCGTAGATCGGGCGGTTCATGTGTAGATGCTCGCGTATGCCGCGCGGGCTGAGGTTCATCACCTCCCGCAGCACGCGCTGCAGCTTCGCCTCGTCCACGTCCTTGCCGGTGCCGTCGAGGTTCACATAAACGGAAAGCGGGTGCGACACGCCGATGGCGTAGCTGATCTGCAGCGTGCATTTGTCCGCCAGGCCGGCCGCCACGACGTTCTTCGCCAAATAGCGGCAGGCATAGGCGGCGCTGCGGTCCACCTTGGTCGGGTCCTTGCCGCTGAACGCGCCGCCGCCGTGCGGGGACGCGCCGCCATAGGTGTCCACGATGATCTTGCGCCCGGTCAGCCCGGCGTCGCCGTCGGGCCCGCCGATCACAAAATTGCCGGTCGGGTTCACATAGAACTCAGCGTCCTTCGGCATCCAGCCCTGGGGCAGGCTGGTCTCCACCAGCGGACGAAGCATCTCCTTGATGCGGCCCTGGTCCATGCCCTCGTCGTGCTGGGTCGAGACCACGATGCTGGTGGCGCCCACAGGCTGGCCGTCGACGTAGCGCAGGGTGACCTGGCTCTTGGCGTCCGGCTGCAGCCCGGCGACGGTAGGGTCGCTGTTCCTACGCATCTCGCCCATGCGGCGCAGGATCAAATGCGCATAGTGGATCGGCGCCGGCATCAGCTCGGGCGTTTCGGTGCAGGCGTAGCCGAACATGATGCCCTGGTCGCCGGCGCCCTCGTCCTTGTTGCCGGCGCTGTCGACGCCAGCGGCGATGTCCGTGCTTTGTGCGTGCAGGTGGCAATCGATGCTGGCGTTGCGCCAGCTGAAGCCGGCCTGGTCGTAGCCGATGTCGTGGATCGCGAGCCGGGTCAGGTGGCACAGCAGCTCGGACGTCACGGTCTCGGGTCCGCGGGTCTCACCGGCGAGGATCACCCGGTTGGTGGTGACCAGCGTCTCGCAGCCGACCCGGCTGTAGGGGTCGGCGGCCAGGAAGGCGTCCAGGACAGTGTCGCTGATGCGGTCGGCGACCTTGTCGGGGTGCCCCTCGGACACCGATTCGGACGTAAACAGGTACTCGCCCTTGTCGCGCATGGATTTCTCCTCTTGTCGCGTTTGCATGAAGCCGGAGCGGCGTCGCATAGGACAGCCCGCCGCACCGGCCGGACGCCGGGGCGGGGCGGGTTTGGCGCAATGGCGTATTCAGGTCAAGTTGGCGGCGGTCAGGGCGGGGCTGGGACTTGCCTGTGATCGGCGAAGCCCAACCCATGCGCTGCTTGTGAACGAAGCCCGGCCTGCGGCGCGCCGGGCTTCGGACCGCTTATCGGAAAGGCCTGACCGCTAGTTGGCGGTCGGGTCGTCGGCAAGATTGACGTAGGTGATCGCGAACGGACCTTCTCCATGCACCTGGATGACGGTGTCGCTGGCGGCCCACGCATAATGGTTCATGTTGGCCGGCAACGCGGCGAACCCGCCGGGCTCAAAGGCCTGAGTCTTCTGCTGGTCCATCTTGTCCCCCATGCCCGCGTGGAAGCTGCCGGACAGGACCGTCACGTTCTCCGCCGTCGGATGGTGATGTGCGGGGATTTGGTAGTTGGCGGGCAGCTTGAGGCGGATGACATAAAGTCCTGCTTTGGACGGATCGCCGGATAGCACGACAAATTGCGCGCCCTTCGGCAGCGTCGGCGGTGCTGGTCCCCATTTTACTCCGGCAGGTCCGGCAAGCAGGTCAACATGACTTTCTTGGCCGAGGACAGGAAGCGTGCTGGTCAGCAATACGGCAAGCGCCGCTAAACCTATGCGCATAGTCGCCCTCCATTATAGTCCGACTTCGTTTTGTGGCCGGACGTGGGGACTATACTATGCCAACTAGCTCGCAATAATTGTAACGATCTTGCGACCGATCCGTTGAGTTTCGACCGCAAGACTTAACTTTGATGACGCATTCCAAGGACATCGAGCATCGAATAGAGCCCTGGCGCCTGCCCGCTGGTCCAGGCCGCTGCACGGATCGCACCGGTCGCGAACACCCGGCGGTCGAAGGCGCGGTGGGTCAGGGCGATCTGTTCGCTGCCGGCAGCGAACAGCAGCGTGTGCTCGCCCACGACCTGGCCACCGCGCAGCGCCGCGAAGCCGATCGCATCGGGCGGGCGGGGGCCGGTGTGGCCATCGCGGCCGCTGACCATGACGTCTTCGAGCCGTATGCCGCGGCCGCGCGCCACGGCTCGGCCCAGGCCGATGGCGGTGCCGGAGGGGGCGTCGACTTTTTGGCGGTGGTGCATCTCGACGATTTCGGCGTCGTAGGTGTCGGCGGGGAGCGCGGCGGCGAGCTGCTCGGCGAGGGCGAGTATCAGGGTGACTCCGGGCGCGAAGTTTGGGGCATAGACGATGGGGATATGCGCGGCAGCCTGCGCAACGACTGCCTCATCGGCGGCTGACAGGCCGGAGGTGCCGAGCACCCAAGCCGTGCCCGCCCGCCGCAATTCTTCAGCGTGCGCCTGTGCCGTGGAGGCGTGGGTGAAATCGACCACGACGTCGGACTGCACCGCCAAAGTCGCGAGGTCTGGCAGGATCGGGACATCTGCGGGGGGTGCCTTGCTCGATCCGGGCCGCAGTGTCCCGCCGGCGATCACATGCCCGCCAGCAACGGCCTCGGACGCAAGCAGCAACCCCATCCGGCCGCCTATTCCGATGATACCAATTCGCATCCGTCTTGCTCCAAAAATTTGCACGCGACAGTAACTGTTCAATCAAAAGAAATGCTGGACACGGTCTAGCGCAACCGTTAGGGCTTATACGGCCAAGGTTATATTAACGGTTTCGTATAATAATAACTATAATGTAACGAAACATGTCTGCATCATTTGTCGACTCGACTACCAACCCAATCGTCATACCAAGCGGAAAGCCGTTTACGCCGTTCACCAAGATCGCCGTGAACGAAACTACTTTGGGGGCAACCGAGAACATCAGTGTCGTCTTGAGTACTGGTTCCTCCTACCCATACGGCATTTCAGCCGACCTCGGCAGTCTGAGCGACCCTCTCGGCGGCGGCAGCTACAACGCGACCACGCACACCTTCACGGAAACGGCCATCGCCACCGGCACACCAACGTCGGCGACCGCCATACTTCAACGGCTGGTCTACACCCCACCGACCCTGACCACCGGCAGCTATGAAGCGGTCAACACGACGATCACCGACAACGACTCGCCCTACTTCCCCTATTATGGGAACACCTACGGGAACACCGTCACCGATCCGACAAGACCGGTTTTGGAAACGGTGACGCCGCCGTCCATCACCGGCACCATCGCCAACGAGCCGGTCGCCTCGGGCGCGACCCTGCGCCCGTTCGCGTCGGTTCGCGTGGCCGACTACAATCTCGGCTACAATGCGCGCGACGCGGGCACGATCACCCTGACCGACGCCGCTGGCAACCCGACCGATGCCGATGGGCTGTTGACCGGGCCGGGCCTCGGCAAGACTGGGATCGGCACCTACGCGCTGGTCGCGGGTAGCTACTACGATATCCAAAACAATCTTCAGGCGCTGGTTTTCACCCCGGCTGCGGTCGCTGCTGGCAGCACCCGCACCACGACGTTCGGCCTCCACGTCAGCGACATTGCAACCACCCTGGCGACCGACGATAACACCACGTCAGTGCTGGTAATCGGCCCGACTGTGATGCTGGTTCCGCCGCTGATTGCCGGAACCGCCGCCGACCAAACCGTTGCTCCTGGCAACGCGATCAGCCCGTTCAATGGGGTGACGATCTCGGATACCAACGTAAACCCACAGGACAGCGCCACACTGACCGTAAGCGGTGGCGGCACGCTCAGCGGCGCTGGACTTGTCGCGGGCAGCGCTGGCGTCTACACAATCGCAGCAACCTCGCCAGCCGCTTTGACCGCCATCCTGGACAAGATCACCTTCACCGCGCCGCCGCTGGGCGGCCAGCCCTCGGTCACGAGCACCATCAAGCTCGATGTCGTGGACCGCACGCAAACCGCCAGCGACAGCAAGACCACGATCAAGGAGGTCGCGGACCCGCTTCCACCCTTGCCGGTCGGCAGCAACAATTTCGCGGTGGCTGACCAGACCACAGGCCAGCTATCCCTCCTGAGCGGGGACAAATACAGCGGTCCGGTCGCAGGGCTCAGCCAGCAACTAATCCTGGTCACCCCGGACAACCTCAACATCTCCGCCACTGTCCCCAATGTGTTCATCCACTCAGGGTCCGGGACCGACGCAATCGATGTGAGCCGCGTCAACGGCAACAACGTTCTCGACGGCTCCACCGGCTCGAATTTCCTGGTCGGCGGCATCGGGCGCGATACCTTCTTCCTCGACGACCGCAACGCGGCTTCGGACGTATATTCAACCGTGGTGAATTTCCATTCCGGCGACAATGCCACGATCTTCGGCGTCGATCCCGTGAACTTCCACGTTGTCACTCAGGACAATTTGGGCGCGGTCGGTGCCAAGGGCCTTACCTACACCTTCAGCGCCGTTGGAAAGCCGAACGCCAGCATCGTGATTGCAGGCTTCAGCACCGCCGACTTGGCCAACGGCCGCCTGACCGCATCCTACGGCACGAACGCCGATCTTCCGAATCAGCCAGGCAGCGGCGGCGTTTATACTCCGTCCACGTGAGAACCCGAAAACTTCGCATCCCCGGAACGCCGCTCATATAAGGATCGACTCGCCAGCCGATTTTCGGGCTCTCACGTGGACAGAGTATATCTCAATATTCATGGGAACTGACCGGAAGGAATTTACAAAAATCGTCTTCGCAATGCTCGTTTGGGGCTGCGAGACACCGCCGCATACCCGACAGCATGCCGATCTCGACCGGCTTCGGCGCGCATGGCATTGTATTGTATCCCGGCTCAGGTTTTTGGCTGTAGCCAAAGCCGGGGCGTGCGGCCAGTGCGTTGCTCCAGGCCCGCCTGTGGTTCCGGGGCGAACTGGACTCCCATCGCCACCTCGGCGGCCTGCGCGGCCGAGTTGGCTTAGATGACGGTGTCGCTAGCCCGACCGACCACATGCGCCACGACCGGCAGCGCGCCATAACGTAGCGCACAGAACTGGGTGAGGCCGCATGGCTCGAACCGCAACGGCACCAGCAACGCGTCATCGTCCATCAAAGGCACACGCTACACTTGCCGGCGCGAGCCCTGACGAAGCCCCCGGGCGAGATCACTTGATCTCAGCCCGCTGCTCCACCACCGAACGGTAAAGTGCGGCCGTAGTCCGCGCGATGGCGTCCCAGCTGAAGTGCGCAATTGCTCGCTCGCGCCCAGCCTTGGCAAAACACACACACAGGGCGGGGTCATGCGCCAGCTGATTGATGGCGTCGGCCAAGCCCGCGGAGAACGCGGCCGGGTTGGCCGGTTCGAATGTGCCGGGCACTAGGCCAGGATCGACCAGCAGCCCGGTTTCGTT
>JAABUM010002727.1_pt1 | contig 23106 bp, 19 predicted proteins | sample 5559161 | NCBI WGS metagenome assembly JAABUM01 (sample SAMN10711868, study PRJNA513369) | rock metagenome | isolation source: Antarctica rocks | place: Antarctica: Victoria Land, Siegfried Peak nord
TCGGCGACGGGGAGGCCGAGACCGGTCCGCTCGCCGGGTCCTGGCGGCTTCCCTACTTCGCCAACCCTCGCCGCGACGGGGCGGTCCTGCCGATCATCCACCTCAACGGCTACAAGATCTCCGGCCCAACGGTGCTCGGGCGCACCACGGACAAGGACGTGTCTGCCTACCTGGACAGTCAGGGCTGGGCACCGATCGTCGTGTCCGGCGATGACCCGCCGACCGTCTTCCGGGACCTGTGGGCCGCGCTCGTGGCAAGCCACGCCGCCATCGCGGCTTTGCGGGACGCGGCTCGCACGGGCCGGCCGAGTCCCCAGGTGCGCCACCGGTGGCCGGCGATCGTCCTGCGCACGCCCAAGGGGTGGACCGGTCCGCACACCGTCGACGGCATCCAGGTCGAAGGCACCAACCTCAGCCACCAGGTCCCGCTCTCGGGCCTCAAGGAACATCCCGAGCACCTCGCGATGCTCGAGACGTGGCTCCGGAGCTACGCCCCCGACGACCTCTTCACCGACGACGGACGGCTGGTTCAGGAGCTCACCGCGCTGGCTCCCGAAGGGGACAAGCGGATGTCCGCAACCCCCTACGCCAACGGTGGACGGCTGCGCCGCGAGCTGCCCATCCCCGAGCTGACCCGCTTCGCCCTCGACATCGAGCGTCCCGGGGTGCTCTTCCACGAGAGCACCCGGCCGATCGGCGAGCTGATGAGAGACGTGTATGCCGCGGACACCACTGAGGACGGCGGCGGCAGCTTCCGGCTGTTCTGTCCGGACGAGACGGCGAGCAACCGCCTGCAGGCGGTGTTCGAGGTCACCGACCGCTGCCTCCAGGCGCCCCTCGTCCAGACCGACACGCAGCTCTCCGCGGACGGTCGGGTCATGGAGGTCCTCTCGGAGCACCTCTGCTCGGGTTGGCTCGAGGGCTACCTCCTCACGGGGAGACACGGCCTCTTCGCGACCTACGAGGCGTTCGCCATGGTCTCCGCCTCGATGACGATCCAGCACGTGAAGTGGATGCAGCACGCGCAGGACCTGCCCTGGCGGGCGCCGGTCTCGTCCCTCAACATCCTCCTGACGAGCACCTGCTGGCGCAACGACCACAACGGGTTCTCCCATCAGGGTCCGGGCCTCATCGACTCGCTGCTGCCGCTCGCTCCGGGGGTTGTGCGGGTGTGGCTCCCACCGGACGCCAACACGGCGCTGTCGATCACCGACCACTGCCTGCGCAGCACGGACCACGTGAACCTCATCGTCGTCGACAAGCAGCAGCACCTGCAGTACCTCACCCTGGACGAGGCCAACGAGCACTGCGCCGCAGGCGCGGGCGTCTGGGAGTGGGCGTCCAACCTGCCGGCCTCCGACAGCCCGGACATCGTCCTGGCCTGCGCCGGCGACGTCCCGACCATGGAGACGCTCGCCGCAGCGGAGCTCCTGCGCGACTACACCCCCGAGCTGAAGGTGAGGGTCGTCAACGTCGTCGACCTCATGGCCCTGCTCCCGGAGAACGACCACCCCCACGGGTTCGCCGACTCGACCTTCGACGAGCTCTTCACACCCGACAAACACGTCGTCTTCGCCTTCCACGGCTACCCTCGAGCCGTTCACCAGCTCCTGCACGGACGGTCGGACCCCGGCCGCTTCCACGTGCGTGGCTTCGCCGAGCAGGGCACCACCACGACGCCGTTCGACATGGTCGTGCTGAACACGATGTCGCGCTACCACCTGGCCCGCGAGGTGCTGCGCCGGGCGGTGCGCCGGCCGGCCGGATGGCGCGAGCTGACGGACTTCTGTGACGCCCAGCTCGCCAAGCACTCGCTCTACATCCGCGAGCACCTCGAGGACTTGCCCGAGATCCGCGACTGGACCTGGCGGGGCTGACGTCCCGCGGTCGATGAGATGAGCCCCGAGAGCCTCGTCCTCGTCATCAACGCCGGGTCGTCGTCGCTGAAGTACCAGCTGCTCGACGCGACCACCGGCGACACCCACGCCAGCGGTGTGGTCGAACCCATCGGCGAGCCGCGTTCCCACGTCATGCATTCCGGCCCGGACGGTGAGCACAAGGGCGAGGCAGGACGTACTTCCCACCGCGAGGCGTTCGACGTGATGCTCCGGGCCTTCCGCGACCACGGCCCCGACCTCGACTCGATCGAGCTCACCGCGGTCGGGCACCGGGTCGTCCACGGAGGGGCGAAGTTCAGCGAACCGGTGGTCATCACCGACGACGTCGTGACGGCGGTCGAGCAGCTCGTCCCCCTCGCGCCCTTGCACAACCCCGCCAACCTCGAGGGCATCCGGGTGGCCCGCGACCACTTCCCGGAGACGCCGCAGGTTGCCGTCTTCGACACGGCCTTCCACCACACCCTGCCGCCCCGCGCCTACACGTATGCCGTCCCTCGGGCCTGGCGGGAGGACCACGGGGTACGGCGCTACGGGTTCCACGGCACGTCGCACGCCTTTGTGTCGAGGCGCGCAGCGCAGCTGCTCGGGCTGGCCGTTCCGGACGCGAACGTCATCGTCCTGCATCTCGGCAACGGGGCCAGCGCCGCGGCGGTCGCGGGCGGACGCAGCATCGACACGTCGATGGGGCTGTCGCCGCTGGAAGGCCTCGTCATGGGCACCCGCCCCGGTGACCTCGACCCGTCACTGCCGTCGCTCCTCGCCCGGGCCGGCATCTCGGTCGAGGACTACGAGTCAGCGCTCAACCAGGACAGTGGGCTCAGGGGCCTCACCGGGACCAACGACTTCCGCGAGGTGAGCGAGCTCGTCCGGAGCGGTGACCCGGACGCGCGGGTCGCCTTCGACGTCGTGGCCTACCGGCTGCGCAAGTACGTCGGGGCGTATGCCGCTGCCCTCGGGCGCGTTGACGCCGTGGTCTTCACCGCCGGGATCGGTGAGCACAGCCCTACCCTCAGGGCCGCTGCCCTCCATGACCTGGCACTCTTCGGCATCGAGCTCGACACCGGCGCCAACGCCGCGGCGACGTCGGGCGAGCACCGCATCTCGACCGACTCCAGCCGGGTCACGGTTCTCGTCGTCCCGACCAACGAGGAGCTCGAGATCGCCCAGCAGGCGGTGGCCCTCGTGACCGGCAGCTAGCGCTGGTACCAGGGGACGATCTGCCCGCGGGCGAGGGTGTGCGTGAACAGGGTGAACCCCAGCGCCGCAGGCGTCGCGTCCTCGGGGACGTCGAGCGTCTCGACGTCGACGGCGTGGACCACGACGAAGTACCGGTGCCTGATGTGCCCCTCCGGTGGAGCGGCACCGAGGAACCGCCGCACCCCACCGTCGTTCGCGAGCTGGATGGCGCCGGCGGGCAGACCCGAGCCGTTGTCGTCGCCGGCTCCGGTGGGCAGCTCCGTGGTCGTCACCGGGATGTTGAGGACGGCCCAGTGCCAGAAGCCCGACGCCGTCGGGGCGTCCGGGTCGTAGACCGTGACGGCGAAGCTCCTGGTCTCCGCGGGGAACCCGGACCAGCTGAGCTGCGGCGACACGTCCTCACCCCCGGCGCCGGCGATGCCGCTCACCTGGGCGTTGTCCAGCTGCTGCCCGTCCGTGACATCGGTGGAGGTGACCTCTAGCGAGGGCACCTGCGGGAGGGCGGCATACGGGTCGTGGGCCATGGCTGGCTCCTCGTCTCTGACGTTTCGGCGGGCTCGGGGCCGTCCTCTGGGTGAGGGTCGGACGACCCGGTCGACGTTATCGTCTCGCGCCTGGTGCAGGGTCAGCGCAGCCGCCGCAGAGGAGCGGCGCGAGGGCCGCCACGGATCGATCGGGCCCCGTCCCTCGGGGCCGGCGGAGCACTTATCCTGCGCGAGTGACCTTCTTCCGGGACCTCGCGGTCCTCCTGCGACTGTCCGGCTTTCGTCGGCTCTTCGCGGTGCGGCTGGTCTCGCAGGCCTCGGACGGTGTCTTCCAGGTCGCGCTGGCCTCGACCGTCCTGTTCTCCCCCGAGCGTGCCCCGAGCGCGGCAGCCATCGCGGCGGCGTTCGCCACGATCCTCCTGCCCTTCACCTTCCTCGGACCGTTCGCCGGCATCTTCCTCGACCGGTGGCAGCGTCGGCGGATCCTCGTCCTCAGCAACGCCATCCGCGCCGCGCTGCTCCTGGTCATCGCCTTGCTCGTCATGCGCGACGAGCTCGGGATCCCGTTCTACCTTCTCGTCCTGGGTGCGTTCTCCGTCAACCGCTTCCTGCTCGCGGGGTTGTCGGCCGGCCTGCCGCACGTCGTCACCCGCAGCCTCCTCGTCACCGCGAACGCGCTGTCCCCGACGTGCGGGACCCTGGCCTTCCTCGGCGGTCTCGCTGTCGGCGGAGCGGTTCACGCGGTGGCCCACCACGACGACGTCGTTCTCGCGGTCGGGGCGGCCTGCTACCTGTTGTCGGCGGTCCTCGCCACCCGCCTCCCCAACCTCGGCCCGGACCTCGAGGACGTCGACACCGCGGTCCGGGAGGCGCTGAGCAACGTCGTCCGCGGGCTCGTCGACGCGGCCAGGCACCTGTCACCGCTCGGCCGCCTCGCACTGGGCGTCGTCGGCGCGAGCCGGCTGCCCTACGGCGTGATGATCATCGGGACGATCCTGTTGTACCGCAACCACTTCGCGGCCGGCGATGCCGGCGCGGGACTGGCTGGCCTGGGTGTCGCGGTGGCCGCCTCAGGAGTGGGCTTTGCCCTGGCGGCCCTGCTCACGCCCACCTTGTCCAACCGGTTCGGGATGCGTCACTACATCACCGCCCTCAGCAGTCTCGCCGCCGTCATGCAGGTCTTCCCCGCGACGTTGTTCACCCGGTGGGCGGTCGTCGTCTCGGCCCTCGGGCTGGGCATCGCCGCCCAGGGTGTCAAGATCTGCGTCGACACGACGATCCAACGGGTGGTCAGCGACGTCTACCGGGGGCGGATCTTCGCGCTCTACGACGTCCTCTTCAACGCGGTCTTCGTTGCCGCGACCGTGCTGGCGGCGGTCGTCTTCCCCGCCGACGGCAGGTCGTATGCCGTCCTCGCAGCGGCGTCGGCCTGGTACCTGCTCATCGCTCTCACCGTCTCCCGGCGCTGGCCCCCCACCCCGCCCATCGGGCCGGCCACGGAGGCGGCACCGACGCCCGCGCAGACACCCACGGGCCGGACGCCCACGCCTCAGACACCTGCACCACAGTCACCTGCACCACAGACACCTGCCCCGCAGACACCCACGCCCACCCAGATCTGATCGGTGACGAGTGACCTCAGCAGCCGTCTACCTCATCGCGGGGCTCTCCCTGCTCGTGGCCGTCATCCTGCCCACGGCCCTGACCCGCTTCGCCCTGTCCGCGCCGATGGTGCTGGTCGGCCTCGGCCTGCTCATCGGTCTCCTCCCGCTTCCCGAGGGGCTGAGCCTCGACCCGGTCGAGAACCGAAACCTCGTCCTGCATCTCAGCGAGATCACCGTCCTCGTGGCCCTCATGGGGGTGGGGCTGGCTCTCGACCGTCCGCTCAGCCTCCGCGACCGCGGCTCGTGGTGGCGGTGGACGCCGACGTGGCGGCTGCTCCTCATCGCCATGCCGTTGACGATCGGCGGGCTCGCGCTGTTCGGCTGGTGGGCGCTCGGCCTGGCCCCTGCGGCGGCACTCCTCCTCGGGGCGGCCCTCGCCCCGACCGACCCGGTGCTGGCTTCCGACGTGCAGGTCGACGGCCCCCGTGTGGAGACCGACGACGAGATCGACGAGAGCGACGAGGTCCGCTTCGCCCTGACCTCGGAGGCCGGGCTGAACGACGGCCTCGCCTTCCCGTTTGTTCATGCGGCGATCCTGCTCGCCAGCGTCGGATCCGTCGGCGCCTGGGGGCTGCGTTGGCTGGGTTGGGAGCTCATCGGCAAGGTCGCCCTGGGAGTCCTCGCGGGCATCGTCGTCGGTCGGGTCCTCTCGGCCGCGGCCTTCCGCGCGCCGCGTCCATCACTGCGGCTCGCCGAGCTGGGTGAGCCGCTGCTCGCGGTAGCTGCACTGCTGACGGCATACGGGGTCAGTGAGCTCGTCGGCGGCTATGGCTTCCTCGCCGTCTTCGCCTGTGCGATGACCGTGCGGGCCGCCGACCCGGCGCACGGCTACCACCAGGCGATGCACGGCGTCGTCGAGCGGCTCGAACGGCTCTTCACCCTCTTTCTCCTGCTCCTGCTGGGGATGGCGATGACCCATGGGCTGCTGGCGCACCTCGACTGGCGTGGTGTCGCGGTCGGCGCAGCTCTCCTGCTCGTCATCCGTCCCCTGGCCGGGGTGGCCGCCTTGACGATCCGGTCGCGGCACAGCAGCGAGGTGGCACCGCTCAGCACCAGCGAACGGTGGGTCGCGGCCTTCTTCGGCGTCCGGGGAGTCGGCTCGATCTACTACCTGGCGTATGCCGCTGGGCACGCGAGCTTCGCTGACGAACGCTGGCTGTGGTCGACGATCGGCTTCACGATCGCCATGTCCGTCTTTCTCCACGGGGTGACGGTCACGCCGGCGATGACCTGGCTCGAACGGCGGCGAACAGCGGTGGAATCGAGCGAGCGGGACCATGAAGCGCGCTGATCACGAAGCCGCGAAAGCCGCGGACCCCTCGTCGCGGCACCTCACGCCGGGGGGTCGAACTGCACAAATCAGCCCTGTCAGGAACGGCGGCGAACGGTGCCACGTGAACACTGCCCCATCTCTGGGCAAAGACTCGGACCCGGCTTCCGCGTCATCCGTGGACGCCCTTTCGCCGAAGACCGAAACGGATAGGGTTTCGGCATGGCTACGACTGAGGCGTCGGTCAACCCGGCGGGGCCCGGACCAGTCGGCGCGCGCCCAGCACCTCCCGAGCCGGTTGGTGCACCTCCGCGCCGCGCCGGCAACAGGTGGGGAGAGGTCCTGCTCGCGGCAGGCTTGCTGCTGCCCAACCTCGTGCTGCTCATCCTCTTCACCTACCGCCCCCTCATCGACAACATCCGACTGTCCTTCACCGACTGGAACATCTCCTCGCCGGTCGCCAACGCGGTGGGATGGAGCAACTACATCGAGTGGTTCGGGCGCGAGGACACCAAGGTCATCGTGCGCAACACCGTGGTCTTCACGATCGCCTCGGTCGGGATCTCGATGGTCCTCGGCCTCGCCCTAGCCATGCTGCTGGACCAGAAGCTGCGTGGACGCAACGTCGTGCGGTCCATCGTCTTCGCGCCGTTCGTCCTGTCGGGTGCGGCGGTGGGTGTGGCGTTCCAGTTCGTCTTCGACCCGAGCTTCGGGCTCATCCGCGACCTGGCGTCGAGGGTCGGCGTCTCGGTGCCCGACTTCTACCAACAGTCCGGCTGGGCACTGTTCATGGTGACGGTCACCTACATCTGGAAGAACCTCGGCTACACCTTCGTCATCTACCTCGCGGCGCTCCAAGGCAGGCGTCAGGACCTGGACGAGGCCGCGGAGATCGATGGAGCGTCGGCGTGGACCCGGTTCTCGCGGGTGCTGCTGCCGCAGCTGCGCCCGACGACGTTCTTCCTCTCCATCACCGTGCTGCTGAACTCCGTGCAGGTCTTCGACATCATCAACGTCATGACCCGGGGAGGGCCCGTAGGCACCGGCACGACCACGCTCGTCTACCAGGTCTACCAGGAGAGCTTCGTCAACCTCCGCGCCGGATACGGCGCCACGGTGGCCACGATCATGTTCCTCGTGCTGCTGACGATCACCCTCTTCCAGGTCCGCGTCATGGATCGGCCCCAGCGATGAGCACCGCCACCGCCCCCCGCCCGGCGAAGCAGGGACGACAGCCTCGGGGCGAGCAGGTGGCCGACAGCCACCTGCGGGGGCCGGTGCGCACCACTCTCGGTTACCTCGGCATGTTCATCGTCGTCGTGCTCATCGTCGTGCCGCTGTTCTGGATCCTCGCGACGTCGTTCAAGGAGCGCTCGGACATCTACGTCCGCCCCGCACACTGGATCCCCCAACCTGTGACGGGTGGCAACTACGTCGACGTCACGACCCGGATCCCGTTCCTGTCGTTCCTGCGCAACTCCGTGATCCTCACCCTGACGATCTCGGCGGCCAAGATCATCCTCGGCGTGCTGAGCGCCTACGCACTCTCCCTGCTGCGCTTTCCGGGCCGCAGCATCGTCTTCCTCGTCGTCATCGCGGCCCTCATGGTCCCCAACCAGATCACGGTCATCTCCAACTACGCCCTCGTCAGCCAGCTCGGGTGGCGCAACACCTACCAGGGCATCATCATCCCGCTGGCGGGGGTGGCGTTCGGCACCTTCCTCATGCGCAACCAGTTCCTCTCCCTCCCCGGGGAGATCATCGAGGCGGCCCGGATGGACGGCGCCGGGCCGCTCAAGCTGCTCTGGCGGGTGGTCATGCCGCTGTCGTGGCCCACGCTGGTGGCGTTCTCGCTCATCACCGTCGTCAACGAGTGGAACGAGTACCTCTGGCCGTTCCTCATGTCCGACGACGAGCGAACCGCCCCGCTACCGGTCGGGCTCACCCTGCTGCAGAACAACGAGGGCGTGACGAACTGGGGGCCGGTCATGTCCGGCACCATCATCGCCATGCTCCCGATCCTCGTCCTCTTTCTCCTCCTCCAACGTCAGATGATCAAGGGCCTGACCGCTGGAGCCGTCAAGAGCTGACCGTCCCCGCTGGCATTTCTGCGAGCGACAACCACCCACCCCTAGCTGGAGGCACCAAACCCATGAACGACGTCACTCGACGCGGTTTCCTCGGACTAGCCGGGGCGGCAACAGCCGCCGCCGGCTTGAGCGCCTGCGCCGGCACGGGCACCAGCCCCTCCGGGGGTGCTTCCGGCGGTAGCGGCGGTGCGGCCGGCGGTGCGGCCAACGCCATCGACTTCTGGAGCAACCACCCCGGCAACTCCAAGCCCACCGAGCAGAAGCTCATCGCCGACTTCCAGGCGGCCAACCCCGGCATGACGGTGAAGCTCACCGACGCCGGGAAGAACTACGAGGAGGTCGCGCAGAAGTACAACGCCGCCCTCTCCGGTGGTCAGCTCCCGGATGTCGTCGTCGTGTCGGACGTGACCTGGTTCAACTTCGCGCTGAACAAGCAGCTCGCGCCGCTCGACGAGCTGCTCACCGCGGCGAGCATGCAGACCACCGACTACGTCGACAGCCTCTACAAGGACTACCTCTACGCCGACAAGCACTACGCCCTGCCGTTCGCCCGCTCCACTCCCCTCTTCTACTACAACAAAGAGCTGTGGTCGGCGGCGGGCCTGCCGGACCGCGGCCCGAAGACGTGGGACGAGCTCGCCGAGTGGGGCCCCAAGCTGGCCCAGTCGGTCGGCTCGGACAAGAGCGCGATCCTGATGGCCGACGGGTCGAACTACCTCGACTGGTACTTCCAGGGGCTGGTGTGGTCCAAGGGCGGCTCATACTCCAAGGAGTGGACGCCCACCTTCACCGACCCCAACACCGTTGCCGCGGGCAAGCTCCTGCAGAGCCTCGCGCAGCAGAAGATCGCCCGCTTCAACAAGGCCCCGGCCACGGACTTCGGGGCCGGGCTCGCGGCGTGCATCCTCGAGTCGACCGGTTCCCTCGGTGGCATCGCCAAGGCGGCGAAGTTCACCGTCGGGACGGCGTTCCTGCCGTCGCCTGAGGGCGTTGCGGGATGTCCGACCGGTGGAGCCGGTGTCGGCATTTCACAAGGGATCTCGGACGAGCGCAAGAAGAACGCGCTGAAGTTCGTCGAGTTCCTCACGAACGCCAAGAACACCGTCACCTTCACCCAGGCGACGGGCTACATGCCGGTCCGCAAGTCGGCCCTGCAGGACCCCACGGAGGTGGCGTTCCTCGAGCAGAACAAGAATGCCAAGACCGCCGTGGACCAGCTGCCGCACACCAGGTCGCAGGACTACGCCCGCGTGGCGACGCCAGGAGGTGGAGCGCGGATCGGCAAGGCCCTGGACCAGATCGTCCAGGGTGCTGACGTCGAGACCGTGTTCAAGGGCCTGAACGAGGAGACGCAGCGGGTTATCGACACCCAGATCAAGCCCAAGCTCTGACGACCCCGGCTCTGCCCGTATGCCGGGTGGTGGCCCGCGGCTCGCGGCTCACCACCCGGCATACCACGTGACAGGAGAAGCACATGGCCACCGTCTTCTTTGACGAGGCAACGCGCAGGTACTCGCCCGGTGACGCGCCGGCCGTGGACCGGGTGACCCTCGACATCCCGGACGGGGAGTTCCTGGTCCTCGTCGGACCGTCGGGATGCGGCAAGTCCACGACGCTGCGGATGCTGGCCGGACTCGAGCCGGTCAACGGTGGACGGATCCTCATCGACGGGCACGACCAGACCGGCGTCCGGCCGCGCGACCGCGATGTCGCCATGGTCTTCCAGAGCTACGCCCTCTATCCCAACATGACGACGGCTGAGAACATGGCGTTCGCCCTGCAGAACGCCAAGGTGCCTAAGGACGAAATCGACAAGCGGGTCAAGGAGGCGGCGCGGATCCTCGAGCTGGAGGAGCTGCTGGGCCGCAAGCCGGGGACCATGTCGGGCGGGCAGCGCCAGCGGATCGCCATGGGGCGGGCCATCGTCCGCAACCCCAAGGTCTTCTGCATGGACGAGCCGCTGTCCAACCTCGATGCCAAGCTACGGGTCTCCACCCGGTCGCAGATCGCCGGCTTGCAGCGCCGGCTCGGGATCACCACCGTATACGTCACCCATGACCAGGTCGAGGCCATGACGATGGGCCACCGGGTCGCGGTGCTCAAGGACGGGACGCTGCAACAGGTGGCCACGCCGGAGGAGCTCTACGAACGTCCCGTCAACACCTTCGTGGCCTCCTTCATCGGGTCACCCGCCATCACCATGATCGAGTCCTCGGTGCGCGAAGGCGTGGCCAACGTGCACGGGGCCAGGGTGCCCCTCGATCGGGAGGTCGCAGGTCGAGCTGGGGAGAAGGTCGTCATCGGACTGCGCCCCGAGTCGTGGCACGTCGTGGACTCCGACGCCGCGGACTCCGTGCCGATCCGCGTCGAGCTCGTGGAGGCCTTGGGGGCGGAGTCGTTCGTCTACGGGACCCCCAGCTCCCTGGTCGACGACGAGTCCGCGACACCGGACAAGCACCGGGTCACCGTCCGGCTCGACAAGCGTTCCCACCTCCAGGTCGGTGAGGTGATCCACGTCGCGCCGGAGCCCGAGGAGGCTCACGTCTTCGACGCCGAGTCCGGCGAGTCGCTCCGGGTCTGAGGGTCGATGCCCTCCTGGGAGCTGCTGGACCGACGGCCGTCCCGCGGTGATGCCCACGAACATCACCAGCATGCCGACCGGCTGGACCAGCCCGAAGCTCTCCGCCGTCGAGCGCGATACCCAGCACCGAGCTCGCCGCTGCGGTTGAGCAGTCCCGCATGAGGGCGCGACCACGCCGGCTTCCGCTACTTTGGTCGGCGGATCGTGGCCGCGAGCCACGACCCCGCCGTCGGAAAGATCGCAGCCCGAACACTCACGATGAAGGATGGCCAGGTTGTCTGACCTGTGGATCTTGACGCGGGCCAGTATCAAGCTGAGTATGCGTCACCAGCGAACCATGTTGACGTTGATGATCGTCCTTGTCGCAGTCCTGTTGGCGTGTGACGGCGTCGTGGGCGCCGGCGCCGCGAAGTACGCCAAGTCCGTTCAATACCAGTCGGCCCTCAACCTCATTGAGATCTCGTCCAACGGCCCGTCGGCCCAGCGCGAGATCACCGACTCGACGCTCGCCGAGGCCAGGAACCTCCCCGGGGTGACCGGCGCCTCTCCCTGGTTCCACGTGGATCTGGCCCTGTCCAGCTCATCAGACTGGCCAGACTCGAACGCCAACCCCGGGTCCCTGTGGGCCACGCCTCTCATCCCCGGGCTCGAACCAAAGGTCGTCTTGGGCAGCCTCCCGGAAGGTGGTCTGGCTGCCGACGACATCGCCCTTCCTCAGTCCGTCACCGGCGGCAGTCTCGATGCCCTCCTGGGCAAGACCGTCGAGATGGAGTACACCAAGGTCACTGGCCCGGGCCAAGGTGAGCCGACGAAGAAGTCCTTCCAGGTCGTGGCCATCACCGACAACTCCACACCAGCCGAGGCAGGCCCGGCTCCGTCCTATGTCGCCGAGGCGACTCTGCGCGACATGATCCGTGCTGCCGGGACGGCCGGCACCGGCCCGCTCACCTTCACGACCGCCTACGTCCGGACGGCGAACCCCGGCGACGTGCCAGCTGTGCAGCAGGCGTTGGCAAAACAAGGATTCGCTGTGTCCAGCGTCGCCAATCAGCTTCGCCCTCTAGGAGGACTCTTCCAGGTCCTCAGCTGGGCATCCCGCGCACTTGCCATCGTCCTCGGCCTCTTCTGCCTGGCAGTCGGAGGATCGGTCAGCGCCGCTTGGACCCGGCAACGCGGTCGAGAGACCGGCCTCCTGAAGGCGAGCGGCTGGTCGGGTGGTCGGATAACACGCGCACTGTTGCTGGAGCTGGCCTGCCTCGGCGCGGCGACCGGGCTGGCGGGCGCGGCCATCGGGGTTCTCGCCTCACTGGTGGCGACGACCATCGTCGCCGGACGCGAGCTCGACACCCTGCCCATCGACGCCTGGACCACGCCAGGGTGGACGACAGTCTTCGTCGCCTTCCTTCTGGTGCCCTTGTGCGTGTGTCTCGGTGGTCTGCGTAATACGCTGAGCGCGGCCAAGCTCGACGCCGACAACGCGTTGCGGGACCTGTAGGTTCGGCCGGGTCGTCGCGTGAACCTTCACCGACGTCGAAAGCCCCGCGGAACGGGCCCCGCGGCGGTCGAGCCCGCCGTGCCCAGGTCAGCCACGGCATACGCTCGAGCCGTGCGGACGGGACGGAGAACGGTGGAGGGACCATGTCCATGGCGATCTCGCAGGAGCGGCTGACCCGGCCCGACGGGCTGTTCGTGACGCCGGCGCAGCCGTGCGGCACTGGCGTGCTCGTCCTGGCCGGCTCGAGCGGGCGGGTCGACACGGAACGGGCGCGCCTGCTCGGCCGGTTCGGGGCGACGACCGCCTCGATCCGGTGGTTCGGTGGGGAGGGGCAGCAGCCCGAGCCGTTCGAGGTGCCGCTGGAGACCTTCACGGCGGCCCTCGACCGGTTGGCGCCGCAGTGCGACCGGCTGGCGGTTATCGGGACCTCCTTCGGCGCGGAAGCGGCGCTCCTCACCGCCGTGAACGACCCTCGGATCGGTGCCGTCGTCGGCTTCGCCCCCTCGCCGGTGGTCTGGGCCGGGGTCGCGGGAGGCCGCGACGGCGAGCCGGCGCGGATGACCTCCCATTGGACGGTGAACGGGGTCCCGCTGCCCTTCGTCCCCTTGGACGACGCCTGGGAGACGACCACGACTCCCCCGTCGTTTCGTGGGCACTACGAACAGAGCCTGCTGAGCCATCACGAGGCCGCGGTCCGCGCCGCCATCCCCGTCGAGCGGATCGGTGGCGAGGTGCTCGTCGTCGGTGGCGAGGACGACCAGGTGTGGCCGGGAGCCGACTTCGCCCGCGCCATCGCGGCCCGCCGCTTCGACCACGGGCTCATGACTCACGTCGTCACGCACCCGAGCGCCGGCCACCGCACGATCCTGCCCGGAGAGCAGCCCGTGGTCGCAGGTGCGGAGATCGCCCGGGGCGGGACTCCAGAGGCGGACGCTGAGCTCGGCGCACTCGTGTGGCCAGTCCTGGCCAGGCTGCTGCGGCTCGGGAGCGATCAGAGAGCGTCCGGGTGACGCCCGTTGCCGGCGGCAGGTCATCGACGTAGCGGACACCTCCACCTGGTCGGTGAACCACCGGTATGCCGCCCGGACAGGTCAGGGTGCCCGGAGCGCGTAGAACGCCACCGCGGCGGCCGCGGCGACGTTGAGGGAGTCGACCCCGCCGGCCATGGGGATGCGGACCGTGAGGTCGGACCCGGCGACGGTGCGCGCCGAGATGCCGCCGCCCTCGGTTCCCAGCACCAGGGCGAGGCGTTCGGGAGGGTCTGCCGCCAGCTCGTCGAGGGAGACCGAGTGCTCGGCCAGGGCCAGTGACACGACGGTGAAGCCGGCCCGGTGCAGCACGTCGATCCCGCCCGGCCACGGGTCGACCCGGGCCCACGGCACCTGGAAGACGGTGCCCATCGAGACCCTGATCGAGCGGCGGTAGAGCGGGTCAGCGCACCGCGGCGTGACGAGCACCGCATCCACCCCGAGGGCGGCCGCTCCGCGGAAGATGGCCCCGACGTTGGTGTGGTCGACGATATCCTCGAGCACCGCGATCCGCCGCGCACCAGTGATGAGACCATCCAGCGAGTCCAGCGCCGGCCGGTGCATCGAGGCCAGCGCGCCGCGGTGGAGGTGGAAGCCGGTGAGCTGCTGGATGACCTCGTGCTCACCGACGAACACCGGTATGCCGTCCGCCTCGGCCTGCCCCACCAGGTCGCCGAGGTCGGTGAGCCAGCGCTCGGCCATGAGGTAGGAGCGCGGCCGGTGGCCTGCGGCGAGCGCGCGGCGGATCACCTTCTCCGACTCGGCGATGTAGAGACCGCGCTCCGGTTCCGAGCGGCGGCGCAGTGCGACGTCGGTGAGCGAGACGTAGTCCGCGAGCGGGCTGTCGTCGCCTCCGTGGCCGTCCGGGTCGACATCGAGCGAGGTGATCCGGACGGGCGTCAGGGGAACCACACCAGCTTGACGATCGCGACCACCCCGATGAGGATGATGAGCCAGCGCAGGACCGCCGGCGGGATCCGCCGTCCGACCCGGGCGCCGACGACCCCGCCGACGAAGGCGCCGATGCCGATGAGCAGGGCAATAACCCAGTTGATGTGGTCACGCGCGAAGAGGATGAACATGCCGGCCGCGACGAAGTTGACGATGAGGCTGAGCACGTTCTTGTAGCCGTTGAGCCGTTGCAGTGGCTCGGTGCTCAGTGCCGAGAACAGCCCCATGAGAAGCACCCCCTGAGCGGCTCCGAAGTAACCGCCGTACATCCCGGCTACGAGAACTCCGACTCCCGTTGCCCATCGATGCCAGCCCGGTGCCGTCCCGCCCTGGTGCCGACGCGCTGCCGCGGCCTGAAGGCTCGGTCCGACGACGACGAGGACGAGCGCGAGGAGGATGAGGGCCGGCACGATCGCGCGGAAGGCGTCGGCCGGCAGGACGAGCAGAAGTGCCGCTCCGACCACCGACCCGAGGAAGGACAGCGGCATGAGCCGGCGCAGGGTTCGCGACTCGCCGGTCAGCTCGTGACGGTAGCCGTAGCTGCCGGTGACGCCACCGGCCACGAGCCCGATGTTGTTGCTGACGTTGGCGTTCAGCGGCGGGTAGCCGAGGAACAGCAGGACCGGGAAGGTGATGAGGGTGCCGGAGCCGACGATGGTGTTGATCGTCCCCGCTGCCATCCCGGCCAGGAGGACGGCGAGGACCTCGAGCACCGACACCCGGTCACCCTACCGAGGGATGACCGGGTGTCAGGTGCGTGGTGCGGTCGCGTGTCGGTCCGGTGACGGCTCTGGCTCTACGACTACTGACCCGGTTGCTGCTGGACCGGTTGCTGCTGGACCGGTTGCTGCTGGACCGGTTGCTGCTGGACCGGTTGCTGCTGGACCGGTTGCTGCTGGACCGGTTGCTGGGTGGACGGGTCGAGCGTGGGCATCGCCTGGGTCTGCTGCGGGCGCGCGGGCAGCGGCACCTGGTCCGCAGCCGGCGTCACCGGCGGCTGGCGACGGATCGGCGGCGCGGCGTGCTCCGTGGCCTCCGCGCTCGCCTGGCCCGCCTGGCCCCGAGCCTCGGCCAGCGCCTTGGCCGGGTCCTCGAGCACCGTGTCGGCGAAGGCGTTGTCCTCGGGACCGGGATCGACCCAGTCTGCCTCGTCGTCGCCGTTCTGGTGGACCTTGTCCCCGCCGAGTGCGCCGCTGATGCCGCGCAGCGCATCGGTGACCTCGGAGGGGATGATCCACATCTTGTTGGCGTCCCCACGGGCGAGCTGGGGCAGGACCTGGAGGTACTGGTAGGCGAGCAGGCGCTGCGTCGGCTTCCCCCGATGGATGGCGGCGAAGACCTGCTGGATCGCGCGCGACTGCCCCTGCGCTTCGAGGATTCGGGCCTGAGCCGAGCCCTCAGCCCGCAGGATCTGGGACTGCTTCTCGCCCTCGGCAGTGAGGATGGCTGACTGCTTGACGCCCTCGGCGTTGAGGATCGCCGCGCGACGGTCACGCTCGGCGCGCATCTGCTTCTCCATCGAGTCCTGCACCGAGTGCGGCGGGTCGATCGCCTTGAGCTCGACCCGGTTGACCCGGATGCCCCATCGACCGGTCTCCTGGTCGAGCACTCCCCGCAGCTGAGCGTTGATCTGGTCGCGCGAGGTCAGCGTCTGCTCGAGATCGAGGGAGCCGATGACGTTGCGAAGGGTCGTGACGGTCAGCTGCTCGATGCCCTGGATGAAGTTGGCGATCTCGTAGACGGCGGACTTGGCATCGGTGACCGTGTAGTAGATGACCGTGTCGATGCTGACGACGAGGTTGTCGGAGGTGATCACGGGCTGCGGGGGGAAGGTGACGACCTGCTCGCGCAGGTCGATGTTCGCCCTCACCTTGTCGACGAAGGGCACGAGCACGTGCATGCCGTCGTCCAGGGTGCGGCTGTAGCTGCCAAGCCGCTCGACGATCTGCGCTGTCTGCTGCGGCACGATCCGGATGGTCCGGACTGCCACGATGACGGCAAAGACGACGAGCAGTGCGACGACGATGAGCGTCAGTACCCCGCTGTCCATCGAATCTCCATTCCTGCCGGCCCCCTGGGCTGGCCCCTCAGTGGCTATCGGGTCGTCCGGCCCGGTAGGTCGATCCTTGGCCGCCACGCGAGCGACGCGCTGACGAGCGCCAAGCAGTCAGTGCGTCAGGTCGGGGGCGTGACCCGCGTGACGACGGCAGTCGCGCCCTCGATGGCCACGACCCGCACCTCGTCACCGGGCTGCGGCTCCTGGCCGTCGGTGGTCTTGGCCGACCAGGTCTCCCCGCCGAGCTTCACCCGGCCGGAGCTGCCCGTGACCGCCTCCAGGACGAAGCCGGAGCGGCCGACGTAGCCCGCGGTGCCCATCTTCACGCCCTCCGGGCGGACCAAGAGCCGACGCTTGGCCCAGGGGCGGACCAGGCTGAGGAGGATCCCGGCGACGACGACCGCCACGATCGCCTGGACGGGGAAGCTCACCCCGAACGCCGCTGCCGCAGCACCGCCCAGTGCGCCACCGGCCAGCATGAGGAACACGAAGTCGACCGTCGCAGCCTCGATCGCGCCGAGAGCGAGGGCGAGGGCAACCCAGGCGAGCCACCCGTAGTTGTCAAACACCCCGGCACCCTCTTCCGACGTGGCCACCGACGAGGCCCGTTACCTGTATGACGATTGCGATTCCCTCGGAGTTCCGGGTGCAGCGAAGGCGGACGCCTCCAGCTGGGCAGCCCGCGCGGTCCAGCGATCACCGTGCCGCTCGACGAGGAGCGGCAGCCCGAACGTCGCCGACAGGTTCTGCGCGGTGAGCGTGACATCGAGCGGCCCGGCTGCGACCACCTTGCCGTCGCGCAGGAGGAGGACGTCGGTGAACGACGGGGGGATCTCCTCGACGTGGTGCGTCACGAGGACCAGAGCCGGCGCCTCGGTGTCGGCGGCGAGGGCACCGAGCCGGACTACGAGGTCCTCGCGGCCGCCGAGGTCGAGGCCGGCCGCCGGCTCGTCGAGGAGCATGAGCTCGGGGTCCGTCATGAGGGCCCGGGCGATCTGCACCCGCTTGCGCTCCCCCTCGCTGAGGGTGCCGAAGAGGCGGTCGGCGAGGTGCGCCGCTCCGAGCGCGTCGAGCAGCGTCATCGCCCTGACGTAGTCCTGCGTGTCGTACTCCTCCCGCCACCGGCCGACGATGGCGTAGGAGGCGGTGACGACCACGTTGCCGACCAGCTCGCCCCCCGGGATGCGCTCTGCGACCGCTGCGCTGGACAGGCCGATCCGCGGACGCAGCTCAAACACGTCGACGGCGCCGAGCACCTCCCCGAGCACGCCGGCCACTCCGGTGGTCGGGTGGATCCGGGCTGCGGCGAGCTGCAGGAGGGTGGTCTTGCCAGCGCCGTTCGGCCCGAGAACAACCCAGCGCTCGCCCTCCTCCACCTCCCAGGTGATGTCGTCGAGGAGGCGGTTGCCGCCACGGACGACGCTCACACCGGCAAAGGCGAGGACGTCGCTCATTCCGTCACCTTAGTTCACCGATGGAGCCGCGCCGGACTCACCTCGCCGCCGCTGACGGCGCTCGGTCTAGACTCGGCTGATGTCCGTTCTGCCCGTCTCGGTGCGGCTGGCCGTGTGGGCGACCGCCGCCTTCCACGGCCATCTCGAGCTGGACGAGGCGATCGCCCGGTCCCATCCCGACCTCGACCACTACACGGGGGACCTGAGCCGGCTAGACCTCTGGCGCGACCTCGGCGAGAGCGCGGTCCTCGCCGCCCTCCCCCGCCCGGGTGACCTCACCGGTATGCCGCGCGCCACCGTTGACGTCTCGGGTGCGGCTGCCGCCGTGGGCGAGTGCGTCTACGTGGCCGGCATGGGTGGCCTGCTCGTCCCGACGCTCTCGAGCTTCGGGCCGGACGGTGACGTGGGCACCGCGGTGGAGTGGACGGCATACGACAGCGAGCCGGTCGCCCGCCACGTCCTCGAGTCGATCACCCTCGGCGATCTCGAGCGGGACCTGACCCGAGCGACCCACGAGAGCGCCACCGCCTTGGAGGAGGTGGAGGGCCGTCCCTGGTCGGGGAGCCCGCGACATGACGCCGAGCGGCGCCTCGGCGAGGACCGCATCGGTCTGCCCAGCCTGCTCGCTCCCCGTGCGGTCCGGCTCATCGTCATGGCGGCTCGGGTCGCCGTGATCGCCGACGAGGGACTGCGTCTCGCCGCGACCGGCCCCGCCCTGGACCTCCACTCGTCGACCCGGCGCGAGGCCGGACTGCGGGTGTTGCAGTCGGCTGCCGACGCAGCGATGGCCGGCGCCACGAACGTCGCCGTCATGCAGGTTGCCGGTTGGCGACCCGCCTGAGCAAGCCACCGCGCCGGCGCATGGACTGACTCAGCGGCCGACGACCTGCCGGTAGACCTCCATGGTCCGATCCCCGATGGTGTCCCAGGAGAAGTGCTCGATGGCGCGCGCCCGACCGGCGAGGCCCATCCGGCGGGCGCGGGCCGGGTCGCTGACCGCCTCGTTGAGGTGCTCAGCGAGCGTCGCGACGAAGGCGGCAGGGTCGACGGGCGTGCCGCTGCCGTCGTCCACCTGCTCGATCGGGACCAGCCACCCGGTCTCTCCCTCGACCACGACCTCGGGAATGCCTCCCGTCGCGGTGGCGACGACGGCGAGCTCGCAGGCCATCGCCTCGAGGTTGACGATCCCGAGCGGCTCGTAGACGGACGGGCAGGCGAAAACCGTTGCGGCAGAGAGCAGGGCGATGACCTCGTGACGCGGCAGCATCTCCGGGATCCAGACGACGCCGTCACGCGTAGCCGTCAGCTCGTCCATGAGCTGCTCGACCTCGGCGAGGATCTGCGGGGTGTCAGGGGCTCCGGCACAGAGCACGAGCTGGACGTCGGGGGGCAGGGATGCGGCAGCGCGCAGGAGGTAGGGCAGCCCCTTCTGGCGGGTGATCCTGCCGACGAAGACCACCGACGGCTTGGCCGGGTCGACGCCGTGCTTGCGGACGACAGCCCCGTCCTCGTGCCGCTGCCACAGCTGCGAGTCGATCCCGTTGTGGACGACGTGCACCCGGCCCGGATCGAGCGACGGGTAGCTCCGGAGTATGTCGGCGCGCATCCCGGCGCTCACCGCGACGACGGCGGCAGCGGCCTCGTAGGCCTGGCGCTCCGCGAAGGACGAGACGCGGTATCCACCGCCGAGCTGCTCGGCCTTCCACGGACGCATCGGCTCCAGGCTATGGGCGGTGACGACGTGCGGCATACCGACGAGCAGTGACGCCAGGTGGCCGGCAAAGTTGGCGTACCACGTGTGCGAGTGCACGAGATCCGCGCCAACGCAGTCCTGGGCAATGGCGAGGTCGACGCCGAGGGTCTTGATGGCCGCGTTCGCGCCCGCTAGCTCAGTCAGGTCCGCGTATGCCGTGGTGTCGGCCTCGTCGCGCGGCTCACCGAAGCACCGCACCTGGACGTCGACGTCACCCCGCGCCCGCAGGGCCCGGACGAGCTCGGCGACGTGCACGCCGGCCCCGCCATAGATCGCCGGGGGGTACTCCTTGGTGAGGACGTCGACTCGCACGCCGCTGACACTAGTCCCGCAGCCCTAGTCCCGCAGCCCTCGTCGGCACACCTCGCCGCGCCGCCGCGATGACCCTAGGGTGGTGGTATGGCACGCAGGTCGCAGAACCCCAAGGTCTTGGCGATCGTCCTGGCGGGCGGCGAGGGCAAGCGGCTCATGCCCCTCACCGCCGACCGGGCCAAGCCCGCGGTGCCGTTCGGGGGGATCTACCGGCTCATCGACTTCGCGCTGTCCAACGTCGTCAACTCCGGCTACCTCAAGGTCGTCGTGCTGACGCAGTACAAGTCGCACAGCCTCGACCGGCACGTGACGTCGACGTGGCGGATGTCCACCCTGCTCGGCAACTACGTGACCCCGGTGCCGGCCCAGCAGCGGATGGGCAAGAACTGGTACCTCGGCAGCGCGGACGCCATCTACCAGAGCCTCAACCTCATGGACGACGAGAAGCCTGACATCGTCGTCGTCGTCGGCGCCGACCACGTGTACCGGATGGACTTCTCGCACATGGTCCAACAGCACATCGAGACCGGAGCGGGCGTCACCGTTGCGGCGATCCGCCAGCCCATCTCGCTCGCGGACCAGTTCGGCGTCATCGAGGTCGACGCCGCCGACAACCACAAGATCGGGGCGTTCCTCGAGAAGCCGACCGATGCCCAGGGTCTGCCGGACAGCCCCGAGGAGGTCCTCGCCTCGATGGGCAACTACGTCTTCGACGCCGACGTCCTCGCCGACGCCGTCACCAAGGACCACGCCCGCGAGGGCAGCAAGCACGACATGGGCGGCGACATCGTCCCGGCGTTCGTGGCGGAGGGTGGCGGCTACGTCTACGACGTCAAGGACAACCTCGTCCCCGGTGCCACGGAGCGCGACCGGGGCTATTGGCGCGACGTCGGGACCATCGACTCGTACTTCGAGGCGAACATGGACCTCATCTCGATCCACCCGATCTTCAACCTCTACAACTACGAGTGGCCGATCTACACCTCGACGGGCTTCCTGCCCCCGGCGAAGTTCGTCCACGGCGAGGGCCTCCGGATGGGTGAGGCGCTCAACTCCGCCGTGTCCCCCGGGGTGGTGATCAGCGGCGCGCAGGTCAACGGGTCTGTCCTGGCGCCCCGGGTGCACGTGCACAGCTACGCCACGATCGTCGACAGCGTCATCCTCGACGGCGTTGACGTCGGTCGGTACTCCACGATCCGGCGGGCGATCATCGACAAGAACGTCGTTGTGCCCGAGCACGCCAAGATCGGGATCGATCCCGACCACGACCGGGCCCGCGGCTTCTGCGTGACGGACAGTGGCATCACGGTCATCGGCAAAGGGCAGGACGTCCCCCTCTGAGGAGGCCGGCGTCGTCCAGCCGGTATCACCGGCTCGATCTGCAGTGGGGGCCGGGGTTGGCCGCCTGCGGGCCGGGGTCTGGCCAGCCGCGGGCCGGCCGCCGGCGGCCCGGGGTCTGGCCAGCACCATCTCGTCACCGTGATGTGTCGCGGCCTTGCCCGGTCGCACGGTCGCCTACGCCAGTTCTCATCCACGAGGATCCACCTGGCCAGAGGATCCACGCGCGCAGGGGCACTCGCCCCGCCGAGTGGGCGGGGTGTGGAGCTTGGTCGTCAGACGTGCCACGTCACGCCGGTGTCGGTGACGGTGGCGCTGAGGTCGCGTTGGTGGACCAGCGTATGGTGCCTCCCGCAGAGCAGGGCGGCGTTGGACAGGTCGGTCGGACCGCCGCGACTCCACCACGTCACGTGGTGCACGTCGGTCCACTGCGCGGGGATGGTGCAGCCCGGGAAGGTGCAGTGGTGGTCTCGGTGCCAGACGGCCTTGCGTTGGGCAGGGGTGAAGAGCCGGTCGCCGTGGCCGATGTCCAGGACCTCACCTCGGCCGCCGAGGACCATCGGGATGATCGCGGCATCGCAGGCCATCCGCCGCAGCACCGCCGGGGAGAGCAGCTCCCCGGATCTGGTCAGGCCGGCGCCGCGGCACTCGGCCTGCAGGTGCGCCAGCGGAATGGTGACGATGATCTGGGCCTTCTCGGTCCTGGGCATCTCTCCCGGCGCCGAGACCCCGCGACGGATCACCTCGAGCAGAGCATCGGCGCGTCTCGTCGCGGCGGAGCGCGGGTCGGCTTCGTCGTCCGGTCCTTTGACCGGGGCCGACAAGGCCGAGACCGCCGCATCGACGATCGCGGCTCCTTCGGGGTCGAGGGTGAGCCGGTACGTCGTCATTCCGGCCGGACCTTCACTCTTGTGCAGGGCCCTGCAGAGACGCCGCTTCTGCTCGTCGCCTTCGAGGTCCTTGGCCGGCTTGATCAGCTGGCTCGCGAACACGATGGCCCGGCGCAGCTCCTTGAGCGTTAGCCCACGCCCCCGTTCGTTGTCGGACGCCGCCTCGACCAGGGACTCGACATCGGCGGCCAGGGCCTCCGGGTCGGCCACGGCCTGGACGTCGCGCACAAACCGGGACACGAGGTCGGCCTTGGCCAGCGGCATCGCGCCAGAGCGGACCGCCTCCGCGAACACCTCCGACGCCGGCTCGGCGCCCCGCATCGCCCTGGCCACGTTGAGGACCCGCGTCATGTGCTGGACATCTGGTTTGGGTGCGGCCGCCCCGGCCGCGTCGACGAGCCAGTCCACCGAGGACAGACCGCGCTCGCTGGCCGTGCCCTGCAGCTCCACCTCCGTGGCCACCGCGACCTCAAGGCGCTCAACCGAGTTCCGGAGCTGCCCTAGCAACCGCATCGCCCCGCTCAGCCCTGATCCACCGATTGGTGGGCGCGTTGGGTGGGTCGTGACATGCGAATGCCCCTGTGAGGCGGGAGGATTGGACTTGTCAAGGGCCTGATCCGTACCGTCCGAAGGGGCATCCGACA
>JAABUM010002728.1_pt1 | contig 23103 bp, 21 predicted proteins | sample 5559161 | NCBI WGS metagenome assembly JAABUM01 (sample SAMN10711868, study PRJNA513369) | rock metagenome | isolation source: Antarctica rocks | place: Antarctica: Victoria Land, Siegfried Peak nord
TCACGGATGGGGATTGCACCCATCGTCGAATGTCAAGTTGTCGAGCCCGGTTGTTGCCGGGCTCGCGCCCTTTATCCAGCAAAACTGGTTAGTATGGGCAACGAATCGCACTTAGAAGGGGATCGCGCTGTCCAGGCCAACGCCGGCGCTCATGGCAATGGCGCGCTTGGTGGGCGGCTCCTGCGTGCGGGCGAACGGGCGGTGCCGCTTGAGCGCCTCCCGATAGGACCGCTCAAGCGCGGTGTGGTGCTCGTCGCAGAGGCCGCACGTATCGAGGCTGACCTTCCAGCCGTCGACGTGGTGCCGCTCGGTCGCCGGGGCCGCGCAGCCCTGCCAGGCGCACACGCCGAGCGTGGGCGTCGCCGTGCGCGCCTGGGCGCGGGCCGTGTCGCCGGCCGCGTTGCGCCCGAGCACCGGATCGCGCCCGAACTTGGCGCGATAGCTCGGGGCCAGCTTCTCTAGCAGGTACGCGCCCCAGCCCGCTTCGATAGCGCGGGCGAACCCGACCGCGCCGATCCGGCTGTAGTGGTCACGCCCGTAACGGGCTAAAGTCGCCTGCCCGCCTAGTCGTCCGCGCTCCTGGGGGGTGAGCGCGCGGCCCCTCCCCTCAGAGACCGGGGACAGGTGGGTAGAGGTATCCTGGGCCTGTGCTACCATAAGGTGAACTCCCTTGTAGGGGGTCTCTCTCGCGGGTTGCCCAATACTCTTTGCACGGAGGGGGCAGCCCGCTTTTTTGTTCCCTACCTCTATATTATACAGTTTGTACGAACCTAATATCAAGAGAAAAGGGGCTGAAATAGGGGCAAAATGGGTACATGTTTATTCGGCCCATGAGCCCCTAAAACGAACTACTTTCAGGGTGAAAAGCAGCGCGGCATGCCTACATGGGGTGGTCTATCGGCATCGCGGGGATGCGCGCCGAATACTAGTCAGTCAGGGCAAAGGCGCGGAAATGTGCGTTTCCGGGGCCCTTGGGGGAGGCGAGCCGCCCCATTCTTTTTCCAAGTAGTCAGCCGTCGCCGGGCGCTCGCTCGCCGGTATCAGGGCGTGTTGCACGCGGTACTATACCGGGGAGGGCGTGATGCGAAGGGATGGAGCGCGCCGGCGGCAGGCGCGGCAGCGTTGGCCTTCCACGGATAGAGGGACGGCGAGCGGTCGACGCCGGTGACCACAGCGACTCGTTAAACAGAGGCGAGGGAGGTGCTCGCGCCCTCTCCCTCTCGTCCCACGGGCACGCGCCGCCTTGACCCTTGGCGGGGGCTTGGCTATGATCCGCTCTGTCAACGACAGAGGGGTGGAGAGGGCATGCGCTGGACGCGCCGCGCCCGTCACGCCCATGACCCACCCATCGGGGGAAGTCTCTTGCGCGCTCGTATACCTGCCCTCCTTTTAATCTTCATAGCCGTGTTCTATCTCGCCGTCGGCGGCGTTGCCATAGGGCCGTACTACAGCGCGGCGGCTGACCTCTTCCACACGGCCACGGGCACCCGTCTGTCGCCACGGACGGTCGCACCATCCCCGCCCCCCCGCCTGGTCCAGCACACATCGGCCTCCCCGATCCCGACCGGGACATCGGCCTCCCCGATCCCGGCCAGGACGCCCGCCACGTCACGGCGACCGACCGCGACGGGACGGGCACTCTCGATCCCCACGCGCGCGACCGGTCGCGTCCCATCCACGCCACACGGCACGATCCTGTCGCGACGGCAACGCGTGGCTGAGGTGCAGCGCCTCATCACCTCGCAAAAGCTCCCGCACAAGCGGGTCAACCTCCTGATTCTCGGCAGCGACAACGACGCGAAAGTGGGACCCGGCGCCTCCCCGGATACGCAAGTCATGATCGTGCTCTCTGTCGACACGGTCAGTCACACCATCACGCTGCTCTCGATCCCCCGCGACTTCTGGGTCCACATCCCTGGCTATCGCTACAATACGGCCCCTGACGGGAGCGGCACGGTCGGGTGGAGCAAGATCGATGTCGCCTCCGAACTGGGCTTCGACGCGGCCGCATGCACGGTCGAGCGTAACTTCGGCATCCCTATCGATGAGTGGGTGTGGGTCGGCCTGAAGGGCTTCACAAAAGTCATCGATACCCTCAACGGCGTCACCATCGAGGTGACGCACCCCGTCGTCGACGACACCTATCCCGACGACCTTACCGGCAATGCGTACGCCTATCGCCGCATTTACCTCCCGCCGGGGCCGCAGCATCTCACCGGGAGCGATGCCCTGCACTTCGTGCGCTCCCGCCACGGTGACATCCAGGGGGACTTCGGCCGCTCGCAGCGGCAGCAGATCTTGCTCACCCAAATCCGCCGCATGGTGGATCAATCCGGGGGCGACCTGATCACGCTGGCGCCGTCGCTGCTGCGCGACTTCCACGGCGAGCTACAGACCGATGCGTCCGTCGACCTCGGGACCGCCGCCTATTACTATTCCCTGCTGCGCTCCGTGGCGCACACCAAGATCGCGCAGGTCGTCCTTCAGCCGCCGCTCTACTCGACGCCCGGCGTGCCGGAATATGACGCTGACCCGCGGCACAACACGGGGGGCGCGCCCGAGGATACGGTCGCGCCGAGCTGGCCGGCGATCAGCGCGGAGATCCAGCGCATCTTCGGCGGCCAATCCTTCTCCGCCCCGCACTGCGCCCGAGTGGTCGGGGCGACGACACCGTGACGCGTGGGCGCCTGGGGCTGGCGATACGCTCCATCCTCGCCCTCGTCGTCACGGCCGCGATTGCGGCGGTGCTCCTTCAACGCGCCGACACCTCCCCCACGCCGGCGGAACGCAGCGTGCTGGCGAGCGGGGCGGGGGCCACGGGACCCGTCCTCCCGGTGCTCCGCCCCGTCCCCCGTCACCGTACGGGACCCCCGCCCCCACACGGATCGACCCCTATCCCCCTCCCCTCCCCGACCGCCCCACCACCACAGGTGATCGAGCCGGCCCCAGCCCTCTCCCTCTTCCCCGACGTGCGCGGCCACATCGTGTTCGTCGGCCCCGACCACAACTTGCGCTTCATCACCGGCCAGCACGCCTGGAAGCGCCTGACCGGCCAGGGGACCTCGGTCGCGCCCGCGCTCTCGCCCGACGGCTCCGGATTGGCGTGGGTCGAGCTCCTGCGCAACTACTCCGACATCCTGGTCGCGCCGCTCGCCTATGGCCGCGATGGTGCCGTGCGCGCCTACCCGGCGACGCGCCTCACGCAAGACGAGCGCCCGCCGACTGCGCCACCGGGCTACGACCCGCGTTACGAATGGTACGCCATGAAACCCTCCTGGCTACCCGATGGCCGCCACCTCGTCTATCTGAGCGACCGGCCGGGGTTCGACCCCGCAAACCCTGTGAAGACGGACCTCGCGGTGTGGGAGCAGGGCATCACCGACACGATGTCTCAAGCTGTCCAGTTGAGCACGCCTGCTCTGGGAACGGGGGGCGCCGATAGCCCGGTCTGGCGCCCGCGCGACCCGGCCGTGTACTTGTACGTCAACTACTACTCCGATCTGAGCTTGCCGAAGGGTGAAGGGGTCATCGAGGCGGCTATGGCCCTGACCATGACGCAACCGACGGCCGACCCCATCGGGCTGACGCCGCACGGCGCGATCGAGTATCATCCGGCGTGGTCACCGGACGGGCATCTCATCGCCTTTGCCGAGCACCGATCGGTCGGGCGCACCGACCTCAAAGTGATGCCGTTCCACCGTCCGGGCACGCTCACCGATTACCTCACGCATGCGATCACGGTCGAGCGCGGCCATCCCTATGTCACGCAGCCCTTCTGGTCGCCCGATGGACGCCACCTCGGGTATTTGGCGAGCACAAGCGTGGACGGCGGATTCGCGCTGTATATCCGTACGGTGACGTCCGACAAGAAGAGGTTCCAGGTCGGGCCACCCGAACACATCCCACAGGCCGAGGTGGTGAGCACGGACTACCGACCGACGTGGGGAGCCCGGTAGCCGTTAGCCATCAACATAGCAGCGCGCGATCAAGGCTGTCGCTCCTGCTCCTTGTCCGACGGCAAGCCTTCTGCAATGTTGACACCTATCGATAGCGTACTGTCCAGCCATGCACCACCCTCCCTCTAGCTACTCTTGATAAGAATAATCCTCAGTCGGGGCAGAGGCGCGGAAACGCGCGTTTCCGGGGCGCTTGGGGGAGGGGAGCCGGTCTATTCTTTTTTCAAGTAGTCCCTCATGGCCCTGGCGGGCCACCCCCGCTGGATGAAAATGGCCTATTTTCACCCCAGTGTGTCGTCGCCGTGCGTCCGCTTGCTACCACCATAAGCGTTCGCCGCCGTGGTCCGGCTACTGCCTTACCCCCCACATGGGGATAGTCGAAAGTACCGGGTTGTGGCTATCAGCGTGTGTCGTCGGGGCCGATGCCTACATCATGGAGCTATCGCCCGAGTATTTCCCCGACGAGCTACGCATGGACTGGCGCGCGGCGCGCGACCTGCGCCACGAGATCGACCAGGAAGCGGAGACCTATCGCGTCTTGCGCCTGGTACAACCGGAGGGCTTGCCCTTTTGGCAGATCGAGGTGGAGCATCGCCCGACCGGCGAGTTGTTCTGTGTGCGCTGGTGGGCCGCATGGGTCGAGCGGGTCCGAAGGGATGCGGGCTAGTGAGGCGCGGTATCGTCGCACCAGTGCGTAACCTTTCACGTCTTCAGCGCATTAGAGTAATGGAGTGGGGGACGGATATAGGCCGACGCCGGCGCCTTTGGCTGATGGGCGCTTGCGCCGTGAGCTTCGCATCCGTCCCACTTCGCTGACCGCGCCCTTTCCCCCTTGACCGTGCCCAGGGTATCAGTATCATGATCATGGAGGGTGAAACGACGCGCTGATCGAGGTGGACCGAGGGAAGGGATAATGGCACGGACAGGGCGGCATGGACAGACGCTGGTCCGGACGGGGACCCGGACGAGGGGGACGCCTGAGACTAATCCGGCGCTCGGCGCGGCCATCATGGAGGTCGTGGACACCCAACTGCGCGAGGGCACGCCACCCGAAACGCGGCGGACACTCGACCGGCTCGTGGCGGCCGGCTACCCCGAGGGGGAGGCGCGGCAGCTCATCGCCTGCGCGGTGACGAGCGAGATCTTCGACGTGCTCACGCACAAACAGCCCTACGACGAGGCCCGCTATATCGCCGCGCTCCACCGCCTGCCGACGCTGCCCTGAGAGGAGTGACCGCCTGCATCGCAAGGGGAGCGGGGATCTATGCCGCTAATCGCCGATTTCTTTATTGTCGCCCTGTATACCATCGTCGGGGTCATCGTGTGGCGAACGGTGTCAACGCGTCGCCGACGGTCGCGCGATCACAGGGATGGCGACGGAGCGATCGCAGCGCTACTCGCCGGGTCCAGTAACGGGGCAAACCACAGCGGTCCCTCTCCCTCCCCGAGCGGTCACGACAGCGGTCACAGTGGGTTTGACGGCAGTAGCCATCACTAGCAGAGCCGTACCCCATAGCCCGAAGGTCAGCCCGTTCGCACCTCATACCCCAGCAGCTCGCTGGCGATGTCCATCTACTTGGAAAAGAAGGGCCGGCGCTCATCCCTGCGCGGTGGGGTCTCCTCCTGTGTCGTCGCGCCTCTTGGTGCGCCGGCGCGCGGTCGAGATGTCACGCGGGGGCGGCGACGCTGGTGCCGACGACGACGGCGGGGACGGATCAGGCGGGGGCGCCGCCCCGGCCGCCCGCGCCCGCTCCTCCGCGAGCCGGCGCAGCGCCATCTGGTTCTCGACCATCCCGATCATGAGCTTCCATTCCTCGGGGCCGAAGTCCTTCACCTTGAGCGCGATCTCCTTCACTAAGGGATCGGCCAGCGCCAGACGTAACACGGCCTCCTCGTCGGTCACGCCGGCGTCGTCGGACGGCGAGCGCGCCCCTGGTCCGCGCGGCACGTCGCCGGTGTCGTGGCCGAGGAAGTAGCCGGTGGGCACGCCGAAGAAACGCGCCAACGCCTCGATGATGTGCAGGCCCGGCATGGCTACCCCGCCACGGCGCAGCGTCGAGAGGTAGGCCCGCGACACGAGCCCAGCGGTCCCTTCGCTCACATCGCGCAAGGAATAGGGCTGCCCTGTGGCGGGGTCGGGGCGCGTGGCGAAGAGACTGTTCAGGCGCGCGGCGAAGAGGGCGCCGGCCACCGCGTCCCCCGGTTCTCTCCGTCTACGCGGCATCTCCCCGCCCACGCTATACACCAGTGGCGCGTTGGTCGCGCCGTCATCAACACGCATACATTGACACCTCCACGCCCGTGCGCTACACTGGGTCCAAGTGTCCTTTTTACTTGTTTCACTCATAAAAGGGACACTCGTCGCGGGGTGTCGCTGCGTCTACATCTGCCCGTAACCGTAGCAGGTTCGGGTCCCCCTCGGCAAGGCGACGGTCAGGTGACGGGTCGGGATGGCCTGCCCGAGAGGAGGGAGAGGCGCACATAGGTGAGAGCACGCGTCGGCGGGGCCGCGGCGGCAACCGCGACCCCGCTGACCACCCACGCACAACGGACCGTTGAGAGAGACCGTAGACGAAAGGGCCAGTACCAGTATGTACGATTTTGTCATCGCCAGCGCCTTCGGGGACGCCGGGACCAAGGTCATCGGCTTCCTGACCGAGGTGCGCCCCGCGCTCATCGCCATGATTATCTTCGGCGCCGCGCTCGGCGTCGTGTTCGACCGGGGCCACAAGGGCGCGATCCTGGGCTCGGCCGTCCTGGCGATCATCCTCCTGATGGGCTTCACTACCCTGGGGGCGCAGATTTAACATGCCGCACCAGACGCCCCGTAGCCTCAACCACTCGTTGCGGCTCGGCCGCCTGACGGCCCCGCAGTGGGCGGCGGCGGTCGTGGGCAGCGCGTCGCTGTGGACGTTCTCGGGGTTCGCGGCGCATGTCGCGGACCCCAACGCCCACATCCTCGCCGTGGCGCTGCCGACCATGTTGCTCATCACGCCCATCCTCGTGCTGTGGCGGGGCGGCGTCGAACGCTACCCCGCGCAGCTCACCCGCTACGCCGCGCGTCAATCCGTGGTCTACCTGAGTAGGGGCCTGCGGATCGCCGGCGACCAGGCCGAGAAAGGAGCCCATCATGCCCACGCCCGCCTCGACGCGGCGCGGCGTCGTCCGCGTTGACGACGCCGACGGCGCGATCCTGGGGGCCGGTGGCACACGCCACCGGCTCTTGTCTATCCCCGGTTACGCGCTCGACGCCGACACGACGCCCGACCAGGAGCGGCACGCCGCGCTGTTCGGCCAGCTCGCCACCTCGCTCCCCCACAAGGCCGCGCTGTCCATCTACGTGGAGAATCGCCCTGTCGACACGGCCGCCGTCGTGGCCGGCCTGCGCGCACAGCTCGCCCCGACGCCGCACACGCCCCACCTTGGGGAGGTGGGCGAGCGCCTGCTGTCCCGCTGGCAACGCCGGCTGACGGACCCCGGCGCGCGGCACGTCGCGCGGCTCGACTACTGGCTGCTGGTGAGCCCCTACCCCGCGCGCGACGGCCACCCCGACCAATCCGCGCTCGCGCGCCTGGCGCAGGCCGTGGCCTCCCTCACGCGCCAACTCGTCGCCATGGGCGTCCCCCCGGTCGCGGCCGACGCCGCCACGGCGCACGCCTTCGTAGCCCGCCACCTCACCTCCCGTGGCGATGGGTGGTATAGCGCCCCGACCATCGACGAGGCCGATGAGGGTTTCCACACCTACCGGATCGTGGACCCGGCGACCGGCCGCGCGCGGTGGACGCGCACGCTGTTCATCGTGGCGCCGCCCGACGAGACCCGGCCCGCCTGGACGCGCCCGCTGGTGCTGCCGGAGTGTCCCGCGACCCTCGTGTTCCACCTGCGCGGCCTGCGGCGCGGGTGGGAGCGCCGCCGGCAAGAGTGGCGCTTGAAGCTGATGGAGGGCACGGCCGGCCGCGGTAAGAACATCGGCACCACGCTGGCCGCCGCGGACGCCGAGGCGCAGGCGACGGCGCTGCACGGCGCGGGCTATAGTGTCGTGCGCGTGGGTTGCTACCTCCGCTTAGAGGGGGACACCCGCGCGCAGCTCGACGGCCGCGTGAGCCACGCCTTACAGGCCATGGGCGATACGATGGTCGCCGGCGCCGGCTACGGGCACGCCCATCAGCGCCCGCTCTACCGCTCTACGCTGCCCGGCTACGGCGATGTGGCGCGCTCGACGTACCGCTGGGACACGCCGACCTGGGGCAACGCCTGGCCCTTCCTGACCTGTAACCCCGGTACCCGCACGCTGGGCGTCCCGCTCGGCACGACCGACGCCGCCGGCGACCTGGTGACGCTGGCCCTGGGCGACCCCGACCTGTACAACCGCATCGGCGTGATCCTGGGCCGCGTCGGCACCGGCAAGACAAGCCTGCTGCAGAAGGTCGCGCTCTGGTTCCTGCTCACCGGCAACTACGCGACCGTCGTCAGTTCGGTCGATAGCTTCGGCGCCCTGTGCGAGATCGCGGGCGGCCCGGACTGGCGGGAGGCGCGGGCCACGCTCGGCGGCACGCGCTCGGCCTGCATCAACGTGTTCGACGGGCCGCGCGTAGACGCCGACGACCGCCGCGAGCGCGTGCGCTTCGTGACCGCTGCGGTGGACCTCCTCCTGGGCGGCCTGGCCGGGCTCGAGCCCGCCTTCCTCGACGAGGCGGTACGGGACCTGTACGCCGCGCACCCCGACGACACGCCGGTCATGGCGGACCTGCACGCCACGCTGGACGCCAAGGGCAAGGCGACGACGGACACCGAGGATCGCAAGGTGTACCGGGGCCTGGCCTGGCGCCTGAGCCCCTACGTCGGCGACGGGCAGCACGCCCGCCTGGTGGACGGTCAGACCAACGTACGCCTCGACGCGCCCCTGCTGGCCTTCAACACCGAGCCCTTAGAGGGTGACGCGCAACTCCGCAACTTTGCCTACTTCTCCGTGTTCGCCGTGGTGGATCGCCGCCGCGCTCTGGCCAGGGCGCGCAGCCGGGCCGCCAACCGAGGGACCGCCGACCACCTGACGGGCCTTGATGAAGCGTGGGGCCTGCTGACGTCCCCCCAGGCCCGCGAGTACATCAACCGTGACGCCCGCAAGGCCCGCCACGGCGGGAACTGCGTGCTGTTCGCCTCGCAGCAGGTGAAGGATCTCGTCGGCAACTCCGACGCTGAAACGTTCTTCACCCAGGCGAGCTTTAAGGCGCTCTACTCGATAGAGGACACCGGCCAGCAGACCGAGGGCAACCCGAAGCTCTGGCTCCAGCGCATGTTGAGCCTGACCGAGCAGGAGGTCGAGGCCGCGCAGCGCATGAGCGGCCAGAAGGGCGTCTACATGCCCATGTTCATGACCCGGCGTGACCGCAAGAGCGCGCGTGACCTGCACGGCGTCGTGCGCGTGGAGCTGACGCCCGAGGAAGCCCTGCTGTACGCGAGCGACCCCGACGACGTGGCCCTGCGGACGTGGTGGGCCGACGAGCACGGCGGCGGCGACGCCTGGGAAGGCATCAAGGCCGCGATCGACACCACAGAGCAGGAAGAGAGGCTACCCGCATGAGCAAGCTCCGACCCTATCTTTTTCCAAGAAGCACAGGTGTCGCCTGGCGCGCGCTCGCCCGCCCCCTGTTACTCGCCGGCGCGCTCCTGGCCGCGCTCGCGCCTGCCGTCGTGGCGAGCGCGGCCGCGCCGACCGCCACGAACACGCCGACCGCCACGCCGACGCATACGCCGGTGCCGACCGCGACCGACCGCCCCTATCCGACCCAGGTACCGTACCCGACGCAGATACCCTACCCGACCCAGGCGCCGCCGTCCCCGGCCCTGGCGCTCTCGCAGGCGCAGGGCGTGACCGGGATGGCGCTCCTGGCCACGGCGACCAACTTTCCGCCCAACACGACCGTCACCGTCTACTGGGACAAGTCCGCGCTCATCGTGGGGCGCGATGCCGCGGACGACACCGGCTATGCCCGCATCGACGTGACCATCCCGCGCGACGCCTCGGTGGGAGGCCACACGCTCCGGGCCGTGGGCGACCGGCGCACGACCGCCGCCGCGCTGTTCACGGTGACGCGACCACAAGGCGCGGTCGTCGATACGGGCGGCTCCGGGAGCGCCACCTATTGCACCGGGCTCCTGGGCTGGTGCCCCGACCTCGGGAGCCTGATCGGCGGCGTCGCGGGCGCGGCCTGGGGCGCGGTCACGGGTGGTCTCAACGGCAAGATGCAAGACCTCTCCGACGCCATCCTCTCGCCCATCGTGACCACGCCCAATCTACGCACCAACCAGGAATTGACGCGGGTGCAAGGCATCCTGAGCCAGGACGCCACCGAGGCCGTCGTGGTCTTGTTCGGGATCGCCGCGATGTGGTGCGCCAAGCCGTCGTTCTTCGGGGAGTTTGAGCAAGGCTTGTCGCTGCTGCTGCGCTCCGGCCTGGTCGTCGCCGCGCTGCGCACGCTCAACCCCCTGATGACCGTCTGGACCGATCTGGTGAATGCCATGGCGTCCGGCGTGGGCCATGGTAACATCGCCGACACCGGGCACACCGGCCTGACCCTCGTGGTCGCGCCGCTCCTGCTCGTGATCGCGGGCCTGGAGCGCGCCGTCAGCCTGTACACCCTGGGCCTAGCCTACGTCGTCGCCCCTGTGTTCATCGTGCTGGCGATCTGGCCGCCCGCCCATCGCCTGTTCACAGCCTGGCTGTACCTATTCATCTCGACGAGCACGCTGGGTCTCGCCTACGGCCTGGCGACGAGTATGATAGTCTCCCTGGGAGTGAACGATCCGAGCGTCTGGGGCCAGGTGATGACCATCGGCGGCCTGTTCTTCCTGACGCTCGTGCCGGCGATCTGGGGCGCCCTCACGCTCGCGGCCGGGCAGGGCAGCGGCGGCGCGCTCAGTAAAGCCGCCGGCATGGCGAAGATGGCGTTGGTATGAACGGAGGTATGGGCATGAACGCGGGTACTCAAATCGTTATCGAGTTGGTCGTCGTTGTCGTAGTGGCGCGCGTGTTCTTCGGCAAGCGGTTGCTGTGGCTGCCTGTCAAGATCGTGCGCGGGCTGGTGTTCCTGGTCGTGTCATCGTTGTACGACCGTCATCGGTGGAGGTGAAAGCCATGGCCGTCTACTCGTACAAACCCGCGCGCCTGAGCGGTCCCTTGCGCGCCGTGCTGGTCCTGGTGATACTCCTTGCCGTTGGCGCGGGTATAACCTTCCTGCGCGCCTCCGACGCCCTCACACAGGCCTACCAATGGGGCTACGTCGCGCTGGCCTACCCGGTGGCCTGGACGCTCGACCTGCTGGGCCGGCTGCGCCATGGTCTGCGCACCGGACACCTGAAAAGCGGGGGCATCGATTGGTCCGCGTGGGTGGGCAACGCCGCCGCGCGCTATCCGACCGTGCAGGGTCGTCCCTACCCTGTCCTCGTCCTGAGCGAGGTCGCCGTCCTGGCCGCTGCCGTGGCCGTCGTCGCCTGGCGCGTGAGTTGGTTCGTCTACACACGGCCACGCACGCTGACGCCGAGCGGGGCGCACGGCACGGCACGCTGGATGACCCGCCGCGAGATGAAGAAACTGGCCTATCGAGGAGCCCCGCTGCTCCTGGGCGTGCGCGGCGGCGTCAGCGTCGCCATGGATCGGGGGCTGCAAGTGCTCAACACCCTCGTCATTGGCCCGATCGGCAGCGGCAAGACCACCGGCTTCATCCTGGCGAACCTCCTGCGTGAGACCGGCGCGCGCGATCTGGTCATCACCGACCTCAAGATAGAGCTGCTGGCGAAGGCGTACACGCACCTCTCAAAGCACTATGACGTGTGGGTGGTCAACTTCCTCGCGCCGGACACGTCGATGGGCTACAACCCGCTCGCCTGCTGCGTCAGCCCCCTCCTGACGGCCCTGTGGTGCGGCGGCTGGATCAAGAACACCGGCACGAGCGAGAAGGACCCCTTCTGGGACATAGCCGCGCGCGAAGTGCTGATGGCCGGGATCTTCCACCTGCAAGAGGTCGTCACGCGCGCCGGGGGGACGCTGGGCGACGTGACCCTCGCCCACCTGGACGAGTTCCTGACGGGGCAGCCGCCCCAGGCCGTGATCGCGGCCCTGGAACAGAGCCCCTCGCGCCTGGCCCGCAAGAAGGCGTTCAGCTTCATGGCCGCGCTCAAGGCCAACGACAAGCTGCTTGGCTCCGTGTTCGCGGAGATCACACCCCGCTTCACCATCATGAGCGACGAGCGCGTGCAGGCCACGACGAGCCGCGACGAGGTGAAGCTGACCCGCCTGGGCACGGGGGAGGGCAAGCCCGTCGCCGTGTTCCTCGCGCTCGACCCCGACCTAATGGAGGAGTTGAAGCCGCTCTCGGCTGGCTTCTTCATGGACCTGTTCCGCGTCCTGGGCGACACCGCGCGCACGACGCCGGGGGGCGAGTTGCGCCGCGACGTGTTTATCTACGGCGACGAGTGGGGCAACATCGGGTTCGTCGCCGGCATCAAGAAGGCGATGAACCTGCTGCGCAGCGCCGGCGTCTACGGCGTCTACGTCGTGCAGATGACGGCGCAGATGGTCGAAACCTACGGCGAGTTGGGCTGGACGCAACTCAAGGGCGCCTACAACACCAAGATCGCCCTGTCCAACATGGTCGACGAGGATGCCACCTGGTTCAGTGAATCGGTCTTGGGCGAGACAACCGAGGTGACGCAGGGCCGCAACGTCCAGCGCGACCGCTTCCGTGTGCTGACCGACCGGGGCGGGGCGAGCCAGAGCGAGACCAAGCGGGCGCTGCTCACGCCCGACGAGGTGATGAACCTGCGGGCCGACGAGCTGCTGGTGAAGATGCCGCAGCGCCCGCCCGCGCGTCTCACGCAGCGCCGCTACTACGTTGACAGCGAGGTGAAGCGCCGCGCGCCGGCCAGGGGCCAGTATTGGGTGCCGCCGCTCGGCCCGGTGCGTTCGGACGGCCCGCTCACGCCGCCGCCGCCGTTGGAGTTGCCGCCGCCCGCGCCGGTCGAGGCCCAGGCCGCCCAACCGGAGCACGACCACGCCGCCGATGGCACAGGCAACATCGCCGACGCAGCCAGCACCTCGACGGACGGCGTGACGCGGGGTACAGCGCTCGTCGCCGTAGGGGTTGCCACGTCATTGGAGGACGAGGCCGATCCGTTCGGCTCGGACGTTGAGCACTAAGGGTGTAGGAGGAGCCAAATCCACACGAGGGCGCGAGAGGTAAAAGGATTGCCCCTCTCCTTTTACCTCTCGCGCCCTCGTGTGGATTTGGCCACATGACACACGAACTGTGCCGGAAGGATTTCATTCATGGGCGCAAGTCTCTCGTCGCGGGGGCGCGAGCGCGGCTAGATCGAGGTGTATAGTCACGATAGAGATAGGTTTGAGAAATGGTTGATTCTATGGTATCTAATCGGAAGCGACTCTTAGGTTGGCGAAGAAGGAAACGTCAAAATGAGCCAGTTGTGAGGCATCCTATGCTCCAGAGCAATGAAACTCTCAAGACCAGTGAATAATGAAAGACAAGTGGCCACGTCGGTGAGTGACGCTTCGTCACAGAACGGAGCAACATTCATTAGGCGAATCCTCATTGAGAATTACAAAAACATCGCCGCTTGCGATGTCTCGCTCACGCCTCTGACCTTCCTTGTGGGTCCTAATGGCTCCGGCAAGAGCAACTTTCTCGATGCCTTGAAGTTTGTTGCCGATGCACTGCAATCAGTTGATCGAGCGCTTCAAGACAGGGGCGGTATCGTAGACGTGCTTTCTCGGACGCAAGAACAGCCAGATCATTTCGGCATGCGCCTTGAGTTCATCCTTCCGCACGGCTCAGCAGGCCACTACGCGCTTCGCATCGGAGCACGGCCTGGTGGTGGTTTTGCGGTTCAGGAGGAGGAGTGCGTTATTGAGTCAACGCAAGAGGGACGTCTTCCCGCACGATTCAGCATCCGAGCTGGCAAGGTTGATACGAATATCCAGACTCTACAGAGCGTTCCGATCGATCTCCTGCGCACTGGCTCTCTTGTGTTGGGAGATGTGTATCGTCTACCTGGTGGATTTCAATTGCCGAGTGAATTTAAATCGTTGCGTGACGCGCTGTTGGGCATGAGTTTCTACAACATTAATCCCGAAAGTTTCCGTGGACTCTCTAATTTTCAGGATGCAAGTGTCCTCGAACGCAACGGGCGTAACGTGGCAGCAGTTCTAGCACGACTGGCTAACCAGGAGGGGCCAGCCTTGCAGCACATCGAAGAATATCTGTCAAATGTCACGCCGAGTGTGCATGGCGTTCGTACGCGCTATATGCATACAGTAGCTGGCACGATGGCATCTCTCGAATTCCTAACGCGCAGCACCGGCGCAGCACCATTTACAGCTGCTGCGGTGTCCGACGGGACATTACGGACCCTTGGCATCCTCGTCGCGCTGTTCCAGCTGACGAATAGTGGTGCTCCTCTACCACTCGTCACAATCGAGGAGCCGGAAATATACATCCATCCTGGGGCAGCAGGCATTTTGCTAGATGCCTTACGCGACGCGAGTCGGCGCGAGCAGGTACTCGTCACGACCCATAGCCCTGACTTGCTCGACGACAAGGACATCGACGCGTCTTCTATGCTGGCCGTTCAATCCGACGAGCGAGGCCTCTCGCAGATTGCGCCGTTAACCCAAGCCGAGCGGTCGGTGATGCGCAAACATCTCTACACCGCTGGCGAGCTACTGCGCAGCAATCAGGCGCAGCCAGACCCTGCACTTCTTTTGTCAGCACGCCCTGATGGGCGCGTCGCTCTTTTTGACGAGTAACGCCTTGCTCACGCCGAATGTTGCCTGTATCGTGGAGGGCTTTGGCGAGATTGAAGCCGTTCCGGTGCTGATCCGCCGCGTCGGCGAAACTCTCGACTCGCCGGTATACCCTAACGTCCTCAGGCCTATCCGTCACCCCAAGAGCGCGCTCGTCCATAGAGCCGGCATTTTGGAGAAAGCGGTCGACTTGGCTGCGGAAAGTGTCGGCAAACAAGGCGGCATCTTCATCATCATGGACAGCGACGAGGATTGCCCCGCGCGCCTCGGGCGACAAGTCCTCGCGCGGGCACAGATAGCGCGGGGCGACATACCCGTTGCCACCGTCATCGCGAAATGGGAATACGAGGCGTGGTTTCTCGCCGCCGCGATGTCGCTGAGAGGGAGACGTGGATTATCGTCAGACTTGCAGCCTCCACCGGAACCGGAGAACGTGCAGGACGCCAAGGGGTGGCTATCGCGACACATGGCGGCTGGTCACTATTCCGAGCCCCGCGATCAAGCCGCCCTTACCCAGCTATTCGACATGCAAGCTGCGCAGACGGCCCGCTCATTCCGCAAGTGCTACAAGGAGATCACAGCTTTATTGGCGCTACTGCGTGATAGAGAGTAGGCTACACAATCGACGGTGGACACCTCGCCGCGATTGCCTGGTTCTGCGCCATTCTTGGTGAAGCCAAAATGACCGAAAAGCCGCTCGTTTGAGCGTCGTTCCGTCGCCTACAGAGGCCCTAGAGGTCGATCAGTATCGGGAGGTAAAGGAGGCCGGGATAGCTCCCCGCATCGGCGGGCTAGGGCACAAGATATCGTGTCTGTAGGCGTCTTTCCCCCACATATAGCTGCTCAAGCCTCCACATTGGCTTCACCGAGAATGGCGCAGAACCGATTGCCTTGACACATACCGGTCATGGACGGTGAGACGAAAAGCGGCTGCCTACCACGCCAATCAGACCGTCCGCACCCGTGGAAGGATAGCGTTACTGGCCGGCCACGCCTCAAAACTGTCTCACTGACCACTGCAAACATGTGTCAAGAGACGATCGTGGCGAAGTGTCTCGACGGTGGCGAGCGCATGTGCTATGAATATCAATGGCGACGAGAGAGGACAGTGCGTGGCGACCGAAGTACTGGACCAGGCACTCTTCAATGTGCTGATGAGGGGTGTTAGATGGCCCCGTAGGCTTCCCTCCTATCGTCGCTCGTCGGCGCGGTTCTCACGCGCCCTAGGCTTCTCGGGCTCAAGGACACGCTCGGGCGTTGCCTGCCGGTCCTGCTCTCGCTGGGCCTGTAGCGCGTCGTTCCAGTCCTTCGCGCTAGTCGGGGGCCGCTCGCGTACGATGGCCTCGGCACGTGGGTACGCCTCCTGTACCTGCGCCCACAGGAGATCGCCGCCCGCGTCGTTGTCGAAGCCGCAGTGGACGAGCGCGCCCCTGGCCAGCCCCTCCTCGATCTGCCGCCTGGGCAACTCGCCGTGGCCGTCGTTCGACACGAAGATGAACTCCCCCCGCTCGCCGGCGCGTTGCGCCAGCGCCGCTCGGCTCAGGGCGTCGATGGGGCTCTCCGCGATGTGAACCTGCGGGACGCGGTACGGGGCCGGCTCCCCCACGGTGAACGAGAAGTGTCCCTCCTCGCGCCGGCTGCCGAGGGCGAGCCCCTGGAAATGCGAGCCGGGCAGCGTCCCGCGCAGGCTCGCGCCCACAGCTTGCCCCTCCGTGTCCGTGCGCAGAAAGACGGCGTTGGCGCGGCGATCCGCGTAGAGCGTCCCCTGCGCATGCAGTTCGTCGACCATGCCATGCGGAAGAGCCCGCTCCTCCGTGAGGTAGGCCCGCACCTGCGGCCAGCGCCCCTCGTCCCGCGCCGGCGGCAGGAAGCGCGCCGGCTCGCCCCGTTCGCGCTCGACGATCTCCTGTCCCTGTCGCGCGCCGTACTGTGCGGCCGCCGCCACGGCCAAATCAGGGCCGCCCGTGTGGGTGAGGTAGGCGACGGCCTGGCGGAAGGTGTACCCGCCGACATGCATCACCAGGTCGATGGACTGGCCACCTCCGCTCTGACGGTCGTGGTTGTAGAACTTCTCCCCGTTGATCGAGATGTGCTCGCCAGCGACCTGCCACTTATGTTTGTCGTGGCGGTCCTGCTCACCGCCGAGCGCGCGCATCGTGTCGTCCAGGGCGATGCCCCGGACCTGGGCCACCAGCGCCTTGTAGTCGCGTTGGAGCGTGTCCCGCTCGCGCTCCACCTCGCGCACGCGCTGCTGCAAGACCGCGACGTTGGCCTCGGCCGTGGCCGCCTGCCCCTCGTAATGCTGCGCCTTGACCAGGGCCGCGTCCAGCGCCGGCGCGATCCGCTCGGCGATGCGCGCGGTCTGCTCGGCCGCCCATCGCTCCGGGTTGCCCACGAGACGGCCGGGCCGCTCCACCTCAAGGTGCCGCTTGACGATCTCCGGCGCCGGCGTCGGCTCCATGATCTTGGCGTAGAACTCCCGCACGGTCTGATGGTCGGCGACGCTGCCCTTGACGCCACGCTCAAGCCCCAGGTCGCGTACGGCCGCGGCATAGCTATCCTGCATCTGTGCCAGCATCGCCCGCCCCGCCGTGTACGCGTGGGCATTGAGCCGCCCCCGCTCGTCAATCGGCACGACGAGGGCCTGGATATGGGGCGTCTGCTCGTCCTTGTGCAGGACGGCCGCGACAACATTCTTCTCACCGTACGTGTCGCGTAGCCACGCCATGCTGCGCGCGGTCCAGTCGTCGAGGCGCGCGGCCCGCGCGCGCTCATCGCCCTGGTGGTAGAACTCGCGGCTGGCGGTCAGCACATGCTCCATGGCCAGGACCGCGTTAGAGCGTATCGTGGGCGCGTCGTCGAGCCGGGCCTGGGCATCGGCACACCAGTCGCCTGTCCCGGCCAGCCGCACGTTGTCGCCCAGACGCGCTTCGTCGGCGTTGCGGGTCTCGCGGGTCCGCTCGTTATGCTTGCCTAACTGGCCGATCTCGCCCATCGTCTTGAGCTTGGCCACGCGCAACACCGCGTACATCGCCCACGTCTCCCTCTTTTTCCAAGGGGCTGAGGCATCGCCACCCTACGCCGATCGCGGCGCGGCGAACGGATGAATTGTGAGCCCCAGCGAACAATTCGGTAGTGAGTACCGCTTCGCTGCGCGCACCCCCACCGTCAGCCTACACGGTCGCGGCGGGCGCGCACAAGCGGGCGGCTTGGGGCTACCTGGAAAAGAAGGGGGCGCGCTCGTGGTGGCGGCTCCATATTGCCGCCCGCATTGCCGGTCATGCTGCCGGTTTTGCCTGGTGCGTGGTCCCCGCTCATGCCATGCTGGACTCGTCGGCGCCACTCCTGGCCATGGGCGGGAGGCCCGCCGACAGACGAAGAAGGAAGGGAAAGGACTTCAGCCATGCTCAGACACATTGCTCGCCACCTCGCCCCGTTCGCCTTGGCCACCGTGCTCGCCGGGATGCCCCTGACCGCGCACGCCGCGCTCCAACCCTCACGCGAGACACCCGCCGTGGGCCACCCGTTAGTGGGTGCGCTGGTCGTGCGTCAGGCGGGGCTGCCGACGCGCAACATGGCCCCGGCCCGGCCGCAGGTAGGCGGCTGCAATCAGTACGCGGTCGCCTACCACTATTGGTGGGGCACCGAAATCTATTACAACGACTGTTATCTGCGCACGGCGGCGATCGGCGGCGCTATCGCCAGCGTCTTCCTGCCGTATCTAGCCCCCGGACTCGCCATCGGCATCGGCGCCCTGCTGTGGCTCGACGGCAATTGCGGCGGACGCGGCGCCTATCTCGATATGCCCTGGGGAACGCCGCCATTCCCCCATTCGGTCTGCTAAGATCAAGCCAAGGGACGCGGCGCCGTCGTGCCGGCACGACGGCGCCGCGTCCCTTGCGGCACCCCCGTCCCGATGCTCGGCACCCCCCCCAGCGGTAGGTCGTGCCGACCGTCGGCGCATGGTCGCTCAGGTCCACCATCAACACACCCCGGCGCCGACCGGCGCGTCCCATCACCTGTACCCAGGCCTACCCGACCGGCGGCGGTGAGACGCTAACGGGGGGGGGTTGCATAACCCCTCAAAGGGGTGCAGTATGCTCTTTACCCGTAGCGTTGGTGATGAACGCGCCGGATACAACCACGGGAATAGGTTACCGAACAGGGGATTGAATCGGAGGGCGTTAGGTCTGGGGGCTAATTGGTTGGACATTCCCAGCGGGTACCCAGCCATACTCTCCCCGGCGATTACGACACCATAGCCAGCCGCCGACCTCATCCTCGATGGCGAGTTCCTCGCCGACAGCAATAGTCAGTTCCGTGGCTTCATAGTCTCGGCAGGCGCGCGCTCGACTCACCTCGCGCTGGAGATAGGCGTCGGGCACCCATCCGCTCGTGCCCGCGCTGGTCGTGCACCAGATGAAGCTTGGCCACGTCGTATCGGCCTGTCCGACCTCAACCACGTCACCCTCATGAAGGATTATAGGGTCGGGATAATCGGTTACGCGCGCTGTCGTGACACGGCAGAGCGCGCCTGTGTGGTCCTGGGCCATCCATCATCCTCCATCATTCGTTCGTCACCTAGACGACCAGAGAGTAAACCGAACACCGATGTCTCACAGCACACTGCGTCATAGCTTCCTGGACGTATCCGTGCATTCGTCGGTGGCAAGAAAATTGGCTGCTAACGGCCCTGTCCGCGCCTAATCGGGCCGCTCCACGAGACAAAGTCTTGCCACCGACGATTGCACAACGGCCCAGTGTCACGGTAGCTGTATGGTTTACGGTCTTCGTCACCCTGCCTGTGTGCCCTCATCGTGACCCACCGGTGGCACCTCGTTATCCGGCAACTGGAAGAGTTGCGCGTCGATTGGTACGGGCCTGTGTGGCGAGGGTGTCGACGAAGGCGTCGAACGACATGAGGCGCTGCAATAAGCCTTTAATCGGTACCCGCCCGCGCTCGTCCCCGGCATGGATGACGACGAACTCCCGCGCTGCGGCGTCGACCCGGAAGGCGACCTGCTGCCCGACTAAATCGCGGCCGGCGTAGTAGCTCGCCTCGCCCACCGGTGCACAGCCGTTGTCCTGGACACGACGCACGTAGGCGCGGCCGTCGATGGTGTGCAACCAGGCGTCGGGATCGACGACGAGCGGCACGGACGGGCGCGCCGGCAACGCCAGGAAGGCCACGCGGGGTGGTCGGTTGCCGCAGCTGAGCGCTTTGTTCGGCCACTCGTGACACGCCTCGCCAGTTGATTGGTTACGTATCCGTTCTATCTGCGTTGGCAAGATTTCGGGGGTCGAAACATGCGTTGCAGGTGTGGCCCCCACTATTTCCGGGCCATTTTCTTGCCAGGGCAAACAGGACGGATGTGTCACCGAAGTCATGACGAGGCGTGCTCGTGATTGTAATGCTCCTTGTAGGCGGCGGTCACCTCGCGCACCTCGGCGACGGTGGTCGGCCGATCGATCAGCAGGCACTCCTGGTTGTAACTGCGATGGTAGCGCTCGACGAAGGCGTCCTTGTCGGGGCGGTGGGGCGGACAGATGGTGACGGCGACGCCCAAGCAGGCCCAGAAGCGCACGAAGGGCGCGGGAAAGTCGCGCGCTTTGGCGCTGCCGACGAAGCGCGGATCGCGGTCGAAGGTGATGTGGTCGGGCAGCCCCTGGTCCCGCACCAAGTCGGCGACGGCCCCAGACAACGATTGCTGTAGCCGACAGCCATATGACATAATGTGACGAAAGTGGCGTCCCACACCACGTTTGGTCCCTGGATTACCGGCCCAGTTGTATTACCGGCCCAGTTTTTGGCGGGATCGTGGTGGCAACTGGGCCGGTAAGATAGCCCAATCCGTTCAAACTGCGCCGATAAGAGCACGTCTCGCCCCAGTTCCGTCAAAGCGAGGAGCAATAAAAACGTTGCAGTACGCATTGGCAAGCCTCACAGCTAGCGAACCGAAGACTCGACACTACGTGGGATTCCCCGAGGAACTCGGCGTACAAGGGGATGTGCAACAGGAACTACCGTCGGCGCAAGTAATCTTGCTTAACCAGTCGGATGAAGGGTATTTTCTCTATCGGTATACAGCCACCGGACAATCGGGTGGCGATACATGGCACTTGACCCTGGACGACGCCTTGTATCAGGCGCAATTTGAGTATGGGGATGGACTAACGGACTGGTATCCGGCTCCGCAGAACGCTGATGACATCTTAATACTACAACGTCACTTATCCTTTGAGACCATGTGACCGGCCTGGAAACAGGAGCGTGACTGCTCAGTAAGGGGGGGCTAGACGGCCCCTTTTCGGAGACTGCACGGGACGATTCTAGCAAAGTGACGTTGTAGTATTAACCATTGCGCTCAATCATTTAGCCCGGGGTTAACGCTACCCCCTTGCAAGACTTGATGAGGCAACGCTGCCGCCCTATCATGTTATGTCATATGGCTGTCGGCTACAGCAATCGTTGTCTGGGGCCTTCCAGCCCTGCCCCCGCGTCGTGCCCAGGCTGTTGTCCCACCCGTCGTACCAGTAGCCCCGATAGCGCAGGAGTTGGCGTAGCTTCGGCGCGGTCTGCCCGTCTACCTCTGCCCCGTCCACACCGCGCTTGTCAAGCTGTGGCACCGGCTGCCGCCCCTTTTCCCGCCCGTGGAGCCCGCGTTAATCAACGCGGACCCGCTGGGAAGAAAAGCGACACACCCAGCGCCGATGCCCATGCCGCTAGCACGAAGGGGTGAGTCACGAGCGAGCGTGGCGAGTTGGTGGTGGTAGTTGGAGCCGGTCTAAGCCCTATTGTTGCCGAGGCAGGGGTATGGTCATCGAGGGCTGCTAACGGGCAACGCTTTATAAAATGCCTCGGCAGCTACGAGTAGATCGTTGTAATGCTGGTGGACAGCCACTGTTCTGGCAAAGTCGTCTGGTGACTGTTTAGCCACACTTGTCCAGAGACAAGCATTGTCAATGATGAGGCTCTGCTCGATGCCTGCAAGAGCAATCGCCACACTTGCTGCCAGCGCAAACTCGAATGGGGATCGAGTTGCTGCGACCGTGATGCTCGCCCACAAACCAACCTCATCGTCGGTTGTGTCCGGCACTATCTCAGGCATACTGTACGTTACTAGGCCAACGACGCCTTCGACGGACTTGGCTTTGATTTTAAATAACACCATAGGGCTGTCGTCGCGATCTCCTATGACGAGCACGGTTGGCGGACCGACGACTCCATTATCCATCTCCGCAAGCTCTATGGCGGGATGGTTCGGCACACGAAGTAACTCCGCTAGAACTCCTGCTGCCAACATCGAAAGCTCCCTGATGGCAATGGGTCGCCGCAACTTCACGTCAAGGTCGGATGACATAATACCTTCTCGCTTTATGAAAAGCTCTCGCGTGACCTTACTCTAGCCCACGTAAACCGACTTTTGAAATGGAAGAGTTTATGTCTGCGATGCATAAACTCTTCCATTCTGGTTATTTACTCACGTCTACAAGGGCTACCGGACATCCCATCTGCTACCCTCCAGCTTGCGTTATTCCTCCACCGACAATACGAATCCAGTCGTCGGCTGTACGAATAGGCCCAGGACTAGAGAGTCTGTCATGAGCCGCAATGGGCATCAAAGGGGAGTAGTCAGCGTCAACATGGCTGAGAATGGGTCTTCTCGGCCATGTTCGCCCCGCCTCTTGACCATCTCTAGCTTCGATCACTGCGGCGAAACGGCCTGGATGCGCCGAAAAACATGGCCGAGAAGACAACAAAGAGCATTCACGCCGCCATTGCGGCCGGTGACACGTTCTCTAGTCCTGGGCCTACTGGGAAAGAAGATGCGTCCGACCCCTCTTTTTCCCAGTAGCCCGCGCCACCCACAGAGTGCTACACGGGGGCCAGAGCAGCGGTCCTGGCGACCATTCGCTAGCAAATGTGGACTCACTCCGGGTTTTGTTCGCTGGCGCTCACACAAACCCTCTGCTCGCTAGAGGAACATAGGTTTTAAGCGAGCGCCAGCGAGTGAGAAACCGTAGTGAGCTACGGGACACTCCGCCACTATTAGGTTGACACATACGTGCAGTCCATGATGAGACGGAAAACACCAGTTTGACCTGCCGGTTAGAGCGATTTCACGCGTGGTAGGGCCGCGTCAGGGGCCACTCACGGCCCAAAACCGTCTCACCGTCCACTGCAAATATGTGTAAAGGGAATCGGCTCTCCCGATGACTTGGTGAAGCCAGAATCCAGAAAAAGCGTGTTGTGACTGACGAACTGTGGTCTAGCGAGCTCGTTGACAGGGCGAGATCACCGCGTAGAGCTACGAAAGGCGCAACGCCAGG
>JAABUM010002729.1_pt1 | contig 23103 bp, 42 predicted proteins | sample 5559161 | NCBI WGS metagenome assembly JAABUM01 (sample SAMN10711868, study PRJNA513369) | rock metagenome | isolation source: Antarctica rocks | place: Antarctica: Victoria Land, Siegfried Peak nord
GCGAACACGCCACCCAGCTTGTCGAGCATCCAGTGGCTCGGCGCATTGAGCCGCTTCAGGTGCTTCTTGGGGCCGCGCGGCATGGTGGCGACCTGTGGTGATGTGACGACACGGGTGAGCTCTCCGAACACACTCCTGTATGGCTGTTGTCATGGAATTTGCTGCTTCCGCCCGCGCCCAGCCCTCCGCTGGTGGCCGCCGCCGCTCCGCCCTCAGCAACGACTGCCAGCACGCCCTTCCCTTGACCACCCCGACCCGCCTGTGACATGTTGTGTGACAAGGCGTGGTGCGAAGGAGCGCATGCGGCCATGGTTGGCCAATGGCCAATGCGTGCAAACAATGCACAATCACCCCAAGCAGGGCTCGCAGCCACGGCCAGGCAGCGGACCCCCGTTGGCATCGTGCATGCGACTGCTGCAGGTCGCTGACGATCTGGCGACCAGGCCCCAGTTGGCCCTGACTACAGAGCTGTGTCCCCAGCAATCTCCTTGCTTCAGCTGCAAACTCCCGCAACACCTTGTTCCATTTGGCCCCGCAACCCGACCAGCCTGGCCGTGTAATACTGCACGTTGCTTGTTGCACGTCCACATCCAGCAGGCCCGTCGCAGCCCTCTCAGGCTGACATCTGCCAGGCCCCTGTCAACACCATCCGCAATACTCGCAGCAACCGGCAACGAGCCGGGCGCTGGCAGATTGCGACCCACCTGTGTTCCGCCGCTGCAGCTGCTTCAGGCCCCCGCTGGCCTGGCGTGCACGAAAGAGGCCGCAACATGTGCAGGTGAGCGACAATTGAGGAGGCGGCGAGATTAGGTATATTAGCCCAGCTTAGGGAATATAGCCTAAACCCTGATCTGCTCCGATACCCTGTCCCAATGGAGTCGGGCTGTTGCCGCGGCCCACCTCAGGCCCGCGCGGGCTCAGCGTAGTCAAGCACAGCACGAATGGCGATCCAGCGGCACTGTCCGTGCGTTGGGGGGAGTGCGCAGTGACGAGTTGTAGTCCAGGACTTCCTCTTACAAAACTTCCCGCTCAACGCACGTCAACACTTGAGCCAGCATTTGAGCAGCAGACGACCACAAGCAGATGCAATCCATTCCTGGATGAGACACCATTTCATGAACCATAGTTGATAGCTGCCACATCACCGCTTGCCGTACTTCTTCTTGAACATCTGCCCGGCATCATCTGCGTCGTCATGCGCTCCCTTCCGCTTGCCCTTTTTGTTCTTGTCCGTCTCCCGCATCAGCACCGTGGCCAGGCGCTGCGCCTCGCCCACCCGCTCCTGCAGCAGCAGCACCGCCTCCTGGCAGGCCGGGAGGCAAGACCCACGGTCAGCACCGTCGCGTTCGTCGCATTGCAGACCCAAATGCAATTGGACCCCTCATCAGAATGCCTGCAGCATTACAGCACGAATGCCACAAGCTTGCAGGAATGATTCAGGGTCATGGTAGAGGACGCGGAGTGAGGCAAGCACCTGCTCTGTCGGGTACAGCTCCATCTTCTGCCCAGTGAGCTGCTCGATCTTCTGGAACAGCTCCACATCGTACCTGCCCGGCGAAGGAGCACCGCCGTCAGTCGTCCGTCTCACCACGGCAAAGCACCAAAGCTTCTGAAACTGGACACATCGATTCCCACTGCCATGCGCCCGCCCGATGCTCTCCAACGTGAAAGCCTGTGGCCGCAGCTTGCAACAGCTGCTCCGGCCGTGCCGCGCCGCAGGCGCCACGCACTCCTCTGACGCGCAGCAGCCAGAGCAGACTCGGTGCAGGCAACAGACTGCACAAAAGATGAGGCTGCAGCATGACACAACACAGAGAGCGCACTGGGTGACGAAGGTGAGGGAGCGGCCGGAGCGGCCGGCGCGGGCAGTGCGTCCCACGCGGTGCACATAGTCCTTGGAGTTGGTGGGCACGTCGTAGTTCATGACCACGTCCACCTCCGGGATGTCCAGCCCCCGCGACGCCACGTCCGTCGCCACCAGGATGTTGCGCTCGCCCGCCTGGTAGGTGAGGCGACAAGGTGTCAGCGACTACTGTTCCAAATATTGGTTCTGCAGCCATGCGACAGGACCGAGAATGCATTGCACCAGGGCCATCGGCAGACTGATGATGGAGGAGCACTTCGGCCAGATGGTTTCGTTCTGCAGTCCAGTCCGGCAGCTTCGAGTTTGCAGCCTCGAATCCATGCGACGCACCTTGAACTTGTTGAGGGCGCCCAGGCGCTTGGGCTGGCTCATCTGGCCGTGGATGGGAATGGCGCCAAAGCCCAGGTTGCGCAGCGCCAGCGCGATCTTGCGCGAGTTGTCGCACGTGCGCGTGAAGATCATGCACGTGCTCGTCGCCAGCTCCGTCAGCACGTAAGCCAGGTAGCAGTCCTGGAACGAGGATTTATTATTTGCATGTCAGATTGCTTTGCAATGGATAATTACGTTTACGACCATGGCTGTCCCTGAACTCCGTTTGCACGTACGCCAGATAAAAGTCCTGCAGCAGATGATCGTGCTGTTTCAAGGTCAGGGCTTCAGGATGCGCACAGACGATAGTGATGTGCAAGCTGATAATGGCTGCCGCAATCAGAATGCACAGCATGGAAACCGCGTGCTGAATGCACCGCTTGCACCAACAGCATGCAGCTTCGGCGGCAGGCCTGCAGCTCGGGCGAGATCGCTGAGGGGGACCGGGCAGGCAGGCCAGAAGTGCCAATGCTGAGCAGCTGCTGGGTGGCAGGTATCCGAAAGCGATGGCAGGGAAAGCACACCTTGTGCTTGGCGGGCACGAAAAGGTACTGCTGCCGCAGCGTGTCCACGGTGGTATACTTTGCGGACACCTCCACCTTGACCGGGTTCTGCAGGCACGCCCGCTGCAGCTTTTGCACCTGCGCCGTGGTGCACAGGAGATTCAGGCAACCACTTACAGAGAAGTGCGAGCGAGACCAATCAGCAGGCGTCTGCAGTGCCGGCAATAGCTGCACATGCTGCCGCACTTGGGCATGACAGCGCCCAGGCTGTAACAACACTCAGGCTTGGTGACGGAAGGACACAGCGGATCGGATCAAAGTTGGCACAGTTCCGCGCAAGAATATGCGCGCCTTGGAGGTCATGGTGGCGGAGAAGAGCTGGGTGCGGCGCTCCCTGGGCACGGACTTGAGGATCTGGTCTATCTCCTGCTCGAAGTCCATGTTCAGCAGCCGGTCCGCCTCGTCCAGCACCAGGTGCCGCAGCGTCTTCAGGCTGAAGCCCTGCGAGTGGTCAGAAAGGGGCGTCAAGGGAATGCCTGTGCTAAGGGACAGGGAAACCCTTCGTGACATGAAGGGGAGGCCATGCAAATGCACTCATGCAGATTGACTCACGTCTCACTCACTTCTGAAGTCCTCCGCCCTTCAGGACACGATGGAAAGCGATACAGGGCAACACTCGCCTTGGTGTTGGACAGGTGGTCCACAACGCGGCCGGGCGTGCCGACGACGATGTGCGGCCGCTTGCCGAGCGCGATGGCCTGCAAAGCACAGCGGAATGTCAGGAATGCATTATGGCCTTGACTGCGAGCACTCAAACAGCACAAACGTAGCACACTTTCGTTCAATAGAAGTGCGGACGGCGAAGCAGGGTCGTGACGAAGGTGCCGCCAGGTCGCCGCCTTGGCGCGCCGGCGGCAGTGCTGGAATGCAGCTGCCGACGGCTGGCATCCGCTGTCTTGCATGCAGCCCAAATCATCTTGCGCTAACGAGCACCAGAGCTCACCTGGGCCATCATGTCGATGCCGCCGACCAGCACGGCGCACTTGACGCCGATTGACGCGCCCAGAGCCTCAAACTGCTCCGCAATCTGGATGGCCAGCTCGCGCGTCGGCGACAGCGCCAGCGCGAAAAGCGCCTGCGGCTTGTCTAGCAGCTCCTGCAGGATGGGCAACGCAAAGGCGCCCGTCTTGCCGGAGCCCGTCTGCGCCAAGCCGATGACATCGCGCCCTGCGGCAGCAAAAGCGTCAAGAAGGTCAGCATGGCTGCTGCATGCATGTCCTGCATGCATGAAGTTCTTAAGACATCCAACGCAGACATGCGTGAGTCAGCAGCATGTCTCCCGAAAGCATGTTGCGGTGCAGATGCTGACCTTGCAGGAGTTGAGGCACGGCCTGCTCCTGGATGCCGGTCGGCGTCTTCCAGCCGAGCGCAACGGCGGCCTCGGCCAGCTGCTCGCAGACGCCCAGCGCCTTGAACTTCTGGACGCTGGTCTTTTCAACCTGTTCTTCCACCATGCCCAGTTTGCCGCGTGTACCCTCTGCTTGAGGCTTTTGTTTGGGTGCTTCTGCGATGGCAACTGCTGCGTATTGCTCAGTGGCGTGCTTGAATGCACAGGCGAGCGTTCTCAGAGACTGCGCGGCGTGTACTGTGAACAGCGATGATGGCAGGGACGCAGGGAAACGCGAACTGGGGCTGGAGTGGCTGCCACTGGCGCAAACAGTGGCCGAATGCACGTGCATGTTGGCCACAATATTCAGATGCACATCGCAGTTTGCACCCAGTTCCAGCAACACAATCCCTTCCTGCATCTCGAATTTGTAGCGTCGCATCGCCGCGCCTCTTTGCCTGCACTCCTGCCTTCAAAGCAATCAAACACCTGCAACCGGTCTGAACTTTGCCCAAAGAACCGGTGAACCACACGCTCCAGAGTAGAACATGACCTTTGTCCAATCATGGAGGCCGCAACCGTGCTAGTGTACGCCGGAGGCTACCTGTCGGTCGTCTTTCTCTCAGTGTGCCTCGGTGCGCCGCACTGCCCAACTTGCCGCACTGCAGACATGGCACGACAGCTGTTTGCAGCCCGACAGTGCACGTTCTGCACGCTCTCTGGCATAATTTACTGACATGCGTGTGCTTGCGCAGCCGCGGGACTGTACTACGTCGCAGGTGAGCGGTTGCCTGGGGAATGCCGTCGCCTGCAGATTTTGTTAAAGTTGAGCTGATACCAGTCGCTGGGCTGAAAGAGGTTGAGTAGCTCAGTATCTGACATGTCCTACCTGCCGTTGCAGAGCTGATAGAGGAGTACACCCAGGTAAGCGGTTAGTCGGCATTTCAGGACTGCCATCCTCTCCAGTGGATTTCAGATTCAAGGTGTCGATTGCCATGACTGCGGGTACTTGACTTGCTTTCCATGCCGTTGCAGTTGACGAAGAAGATCATCACCTGGATCTCCGAGGTGAGCGGCGTCATGAGATGAACAGCTGGGGGACTGCAGCGTCAAGCCCGCCGTTCAGCCTGTGACACCTTTCACACACAAACCGTTTGTTTCACCGCGCAGGGCACGCTGCTGGTGCATGCCGTGCTGCTGTTCTGGGACCGGCTGCCGCTGGTGGCGGTAGGCACGAGTGCCGGCGCTCACGTCGCCTACCTGCAGCTGCTCAAGCGCTTCCCCTTCTTCAAGCTGCTGTCCTGGGAGGGCCTGTCCAGCATCGCGCTGCTGGTGGCCGCCAACCTCGCCTGGGGCCGCTACTTCTGGTGAGGCATTCATGATTGGTTGGATGAAATTGGTTGGATAACACATCCACACCCGCACACCTGCAGATGGCTGTGGCGGACCTCCGCTGAGCATGGAGCTGCCGGGCAGAGCATGCCGGCTGAGCCTTACAGCTACCTGTGTTGTGACCTGGAGCCAAGTTGCGTTCTTACTGCAGGTTTCAGCTTGGTATCAGCCCCTGGACACCCTTCCAATTGCTGAGATTGAATGGCACTTGCCGCTCGGCGCTTGCTCAGGCACACATGGCACTCGCTGGAGTACATCTTCGGCTTCCTGCTCATGACGACGTGGCTGAATCCCATCCTGCTCATCCTGTCGCTGGCGGCCAACGAGCAGACGTTGCCCGGCGGTGGCGGCAGCGGCCCATATGGTAGCGGCGGCGGCTCAGGTGCGCCTTTTGCAATCTTGGCGACTCATGGACGCCCAAGTGCAGTGTCCTGAGCGGTCCGCACACCCCAATCTCAGAGACTCGTGGACGCGTGATTGCAGTGTCCTGACCCATCACCTGCATGCACCTGCCAAAGCTCGAAAGGAGCTCATGTCAGACAGGCCAGAAGCCACACGCTTCATGTGAACTTGACAGGTGCATGTGATGCTGCGCGCAGGCCAGCCGAAGAAGAAGGCGAGCAGGGGGCTGCTGTTGAGCCTGTTCTCGTGGCTCAGAAACAAGCGGGACGATGTGCTGCCGGCCAACGGGATGATATCAGGGCGGGCTACCCTGAAGCCGCACACCGTCTGATCGTTGGCAAGCCGACGTCAGCGACAGCGAGGGTCTGCCCGCGGAAACAGCGGGTAGAGCAGCGAACGGGTTTAAAGGATGGTGTGCAGACGGCGAGGGATTAAAGGAGAGCAACACGTGAGATGACGTTCAAATGACAAGTGTGGACGATGTAAGATTGTGCAAATTATGCTGCAAAGAGACCCAGAAGAGCTTTCAAAATCCTCCGTCACTCCTCAGCAAAAGTCAACAGCTTCAACAACGCATTCAGATTGCTAGGGTTCACCTATAGAGAGGTCAATCATGTCTCATGCGTCAGCCCGGTCCTTAACTGGACCGATTCACAAAGCAACTACACTTCATGCTCCCAGCCTCCACCCAAACAATGTGAACCGACCATTTGCGTGCTGCAACGAAAGACGCATTGCTCCCAGTGCTGACATCTGCATTACCCTCCACAGCTGTGTTCGTCCGTGACGATAAGGGTTGCTAGGGACGAGGCGCCACACACCTCTGTTATAATCTCCGAATGGCCGCCGGGGCTATTGTTCCCGCGGCCAGAAAAGACGCAACCTGCCCTGCTGACTGCTGATGTTTCGCTGGCGCCTGCATGCGGATTCACACCACCCTGCAGCCCGCTGCCGGCCTAGAGGCAACTGCCGGCGGCACCGCTGCGCTTGCCAGGGGTGCCCCAGCAGGGCGGCCGTGTCTGTTTATTTTTTTTGGTTCGGGCCAAGCCGCACCGCAGAGTGCGTTTTGAAGGCCCGCAGCCCGCGGCTCAGGCCGCTGCGGCCTGCGAGGGCGCGGCCATGCCGTTGCTGCCAATGGCCGCCACGGCGTCGCCGTCGGGCGTTGCCGCGTCATCGCCGTCCCCTGGCTTGTCGCCGTCGAGGGAGCTGCGCGCCGAGGCGAAGGCCTTGGACAGCGACCCGGGGCGCGCGGGCGTGTCCGGCGCCGGCACCGCAGCAGGGTTTTGCGGCGCCGCTGAAGTCGCCTCGTTGCCGGCCACCTCCAGCTTGGCGATGCGCGCCGCGACGGAGGAGATGCTGCCCTCGGCCTGCTTGACGGCCGCGGTGTCCTCCGCCACCGGCGCTAGCGGCGGCCTGTCGGCAGAGAAAGCTGGCTTGTCCGCCGTCGCCTTGTCCGCCGCCGGCTTGTCGCCGCCAGACGCAGCACCGCCAGCCTTCTCAGCCGATTCTGCTGGCGCATCCGCGGAGGAGCGGTCGGCGGCGCCGCTGGGCGGCAGCGGCAGGCCACAGGCACCCGCAGGCGGGCTGGCTCCTGCCAGCTTGTGGGCAGCAGCCGGCGGGCTGGCGCCGGACAGCTTGTGGGCCGCGAGCTTGTCGGCGGCGGCCGCTATGAAGCCGCGGTCGGGCGAGTGGGAGGAGGGCCGCCCCCGGGGCCCGTGGTGACCGAAGCCGCCGCCGCCGCCCTTGCGCTTGTCGGCGACACCGTTGGCATGGCCGTATTTGCCGCCAAAGCCATGGCCGCGCTCGTAGCTGCCCGTCGGCGTGTTGCCGCGGCTGCGGTGGCTCCGATCCTGCTGCGCAACCAGGGCGACGTGTTCAGGACATGCGACAGGAGGCGCCAACAGTGACGTCGGTAATCTCGGCTTGAGCTGCGATGGGCTGGTCGGAGCAAGGAGCCTCAGAACAGATCTTGGTTGAGAAAGTTGTCATCCGCAGAGGGCGAACCCTCGGAATTAGCATGGATGTGATCATCACCGGCTGCCTTGTGTGCGACATGATGCTGGGAGGGGAGAGACAGAGAAAGGTACTTATATCGAGCCTCAGAACAGATCTTGGTTGAGAAGTTGTCATCCGCAGAGGGCGAACCCTCGGAATTAGCATGGATGTGATCATCACCGGCTGCTATGACACATATACTAGGACAGTGCAGGTGATTTGCAGTGCGTCCGTCAGGCACAGCAGCAACAGCTGTGCACCGCTTGCTGATCTAGTGGATCACGGACTTATGAGCAGCAGCAGAGCAGTTTCAGGGCAACTGGGATACCCGATGCAATATGTTGGCATGCAAACCAGACATCAAGCCTCAGAACAGATCTTGGTTGAGAAAATTGTCATCCGCAGTGAGCGTAACAGGCCCTCGGAATTAGCATGGATGTGATCATCACCGGCTTGGTACGAGGCAAAACGCATGAACAGATGACTGTGTCCGATTGGTAACAGTTGCAGAAAGGAAAGAGTGTTGCTGGGACGCGCATGGGCTGTGCGAAGCACCATTAGAAGGGCGCCGGTGCGCCAGGATGCTGGAGCCCAATGAGTCTCATTGCCATTGCCATAGGGAATTCCGATCATCTGGGGTCAGGGGCAGCGGGATGTGTTGGATCCTTCAGGCCCTTAAAGTTCTGCACCTGCTGGTGGCGGATGCGGTCGGCCTCCGGCTGCGCCGCCCGGAAGTCCTCCAGAGTTCGGAACTTGGTGTCCAGCAGCTCCTTCAGCTGCAGCGGCACGCACAACACGAGCATGTGAAACACATAGATGTGACGGATAATGGATGTGATGGCAAACAGATGTCAATGGTGTGTGCACCGCCGCCCTCCTGCGATGGACGGACTGCCCGCCAAAGTCGAAAGTAGGATGCTTGGCAGGACAGCTGTCTAGACAGCAGCCAGGGCGGGAATGCAGTCAGTACCTCTGCATTCATCACCACGTCGCTGTCCTTGGGAATGCCATTGTAGTGGTGGAAGGCCCTGGATCACAAAATAAATTGAAGAATTCAGCAATGTCCCGCTGGTGGATGAGTGACGCACGGTTGTGAAGCGCAAGTTGAGCGCACGAAGGATGACAATGCATTGATGAGGGGGTCAGCGAAAAAAAGTGACGATGCAAGCAGCAATCTCACCAGTACTTTTCCAGGCCATACAGCCGCGGCGGCGTTGACGCCTTGTAATCCTGCGTCACAGACCAGACGTACGAGTCGGATCCACAAGCCACTGACACGACAACGTCGCATGTGCATCACTGCTGCAGTGAGGCTGTCATATCCCCAACGGTTATCTCGATCCCTTGCGGCGCCTGCGGCAGCAGCAGCGCCGCCGCAAGGGACCCCTGACAGATGCTATCGCCAGCTACAGCTAGCCAACGATGCCCCTGGCTGCCACAATGAGTGGCTGCAGCGACGCAGCACACACGCGCACCAGCAGCGTCATGTCTTCAAAAGGCAACAAATCGTCGCCGCACTTGTCGAAAGGGACGAAGCGCACCTGCAGCGTGACCTTCTCAAAGTCGGCATACAACTCGGGCTCAAAGGCGCGCTCCAGGCCGTAGGAGAAGAAGCGAAAGAGGCACTCCATGCCGTACTGGTAGCCGTCGCAGGCGTCCTCCCACGCGAGCGCCCGGAACTCGTCGTACATGCTCGCGTTGAAGCTGTCGCGCAGGAAGTAGGACCAGAAGCGGAACAGCGTGTTCATCTCGTCGCTGTGCCCGATGCCTGCGCGGGATGGTGTTAGCCAGTCAGAAGCAGCAGCAGGTGCGGCAGCAGCAAGCAACGACGGCAGCAGCAGCAGCAGCACCTGGCGGCCATGGGATTGGGGAGCACTTGCTTGAAGCAGTCTTGCATGACGGAGGAGTCGGCTGCAGCTGCGGTGGTGAGAGGTCCCTGTGTGTCTGTGCATAAAGGCCCAGCGGGTGAAACTTGAGGGCTGAAGGAGTTTGAGGGTTTGTAGCGGCGGCGCACCCAGCTCGGCGCGCTCGGCGAGGCAGCGGTCGCGGAAGGTGCTGTACAGGATCTTGTTGAAGCCGGCCTCCTCCAGCAGCGCGTGGCTGGGGTGCTGGAACTCGGGCAGCGGCGCAGATCCCGCCACCAGCGGACTCGGCGGCTTGCGGCCCGCGGAGCCCGCGGCGCCGCCGCGCTTGCCGCCGGGATAGGCAAAGCCGGTGCCGTTGGCATCGGGGGAGCTGCCCATGAGCCAGCCGATACCGTTGGAGGGCGGCGAGGCGCTGCCAATGCCGCGCGGGCCGCGGTGCCTGCAGAGCAAGGATGTGGATATATGTGAGCGATGCACTTGAACGATTGCAGGCAAGCAGGAGCCTCGTCTGCAGGAAACACTCGTGGACAAAGAGAGTCTTTGCCTTCCAATGTTGGTTGCGTGCGAGCGCAAAGGTCACGACTTTCGTATCTCTGCTGGCACCACGAGCTCTGCCCAAGTCCACGACCCAGGCGCGTGCAGGAGCGAGAGCGCACCCGGCGCGGGCGTTGGCGATAGACTTGGGCATGCTGGCCGGGTAGAACTGCGCCGCGGCGCGCGGTGCCGGCGGCGGCCGCCCCTTGGCCGGCGCCTTTGCCCGCCCCTGTGAGATGAACATCGACCTAGGTCAGCACGATGGGTTTTGCAGACGATGGAAGTTCGCATGATAAGCTGGCCTCCGCAAGCCAGAGCATTGAGCTTCGCTGACACACGGGCACCTGGTCTGGCACAAAGGGCAGGCCTGCCCCACTTGCATCACAGGGGCGCAGCAACCGATTGTCCAGGTCCCATTACCATTGCTTGTATACTTCAGCTGCAGAACAAACAGGGCTGCCGACTCACATCCTTGCCGCCGATCTCGCGCGACAGGAAGCTGAGGCCGTCGTTGATGACCGCCGCCTCCTCGTCGCCGTGCGGCGTTCGGCCGCGGCCCTCCTTGGAACGCGACGGCGTCACCAGGATGAGCTTCTGCACGTCCCGGTCGCTCAGCTGGCGGCCCGACGGCGAGGTCGCGTCGCCGTCGCCGCCCGCCGCATCATCGCCCGTCTCGTGCTCCTGCAAATGCAACAGGCCAGCGAGCCAGGTCAAATGTCTGGACTGCCTCGGAGACTGGGAGGGAAATGCGAGACTGCGATTTACAGGCATGATGCCTGAGATGGTGGAGACACCGGGTCAGACCACCTTGCGACAGTTTCGGCCATTCTGCTGACAACAGAGCCGACCAGGAGAGCACGGCAGGAAGCATGGCAGGCCCCAATGTAAAATTTCACGCTCCTCACCTCGTCAAGCTGGAACATGTCGTCCTCATGCAGCTCGTCATCAGCCTTGCGCCGCTCGGCATGCGCCGCTGGCGGCGGCGTCGACAGCCCGTCGGCGGCGGCGCCGCCGGCAGTCGGCGGATCCGAGGCGCCGCTGCTGCTCGTCGCTGCATCGGGCGCGTCGCTGTCGCCCTGCTGCCGGCTCTGCTGCGTGGCAGGCGTCGCTGGAGGATCGCCCGTCTGCTCGCTGCTTGCCGGCGCGGCCTGGCCGGCAGCCGGCCAGGCCGCCAGCGGATCGCCCGGGGCGGCGGCCGCCGCGCCCTCTGCCGAGGTCGCTGCTGCTGTCACGGCGCTGTCGCGCGGTGAGCAGAGAGCGGCCGCCTGCGCCGCGGCAGCAGCGGCGGGCGCAGCGGCAGCCGACGTGGCGACCTGGTGGTAGGGCGACGGGGCGTCGCGCTGCTTCGCGGGGAGGACCCACTGCGTGGCGCCCTCGCGCGGCCGCAGCGCCAGGCCGTTGGCGGACAGCTCTGTGGTCGCGGAGCCGCGCATCGCCTCCATGATGATCGCCAGGTCTGGCGTCAGCATGCGCACGCGGTTGAAGCCGGCGATAACCTGTGCCCACAGAAAGCTTTTAGAAACAACTACCTCCTGCAGCAGATGATATCACTGCCGTGACGTTTCGAGGCGCCTGCTCCAAAATGCAGAATTGACAAATTGAGCTTCAGGGCGCAGTCAAATGCCGACGTCCACAAGACATGAAGCAGAGCTGGATGCATTTGGATTCGCCAGCACCAGCAACAGTTCCAGTAGAAGCACGGCAGAGAAGATGATTCAGAAAACGAGACGGATCACAGCAGCGAGCGGGATCGCACCGCGAGCGGGATCCAGCCGCCGTCGTCCATTTTGCGCCGTAGGAAGAGGTCCTTCACCAGGTTGTCGATGCTGAAGTAGTAGTCAATCTGGCGGCGCACTGCGTCCAGCAGCTGCGAATGCGAGACCACGGGGCCGGGCGCGCCGCCCGTCGGCAGGCTGTACGCCGACGGCGGGTAGTACATCGGTGACACCATGGGGTAGAACATCTGCTGCGGCATGGCCGCCTGGGCCTGCGCCGCCTGCGCCGCCGCCTGCGCGGCCTGCCGCTGCTGCTGCTGCTGCAGGCCGCCGCCGCCGCCACCGGAAGCGGACCCGCCCGGCAGCGGCTGGCCGAACTGACCGCCGCCGCCGCCCCCGCGAGGGGTGCGGTCGCCGCCGCCGCGGCCACCGCGGGCGCTGCGGCCGCCGCGGCCGGAGCCGCCACCACTGCCGCCGCCGCTGGCCCAGGAGCCACCAGCATCAGCGCCGCCGCCGCCGCCGCTGCGCTTGCCGCCGCCGCGGGCGCTACGGCCGCCGCCCTCGCGGGCGCTGCTGGGCTGCCGCGCGGTTCCGGTGGCGCGGTCGCCAGAGGACGAGGAGCGCAGCGACTCCTGCAGCTGCGCCTGCATGGTGCCGGGATCCGACAGCGGTCGGTTCAGCACTGCGGTGCGGGCCGCACCGCCACCGGCGGCGCCACTGCCCGCGGCCGCGCCACCCGCACTGTTGCTGCGGGTGCTGCCACCGTCATCTTGCCGCCGCTCTCCGCGCTTTTCGCCAGACCGCTTGCCTGCCTGACTCGCTGCAGCCACCTATTCGCAAAAGAATGTTCGACGGTCAGGCTTTGACGATGCATAGAGGTCTGGTCGGTGACCTCATTCGAATGACAGATACGAGTGGATGGAAGCTGATATCAGCAGACTCTTGTCAGATGGGTGCCTTTGCCGCCTTAGATGCGCGTGAACAAGCAAGACAGGCAGGTCATCAGTCTGCAGAGCCCCCACGTCGTCGCTGGTGGAGGGCGCAGGGCCAGACGGCGCAGCGCCCTTCTTCCGGTGCGGCACAGCGGCGTCGCCCAGCGACGGCCAGGCTTGCACGGTCGTCCGCGTCTCACTCAGGGGCGCTGCCGCAGAGCGCACCACCGGAACAGAGGGCTGCAGGGGCAGGACCAGTAACCTTTCAGTGCAAGCTCGTGTGTGGAACGTCGCAAATATAGTTCTGGTTGTCATCGCATGCCCAGTATTATCTGCAAGCAAGCCACATGCTTGATGCGAATGTGCAAGATGGCTGCACTAGGTTCGCACCTTCACCCAGGCTGGCTTGTTGGGGGCTGCTTGCTGCTGCTGGGCTTCTGAACGCCGCGTGTCAGCCTGCATGCAGTGAATGCACCGTCAGCGACACTGCAGCTGTTGGAGTTTGACAGACCCTTTTCTGGTGGCGCTACGCCTAAAGCCCTGTCAACACGACTTGCCTTTGGCTGGCCTTCGGATGATTCTGCCGAGGCTGTGGTGGCTCTGGACTGGGATTCAGCAGATGCCGACTCCTGCGCAGCTGCTGGCGGCTTTGTGGAAGCGTCAGCCGCCGGCTTGCCCGCATGTGCTGGCGCCGCCTGTGGCGTTTCTGCAGCTGCCGGCGCCTCCTGCTTGGCCGCAGCCTCCGCAGGCTTCTGTGCGGGCTCCGCCGGAGCCTGGGCCTGCTGCTTCTGGGGCTGCTTGGCTCTGCTGCCCGACTGGCTGGCGGGCCCTGGCCGGCTGCCGCCGCCAAAACTGGTGTTGCTGGCTGTGGACTGCGGGCTGCCGCCCTGGACCGCCCTGGGCGAGTCGCCCTTACCTGAGCCCGACTTCACGATGCTCGCCCACGGCGAGCTCAGAGGCTTCGCGCCTGGCGCTGGGGCTTCGGCCTGAGAGGTGCACAGTCGACAGGGTGTGTCAGGCAGTGTCGGAATGCAGGACAAGGGCTCGGTACGGTCGCGCGCAGCAATTAGTCTGAAAGACGCACGATTATGCAGCTGTGAATCGTGTATGACAAGGCGAAAGCGTGTTTGCGCGCTGGGGCAGCAGTCCTTGAGGGATGCAGGATGCGGGGTGCAGCTGGCAGTTTGCGGCAGTTTGGGGGTGACGAGGGTACGAGCGTCTCGATCGATGTGAGAGGCACCTTGCTGACGCTGTCGCCATCCTTTGCGGTGTCGGGAGCCGCCTCCGCACGTGTCGAAACATCGGCGTGTGTAGGCGCCTCCTGCGGCTGCCGTTGCGGCTGCGACTCTGCTGCCTCCTTGGCTGGCTCCGTCATGGCTGTTTCAAATTGACACTCTGCCTCCGCGCGGAATACCGCGCTGCTCTCACGAGCGCATGTGCCTTGCCGCCGGAAACCCACACCAAGCTGGAAGTGACCTTCAAGCCGCGTAGCGTCGCGCGCTGCACCTGCCGATCGTCCGCGACACTGCGCCTGCTACCAACCAAGGCCGTCACCCGATCAAAGAGGTCTTCCTGTCTAGCATCTGCACCCCTTAGCACGATTTTCCTACGACGGCTAGCCACTTTGCAGGGTTTATGCACAGCCAAGTTTCACAGCGCCCTTTCAGACCCACAGCAGCTGAAAGGGGAGCAGCAGCCAGTAGGCGGTCGAAAGGCGAAAGCCTGTGTCGTTGGCGCAAACAGTCCAGCGAAATTACAGGATGAAAAGCCTTCAGCAGAGGCGTCCAGCAATACTGGCAAGCATAAGTTGCCACGGCATGCATGCATGCATGTGCCCCCAGGCTGCCGCCGCCGCCGCCAAATAAAACCGCTGATGATGATTCTGTTTGGCTGCCTTGTGATCGCGATCGAGGGAGGCGTCCTGGCGACATGAAGGGAAGTGCCAAAATTGGAGTCCAATAGAACATTCTTCAATAAAGATTTGGGTGCTGTCTATCCATCGGCTCAACGCTCGTGGTGTACATGCAGCCGCTGCAGCCGCTGCACGGCCGTACGCAGTGCGGTCGCAGCCGACGCTAGCTGCTCATCAGCCTGCATGCTCCTGTGACATCTGCCTTGCTCACACACGAGGGTGGGCTGGGCCCTCAGCGCCTGCAGTCAAACCACCAGCCGCCGCGACGTCGACAATGCTAACCGGTGGCATGCGTCGGGTGGCGCGAATGTTTGCCAGCAGGACGTCGAAAGAGCGCTCACAGTCTTGCTGCGGTCCGGCCGCCGCGTCAAAACCCGCCGAACACACCCTCCAGGCCCTATATATCTAATGCCACATACTCAGCTTCCGTCATCATGGCGCTGGCATGCACAAGTAAATGTGCTAAAGGCGTTTGCTGCCATGCATTCGAAGCATGCCCATTGTCAAACATGACGTGTACCTGATGAGCGCATGCTCAGCCTCTGCCGCATGCTCCGGCGTGCCCTGCTCTTGCAGGGCTTTGGACAGGCACAGCCAAGAATTGCCGACCTGCGGATGCACCTCCCCCAATGTCTCCTCCAGTTGCCTCGCTCTGTCCTCAAGTGCCCACAAGTGGGACTCTTCGGACCTGCAGGATGCGGGACGCCCCACTGAATCCTGCAATCTAGAGCCGGGCAACGGTGCCGCCTCTGTGCGTATGATATAACGAAACGAAGCCAACACTGCTTCAATCAGATGAAAATCAGAAGAAGAATCCATACATCGCAGCAGCCCCACAGGGGTAATCATCACCTCCTGTCATTGACTGCGGCACTGTTCGTCGTGGCATCCGAGAAGCCACAGCACTCGTCAGCAGAAGGCAGCGAAGCATTGGGTGCGCCAACATCGACATCGCTGCTGCCGTGGCCACCGCCGGTAACGCACTGCCCTGCCCAAAGTGGAAGCCCGCTGTCTGCCGCTCCCCGCAGCGTCGACCCATGCTGCACCTGGCCGCCGTTGCGCTCGCCTGATGAGAGGCAAAATGTGTTGGAGGCGCCGCAACGCGGCGCCTGACGTGGAGGCGGCAGCGGCGGTGCCTCCTCTGCCGGCAGAGCGCGCCCCAGCTGCAGCTGGAATGCGTCGAGGTTGCCCACCGACGGCGTTGCCAGAGGGCTGAGCTGACCGTAGCTGGCCAGCACCGCGCTGAGCGTCATTCCAGGCGGCGTGAAACCGCTGCCGCCCAGCGGCGACGCCTGTCGGAAGTGCAGCCCGCACAAAAACCTTTAGTGCCTGCTGTTTCCGAGTAATCACATGCGTAGCGCCCAGCTGCTACTCTGGCAAAAGGTAACTTTTAGCGCGCAGGCGGCACAGCTGACCCGCAGGGCTGCAGCTGCATGCGCAAACTACTGCATGCTGAGCTTTGCCGACCTGAGATACGATGCTCTGTGGCAGCGGCGTCATCCAGCAGTCTGCTGCCGAAGGCAGGCAGGCTGTCGGCAGGCGCTGCGGGCTTGTGAACCCCGAATGCTGAGCAGCGCTGGTCCATGGTGCAGTCCGCTGCCGCGACTTTGGCGGAGCCAGCTGGCCAGCGCTGCTCCACGTCTGCACGACAGCCACGACTTCGATGAGGCTGATTCTTTTATTGATTTTGAGTCTGCCATACAGGCCGCTCCTCGTGCCTGGACGCAGCGTTTCGCACGTATAAATAAAAAAGATGTGTAGTTGTCAGAAAGATGGTGCCTTTTTATTCTTCTTGTAACGCACCGCTGGCGCAGCCTCCGCTGGGCAGCCTCGAACCTCGTTGACGCCTTGATCAGCATCACCCTGCCGCCATCGCAGTGAGTGCTGCGACCAGGACGCGCCCAGTCGTAGCTGTGCCCCGCCAACATCAGACCGTTCCCGTGGGAAATCCAGACTGTCCTGCAGGTGACACACGCCGATCCGCTAATCCCTCACACTGAATACGCGCAGCAGCTGAAGCATTGGCCCCCAGCAACATATTACATGTCATGTGGAGGCGTCTTGCGCTGCCGTTGGCTTACTGCATCGTGTTGAGTGATGCCAACCACCGTTTCGCCAAGTGCTTGAGCAGGTGGCGGCTGAACCTTCCTCGGCCGCCCCACTGGGCGGCCGGCCTTCATGGGGCGGCCGGCAGTCCTCTGCTTCTTTGGTGGCGGCAGCAGCGGCGCAAGGTCATCAGGAATGTCCGGCTCGAAGCCTTCTCGTGCCCATTCTCTCAAGCCGAACAGGCCTTCTTGCGGCCTGCCAAAATGATTGCAGCTGTATCTCACAGCAAATCACAGCACAGCCAAGCTGCTCATGCGGTGTGATGACATAATGCCGGGATTCAGACATGAAGTATCCGTGTCCCACCTGGTGAACAATGACGTCCCTTCCTTCCGCCTCACGTCAGTGTAAAGCGCAGAAGCCATCGTGCTCTCGGGCGTCTTGCCCTGGCAGCTGAGCAGGCCAGTCTGCAGCGCATACCTGCCAAGAGCAAACGCAGCGGGCATAGTGAGCTGTATCTCGAATGTGCCGCGGCACGCAGTGCAAGTTCCATGGCACAAGGAAAGTGGCAACCCATGGAGTAGTGGCTGGTCTCACTTTGTGATCTCGCCGGTAGTCATCAGCCGGCGCTCGAGCCGCAAAACAGCTGCTGCGGCAGACTTGAATATACCGCCGCCACTGCCCTGTATGATGGTAGTCAAGGACATCACACTGGGTCTTGACAACAACACAGCTACACCTCAAATTGCATCACCGTCATGTGCGCATACTCCACATGATGCGCATACGTGCTTCACCTGCAGCGACTTGGCGTTGCCGCGGGAGCCTGTGTTGCAGCCATGAACCTGCAGAAGCGAGCACTTGCGCCAATTGAGTGGCTTCATGCACCTTCAGGTGTGCGTTGTCATGTGTAGGCCTAACAGCGGCGTGCGTGATTTTGACGGCTGGCGCTGCGATGCGCGAGCGGGCGCCTGATGAGTTCTGTCGCAGATCGCATCGGCACCGGGCAACGAGAGTCAGCTGTGCCATGTGAAACCATGCAAGAAGCCAAGCTTGACTGACGCATCGTGCTGCATTCGAGCTGCATGTATTGAATCGCTCGAGCACGACTGAATATTGCGGCGGACCGCAGCGTCAATAGTGCTGCATCGTGGTGTGACTTGTTGTGCAACAGGTGGCCAGCGAGTCTATGTGAAGATAGTATCTAAAGGAAGGTATTGAACTATCTGTGCTCATCATCAAATTTGGCTTCTAGTGACGTGCCCCATGAGCTGTGTACGAATGAAGATGCATGCCGCGGAGCCGCACCTCAATCGGCTCCAAATCGCTTAAGAACTTCCCAAAAGCATCCCTGCGTCCTGACATCGTGTTAGCGCCAAGTCCTTTTGGTCGACGACTGCGACATCCCGCTCACACACTACCCGGGCACGGATCTACGGCATCGGACCCGTGCCAGACACATTTCGCCAGCCCAGAAAGGCTCAGATCTTAAATCTATATGGAGACGCCGTCGTTCTCGACAAGTGTCCAGAGAGTCAGCGCCCAGCTGTCAAATGAGGCCTTGGAACGAGCAACGGCGGTACACGGCGGTGCACGGCGGTGGGTTCGAAGCTGGTGTGGATTGGTGCGAGCACTGCGATAGCGCCAGCGATGATGTTACTGATCGAAGCGAATGGCGGAGTTCTGATCCATCTCAGTGAGGGGCATGTCGCAATAGATCTCGGCACATTTGACTAGGGGCGTTCCTTACTTGAATCGAGTGCTTCATGCCGCAAACCACCATCATGACGACAATACAATAACGATGTATACAACCTACCCATCATGATATCCAACGGGTTTCTAGGTGCACCAGAAGCGAGCACACGGCGCAAAGCGCGTCGTCATGCCCTCATCCCCATGCGCCCTGAAGCCTGTAACTGCTGTTGCCGCTGCTGCACGCCGAGCTTTTCGATGGCATCTGCCCTCTCGGTCAGCCTGCGCACTTGCGAGTCGTGCAGGATCTCGAGCACCTACAGGTGCGCAGTTGACGGTTCAGACCACGGTTATTGCTTGCAGAGACATTGCTGGACTCCCGCTGTTGCTGCTCATGCCACAAGCACACGACACTGTGACCGGGCGATCGAGCGAGAGGAGGGATGCCCTGACCTGTGGGGCCTTGTCTCCGCATCCGACGCTCATCCCCACGTCGATGCGGTGCACCCGCGCCTCGCACGCGCTGTTGATGCCGCTCCGCTGGATGGTGTGCCCCACCACCTGCGGCCACATTTCCACATAGTCCGATTGGCCTCGGTGAAATGACCCCGCATTTCCCTCGCAGGTCTTTACAAGACTTCAAGGGTGCTGGCCTTACAAATCCCCGAAGTGCAGCGCCTCAAGAGAGGTGCATTATACAACGCCAAATTCGCGTCCACCGTGAACTCCATGCGATCCTCGCAAGATTGTGGAGGGCACTGCATGGCGCCGCGCGCCAGATTGTGCGTCATGCGTCCTCAACAGTTAACTGTATGTACGATTGTCCACACATCCAATCTTCTCAACGAGGTTGGACGAGACTGATCCGCGACTCTCATAAGCATTGGACTGAAAACACACCATCCTGCGGGCGCCAGAAATCATGCCGAGCGCCTCCTGCAGCGCATCGCAGTCGCAGCGGTCGGGATCCTCCGCCGAGTAGTCCCTTGCCCACACCTGCACAACGACGGCACCACAGGTCTGGCTTTGCGCTGTAAACCGCTGAGACTAGGTTCAGCGCGGCAGATTCGGTCTTTGCTGCAGTAGTTGTGAGTACATTGCAATTGTTGAACACAGGTGCCCGCATGCGACACTGGTAACGGGTTTGACAAGCGCTGAGCGTGCTCAGCAGGATGAGTAGGGATCTCACTACTGCCTGCCGGCCGTTGAGGAATTTGGGCATGTCGTCGCCGCTTTCGCCCATCATCCACTCCCTGGTGTCGCTGCAGAGGTGAAAATGATCCACATGAGTCCAGAATAGGCCGCACTTCGTGTTGCTCTCCATGCTGCACCTTGCTCTTGCAGGGCCTCCAGCTGGTACAGGCCGTGCACATGAATGCAAGTGGCGATGCAAACAAACGCACAGTGCAACCCCAGCAGGACCGCGCACCTGTTCATACGCTCCAGGCCGAAGCGCGCATGCTCCGGCAGCACCCCGGCATGCACAAAGACAGTGCTGCCGATCTGCAGCACCACCTGCGACAACCAACATCGCAGAAGTTGTTGTAAGCTGCTTTGCGCGACCTGAGGGAGGCTGCTGAAATATGCGGCCGCTTGATCCAGGACCACTGGGTTTCTGTTGTGCTGCAGCAAGGTCATCCCTTCGCAGCGCAGTTGGAAGGATGCAGTAGTTAAGTGAGCCGAGGCTTCTTGAGCGCACCGGATGCGGTGCCAGGAAGCGCTGGGCAATGGGGCCGCCCGGGCTGAGGGCGGCGTAGCGCGCCGCGATGGACTTGTTCTTCAGCGCCGGCATGTTGTGCCGGTGCTCCGTCGGCAGCGGCGGCGGGCTGAAGGCCGGCGCGGGGTATCCGCACTTTGCCTGCATAGGGGACCAAAAGACCTTTGTCAGCACTCGACTGACCCATCCTGCACTGTCCTTCCCATGGCCTGCGACAAAACCAACAGGGAAGTCCAACCGAAACAGGTCCAGCAGCAGTGGAGGGTCTGAGGAGGTCAGCATACCCGCAGATTGGCGTCCAACCGCTGCAGGGCGTGCCACTCGAGGAACTCGGCCATGCCGAGCGGTGTGGCGTAGGTGAAACGCCCGCTCACGTTCATGGTCTCGTGATTCCCTGCAGGCGTTTCATGGTGAAAAGCCTGGATATAGGCGACAATATCTACCAAGCTGATCTGCACACGTATGTTCTTGCACCCAAGTGCGTCAATGTCAAGAGGCCAGCTCAGGCTTGCACTGCAGACGGCTTGCACCGACCGTTGAGCACATGCAGCGCGCCGCCCGCCGCCCGAGCTTCCCGCTCCAGGCGCTCCAGGAAGTACAGGATCTCAATCTCCTCATTGCCCCGGTCCAATTGGTCGCCCACCTGTGGCACACATGCGCATTTGAAACGCATCGTATCGCCGGTGCGGCAACAATCTGACCCCCTGCTATTCTTCCCGCATTGAAATTGCTTGATGCCCAACCCATGATGTCAACGAACGACGCAGTCGCGATACCCCTTGCTCTCGACCCATGCACTGGACAGGCCACTCGCCTGCACGGCGGTCGTGGTTCCGCCGATCCAGCGGTCGTTCTCATCGATGAGGCCGCCCAGCCGAAAGGCCCGCCGCGCCTTGCCCAGGTCGCCGTGTAGGTCGCCGATGGCGACGATGCGGGGCACCGCCGGCAGGAACGTGCGCTGCGGCATCTGCGCAAACCCATGGCGCCTCAGTGCACTCGCGGCAAGATGCGGGCAGCTGCAGCTGCAATGCACCTCTGGTGTGCAGGGGGGTCGCCTACCTGCTTTTCGGCGTCTGCCAGGGCGGTGTTCTTGAGCCGGCCAATGATGCTCGCCCACATCTGCAAGCACACCCAGATTGTATTGTAGTACGAGCAATCATACGCCTGGAAACACTCCGAGGCACTAGAATGCAGTTGGAGATTGGGAGCAACAACGGCACTTTCGATGCACTCATTATTGAAAGGCTGGTGGCCTGCGCACCCCGCTGCTCTCGGTGGCCATCATAATGAGCGAGCCAGATCGGAGTCACTTCTTCACAGTGAAGCAAAGCTGAGTCGTGGAGCCAAATTTCTGCACTACCAGCATCCTGCAGCCACTTATGAGAGCTGGTGGTGCTTCCAAGAGTTCCACGTCAGTGAGGCCTGCAAGGCAAGAGATCTGTTATGTGGCGGAAGCAGTGCACCGAGTCTTTCATTCCTTTATTGCCTTTCAAGCCGGCGTGCATGGGACAAAGATTGCGCGGGCGTAGCACTGGACGACGATAAATGCTTGGACGTGGCTGCATCACCACGAGCGACACGCCATACCAGCCCCTTTATTGCCTTCCAAGCGCAAGCTCATCAATACTTTATTGCGTGCGTGCAGGTCAAGTTTAGAACACAACCAAGGATGCTGTGCGCACCATGCGGCATCGCCTCTCCCTCCCTCCTTGTTTGCCTTCCATGCTGGCGAAGGAGATTGGGCTTGGAAGGCAATACAAGGTCTGATGAGGGTCACGTATAGCGTTGCTTGCAGCAACTGCTTTGTCATCTTCCAAGCCGGTTGATGCCGCTCTTCCAGAAATTTTCACGCCTGCAGGAGAGTCGTTGGTGGCGTTGGACTGTACTTGGCCGTGACAAACTCTGCATAGGTATTGACTCTTCTTTTGAAAACCGCTGCGGCGGTCAACCAGCACAGAAATGCCACGGTCACCCTGTCCGCAACCGATCGAGAGTTCGGGCGCGCTTGAGCCGGCGCTGCGGTCCGCGGAGGGCGGCGGCAGCGGCGCAGCTTTCTCGGCAAGCCAGCTGGCGGCGGACATAGCGGCATAGTCGGTGTCGGCGCCGGCGGTGGGCGCGCTGCCCGCCAACAGCGGAATGAACCGATGTGACAGGCCTGACATTCCAGCACGGAATTACAGAAAGGATTTCATGTTCTAAAGATGCGCCGCCCAGCTTGGAAGATGACAAAGGTGTGCCAGCGGCGCCGCCAACGAAGTGCGTCCTGCAGCATCCTTCGTGGTCCTCCAAGTCTAGTCTTCCCAAGTCTTCTGCGGCTGATTGGAAGCTTGAAAAGGGGCTGCCGTGGCATGCTTTCGCCCTGTGACACTCGGCCGCATGGTGCCGCAGCGGCCTTGCAAAACCAGACCTGCACACACTCGCTTGGAAGTCAACAACGGATGTTTAACAGATGCTTGGAAGGCAATGAAGGGGCTACTGTGGCGTGCCGCCGGTGCTGATGCAGCCACGTCCAATCCTTGATCGACTTCCAATGCTACGCCCCGCGCAACCTTTGTCCCATGCACGCCAGCTGGGGGCCAGGAATGAAAGACTCGGTGCACTGCTTCCACGCAATGCCACAGAACCTCTGCCGTGCAGAAAGCAAAGCCAGGGTTTATGAGACAGCGCAATTTCCAGTGTGGGCAGTGTAATTAATTCGTTAATAACAAAGGTTGTTAATAACGTGTTATTAACAGGTTTTGAACACGGGCCATGTTCGGAATTAGTTGTTATAAT
>JAABUM010002731.1_pt1 | contig 23087 bp, 24 predicted proteins | sample 5559161 | NCBI WGS metagenome assembly JAABUM01 (sample SAMN10711868, study PRJNA513369) | rock metagenome | isolation source: Antarctica rocks | place: Antarctica: Victoria Land, Siegfried Peak nord
TGCATACGCACGCAATCATGTGCCTACACAACATCATGAAGGAAAGGAGATACCTAGAGAGCAATGGCAGATACGCGTTGCAAGCTAGAGGAAATAAGAGGAACAACGGGGCGGGCTAAAACAACCTTATTACCTTTTAATCCCTGGGCAGCCCGGTATAATACTTGGCTTCTCATTAAATTGACGCCGAAAGGTGTAGTCTTTTCTTTTCTTTTCTTTTCTAGTAAAGAGGCCGCGGATGTAGAACCTCAGCGTTATTTCTCACCAGAAGTCAGATTCCCCACCGTCCAGCCGGGAGTTGAGGCCTCGACTGAGCACCAGCCTTTTGGAAAGCTTTAGATTCCTGGTGTAAAAAGGGTGCCTTCAATTTGTCAAAGGCCAGCGGGCACACCTCTCGCAATCTTTTTTGCAGGTAGCAGCAGACTGCTATCCTGTGCAGCTGACTGCTTTGGGGTGCATATGCAAGTGATCGCACTCAAAACAGCTGCTTGGTGCTTGCACAGCCTTTGCTTCCTTGGACAGGTGGCTGAACCAGCAAGCTGCTGACAATCTGTGAAAACGCTCAAGCTATCAGCTTGCTGCTTTGCTTGAGAAACTGGATACCAGGCTAGACAGCTGTGCTGTTTTGCCCGTCAAACCTGGTGCGTTGACCATTCCTTGCGTATCGCTTTTGCCTGCTGGACTGCTGTGAAGCTGGTACCTTGCTTACTGCTACTTTCACGGGCCCAGGTGGTGTCGCTGTCAATGCTCTGCTGCAAGCGCTGCGTGCAATTTCTGCCAGCACGGTCACGTTCACCATCCCGTACATTGCTTTCCTAAGCGTGCCTAGCCACACCGCCAGCAAGATTGCCTGATCGCACCTGCCCTGCATATTCTGTTGAAGCCCCTCAGCTTTTGGGCACAGACTTTTGAAGAAGACTGAACAGCTTTCGTCAAAAGTCTGTGATCACTCAAATGCATTCCTGCAACGAGTGCAGCGGGGTTGCATCGCCAACTGGCAATCCCTCATGACTGAGCTGGTCCGTAGAGATTACATGACAAATTCTGAAACCCCTACGCCAGGGGGGTTTGCTGCTCCAGGGCCTGCCCTCAATTTTCCAAAAGTGCTGGGCGCAGTCCAGCAGTCTAAGTCCAAGCCCAAAGGCCAATGGGCACACCTCTCGCTTTTTTGTGTGCAGGTTGCTGCAGATTGCTGTTCTGTGCAGCTGACTGCTGTGGGGTGCATCTGCAACTGATTGCACTGAAAACAGAGGCTTGCTGCTTGAACAGGCTTTCCTTCCTTTGACAGGAAAGCCTGCTCAACCAGCAAGCCAGCTGTCACTTTGTGCAAACGCTCTAGCTAGCAGCTTGCTGTGCTGCTTGAGAAAGTGGATACTGGGGCAGACAGCTGTGCTGTTGTGCCAGTCAAACCCGGCCCTTTGACCATTCCTTGCCTATCGCTTTTGCCTGCTGGACTGCTGTGACTTGTCATCTTGCTTGTTGAGACTTTCACAGGCAAAAGCAGTGCTTCAGTCAAGGATCTGGTTCAAGCGCTGTGGGCAATCCCTGCATGAACGGGCACACACACCATCGCGCATGGTGGTTTCCTGAGCCTGTTGAGCCGCACCGCCAGCAAGATCGTAGTATCCTGTTTGCCTTTGTGATCTGCTAAAGCCCCTCTGCTTTTGATCACAGACTTTTGACGAAAGCTGTACATTGCGTGAGACATTGGGTGAGGCGTGACTCATTACAGCTTTCGTCAAAAGTCTGTGATCAGGCAAATGCATTGCTAATTCCAGTACATCGCTGTTGCACTGCCAACTGTCCCAGCCTCCTGAGTCAGCAGGTCCTTGTGGATCACATAAACTAATCTGCTTGACCCTAAGCTTTAGATTCCCTGCTGTCAGCAGGGTGCCTTCAATTTTTCAAAAGTGCTGGCGCAGTCCAGCAGTCTAAGTCCAAGTCCAAAGGCCAATGGGCACACCTCTCGCCATTTTCTTTGCAGGCTGCAACAGATTGCTGATCTGTGTTGCTGACTGCTGTGGGCTGCCTCTGGCACTGACTGCACTCAAAACAGAGGCTTGCTTCTTGCACAGGCTTTCCTTCCTTTGAAAGGAAAGGCTGCTCAACCAGCAACCACTCTGTCACTTTGTGCAAACGCTCTAGCTTGCAGCTCGCTGCTTTGCTTGAGAAACTGGATACTAGGCTAGACAGCTGGGCTGTTTTGCCAGTCAAACCTGTGCCTTTGACCATTTCTTGCCTATCGCTTTTGCCTGCTGGACTGCTGTGATCTTGGCACCTTGCTTATTGCTACATCCCAGGCAAAAGCATTGCCTCAGTGCACGATCTGCTGCTAGCGCTACAAGCATTTCCTGTAGTGACCGTTACACAAGTCATCGCCCATGGTGGTTTCCTAAGCCTGTTCAGCCGCATTGGCAGCAATATCGCTTTATCGTGTTTGCCTTCAAGTTCTTCTGAAGCTCCTCTGCTTTTGATCACAGACTTTTGACGAAAGCTGTACATTTGAGAAGGTATGAGATCGAACGCTGGATATGCAATGAGCAGGCCATATGGGCACTTGAATATCTGCATGAGCCCCGCAGCTGTGCCTGATGTGATTCTTGAATTTTGTTGCTATGCTTCAGCTCCACTAGTAATTCCCCTTTAACTATCAGATCAGCTCGCTTGTGTACTTTCATAGTGGCACACCGAATTGCAAATTGTGTGCCACATGGTATCCGTGTATTCAAAATCAATCAAGCGCTCTTGCAGTACCCCTTGGGCAGCTTTCTCACCCATGACATATCCACATGCTGAAGCTACACTGTCATTCATGACATTTTTAGCCGCTGCCACAACCTTGTCCATCACTTGATTCCACTCTTCAACAAAGCTGCATATGATACATGATGTGAGTGGCCACACTTACATGCTTGAAGCTCAGTGATGATTGGCATAGGCTTTGCCTCCCCCAACCCTCACCCCCACAAAAAATACATAAAGATAAACGCAAATGAGTTGCAGGGGCATCAGCCTTGCGTCAAGACCCAAAATCATGTCTAAAGGACCTGATCTTAGTCAATAGATAAGGCAACAGACAGTGCACACCAGAAGGCATGTGTTTAAAATGTATTTAGTACTGTAATGCTACGAGGCTACCTATCCAGTATAGCATGCTAGAAAAGCAAAGGTGATGCTGCTGGATTTTGCTGGGATGCATATGCAAATCTTGACGTTTTGCAGCAGCATTGCATGTCCAGTGGGATGAGTAAGTGCACTGTGGCATACATGGATAGACATGCCGGTAAGCCAGATATTGTTGCGAGTGCATGCCTTCAAATGTTTTCTAACGAAGCTGGGACTTGCCTCTTCTGCACTCTAAACATCTGACGCATCAGCACACTGTCATGTTGGGCTAGGTTGAGTTCGCAATGCCAAAAGCAGTATACCATTGGATCTCCTGACTACTTGGTAATATAACATCTGACTGTCTAAAATTTGATCATGACTGTGACACATATACAAGGAACATGCCAAGGGCAATGGGATGGTCTGTTGGGCATGAGAGACACGTTACCTGAATCGGGTCATGTGTTGCAGAAATGGATGCTACATTGTCAACATCCGCAATGTTGATCTGAATCCTCTTGGAAGGAAAACGCTGCAGCATGAGCAGCCTTATTTAAGCACAAACATGTGAGCGTGATTATCATATGACTGTTGTGCAAGCAGGAAGGCCTAAGTGTGCCAGCCAAATTAAAAAAATCTTCACAAAGAGTGCGTAGGTCAAAATGACAATGTACACCAACTGGATATGCATGTGCTGAGTGTAGGACTTCACCACAGACTGACTGCCAGCCCTCTTCCTGGCATTGGGGGCAAGATGCTGAGGCCTATCACTCGCTTCCTCAACATCAGCATCTGCTTCCCACTACAGCAGCACCAACCCATACAGCGTAATGATGGCAGGCCCGTTAAGCTAAAGGTAAACGTCATCAAGAGAGAAGCCATGAGCAAGCAGCCCATGGTACATGCAGCAGATGGCCTGGATTGAGCAAAGCACACTGTCAACCTGTGTCAGCAAATTTGCACCAACAAGCAAGAAGCCAAGAATAACTTAAGCTTATGCATGATTTGATAGGACCTACATCATCTGCATCCCATTCCATCAGAACTAAACACCGCAACCTCAGTATGTACGAATTCTCATCCTCCAGCTCGCCCATGCCTCCTAGGTCGGGATGATAGTCTTTTAAGGCTGCCTTCAATGTGCTTATGTTGAAGATCGATGATTGCAACAAGTGATGTGGAGGCTTTGCTGAGTTGCTGATCCCCTGAATCAAGCTGTCTTGAGAGCGGTTAGAAGCCCGCTGATCTGTCACAATCTCAAACAAGATTTGGAGCTGCCTGAAAGGCAACTTGTCCAAAAAATGTGCCGCCCCTTTCCTGACTTTGCAACTCCACTCATAATTGTTCTGTAGCACCAAACATATACAATGACACCACCTGGTCAGAGCATATATGGACAGCTTGCATGACGTTGATCCGGGTGCTCACCCATTCTTTCTCTAGGCGTTTGTTCTTCTCTCTGAAAGCAGCAAGCTCTGCCAGCTTCTGTTGAACAGCTTCCTGGCAGGCCAAGGAATAAATTTGAGGCAGATACAAGAAGCAACGACCTGCTGTAACACGGGAAGCAAGCCACCTGACTTATCTAAGGGACATACTCAAGTAAGTGTGCGTACAGAGCAGTCACTCAAGCCTGGCCTGAGTTGAATTGCAATTGGAAACACATCCAATAATGACTTGATTGCTCACCTCTATTCCAATGACATTGCCACCATTTGCTCTGCCCCACAGATCAAGAATGACACTGATACATGATCGCTCCGGAAGACCGCTGCTCCTTTAAACATCATGTGATCCTGACAAGTATGTCTGCATGGCATTGACTCCGGCATTCTTCAGTACATATGGGCTTGCTTGCGTCTCAATCCAAGCACCTGCTGCTGACCAGTCAGCTTCAGACTTGGGATTCATCTGCCCGTTGTTTATAGGGTGGTACCCCATCTTACTCAGCTTGGTACAGAGCGTTTGGTTGTCATTAACCGACACCTTTGCAATGAAAACCTCAGCTGCCTTCCTGGCATCAGCAATAGATGCTGGGCCCTGTGTGAGCCACATACACAAAGTCAGGGGCTGAACATGTTCTTATATAATGTTGCCTGCTAAGGAGGTTTTGCTCAACCACACCAAGATCAAGCAGTCCTTTGGTTGCCAATCATTGAATTTCGCAAAGTGCAGCATCCACACATAAAAGGCTGTAGCAAAGCTGTAGCTAGTCAAAACAGTCGGCATCAGAGCAACGTGCAATGCATTTACCAAATTCCATGCGTCCTCGCGCTGCTGGCGCCTTTTTTCAGCAAGTTCTGCCTTCCTCTCTTCCTTTGACATGGAGGCTCTTATTTGCTCTTCCCTCTCTTGTTGCTTCCTCTTGTTGCTCATCTCTTCAGCATCTAGCTTATTCATTGCATCAAGTGTCCGAGCCTGCACGCATTCATGCATTCTTGTTCAAGCAATGCATAGTGCTAGCAGAATCAGCTATGTGGCTAGGTAATACCAAGTCAATGTTTAGGGTTTAGGCAAGTGTGAAAGTACAGCGTGAATACGTATACGTATAAAATACACAAATAAATCATACACGTATTCAATGTACATGATGATTTAAATTGTAGTTCTTGCTTGAAATGCACAAATCTAGTGTATGTCACTGTAGATACATGTATCCAGACATGTGCAACAAAACTGCTTGCATATGGTGCTGTACTTGACCGATTTACACAAAAAGCTCACCAAAAGTGTGACTTCCATGATCTTGGCACCTGACTGCATGTGACATTTGCTCACTAAGGAGAGTCTGGAATGAGAACACGGTTTTATTGAAAGAGTCCTCATAAACAGTTGAACTGCGCTACAAAGCAGCTCCACTTCGACTTCCTCACTGCTCATGAAATTCCTATTTGCTACCTTGGCTGCGCTGCTGACAAAGACCAGCTTCTCAGCTCTCTTGATGTTTAGGCTACTTCTGTTCATATGGTACAACTGCCTTCAAAATGAGCAATTACGCTCAGGGGCACAACTACTAGCATGCAAGCTCAGCATACGCATGGCAGCAGCATCGAACACTTTGATTCCCTGCCAAGAATGCCTTGAGGTAACCAGGCAGCACGGCGATATGAGCTGTCATGCTCAAATATGTGGCAGCCTGTGGTGTCTTTTTGGTCAACTCTGCTCCAACTTGCACATCGTTGATGCCATCCACTTGAAGCATGGTGAGCTGTATGGGACCATCCCCTCCTGCTCCTTTCCAGGCATCCTTTGCATAAACTGCAACAGCAGGAATGGCAAGTGCCAACCAGCATCGTCATTGTCATTCCAAATGGTCATCTCAGCAGCTGCTTTCCATAGTCTCCACTTTGCTGACTGTCAAGGTGTGCCCGACCATCTGCGGTGTATCTCATCTTTGCTATTGCCACTGCAACTGCAGCACCTCAGCTACTCAGCCGCAAATTGTAGCTCAGTTTTGCTTGCATCATAAGATGCACCAGTCATGAATGAGCGAGGCTGTGAGGCATATCTAGCAGCCGAGCTGAAAAACTGTAGCTCAGCTGACCAAAGCCTCCCAGGTATCGATTCAGCCCATTTTCAAACCGAGGGCGAGTCGAAATGCCACTGTTTGCTTGCAGTCTAGAAAAGACGAAAATGACACGACACCAACGTGAACAGTCGTCGTCGAGCATCACGTGATCACGGACTTCGCCTAAATGCGGCTGCAGAGTATCTGATGCGGCTGCGAAGGAATTCCCCCATAAATCTGCTGTCAGCCGCTTTCCAAATTTTGCGGAATGTACAGCCAGCCGCATTTGGCAATTACTCATCAACTCCTCCCACCGCGCGTACGGAGCAATCCGCCGACTCACGGTGGGGCACGGAGCACGCGAAACACGGAACACGAAATGACGCGAATGCCTCCTGAGCATGGGCCCCTCAGCATCCTTGGCCTGGTAGCAATTTCCATAGCTGTTACCACGGTTTTGCATGTCACCTGCCAGTAAGCAAGACCCCTTTTATAGATAGTCAGTCATACCTTGCAAAGAGGCGATATGACCAGCCGCAGCAGGGCTAAGTCAAGAGATGACATCATGGCCCTCATGCACGTGACCAACACAGCAAGCGACGCAGTGCCATTGCAGCAAGACACTGACTTGTAAGCTGCTTTCATGCTGTTGAATCTTCTGACAGTCTGATTCTGATACTGATAACAAACAGATAAGGTTTGCCTGCAGAATGACTGGTCAAGACATTTGGGCACGCAAGTATCATGAATTGTGGGAGAAGCTTGGAAAAAAAATTACAAAAGACTCCTTTTGCACAGCACTGTGGAAGTGGCTGGTACGAACGAGTGGGTTTCCTGTCAATAATGCAACTGCTGCTCCAATGCAGGATCAAGCTATGCAAATCGTCATCTATGATGACTGCAGGCTTGGTGTGACAGAAAGGGGCTTGACACAGTAATACACCCAAATACAAAGTGTGTCGTCTTCCTGGAGGACTTGCTCAGTGACATGGTTGCCAAGCATTCAAAAGACCCACTGCAATCCTGACACACTATAGAGTTCGAAATGAGCTGCACGGTAGAGCAAGAGTGATTGAAAAGCATACAGCACTTCGGCGCTAACGCACTTATCTGATTAACGGCAGGGCTGTAGCAGATAAGCATTAAAACCACACTGTTCAGTGAGGGCAGCCACGTTGCTGAGTGGCCCAGTCTGCAGCACTTGTTTATGCTGCTTTCTGCTATATGCTGATTGCTGTGATAGCAATAGTTACAAATGTTAACAGCAGAGAAGGAGCTATGTGTTTATCAAATCACTGAAATATGGTTCAAAGTACTAGCGTGAAAGAGATCTGAATCTAATTGTGACCAAAGACGTGTTGTCTAAACACAGTATACACACAACCAGGTACAATATACCAATGTTCCTTGCATTAAATCTCAGGCATAGCAGACAGGGCATCCTCAGCAGACATAAGCTACCCGCTGTTCAGTTAATTTGCAAAATGCTTAGTTGCACCTGCACTCAAGGTATCAAATCTCTGGATGAGCCTGCCTACTTGCCACAAGTCAGTTGCTGTTGTGTAGGGCATCTGGCCAGCATTGACCTTTGAAGGGAGGTAGGTACTGTTCCAGAAAACAGGCTGTCCAACTGGGCCAGCAAGCTCCCAGTCAATCAGCACCCACCCGTTTGGGCCATGCACCAAGTTGTCTATGCGAATATCTCTGTGGACCCATTCTTGTTTGTGCAAGGCCTTCAAGGTCAACAGCAACTGCTTCATGAGGATGAGCAACTGATTGATGACAATGGGCGCATGCATTCCAATTGGCCTCAGCTTCAAGGTAACCATGCCTACATCTCCTGATTTTACAGGCAGCTTGCGCTTTCTACCCAGCAGGTCCACAACAGTACCATTGACCTGCATCAACAGCTCTGTGTCATCAGCACTGACTGCTTGGCTGCTCTGCAAGATGTTTGCAGACAAGGCAGCCAATATAGTTTCATCAAAACGATTGGTATTTTGGTCGACTAATGAAAGCACACTTGAAGCAGGAAAACAGGTGACACAAGCTACTGCAGGCCTGGCGTCAAAAGCACCCTACCTATAAAGTCTCGACCCGACAAACGCCGGGGATTGTCCCAGAAGCAAGCAGCCTGTATGTCTGGACCAAGGTATCAAGGTGACAAAATGGCACCCCAAAGCGCTTCTTGACATGATTCAGATGAAGTGTGACTTGGTTCACAAGGTTGTACGCAGCCAGTTCTGCAAAGTTGAACAGTGGTGTACTGAAGTCATATGAACAGTTGCATCAGAAAACGTCCTTAAAACTGAGAAGGCATCAAGCAGGACGTCAGCAATGGATGACATGTAGGATTGAGAGCAGCAGCATCACAACAGATGGACATTGCATGATGATTTGCACTCACCAGAATAAGGTGATCGCCTGGGCATGACCTTGAAAAGCGGGTGTCTGTGCACCGGTAACACACGCCGCTCATGGACTGTGCTCACCCATCGAACTAGATTGTTTGCAAGCAAGGTAAAATCATCGACAATTGCACTTGCAAGTGCATGGTGCAGGTAACTGGAGAAGAACGACAAGTGTATGTTACATGAGTTTCCAAGAAACCAGTGTCCTACTGCAACATCATAATTGGTACGGGTCTGAATGTTGTCAGCAACGAGCTTGAATGTACAGAAGTGCAATGAACAATCCAATGAACATAGTGAGACCCTAACAATCGTTTAGCAATATTGCCCTGTGATGTCCATACACCACTTAACACTGTTGCGCCTGGTGAATGGCCGAGTTGGGACAAACAAATAGCAACGGACCATCAAGCACATAACGACGGGCTGATGACAAACCACCAAATCGACCGACATATGAAGACAGCTTTTGCAGTCAAACGACTCTTTGCAAGAATAGCTGGACTGTAATACGTTGACATCTCAAACAATCATTGTATGTTCTCACTCCGTCACTACTCAGTGCAGCAAGAAGACCTGTGCCTGGGCCAATCAGCCTGTTGGCACTCCTTGTTACAGTAGAATAGACTTAGACACCTACTGCACCGCCTGCGGAGAACAATGGGCTGGTGACACCTAGCACAGCTGACTGACTTGATCCCAAGACCAAATTGCAGAACACCGTTATCATTGGCAAAACCCCATGCACCTCCTGGTGCATTGGAGAATAGTGTGTGATCTTCTCCAGTCACCCAGTTGATTGCTGGCATTGCAGGCTTCATGTGGGCAGGGACAGGAACCAGTTCTCCGGGGGACATAGGTATGTTTGCATGAGTGGCAGGCTCATATGACACAAGGACTGCCTTTCCCCAGTAGACTATTGGCTTGACATCGCTGCCCTTGCCTATGCGAAACCCACAGCTTTGGCCTTCTTTGTTGCCAATCAGCAAGACGTGCCTGCCGCCTTGCACGCGATGCAGATAGTATGCATTGACCTGTATAGCTGGCAGTTCCAGCAGGGCAGCCGCTGGCGCCCCAGTCGTCTTCACTGGCACCTTCCGCAGCAGCAGCTGGTGCAAAGAACCATGAGTCGTTGCCTGGTGCGACTTCGGGCAGCCATCCCCTTGTGAGGCTCTTTTGAGTAGGGTCTATGACAATGCAGTGGACCCTGCAGAAACCAAGTCAGGGTCATCATCGCTCATAGCAGAGCAGACAGAACACCAGTACGTCTCAGAAGCTTACCTGGTACGTGTCGCCATTATCGCACAGGGCGTCTTGTTCCTCAAACTGGGCAGAAGTGGACAGCAACGATTGCTTGAATTGGTCTCGCGGCATTGTGCCTTGTTTCTTGCCTTGAGAGAGAGAGAGAGATTACAATGCTTTAGCCAGCCAGCAAGTCTGATCACAGACTTGTTCTCGCTCCTTCTTCCCTTCTTTGTTCCTCGTTCGTGGTGGAAGTGTCCCCGGGAAGGTCGAGTCCCCGGGATTGCCCAGCAACATGCCGCTGTGGTTCCTGTTGCCATGTCCATGTCAAAACCAAAATCGCCACTGTCACAGAGTCATCGCGATGTACAAGATTTTTTGTGGGCCTTGTGAGTGTGGTCGACTTGCATGCAAGGCCTTTACCTCCTGCTCTCACGTATGTCGCCAAATCTGATACGGATTGTGACAAGTAGTGTACCCTGACAAGATGTTCACCTGTGAAAGGATCCATGTTCACTCCATGCTGTCTGCAGATGGGGAAGCTCAGAGAGCTGATGAGGCTGCTTCAACATCTGCAGCATCACATGGCGTCTTCATGACCGTGAGGCATTTAAAATGCAAGTTGTGCCTCATTTTAAAATGCAAAGTCGTGCCAAATTTGGCACAGAAATTTTACGTTACGTCGTTCTTCTTACTCAATGTCAACCCAACGAACTGCTTTGGATTGTTGGGAGGGTGTCTAGAGCCAAGGCTTGATTTGGGCGGCACAAAGATCACTGTCAAAGATTTTGTTGTTGTGCATAGCATGCGCATGCGAGGTCAGGAGACAAATTAACTGCAAAAACGTAAGATAAATTAATTCATAGCAGTGACGGATGGGATTAGCCTTGCTGCGCAAGAAAAGCCCAGCACATCCGCCACCTAGCCAATTCTGAAGCTGTCAGCACACATTAAAACAGCGAAAAAGCGTGGTGAGCCCATAAAAGCGTATGTGATGACATGCAGGACAATACCAAAAAAGTGATGTTGAGTAGTAGCGTGTATCAGTAGTAGTGTGTGTACGTTCCGCTCTGGCCCCCAGGCTTCTACGGAGCTTTGTGTGAAGTGTTTGATGCTGTGGTGGGGCATCCATGGAGATAGCGTGGTGATATGATGGGAAATGTCGGGTAGGAGTGCTGACTGTGTCCAGGGAGTCTCAGGCAGCTCAGTTGTCATGTAATGCATATAAGATGAAAACCATTAGAAGAGAATCAATCGAGTGCTTGATGATCAGCAGCAGCAGCAGCACCCATCAATCAAGCCTCAACAACCCCCAACCTTCTCTTTCAAGACAGATGGATCCATACACAAGTTGCGTGGATTGCCATACACAGCCAGCATGTTACATTTACTGGATTTCTCTGAAGGTGCAGCACTTGTCAGCATCCCGTGACAAGTGGCACCAGATTATGCACAGTTGCTGTTCATATGTTCCTGCTAGCCTGCTGTCATGCTCTTGAGCACATCAGATTGTCATATGCAAAGAAACATTGGTCTGCTTAAGGATCATAGTGTGGCATGTTGCGTGCCACTCTGAAATGCGCTGCTGCTCCAGCTGCTGCTGCTGCTCGTGCTGCTTATTTGACACTTTAATTTGTGCTGGTGCCAGGTTTGGTAGTAAATACGGGTGATGTCCACCTTGAGTCAAGAGATGATGGGCAGGGCAGCCAGACAGGCACAGGCGTGGCTTATGTCCAATTTTCCAGAAGATGCTGAGCATGCCAGACACACCAGGCACAAACAAATGATGGGAACACGATACATTGAATGCATGATCTTGATGCCAGGTCAGCCATCATGTAGCCTGTCTGTCGTGCTGTTGCTTTACATGCGCCTGCAAGCAATGCAGACGCTCAGTCCACATGGTGAGGCAGTTCATGCCACTGTGCCAGTAACAGTATTGATACTATAAGTGCCAATGGCCAATTGCTGAATGATATCATTACCAGATTTGCGCACCACTTAATCCACAGAGCTCTTCTTTGCATCATGAATAATGGCGAAGTGAAAGCTGTTGATTGACGTTTTGAGGCATCATCTGTTTCATCTGCTGTCCTTCCAGGTGGTATTGATGGGTGGTCAAGAAGTGAGTCAATCCTCATAGAATTAAGTGAGACAACCTTATTTCTATGAGGATTGACTGCTTTTGTCCTACATACGCTATCGCAAGCTATGCTTGCTTTCTAGTCGTGTTGTGGATATGTGTTGTGCATATGCCGTTTGGTTGTGTGGCCACTCGTGCTGCCCAGGTTTTTGCAGCCGAGTGCTGGATGTAACCTTTCCTATCACCCCCCCAAAAAATGGGGGAAAAGCCGACTTACTTTGCCACGCGCGCCAGGGCTGCAATGTTCATGCCAGCAACAAGTTGCAGTGTTCATGCAACACACCTACTGTAGTCTGTGATATCAACAACTATGCTTGTATAGGGAACCTCCATCCAGGTTGGATTAGAAGGATGCATTATAACTATGCAAGTATATCACAACGGAGCAATCCCGTGACAACGGATTAACTTCACAGCTACACTCAGCATTGCTGTGCAATGTCATGCTTAGCTTCTAGATGGCAAAACCTGAACAAACTGGACAAGACTGCACATATACAGCCACCAGAAAAATGTGATCTAGGTGAAGCTAGTAGATGTCGTACACCATATGCGCGCAGCGCAGCTAGGATACAGTGTTTGTTGAATACTACAGCAGAAAATGTTCCAACCACAGCCAATGAGACAGCATCAACAGTCAGAACAAAGCACACGATAGGCTGCTGGTTGGTATCTCTTGGGAACCACAGGCCACGCCTGGTCAGCTACAATCTTCGTGCCTGATGAACTACAATCTTCCTTGCATGCAAAAGACCCTAGGCATTGCATCCAACAGGGGCAGATTGCCAGACAGACTGAGAGTCCACTTCATGCTTTGTGAATGACAAAGTTGGGAGATGACTAAAAACCTATCTCCTCCTGCCTGCAGTGTAATCTACGGCGACTGCAGCCGCAAGCTTTGCCAGCTATGAACATATGTAGGCGTCCTCATTGTGCGCGGGATAGAAATACAGGAAGGGTACTTTTAATATCACATTGCTGTAAGATTGAGGGAGCTAAGGGACCGAACGCTTCAGATTTCTTAGACCATGTTGGTGCCAGGCAGCGCCTCACTACTACGGTTGGTGCTATTGGAGATGTGATCAGCTGATCTGTTCCTGCCAATAGACTGCCGCAGGGAGGCCAGCTCAGAGCGGATGCTGTCCAATTCACCCTGCAGCATCGGATACCATGGAGTTAGGACACGTTTAGGCCTGTGCTCATGTGCTCGTTCTGCAGGTATGCAGTTGCAAACATCATCATGACCCAGGAGTATCTCCACTATGCACAGCAGGTCATGTCCAGCCATGACAGGGCAAACAAGTAAGCAGAGATGGATGTGAGTCCTGCTATGGGAGACATGCTGACAGAGATGCAAGGCTGCTTGAAACAGCTTTTTGGCAACTCTGTAGTTGGAATTCCAGAAGCTGTGGCTCAGTTGATTGCTGAAAAGATGGCAGCAATGAATATCAGCCAAGATCACAACATAGTGCAGGACAACTGTGATGATGTGCTTGCTTTAACAGCACCTGTACAAATGGCAGCTCCAAAAGTCCATGTGGAATTTTCAACAGAGGCCCAAGGCTGCACCACTGGTCTGATACAAGCTCCAGCACTTTATGATACGAGTGGCAACATCAGCTCAGTCCAACATGCATGGTCAGAATGGAGCTATGGATCCACTACAATTGCAGAGAGGGTCAAGCAGATCAAGGCTGACACCACTCTGGTGTTGAATAGACGCAACTCCAGCCTGCACGAAAAGAACAGGCACTTGCCTCAGCTCGTTCAGTCTATGATCCAGCTAGGAGCAACTGAAGCCATAGCAGTCAGTCTTGGTAGTCCAGATTGCAGATAGCATGTCACTCACCTTGGACCAGATGAGAGAAGGAGCAAGACTGCTTGCTAGTCACACAGCAAAACAGGACCAGCATACACTCACATCTGAGACCACTATCACTTTGGGACAGACAGGCAGTGCAGTGGGCTTGCCAACACATCAGAAGCAGAGCACTAAGTCAAGCTTCATGGTCAGTGTAGCTGAGCCACACCTGAGAGAGGCCACATCTCACATGAGCTGATTCAACCACTAGTCAGCACTTTCTAGCTTCTTGTGACTTGCCGGGTTGTTGTGGTCCTGGTGCTAGCTTCTTGTGACTTGCTGCTATCCTGCAATACATGTAGACAGTCATGCATTGTACTGAAAATAGAATTGAACAGTTCTGTTGAAACTTGTTCTGCAAATTTATGCATACATGGCAAATGTAAAATGGCCAAGCCAGTTGTCCTGATGCACTATCAATGTTTCCGCATGTGAAAGCATGCAAGACAACAAGCCTTCAGAGATTTACGAACCTGTGTTGTTAGTTCAAGCTGACAGCCTCATCATGAAGGTTGTAGGTGATGCATTGCAAGGATGATCAGGCTACATTGCATGTTTGCTCTGTCATGGCTGATGACTCGCTGCAACAAGCTAAGAACAAAGGCATCAATGACTGCATCAGCAAATTGTCACTTACCTCTGTAGCCTACAAATAAGATCAGCTTTGAGCTATATCATCATTGAGTGCTATGCAGAGTTACTGCTACACAGTAGATATTCAGAAATTTTCAACTCAGACTTCATCCAGCAATTTGTCAAACAACAACAGTGTCATCAAGGAGCATGTGTGAAGCTGACTGGGGAGAAAGGATACCAAAGTGTGGACTCAGGACCAAGATATCACTTTATCATAGGGCTTGTCATAGACTTAGGTCGCTGATGCACATGACACACAGCAAGTTGCAAGTGCAGGCACAATTGCTTTTGTGCAGGCAGAGGAAGCACACTGTGGCAAGTGAGCAATGTGCTTTGACATGTTCAGAACGTGCTTACCTTAAAATTATAGAGATTTGGGCAAAAAAAGTAGTCGTAAGCTGCGTAAACTTCATATTGGCTGTTGATCTAGGTATCAAGCTGTTGGTCAATATATTGAGTTTGCTATTATTTTATGAAAAAGTGAAACGCCCCTACAAGGTGCAATCATTATGCAAGCTACTGCAGCAGATCTTGCTTTTGCTGCAGTGTGTGATCTAGAAATACACAAGTCTGAAAATTGCAAGCCCAAGCACATCATGATAGTCATCAAATGTAGCAAAATGATGCAAGCTGTAATTTTGCATTGTGACAATGCTGAAGGCTGACTGTTACGACTTAATGACTCCGTTCTCTGTTTGGACTATGCTCAAGCCGTTGCTTCTGTGGGCCTCTAATCCTTGGCCATTTTCTCACACATCGCTTCCTCTTTATATCCTCCAATCTCATTGTTGACTATGTTGCATCTTTCATTCACAGCGTCTTGGAGCTCTGCTTCCAGGTCAGCAAATGGCACTACTGCCTTCCTACAATCATTGCCACAAAATGTCAGCTTGCACTCAGTGCCTCAAGACATCGTTGTTCCCTTGCTACTTTTACAAAATCATCAGCCAAGCCATGGAGTCAGCTTACCCAATGACTATGAAGCCATACTTTCCTTCATTCCAGGTCTCTGCATGGTATATGGACTTGGCGAATCGGTATTCTGGCCTGTTGTATCGGCGTAAGAACGCCTTGCTGATCTCGCTGACTACAAACTCAAAGATCTGGGTCGTTGCCTGATACGGAAAATCAGCCATCTTAACCTCCAGTAGCAATGTTGTGTTTTCCTTTGCAAAGACCTGCCGCCTATCTGTGATCATCAAGGGCTCCTCCTGGTTTGGCCTCGCTGGATGTGAATGCAGGAACTTCAGAAAGATCTGGAGCTTGTCTGCCTCTGTGATGTGCAGAACATGGCGCTCTGACATGCGCTTGTCACATCTGTGATGCTTGCATAGAATCTGCAAGCTATAGTTCTTGTCATAACTCTCATGTCCCTTGTATAAGTGTGCTTTTCCAAGGGACGCGAAGTTGGCAAGATCAGCCTCAGCTGGACCTCCAGTGTTCATCAAGTACATCAGAAAGTCAGATTGTACGTGAACGTCAGCGTTGTTGAACACCGTCTCAAGTATGTCTAGGCTCATGCCCGATGCTAGGTACAGACTGGCCAGTCCAGGTGTGTTTGAATATGACGTGTCGGCATTCATGACTGCGCATCGTGTCATGATGCACACTGTCCAGAACAGAACGCAACAGAACGCGTGCTGCTGCCGAACCTTGAATGCGTTCAAATTCGAATGCCAGGAAGAGGAACGCTATGTTCTGCAAAGCAGGCGTGTCATGACGACCACAAGGACGGTTTGAACGCAGTTGCAGTTGCTACCTGCCGTCAGCTGTAGCTGCATCTGTATTTGTGACTAGCTTGTGCAAATACAAAGCTGGGTCACTCAAGAGGCAGCTTTGCCCCCTTAAAGTAAGCCCTGTGATTCCATTAGGCGACTGCCGGTGACACCAGTCGGATAGATGCCTAACAAGGATGAGACAGTATGTCAATGAGTTGCAGCTGCTGTTGCCACACTCTATTTCAATGAAGACAATCCTGCTGTTGCGCTTGCCCAGAATACATGTGTTCAAACAATCCTAAGCTGTTGTGTCTTTCCATCCTTGCCGTTGGCAGGCACATCTCGTGTCTGTCAAGGCAAGAGGCACAATAGTGAGCTGCTGTGACTTATGGTCGTTCTGAACAATACTTTGAGGTCATGACTGATAGCAACATCACCACATGACAGTGCATATAATGCTGTTTGGATATGTCATGCATATGTGCACAAAGCAAATCTAGCCAAGACCTGATCCTGACCACACTTGTGTCGCTGTTTACCCCAATAAGGCATTGTAGTCACACCAAGCTAATAGCATGATCAGGTCATGGGATCTGAGAACACACAACTATTACAATCAATAATAAAAAAATCTGACTGTCTAAAAATGTTGCTGAGATTTTTCAAAGTTGCTTGCGGATTGAGAAACCTTGGAATTAACAATTCATAAATATCAGAACATTTGTTTCACATTAATTTGGTGTTTCCAACTTGGTGGGTCCACACACACATGTATAGCACACTGTGACTGATGTGCACTGGAACCACAGCAGCATATGTATACTAACTACATAACTAACCTTAGTCGCAGTACAGCGCTCCAAGTGCATAACAGCAATGCAAGCACAAGTGAATATGCTCATAAAACATCATCAGCTGGTAATGGCGAAATTTGATTAAATTCTGTGTTATTATTTGAGAAAGCTGTTATGTTTGATCAAGTTTTCAGGCTTGTTACAAGAACCTTTACTCTGTACTGTTGTGGTCTTTTTTGCCCCATAGCTCACTAAACTCTGCGTCATCTAACTTGACACACAAGCCTTGTGACCAATGTGGACAGATGTGCAAAACCTCACTGCGATCACAAGTTGGTGACACTTGCTGTGTATGGTAGCTGCTGACTGAGACATTCTGCGTCATCAGCTGAAATATGCTGCGCAGCCCAGCTCTTCGATCATTGCTTCACCTGGTGATACAGATAGACCTTGTGACTGATGTGCACTGCAACCACAGCATATGTGCCCAGTCCAAGTACAGCGCTATTTGTCTTACCAGCTGCAATACGTCAACTCAGCTGTCAACTGCCAGCTCCTTTGCAATCCGTCATCTCAGCTACAATCTGTCTACTCACTCATGATCTGTCAACTTGGCAGCAGTCTGTCAATGCAGTCTGTCAGCTCAGCTGCAATCCGGCAGCTCAGCTGCAATGTGTCAGCTCAGCTGCACCCTGGCAGCTCGTCAACAAAACTCGTCATCTCAGCTGCCAGGTCAGCTGCAACTTGTCAGCTGAGCTGCACCCTGTTAGCTCAGATGACATTTGTCATCTTAGCTGCAACGTGTAGGCTGAGCTGTAGTCTGTCCTCGTTTGGACTCTGTCCACTAGGCCGCAGTCTGTCAACTCAACTGTATTCTGTCAGCTTGACTGTGATATGTCAGCTCAACAGTCATATGTTAGCTCAGCTGCAATCTCTCTCAGCTCATTTGTACAGTTGCTGTCAGCTCATTTCATCTTGTCAGGGTCAAGTTGCTGGCAACAAGGCACAGTGCATTCAACGTCGCTCATACACCACCATCAGCTCAGGATGACACATGCTGCCACTGATGCTGGCTAAGCGCTCAACGCACAGATGATATATGCGTATGCTGGCTGCTGACCAAGACAATCAATGTACAGACCAATTTTGTGACTCACTTGCATTGGAATGCAATGAATGCATGAGCCCATTACCTCAGAAGCGCAAACGATAATGCAAATGATCAAGAACATCAAAAAGGGAACTTTGCTCAACTTGAAGATGTTGATGGCGAGTGCTTACTCTGCTTCTAGATTGTCGCAAAGCAGCCGTTGTTGCAATCTCACTCACAATCCTTGCCATCCTTGCCAAGGTTCAGTCGCAAGCCGGCAAGGATGGCAAGGATCTGCAGTACATAAGTGCCAAGTTGAACAACTTATGCAATCACGATCATTAATGACACTTGACATCACTGAGGCCTCGGAGGAGCTTGAAAATCTTCTTGAAATAAACGTTGAATGTTGCACTCCGTCTAAGCTGTTTTGCAATTTGTGTGCTTGGCTGACTGCATGGCCCGTTCATTTTGATCTGATTGTTATTCTTTGTTGCTGATGATCCTTGGCATCCTTGCCAACTTCAAGCCAATCCTTAACAGTAAACGATGGCAAGGATGGCCTGCAACAATCTCTCAATTTTACTGTTGCTTACCATGTGATGACTTGCATTGCAACAGGTACATAGCGCACACCAAGAGTGAGGGCCAGTAAGCAAATGAAGGCAAAGTCAAGGAAATGATCTGAGCTGCAGAACAGTGCATGGTCGAGTTTAAATTTGTCTGTGATATGAATTGGTGAGTGAGCTGCAAAATAACAATGGTGAGTGAGTGTCTTTCCCACACAAACAATTCAAACATACACTAGTTTGCTAAACATACAACGTAGCCATCCAATAATTTCAATGACAACCCTTGCCAACCTTCACTTCCAAGGTTGGCAAGGATGGCAAGGAAGCCATGTAAGAATCTGAAGATTTTGCTTTTGCTTCAGCAAGTAAGCTTACCATGTGACAACTTGCATTGGCACAGGCACACAGCGCACAACAGGTGTGAGGGCAAGTAAGCTAGGTTTTTCATGCTCACATGTTTGGAGGTTTGGACTGTGAGTTCAGACCAGTGATGGCCAATAGCAGACTCATACCTCCATCTGTTTGTTTTCTGGACAATTGAGTCCGAAATGTGAGTCCAGACCAGTGTCGGCATAGCTTGACCTATTTCTCCATCGATTTGTTTCCTGGACAGCCGAGCGTGGTTGTTGGGTCATGTTCAAATGTATGCATCTTTGGACTGTGAGTCCAGACCAGCAATGGCAAATTGCTGACTCACACCTCCATACATTTGTTTGTTGGACATCTGGTGTGATCTTTACTTTATGATGACAGAAGATCCAGCAATCTTTTTTGGATCTTGGGACTTTGAGTCCGGATCAGACATGGCCAATAGCTGACTCATACCTCCATCTGTTTGTTTTCTGGACATCTGAGTGTGATTGTGCTCACAAGTTTGGAGGTGGGCTGTGAGTCCAGACCAGCCTTGGCGCAGCTTAACTCAAATATCCATCTATTTGGTTCTTGAGCGCTCAGGATATTTGGCAGAGGAAGCTAAATGAGATATGGCTCAAGCTAGAGAACAACACTCAGGTGTCCTTTTGTACAGCACCTTGGAAGTGGCTGGTGAGTCACACAAAGAACAATAAAGCATGATTGTCTATATCAGCATCACACTTCGATTGATGTGCTGTATATTCATAGGCGTGGTGTGATTGCAGGGGTCTCGGTACACTCATTTATCCAACCACAAAGTGTGTCGTGTTGCTGGAAGACTTGCTGAGGGAAATGAAACAAAAGCAGTCAAAGGATCCATTTGGAACAATCCGAGTTGCTTGCAAGGCTTTGTCCAAGATCAGGTGTAAGTGCATGCCAAAACGAATGTCTCAAGAATGTATTGATTGATGTCTGTGCTCTGTGACTTCAACAAGGAATCTCCTTACAGCCGCATCACCACTTCTCCAGCCGCATTTGCACAAACCCGGTGAACACGTGATGCTCAATGACGACTGTTCGAACTCCACTCCTTTGTGTCCTGCCATCACGTCTTTTCTTGACTGGAAGCAAACAATGGCGTTTCAACTCACCTTCCGTTTAAAATTTTTAACTTTAAAAATTGACTGAATCGATAGCTGGGAAGCTTTTGTCAGCTGAGCTGCAGTTTGTCAGCTTGGCTGCTACGTTTGTTGTCAGATTCAAAACTGTCAGCTCAGGTGCACACCTTTCAGCCCGTCAGTTTGTCAGCCTGTCTGCAAGTTGTTGGCTTTGCGCAATGCAGTCAGCAATGCTGAACATTGTCACCTTGTTTGCGGCTCTGCCCTGCACTTTGTCAGTCCAGCTGCAGTCTGTCAGCTCAGCTGTATTAAATACAGTGTATTTTGTCAGCTGAGGTGCTGCAATGATTGCAGCAGTGCAATCCATCTGCTCTAGCGTATTCTGTTGTGCAGTTTATCTGCTGTAACCGACCAGCTGTCAAGCCTCGTCTCAGCTATGGATTGCAAGCGCCTTTGCAACCTGTCTGCTCAGCCATGGTCAGTCAGCTTGGCAGCAGTCTGTTAACGCAGTCTGTCAGCTCAGCTGCAATACGGCAGCTCAGCTGCAATGTGTCAACTCAGCTCAGCTGCTGTCTGAAGGCTCAATTGCAAATTGTCAGCTCAGCTGTGAGGTCATTTAAAAAAATTCAGGATTTGCAGATTGTCAGCTGGGCTGCAAAGTGTCAGCTCATTGCCAGAATGTCAGCTCCTCCGTGAGTATTCAGCTCAGCTTCTATGCTCAGCTGCAATCCCTTGGCTCAATCACAACGTGTCAGCTCAGCCTCACACTGTCATGGATCTGCGGGTTTGTGCACCAGATTTGGCCACAGCCTCACCATCAGCAATTGCAGGGTGCGCTTATAAGCTTGAGTTTTGCAAGTTCCCTACAGGTAGCCCAGCACACAGATGTGCAGGAGAAGTTTGGGTATGCTGCTGCCGCCATGACTTCATGTTTGTAGCTACATCTGAGGCTTGATTATCTGCAAGATTACCTGCAAGGTTATCTGCAATGACTCCTGCAGGCGGTCTTATCGTGATCCGTCTGCAGGACAGCAGCTTGTCAAACGAATGCGCCGCAAAAACCCCAAATCAAAGCACGGTGCTCAGATATGCAGAAAAGCAATGCAAGCACATCTGGGTGCTTTAGGACTGAAAATTGCTGCATATGATATTTGCTGACCGAGACATCATGTTCACAAAACATCATCAATTGGTAGTGAGATAAGCTGTGCACCCCTCAATCCTAAACCCTGCTACGCTGTGCAGCTCTTCAATCACTGCTGGATCTGATGATACTCTGTGACTGATGCGCACTGGAACCACAGCATATGTGCCCATTCCCAATGCAGCGTTCAGATACGCTTGACATCAGTACATCAAGCACAAATGGGTGCTTGATATACTGGCACTTGCTGGATAGGGTGGCTGTTGAATAACACTATGTCGACATCATCAGCTGATGATCACAGTGTCTGCTCAGTCATGATCTTGCAGCTCGGCTGCAGTCTGTATCAGCTCAGCTGGATTATGTCAACTCGGCTGCCATATGTCAGCCCAGCTCAAATGCAATGTGTCAGCTCAAGCGCACTTTGTCAGCTCAGCTGTCATCTGTCAACTCAGTTGTTAGCTCAGCTACAACTTGTCAGCTCGGCTGTCGGCAGCACTCTCTTAGCTCAGATGTACTTTGCCATCTCAGTCGCAAGCTGTTAGCTGAGCTGTGATTGGTCTCCTCGTTTGTACTGCATCCACTTGTCAGCTTGATTGTCAGCTGAACTCTGTTTTATCAGCTTGACTGTGATTTGTTGGTGAGGCTGCGATCTGTCAGCTGAGCTTCGATATGTCAACTCGGCTGCTGTCTGTCAGCTCGGCTATCAGCTCGATTTTGTCAACTCTCGGCTGCAATATTTCAGCTTAGCTCAACTGCAATGTGTTACACCCTTTGTCAGCTCAGCTGCCACTTGTCAACTCAGCTGTCAACTCAGCTGCATCTTGTCAGCTCGGCTGTCAGCAGCACCCCGTTAGCTCGCATGTACTTTGGGATCTCAGTCTTCTCGTTTGTACTCTGTCCACTTGACGACTTGCCTGTCAGCTTGATTGTCTTTTCTCAGCTTGACACTGATTTATTGTTTTGCCGGCAGTCTTTGAGGTAGGTTGGTTGGTTGTGATGTGTCAACTCAGCCATCGTATGGTAGCTCAGGAGCAAATTGTCTGCTCAGTCATGATCTTGCAGCTCGGCTGCAGTCTGTCAGCTCGATTGCAATGTGTCAGCTCAGCTGGATTGTCTCAACTGGGCTGCCATATGTCAGCTAAGCTCAATTGCAACGTGTCAGCTCAAGTGCACTTTGTCAGCTCAGCTGTCACTTGTCAATTCAGCTGTCAGCTCAGCTGCAATTTGTCAACTCAGCTGCCACTTGTCAGCTCAGCTGCAGTATGTTAGCTCAGTTGTATTATTTCAACTCGGCTGCGATATGTCAGCTCAGCTCAATTGCAATGTGTCAGCTCAGCTGCCACTTGTCAACTCAGTTGCCAGCTCAACTGTAATTTGTCATCTCCGCT